>ERZ1645192.1972-NODE-1972-length-17022-cov-21.594978_pt1 | contig 17022 bp, 12 predicted proteins | sample MGYA00575354_ERZ1645192 | MGnify/ENA primary metagenome ERZ1645192 (study PRJEB40844, sample SAMN11349763) | freshwater sediment metagenome | isolation source: river sediment | host: Sediment | place: India: Faizupur Khadar , New Delhi | collected 2017-02-21 ... | reverse complement strand
TCCAGTTCTTCCATCTGATCCATTCTGACAAAAGATACGCAAGCGCGAAGTCCGTTGGGATTTTCGCTGCCGGTAATGGCAAGTGAAATGGCACTGATGCCGAAATAAAGGAATTTTTTCATCAGTTCGCCGCTCGTAAGCCCGGGATAGGCAATGGTGAAATAAAATCCGTCGGCAAGTTCACGTTCATCATCGTTGTAAACAATGTAAAAACCGTGTTTCAGAAAAATTTCTTTCATTTTTCCGGCTTTTTCGCCGTAATGGTGAAGCAATTCCACGAAATTAATTTTCGCGTCGTTGGCGGCTTTAAGCATGGTAGCCAGTGCATATTGCGCTGAGTGTGATGTGCCTGCAGTAGTGGCATAGAGTACTCCGTAAGGTATAAAGCGTCCCATGGTATCGGCCGGGAAGTATTTTCTCAGATTCGGATAAGAGCGATTGTACGCCTGGCTGCTGAATACGAGCATGGCGATACGCTGACCGGCATAGCTGAAAATTTTTGATGCAGACAAAATAAGGATGTAATTATGGGTGTAACGTGCAACAGTGGGTTGAAAAGGTGCTTCACCGGGTATTCCGTAATGTTCTCTGAAGTCCATTCCGAAATATGCCAGATCTTCGATGACTATCACATCGTATTTTTCAGCCAGTTCACCAATAGTTTTCAGTTCCTCTTCAGAGAAACAACACCAGGTAGGATTGTTGGGCGATGAGTAACAAATGGAACAAATATCTTCGTTTTTCAAAAATTCTTCCAGTTTATCGCGCAGTTTTTCGCCCCTGAAATGCTGAAAATCAAATGCCTTGAAGGGCAATCCGAGCAGATTGAGTTGCGATTTCTGAACGGGAAAACCCGGATCAATGAATAGTGTGTAAGGTTTCGCAGCATTTGTGCGGGCAGCTGTAAGCAGAGCTGCAAAACTTCCCTGCATACCTCCTACAGTTGGGATACAATACGTTGGTTCGGTTTCGATGTTCATAAACGAGCGTACGAATCGGGCTATTTCCTCTTTGGCAAACGGGATACCTTCGATGTTGGGATAAATAGACGCAAGCCCTTTGTCTAATGCTTCTTTTTCGGCTTCAATACCAATATGTGATGCCGGAAGGCCGGGAACTCCCATTTCCATGTGGATAAATTCCACACCACTCTGCTGCTCTATTTGTGCAACCAGTTTTCCTACCTGACGGATTGAAAGCTGATTGATATCTTCGGTACCGAATTGTGAAAAAAGCCCGTCGACAAGTTGTTTTGGAATCATAGTATTATTTTAAAATCCATTTTTTAATATTTCTCAGTTTTGTCCCTTTAATTTCTGAATTTATAGCATTGGGACCTACATAGTATCTTAAATGCAATTCGTGTGCCTGTAATATTTTCTGAAGTATATCATCATTTATCGGATGAGTCATTTGGATAGTTTTTTTGTTTACTACATCATAACCTGTAACTACAGTTATTTTTGTAGAGTCAGATTGCAAAATTTCATTCTTTTGTTCGTTGATATTTTTTGTGTTGTACTGATTTTGTGTACTGACCGGCAATTTTATAACGTTATCATCTGCAACGATATACATTTTATCATCCAAATCAAAGCTTTCAACCGGAAGTGTGATTACGTCATACAATGTGTAATTGGTAATACTATTTCTGTCCGTTTCTTTCAGAAAAGTAATTTTTTGTGTATAGGATTGTTCATATCTTTGATTTGATACAAAGTATGTTTCGTAAGTTACTTTGCGGGTTTTCATTACCCGGTCATTTTCTACAAAAATTCCACTGCGAAGATTTACACAACCTGTAACGGTAAGCAAAGTAAATGCTAATAATATTATCCTGTATTTCATTATGAAAATAAATTATTGAATTGATTAACAAAATGATTATCAAATACTTTTTAGAAAATTAATAACACAAAAATGAAATTTCCACTATTTCCGTCTATCCACTACCCTCACGGCTTTTCCTTCGCTTCGTGCTATGGTTTTCGGTTCTACCAGCGTAACTTTCACACTCAATCCGATTGCACTGTTCAGCGCATGTTCTATTTTTCTTGAGAGAATCTGAAGGTCTTTGATTGTATCGGTCAGTTTGCTTTCATCAAGTTCCACCTGTAGTTCGAGTGTATCCAGGTTGTTGTGCCTATCGACATACAACATGTAGTGAGCCGATGTTTCGCCCATTTCGAGCAATACATGTTCTATCTGCGATGGGAACAAATTCACACCACGTATAATCAACATATCATCACTTCGTCCGGTAATCTTCTTCATCCTTACAAGTGTCCTTCCGCATTCGCACTTTTCGAAATTCAATGACGACAGGTCGCGCGTGTTGTAGCGTATGAGAGGGATGCCCTCTTTGGTAAGTGTGGTGAATACAAGTTCACCCATTTCTCCCTCTGTTACAGGCTGTTTGGTATCCGGATGCACTATTTCAGGGAAAAAATGGTCTTCGTTGACGTGGAGTCCGGTGTGAAATTCACAATCGTTGGAAACTCCGGGTCCCATTACTTCGCTCAGTCCATAGATATCAAAGGCGTGGATTCCCCATTTTCGTTCCAGTTCCAGTCGCATATTTTCAGTCCAGGGTTCGGCACCAAAGACTCCTTTCTTCACTTTCATGTCTTTGAGTGAATAACCGTGTTCGGCCATGGCATCGGCCAGATGCAGCGCATAAGAAGGTGTACACGCCAGCGCTGTGACACCGTAATCGGACATGAGCTGAAGCTGGCGGCGGGTATTTCCGCCCGAAATGGGAATTACGGATGCCCCAACTTCTTCAGCACCATAATGTGCTCCAAGTCCTCCGGTAAACAGTCCGTAACCGTATGCCACCTGCATAATGTCATCTTTACCTATTCCACACATGGTAAAACACCTTGCTACCACTTCTTTCCAGATTTCGATGTCATTTCGGGTATATCCAACAGTCGTAGGCTTTCCGGTGGTACCGCTCGATGCATGTACGCGCACAATGTCTTTCATCGGCACAGCAAAAAGTCCAAAAGGATAATTATCGCGCAAGTCCTGTTTACTGGTAAATGGCAATTTTGAAATATCATCAATCGACTTAATATCAGTAGGTTTCACACCTGCATTGTCCATTTTTTTTTGATAAAAAGGCACATTATTATACACACGTTGAACTAATTCACGCAATCTTTCACTCTGCAATTCCCGCATTTTCTGGCGAGTCATACACTCTATTTCTTTGTTCCACATAGTCCCTCTAAATCCTGCCTGCGGCAGGCAGGCTCCCCGAAGGGAGACTTTATATTGTTATTTTGAAGTTTTGTATATAATCTTGAAATGTGAGTTAAAGCCCTCACTCCGAAAGGGTTTGGGTGGGTTTCAAATCCTCTTCCCTCACCGATTTCAACCCATTCTCTTTGATTACTTTCTCAGCTTTCTCCCGATTGTCCGTGCGGAATACCACGATGGATTTGCTTCCAAAACTGAAAGCATACACATATTCCATGCTGATACGCGCTTCGGCAAAATGATGCAAAATTCGATATAGAGAACCTGGTTCGGGAGCCATTTCCAGCGAAAGGACATCGTGAATACGGACTGTAAATTGTTTCTCCCGCAGCTTTTCAAGTGCTGATTGAGGATCGGAAACAAGCAGGCGTAAAATACCATAATCATTCGTATCAGCTACTGTGAGGGCTGCTATGTTTATGTTGTTTTGGGCAAGTACCGATAATATCTCGTTGAGAATACCTGATTTATTCTCCATGAATACAGATAATTGGCGGATAGTCATGGTGCAGTTATTTAGGTGAATTTGCTGTATGGTTTTAGATAAAAAAGCTCATTCGAAAAACCAAGCAAGACTTTTTAAATCTGTTTTGCATGCAAAGTTAACAATTTTGGAACTATTTGCTAAATTTTTCGCCGAAAATAATGTTTTTCTGAAGTACTTTGGTATGTTTTTCAGGCATATTGAAAAAAAATGATAAATGTATTCGGAAGTAAACCCGGTCGGCAATTTACGGGATCGGGAGAATGTGACAAGCCTGATTTATCTCAGTAAATTAATATGTCCTTTGAGCGGGTATATTTTTCCGTCGGAACCTTTGGCAGTGATGATGTAGAAATATGTTCCCTCGGCTGCAGGTTTACCGTTGATTTTCCCGTCCCAGCCTTTGGCAGGATCGGTCCATTTGAACAGCACACGACCCCATCGATTTATAATCGTTGCATTAAATTCGATGATGGATTTGTAAGCTACCCGAAATTCATCGTTGAATCCATCTCCGTTGGGTGTAAATATTTTGGGCGCAACTATCTGAGATTCAGAAATAATAACATCGACAAACGCTGAATCGGTGCAAAAATTGTTGCTCACCTGCAATTTGACTTTATAATTGCCCGATTCGGTAAAATTATACTGATGATCCTGAGTAGTGCGTGTAAGCATCAGGTTTCCGTCTTTGTAAATTTTCCAGAGGAAATTTCTGACATTCGGTGTCGGATTACCGAAAAACTGAATTTCAAGTGGTGCTGAACCGCTCAATGTGGTAGTATCAGGACGTTCATTCTCATTCAGTTCAGAGCGGGCTGCCGTAAGGGTGGTTATCTTACATTTTACTGCATTCGTTTTATATTCATCCGAAATGATGACTCCGGGCTGTAAGTTCATTTTCCGGGCATATTCATCGCCTGTAAGCGTGAATGCTGTATTTGCAAGTGGTACGGGAACCTGAAAATGAAGCGGTGGAACCGATATATTCAGTGTGGTATCTTTATTCTCCCAGTTTTCGCCATTCCAGCTCAATGTAGTGTATTTCAGCTCATAAGACCGTGGTAATAACACAATTCTTCCGGTAGGACTTTGATAGGTAAATTCAGGAATTACTCCCTGCAAGCTCACACTTACTTCTTCGCAGGGTGAATCAGCATCTGAAACGCCGAACGAATTAGAAGTAAATAAATACCGGCTGTAATCATATACCCAAAATGTGGTTTCTTTCCCATCCACACTCACTATGTATCCGGTGTTGTTCTGAGGTTTGAAATATGTATCAATAGTTGAAGGCGAAGAAGTGGTTGAAACGGATGTCAGAGGTGTTCTTGTTCCATTCAGATAAGTAAACCATTGAATGTAAACAGTCGGGTTACTGCTTTTGTAATGTATTTCGGTTTGGTCGTCGATGGAACCGAAGAGGTAAATATGATTGACATCGCCCGAAAGCGAAACTTCAGCATACTGACCCACAGCATACAACTGTGCAAAAGATGCAACGACTGAAATTATCATGATTACAGATAAAATAATGCGCTTCATACAGGTTATTGTTTTCATTATCAGCAATAAAACACCCGGGAAAACCAATTCCCTTAAAACTGTGAAATTACTCTTCTATAAACAAAAAAAAGCGTTATTTATTGTTGATTATTCATTATGATGTGTAAATTTTCGTACATTTGTAAATCGTTTTTTTCGGAAACCTTGATTTTTAAAAAACATTAATTATAATTTCAAGACATGAAGTATAAGTTTTATATCATGCTGATAATTGGCATAACCTGTTTTTTGCCAACTATTTACACGCAGAATGAATCCTACACCACTGAAATTATTAACGGCAAAGAATACTACAGATATAAAGTGCAAGCATCCGAAGGTCTGTATGCCATCAGCAGGAAATTTGGTGTTTCTCAATCTGAAATCAACAACATCAACCCTCAAATACACGACGGATTGAAGGCCGGACAAACAATTCTGATCCCGAAAACTACTGCCAGTCACTCTGCCGCACCATCAGTAAAGAAAATTGCTGATAACACAGAATATGTGACACATACGGTTGAACGAAGACAGACGTTGTTTGCCATTAGCCGTAAATACAATGTGACTCAGGATGAAATAATTCAGGCAAATCCACAGATAAAGGAGCGCGGACTCCAGCCCGGTGATGTGATTCGGATACCTGTGAATAAAACCACACCAAAAACGGCAGAAGTGCAGACTCCGGTGAAGACCGAAACCGACGGAAACCAGGCACCTGTAAAAAAAGAAGAAATAAAAACCATGCAAACGGTTAAACCGGCAGAAAAAGTTCTTCATATCGGGTCGGAAGGTTCATACATCACGCATGTGGTTGAGCCGAAAGAAACTTTTTATTCCATCAGCAAGAAATATAATGTCACTGTGCAGGAAATTAAGGATCTGAATCCCGAATCGGGAGACGTGCTGAAAACCGGAATGACGCTGAAAATTCCCTTCAAATCCGGATCTGCAACAAGTTCAAAAACAACTGCTCCCGAAACATCTGTTCCGGAACCGAAAACTACATCAACCACAACATCCACCACTCAGCCAACGGTAATTCAACAACCAAAACAAACACTGAGTAAAGATACGTACAAAATAGCCTTTCTGTTGCCTTTTATGCTTTCAGGGAATCAGAATGACCCAACTGTCGAAAAATTTGTGGAATTTTACATGGGATCTTTGCTAGCCATCAATAATGCAAAAAACGGTGATATGAATTATGAAATTTTCACCTATGATATCGAAAAAACCGAAACAATGGTTTATGAAGTAATTAACAAACCCGAAATGCAGAAAATGGACCTGATCATCGGACCGGCCTATACGACTCAAACAGCAGTTTTGGCAGATTTTGCCAAACGTCATAAAATCAATACGGTCATACCTTTCAGTTCAAAAATTTCATACATCGATTCCAATCCGTATATTTTCCAGTTTAATCCGGATCAGGAATTACAGAATGAATTCACGCTGAATTTATTAAAAAACCGGTTCGAAGGAGCCAATCTGCTTTTTGTAGAAACCGGAAACGTAAAAATGTCGGATGATGGATTGGATTTTTTCAATTTCCTGATGAAAAAACTCGACAAACAAAAAGTTGAGTATAAAAAAATATCCGGTTCAGATGCAGATAACATCCAGAATTACCTTTTTACCGACAAATACAACCTGATTATTTTCGACACAGAAGACGAAAAATCAGTTCAGACCTACCTGAATAAACTGTATGATTTGCATACAAAGTATAACCTGGGAGTTCTCGGTCAGTATGCCTGGCGAAACACGAAAAGCAAAAAACCGCATATGTTTTATATTTCACCATTTGCCGGCAACAAAACTGCCACCGATTTTTACGAGCAGGAATACCAGAAATATTACGGTAAAATGCGTTCGGGTACCAATCCCCGCTTTGATTTGCTGGGATACGACCTCACCACTTTCTTTCTTTCCACGATGAAGAACGATGGCTTTACATTCAACCGCACCACGCCATCACTAACATTCGACAACGGTGTTCAGTCCGACCTCCATTTTGTGAAAACCGGAAAAAACGGCGGCTATGTAAATCAAAAACTGTACCTGATAGAAGATGAAGCAAAACAAAAATAATAAATCATTCCAGTTCATTTTAATAACATTCCTGGCATTATTATCCGGCACTTCGCTGCAGTCGCAAACCGTACTGCTCCAACCGGCAGAAGTTTATATCGGAACATCGTTTGGTGCTAACGGTTCAATGATGATGTTCAATCCAACGGTAAGACAAATTCCCCTGTTGGGCTATCAGGGTGGCCTTGCTTTCAGATATATTACTGAGAAGCACGTTGGTTTACAAATTGAAATGAACTATTCGCAGCGCGGATGGGACGAAGAAAGCGGACTTTACTCGCGCAGGCTCAACTACCTCGAACTCCCTTTTCTTACACATTTGTATCTGGGTAACACTCACCGTTTTATATTTAATATCGGGCCCAAAGTAAGCTATCTGCTCAACGAAACAGTGCTCATTAACGGCATGGAAAATTCTGATGCAGAACAACATGTAAAACCGGTCTATTTTCCATTTGATTACGGTCTTACAGGCGGATTGGGCTATAATCTGCACACCCGCAGAGCAGGCGTTTTTCAGCTCGAACTCCGGGCATATTATGGTTTGAGTGATATTTTTGCTAATACAAAAAGTGATTATTTTGCTAATTCCAATCACATGAACGCAGCACTCAGCGTCGGATGGTTTATCCAGCTTACCGGAAAGGAATAATCAATCATTAATTTTTTTAAAAAAATGCTGCTGTAAATCCAATCTTTGACAGTCAGTTTTTTATTACAACATCAGAAATATGACAATATTACATATCGAAACTTCTACCAACGTTTGTTCTGTAGCACTCAGCAACGATGGAGTGTGTCTTTTTGAAATTTCAAATAACGAAGGACTGAATCATGCAGCCATGCTCAGCCCTTTTGTACAGCAAGCCATTGGCAAAATGAATGAGTTGCACCTGAAGCCGGAGGCAATAGCTGTAAGTGCCGGACCGGGTTCTTATACTGGGTTACGCATCGGAGTATCTACCGCCAAAGGGCTTTGTTACGGATACAAAATTCCGCTCATTGCGGTGGGTACGCTTGAAATTCTGGCAGTTGATGCTTTGAAAACAGGCATTCTGAATGATCATGCATTGCTTTGCCCCATGATTGACGCCCGCCGAATGGAAGTTTACTCAGCTTTATATACTGAAAAACTGGAATTAAAAAGGGAAGTCTCAGCTGAAATAATCAATGAAAACTCATTTCAGGAAATCCTGGATCAGCAGCCGGTATATTTTTTTGGCAATGGTGCATCAAAATGCAAACCGCTGATTACTCATCCGAATGCCCGGTTTATTGACTCCATAGAGCCGTTGGCAAAAAACATGATTTTGACGGCCGAAAAAAAATATGCTGCACATGACTATGCTGATGTAGCTTACTTTGAGCCTTTCTACCTCAAGGAATTTCAGGCTACCATACCGAAAAAACTTTTTTGAAAAAACAAAAAATACTGGTTCATCTATAGCTCGCGGGCTAACTGGAGCCATTGAAACTGCGAATTATCAGCAGAAATTTCACTCCACTTTCCGGTATTGAAGTTAAAGCAGACTGCAGAGCCTGTAGGCAGGTTGTCAAGCCTCACATTCAGTTGATTGATCAGATCGGTCAGTCCGGGATTATGCCCTACCAGCAGACAGCTTTCACAATCATCAGGCAGGCTTCTGATTATTTTCATGATTCTTCTTTCAGAAGCAAGATAGAGATTTTCATCGGTTTTTATTTCCGTAATCGGATACTCCATTTCTTCGGCGGCAAGGGTGGCAGTCTGGAGCGTTCGCCTGGCCGACGAAGCCAGCACCAGCCCGGGTTTGCCGTATTTTTTAAGAATAAATTTACCCATTTCACCCGCGTTGAGCCTTCCTCTGCCGGCAAGTTCACGGTCATAATCATTGGGCTTAGCATCGTATGATTCGGCTTTTCCGTGTCTAAAAATGATTAATGTTTTCATTGTCGCTTCGAACGATTATATCGTGAGAAAATTATTTCCCCTGAGTAATTTTTTGTTTATAAATTTCACTTCTTGGAAGCAGATTTTTCAAATTGGCTATATTATAAATTGTAACCGCCTGAATTACTGAAGTATAATTCATATATTCCGGAATACTCATATTGTAAAGATCGCGGTTGGTGTGCCATATTTCGCGGTAACTGAAGTTGTAACCAAGCGGATCAGAATTCTTAAACTGCAATGTAGGTACACCATTCATAGCGAAGTAAGCCTCATCGGTATATCCTGGTTTTGAAGGAATGTTCACAGGATGGATTTTACTCGTTTCGACCCTGAACGGTATTTTCGGGTCATAATTTTCGAGTCCTTCGGTGCATTTTAGAATATCTTCAACCATCTTTTCGGGCACTACAAGACCTGATGCAGCCGTAGGACCTCCATCGCGGTTGAAATAGTTGGAAATTCGCGGAAGCTTATCCATGTTGTGTTCCACCCAGTATTTTGAACCAAGAAAGCCGTATTCCTCACCCGCCCAGAAACAGAACAAAATGGTACGATCCGGACGATTTCCACCGGCAGCCATTATCATTCGCGCCATTTCCAGATTGGGTGCTACGCCCGTTCCGCAATCTACCGCACCAGATGCAGCATCGTGCGAATCCAGATGACAACCGCTTATTACATATTCATCAGGGAATTTAACCCCTTTTATTTTCCCGATCACGTTGTGATATTTTACCGGCCCGGGCTTGAAATGATTGCGAATGTCAAACTCCAGCATCACAAATTCGCGTTTTTCAACCTTCTGCCTGATTAACTGATACTGTTCTTCGTTCAACTTAATATCAGGCAGGTCCGGAAGATTCTCAAAACTCATTTTCATGAGATTTTTCTTGTCGTATACGGCCACCAACGGCACAGGAGCCGACTGTATAATACCCAAAACGCCTGCAGCTTTCATTTCCTTGTAAAACAGAGCCGGTTCGGTTTTCATTGCAGTGTCTGATTTAGCCTCGGAGTTGTGTTTAATCACAGCTTCTCTGATGGAATCGCCTTCGGCCGAGTAGTCAACCGGGAAACCGTTATTTTTTCCCTCAATAAGCACCCAGGCTCCTTTCAGTGTACCTTTCATTCTTTCAAACTCCTGCCGCGTTTTTGGTTCAATCACTACATGTCCACGTTGTATTCCCCTGGTGCCTGATGTGTAACTTGGCGTAACAAACTCCAGCGTCAAATTCAGACTGCCAATAGCCCTGCCGAACCAGGGACCACGGTTAAACCCAACGGGCACAGTTCCCGCTTCCTGAATTTCAACTTCGAGTCCCCATTTTTCGAGCAATCCTGCCACCCAGTACGTTGCTGTGTTATAGGCATCAGACCCCGTGGGTCGTCCACCTATTCGGTTTGCCAGGATGTCCAGGTGTTGCATGGTGCGGTTATCGGTTTTTCCAAGTTCCATTATTCGTTTGGATACTTTATTTTGTGAACCGGCTGCGAAAGATAAAAATATAACTAAGAATAAAAAAAGTCGCTTTGAGTTGTACATAATGTATGATTTAAAACTATTTCAGGTTTCAAAGATAAAGCAAAATTTCAGGAAAATTCGGATTAATTCCTTATTTTTTGAATTCTATCAAGGGGTTTCCTGAATTGAAAAAATTTTAATTTTGAATATTTCTGTGAAACCAATTGTTTTTAAATCAAATCAGAAATATAAAAACGTGTGTATTTTTGTTCATTTTGCAAACTCCACTTTGCAAAATGAATTTTTTTATATAATTTTGTATTCGATTTATCATCATCCATGGAAGGTTTTTACAAAACGCATCAATATTTGGTTCAACATGTCGAATCACCTGTCAGAAGACTTCTGATGGATGAAATTGACTGGTCGCACCGTCTGATTGGCATCAAAGGCAGTCGCGGTGTAGGTAAGACTACCTTCCTCCTCCAATATGCTAAAGATCATTTTGAGCCAACCGACCGACGCTGCCTGTATGTGAATTTCAATAATCTGTACTTTACCACTCATCGACTGGTTGATTTTGCGGGTGATTTTTATGCTGCAGGAGGGAGAATTCTGCTTCTCGACCAGATTTTCAAGTATGAAAACTGGTCGAAAGAACTCAGATATTGCCACGACAAGTACTCTGAACTGCAGATCATTTTTTCGGGCTCATCGGTTATGCGACTGGTGGAAGACAACGAAGATCTTCAGGATGTGGTAGCATCTTACAATTTGCGTGGTTTCTCTTTCCGTGAATATCTGAATCTGAAATCCGGAAACAATTTTCAGCATTTTTCGCTCGAAGAAATTATTCAAAATCATACCGATATTTCAAATAAAATTTGTAATATTGTGAATCCGATGAATTACTTTCATGAATACCTTCATCACGGTTTTTATCCTTTTTTTCTGGAATCCAGAAACTATTCCGAAAATTTGCTGAAAACCATTAACATGATGATGGAAGTTGATATTTTACTGATCAAACAGATAGATTTGAAGTATCTTTCACGGATCAGAAAACTTTTTTATCTGATTATGCAATGCGCACCTTGCACACTGAATGTTAGCCAGTTGAGTGATGAAATTCAAACTTCCCGTTCAACTGTAATGAATTATATTAAATACCTCAGAGATGCGCGTTTGCTGAATTGGATTTATGCTGAAGGTGACGATTTTCCGAAAAAACCAAAAGCCGTTTTTCCGCAAAACACAAATATCATGCATGTAATGTTAAACAATGTTGATAAAGTCTGCGAGCAAAGAACGTTTCTTTACAATGCATTACATGCACGCCACAAGGTGAATCTGGGCAAAAAACACGCTGATTTTCTGATAGATAATACACTTAGCTTCAAGTATATTGAACGTCTGAAAAATCAAAAAAACAATCCGAATACGCTGTATGCTGTTAGCAGCATAACAACGGGAGCGAAGAATGAAATTCCGGTATGGTTATTTGGTTTTTTGTATTAAACGATTGACTGAATGACGATTATTGAAAACTTTTAAATCCCTGCTTTCGGTTGTTTTACAATAAAAAAAACGAATATTATTGATTACATACTGCTTGAAATAAACTAACTAAAAAAAATAATAAATGGCAAAAGAAAAGAAATTTATTACCTGTGATGGTAATCAGGCTGCCGCTCATATCGCCTACATGTTTAGCGAAGTGGCTGCAATTTATCCAATCACACCTTCTTCTACTATGGCTGAGTACGTTGATGAATGGGCGGCTTCCGGCAGAAAGAATATGTTTGGCGAAACAGTGCTTGTTGAAGAAATGCAATCGGAAGGTGGAGCGGCAGCAGCCATGCACGGCACACTTCAAACCGGTACATTGGCAACTACCTTTACGGCTTCTCAGGGTTTGCTTCTGATGATTCCGAATATGTACAAAGTGGCCGGCGAGCTGCTTCCGGGCGTATATCACGTATCTGCCCGTGCCATTGCTGCTCAGGCACTTTCCATCTTTGGCGACCACCAGGACGTGATGGCTGTGCGCCAGACAGGTTGTGCATTATTTGCAACAGGTTCTGTGCAGGAAGTAATGGATATGGCTGCAGTGGCTCACTTGGCTGCTATCAAATCCCGCATTCCATTTGTACACTTCTTCGACGGATTCCGTACTTCTCACGAAATTCAGAAAATCGAAGAAATTGATGCCAAAGCTGTTCAGGCATTGGTTGATCAGGATGCTCTGTCAGAATTCCGCAAACGCGGTTTGAATCCTGAAAATCCTGTTGTTCGTGGTACGGCTCAAAACCCGGATATTTACTTCCAATCTCGCGAAGCTGCTAATCCTTTCTACGACGCACTTCCTGGAATTGTAGAAGAATATTTGGATCAATTAGCTGTAATTACCGGCCGTAAATACGGACTGTTTGATTATTACGGAGATCCTGAAGCTGATCGCGTAGTAATTGCTATGGGTTCTGCTACCGAAGCTATCCGCGAAGGAATTGACCACTTGATGGAAAAAGGCGAAAAAGTTGGTCTTGTTTCTGTTCACTTGTATCGTCCTTTCTCGGCAAAACATTTCCTTTCTGTACTTCCAAAATCTGCAAAACGGATTTGTGTACTTGACCGTACCAAAGAACCGGGAGCTAACGGCGAACCTCTTTATTTAGATATTAAAGATGCTCTTTACGGAACAGAAAATCAACCGCTTGTAGTAGGCGGACGTTACGGGCTTTCATCCAAAGACTTTACTCCAGCTCAGGTATTTGCCGTTTACAAAAACCTGGCATTGCCTACTCCGCGCAACCGTTTTACAGTAGGTATTGTCGATGATGTTACATTTACTTCTCTTCCATTGGGTGAAGAAATTTCACTGGGTGGCGAAGGTACATACGAAGCGAAATTCTACGGTCTTGGTGCTGACGGAACTGTTGGAGCTAACAAAAACTCCATCAAAATCATTGGTGACAATTCCAATAAATATTCTCAAGCCTATTTTGAGTACGACTCCAAGAAATCGGGAGGTTTCACCTGTTCGCACTTGCGTTTTGGCGACTCTCCTATCCGTTCTACCTATTTGGTTACCACTCCAAACTTCGTTGCTTGCCACGTTCAGGCTTACCTCCGTCTGTACGATGTAACGAAAGGCCTGAAAAAGAACGGCACATTCCTGCTGAATACTGTTTGGAATGCTGAAGAAGTGAAAGACAATCTTCCGCTGAACATCAAACGTTATTTTGCTCAAAACAACATCAAGCTTTATATCATCAATGCAACTGACATTGCACACGAAATTGGTCTGGGTAACCGCACCAATACCATTCTACAATCAGCATTCTTCAAAATCACCAATGTAATTCCTTACGATTTGGCGGTTGAGCAAATGAAAAAAGCCATTGTGAAATCATACGGAAGAAAAGGTGAAGTAGTTGTAAATAAAAACTACGCGGCTGTTGACCGTGGTGGTGAATATGTAGAAGTTGAAATTCCGTCAGAATGGGCAAATCTGGCAGATAAAGTAGAAGTAAACGACAACGTACCTGCATTTATCCGCGACATCGTTCGTCCGGTAAATGCACAAAACGGAAACAGCCTGCCTGTATCTACTTTCAAAGGTCGTGAAGACGGAACCTGGATTCAGGGAACTACCAAATACGAGAAACGTGGTGTGGCTTCTTTCGTTCCGGAATGGGATTTGAATAACTGTATCCAGTGTAACCAGTGTGCTTACGTTTGTCCGCACGCTTCTATCCGTCCGTTTATTCTGGATGCCGAAGAGCTGGCAAAAGCTCCATTCGGAGAAGAAAGCACACTGAAAACCAACGGAAAAGGATTTGAAGGCACTCGCTTCCGTATTCAGGTTGACGTGCTCGACTGTATGGATTGCGGTAACTGTGTGGATGTATGTCCGGGCAATAAAAACGGCAAAGCACTGAAAATGATGCCTATCGAAGGTCAAAAACCAAATCAGGTAAACTGGAATTATTGCGCAGAAGAAGTTTCTTCAAAACAACACCTGGTTAATGTGAAAGGTAACGTTAAAAACACGCAGCTGGCAACTCCGCTGTTTGAATTCTCCGGTGCGTGCTCCGGATGTGGTGAAACACCTTATGTAAAATTAGTTACCCAGCTGTTTGGTAACCGCCAGATGGTTTCTAACGCAACCGGTTGTAGTTCCATCTATTCTGCTTCTGCTCCTTCTACTCCTTACACTACCGGCGCTGACGGACGTGGTCCGGCATGGGCAAACTCATTGTTCGAAGACAATGCTGAATTCGGTATGGGTATGGTAATTGCTGAAGAAAAAATGCAGGCACGCATTGTTCGCCTGATGACAGAAGCTTTTGAAAGCGACTGCTGTTCAGACGAATTGAAAGGATTGTTCCGGGAATGGATTGACAACCGTTTTGACGGTGAAGCTACACTCGCACTGGAAGCTAAAATCACTCCAATGGTAAAAGCCTGCACCTGCGATCATTGCCAGCAAATTGCCGGATTAAGTCATTATCTGGTGAAACGTTCACAATGGATTATCGGCGGAGACGGATGGGCTTACGACATTGGTTTTGGTGGACTTGACCACGTAATTGCTTCGGGTAAAAACGTAAATATCCTTGTGCTGGATACGGAGGTTTACTCCAATACCGGTGGACAAGCCTCTAAATCTACTCCGGTAGGTGCTGTGGCTAAATTTGCCGCTTCCGGTAAACGAATCCGTAAAAAAGACCTGGGTATGATTGCATCCACTTACGGTTATGTTTACGTGGCACAAGTGGCTATGGGAGCAAACCAATCACAAACGCTGAAAGCCATCCGCGAGGCAGAAGAATATGACGGACCATCCGTGGTAATTGCTTACTCACCATGTATATCACACGGGTTGGTTGCCGGAATGGGCAAAGCTCAAGACGAACAAAAACGTGCTGTTGAGTGTGGTTACTGGCACTTGTATCGTTTCGACCCGCGCCTGCAAGACGAAGGTAAAAACCCGATGCAGCTGGATAGCAAAGAGCCGGATTGGTCTAAATTCCAGGACTTCCTGAAAGGTGAAGTGCGTTATACTTCATTGATTAAACAATTCCCTGCTGAAGCCGAAGAGCTCTTCAAAGCAGCTGAGAAAAACGCAAAATGGCGTTACAACGGTTACAAACGTATGGCCGACGCTGTTTACGAACAAGCTGTGGCACCTAAACATCAGATTGACGAACTCAAAGCAAAAGCTCAGAGCGACCCGAAACAACAGGGAAGCGCTGATGTGATTGTACAGGATACGAAGTAAAATAGCCCCTCTAAATCTCCCGGCCCCTATCCCCCTGCGGGTACTTTCCCCAAAAGGAGATAGAAAATGGAAGATTTAATTTTTAAGACTTTTAAGAAAGCGTTGCCCGGAAGGTGACGCTTTTTTATTTGTTAATTTCATTGAAATTTCATATGGTTTTTTAATAAAATTAGTAAATTTGTTGGGTTTTTTATGCTTAAAAAAAGATCTTTTTCAATTTAATATTCATATAAAAAATGGATAAACTATCAAATCTTTCGAAACTGAAACTCGAAATTCAGTTAAAAGCAAAAAATGGAATTGACTTTATTTTGGCTGCAGCCATTACCTGGTTAGTGATTTTTCTGATTTGGAAATTCTCTGCCAACAACTCTTATGATAAAAGCGTTTTGACTTTTATTTTCGGAGCCATGCTGATTCCTTTGGCGCTGGGTTTTTCGAAAATTTTAAAAACAAACTGGAAAATCGCAGGTAACGAATTACAACCTTTGGGATTGTGGCTAAATTTTGCACAGTTGATTTATTTTCCTTTTTTGGTATTTATTCTGATAAAATATCCCGACTATTTCATCATGGCTTACGCGATTATTACCGGCGCGCACCTTTTCCCCTACGCCTGGTTTTACGATGAAATTGGCTATGCGGTTGCTGCCGTCGTTATTTCAGTTGGCGCCATGATGATTGCGCTGATGGTTCCGCCGGCAAGTATTTATATCGTTCCGTTGTTTACTTCGGTTTTTTTGTTTCTACTGGCGATTTGGATTTTTTTTCGGAACAGTAAATTGCAGAATGAAACTTCGCATCTCCCTGAAAAATAATTTTTGAAAACATTCATAATAACAGCAACTATTTTCGGAAAGTTGCTGTTTTTTGATATTCTATTATCAGAAAATAGAATAAGTTTTTGACATATTCATAAGAAAAAATTAAGTCGCATAAAGTGCTCCCCT
>ERZ1645192.1971-NODE-1971-length-17023-cov-13.187412_pt1 | contig 17023 bp, 14 predicted proteins | sample MGYA00575354_ERZ1645192 | MGnify/ENA primary metagenome ERZ1645192 (study PRJEB40844, sample SAMN11349763) | freshwater sediment metagenome | isolation source: river sediment | host: Sediment | place: India: Faizupur Khadar , New Delhi | collected 2017-02-21 ... | reverse complement strand
GCGAAGGCGATGCCGCCCAGGAACACCGGGATGAGCAGCAGGCCGAGCACCAGCAGCCTTTTCCGGCTTTTCAGGATGTTGTTGGACATGTCCAATTCCCACCGGGCGTGGGCCCTGGCCCCGGCTACCATGAATTGGTTGAGATCGCGGAAAAACTTCATTGTGTTCTCCTTTGGGTTGTCGGGAAAAAAAGGGGTAAGGGTTGCACCTCTGATCGCGACCGGTCAGCCTGGGCGGGACATGTCGCGTTTGATCTGGGCCATTTCGATCTTTTCCTGCTGGGTCCGCTTGCGCTCGTAGGCGGCGTTCAATTTCTCGAACAGCGGGTCCAGTTCCATCGGCTTCATCAGGTAGTCGAAGGCGCCGTACTTGATGCCGTTGATGCCCGACTCCACCGAGGCGTGGCCGGTGAGCATGACGACCTCGGTCATGGGCGCCATCTTTTTGATCTCGCGCAGGGTCTCGATACCGTCGCGGCCCGGCATCTTGACGTCGAGCAGAACCACGTCGTAGTTTTTCCTGGCGATCATCTCCAGCGCCGTGTCCCCGTCCGGGGCGCACTCGCACTCGAGATCGCGTTTGGTCAGCCGCTTGGAGGTCATCTCGCGGAATTCCTCCTCGTCGTCAACGATCAGTACGCTGTACAGTGCCATGTGCATTCTCCTTTGTGTTCGGTTGTCATGCGGAGGGGAGGGCGGCCGCGGCCATCGCTCCCTGTTGTCCAAGGTTCCGGGTCCGGCCCGGTCCTCCCGGCGCGGCGGCGCCGGTGCGCGACGCGACCGCCCCGGGCGAAACGGCCGGGACCGAACCACGGCAGGGGGAGGCCGTGGCGGTCTCGAACCGTGTCGCCCGTTGCGGGGACGCTTCCCGGCGCCGCAACCGGCTGTCTGCCCGGTGTGCGCTGAAAGATACGGTCATGGGGTTCCTGCGCTGCTCCATCTCCTACCCGGCGAGGAAGAGGTCGAGGTCGATGGGGTGGTCGATGGAGAAGGCATGAACCGGGGTGGTGCCGTTGGCCATGCGGGCGATGGCCTGTTCGCGCGCCTGATCGGTGCTGTCCTTGCGCAGCAGGAAGATCACATCCGGGTTGAAGGTGATGATCTTCAACTCGATGTTCGGGTCGTCGCGGACGATGTCGAAGATGTAGGGCGTTTGCTCGCGCAGCCGGTAGAGCGTCCAGATGATTTCGCTGGTGACCCGTTCGGGGATCGTCTCCTCCATGAGGATGAAGAGGATCTTCTTGCTGCTGCCCTGGAGCAGCCGTTCGGGAATCGGGATGTTGTGGCGGATGAGGTGCTGGATCAGGTCGTGGGCGCGCACCAGGCGCTTGCCCCCGTGGGCGATCACCGGCACCAGTCCCTTGTCGATCCACCTGGCGAACCGCTCGTCCGAGACGGAGCAGATGTTGGCGGCCTGCTCGACATCGAGGTACTCGAGGTCGTTGGCGGTGCGGCTCGTTTTCGGTGGGCTGGCCATGATCGCTGACAGTCTCCGGCACTGGGTGGACAATGCGCTTGCACCCTGGCTATCGCAAAACCGGGGCCAGAACGTCGGGCCGGCGCGGAGAATTTTTTTTATTGTCATTGTAAATAGTTAGGGCTTGCTAGGCGGCCGGGCCGGCCAGGTCGCAGGCGAGCGAACTGTTACCCCAGGGGGACAAAACGAGGTGAGACCTGCGGCCGTGAGCGCCAACAGGCTGGAATAAAAGCGTATTTTTTTATGTTACGTATTGGTGACAGGCGCCACGGGCGCGGCGGCGGTGTGCGCTCACGGTGACAGCGTCCGCCGGGGCGGTGGCCGGCAGCCGGGCGGCGGGCAAAAAAAGAGGGCGGGCGCCGGCTGGCGCCCGCCCTCTTGTTCATGGGGCGGCAGGGCGGCGGGGGCCGCGTCGTGGTTGTCAGCCGCGCAGGGGCAGCTTGAGGGTGAACACCGCCCCGCCCTGGGGCCGGTTCTCGGCGGTGATGGCGCCGCCCAGCTTGTGGGCGATGTCGCTGCAGATGGACAGGCCCAGGCCGGTGCCCTTGCCCGGCTCCTTGGTGGTGAAGAACGGCTCCCACAGCTTCTTCATCACCTCGGGCTTGATGCCCGGGCCGTTGTCGGCGATCTGGATGTGCAGCTCGTCCTTGGTCCGTTTGGTGATGATGTCGATCTGGCCGTCGGCACCCACCGCGTCGAGGGCGTTCTCGATCAGGTTGAGCAGCACCTGCTGCACCTGCGAGCCGTCGGTGCGAACGGTCGGCAGGTTCTCGTCGAACTGCAGGTTGAGGGCGATGTTGTTGCCATGGGCCTCGTTCTCCAGGAAGGACAGGGTCTCCTTGAGCAGTTCGTTCACCTGTACGTCGTATTCGGCGCTGATCTTGCGGCTGAAGCCGAGCAGCCGGTGGGTGATGGTGCCGGCCCGGTTGACGTGGTGCTTGATCTTGGCCACCGACTTCTGATACTCCTCCAGGTTCTCGATACTTCCAGGTTTTTCTTCGTCGAGCAGTTCCTCGATCCAGCCGGCCTGCATCTGGATGAGCTGCAGCGGGTTGTTGATCTCGTGGGCGATGCCCGCGGCCAGCCGGCCGATGTTGGCCATCTTCTCGATGTGGGCCATCTGCTGGTCCAGGGCGTTCTGCTCCCGGTCGGTCCGCTCCAGCCGGGCCACGATCAGCCGGCTGATGCCGATGGAAAAGAGCAGGAACATGGCGGAGATGAACAGCACGCTGAAGATGATGCGGGTGCGGTAGTTGTAGAACACCTCCAGGTTGTCGGTGATGCGGGTCTTGACCACCAGCAGCCACATGTTGCCGTTGAGCCACTTGCTCGCGTACAGGTGGGTGGCGTCGGTCAGCACCTCGGTGTCCGGGTGATGCTTGAGCATCTTGATCTCGGTCGGGTTCAGGCTGGTGGCCCGCTGCAGGCTCGGGGTCTGGAACTCACCGTTGGAGTTGAGGATGAAGGCGTCGCCGCTGGGGCCGATCTGGGCGGAGTAGAGGAGTGAGTTGAAGATGCTGGAGTTGATCGTCGCCCGCAGCACGTAGGTCTTCATCGGGTCGGTGAGGGCGATGACGAAGTGGGGATAGTCGCGGTAGCCGGTGAACACGTCGCTCACGTGGGTGCCGCGCACCAGCACCTGGTTGAACCAGGGCGAATCCTTGTAGCGTTTGCCCTCGACCTTTTCCTTGTACGGGCCGACATAGGCCAGCTGGGTGCCGGCGGTGTCGATCAGCTGCAGGTCGACGATCTCGCCTTCCTTGCCCTCCCTGCTGATGGCGAGGAACAGGGCCTTGAGGTTGTCCTTGTTCTGCAGGTAGTCGAGCGGATAGAGGTTGATCAGGGTGGACAGGAAATTCACCTGGCCCTGGAGAAAGGTGTTGAGCACATCGTTGCGGTGCTCCACCACCTGGCGGGCGGTGTTCTCGATGTTCTTGAGCGACAACTCCTTGAAGTTGTAGATCGAGCCGGCGGCGATGATGAGAATCGGGATGATGCCGCTGACAAAGAAGCCGGTGGCCAGAAGCCTTCTCAGTGTCGCGTAATTCTTTATTTTTTCTTGCATCTCAAGGTCTCGGTGTGGGTTGCTGGTCCGTGCCGGACCAGACGGTGCGTGTACCCGCCGGGTGCGGCGGCAGAGGCCGGCGGGGCCGCAGACCCCGGCACGCCTCCGCCTGCCCGCGGGGGGTCATTTGCGCCTGTGCTTCAGGCGGAGGCCGATCACCAGGCCGATGAGGATGGAGCCGACAATGATGACGAGCAGGGTCAGGGTGTTCATGCTGGTTTCTCCCGCACCGCGGTCGCGGTGCCCTTCGTTTGCCGGCGACGGGCCGCCGGGTGCGCCTCAGTTGCCGGCCTGTTCCGTCACCGGCTGGCCGTTTTCGACCGGCGCGGTGAGCTTGTAGTTGCCGGCCACGAAGTTCTCCGCCGCCCATTCGACCGCCCCCTCGGTGGTCATGAGCATGTCGAGTTGGCGGGTGAAGATAAGCAGGCGGCCGAGGATGTCCATGCGGCTCTCGATGTAGGATTTGGGGTACTTCTGCAGCCGCGCGTCCACCTTGTCGCCCTTGACGGTCACCTTGAACCCCTCCCGGTCGAGGATCAGGGCGATGGCCCGCACTCGCCGGTTCTTGCGCACCGAGTCGGCGGCCCCGCCCTTGAAGGTGAAGCTGATGTAGTTCTTGTTGATGGTGTCGCCGCAGTAGACATCGATGACGCTGTAGTGGTAGCCGACCCGGGAACTGAAGTTGAGGTACTTGTCCGCGATGATGGCGTAACTGCGGTCGCCGAACCGCTCGCCCACGTGGCCGGGGGCCAGGGTCTGCTCGCGCATCACCGACAGCAGGCCGGAGAAGTTCACCGGCCGGGGGTCGGCGCCGTGCACCTCCTTGTTGAGCATGCCGGCGAGCAGGGCGCGGAACGGGACCGAGGCGATCTGGCTGACTTTCACCGCGTTCCACCGGACCTCGGCCCCCTCGGCCAGGCCGTTGCCCAGATCGATCAGGTGGATGTCCATGGGCAGGGCCGCGTCCAGCTTGAGCGACCAGCCGTGGAACTTGGAGGCCAGGTCGCTGATCTGGAACATCTCCTTGTAGGAGAACTCGTGGCAGAAGCGGGCCAGGTCGTGCAGGGTCCGGCACCCCTGCGGGGCGAATTCCGGGGCTGCCGGGTTGACCAGGTTGAGCGGCACGACGTGCTGGGCGATGCGCTGCAGTTGGGCGTACACCGGGGTCCCCTTCATGTGGGCCTCGTCCTTGCGGATGGCGCTGAGCAGTTCCTGGACCGTGCCCGCGTAGACCCGGCCGGTGAAGGCGTCCACGGTGACTTCCGTGCCGGCCGGGATCCGCTCCAGGGCGGCATCGGGGCTGACGATGGTCGGCACCCCGAATTCGCGGGCCAGGGCGGCCATGTGGCCGCTGACACTGCCGGCCTCGACGATAATGCCGCTGCAGCGGCGCATCACCACCACGTATTCCGGCGAGGAGTGACGGGCAACGAGCACCCCGCCCTCGGGGAAGCGGGCCAGATCCTCGATCGCCTGCACATGGAAGGCCGGCCCGCAGCCCACGCCCTGGGAGGCGATCTCGCAGCCGTCGAGCAGCAGCGGGTAGCCGGCGAGCGGCGCCGCCTTGAGCAGGTGGAAATTTTTCGGGCTCTGGATCTTGAGCGGCCGCGACTGGAGGATGAGCAGGGTGCCGTCCGGGGCCAGGGCCCACTCCACGTCCTGCGGGCACTTGTAATGGCGCTCCAGGGCGGCGCCGTAGCCGGCCAGGCGGCGGATCTGGGCGTCGTCGAGGCAGGGCGCCCCCTGCTGCGGTTCGGGCACGGGCCGCTCCTCGACCCCGCCCCGGTGGTTGAGCACCAGCTGCACCGGCTGGCTGGCCACGTTTTTTTCGAGGACCGTGAGGGATTCGTCCTTGCTGACCGTGTAGGCGTCCGGCGTGACCACGCCGTCCACCGCGTAGGGGCCGAGCCCCCAGACGGCGTTGATGAAGATGTGCTCGTTGGTGATGTCGTAGGGGTGGCGGGTGTAGAGCACGCCGCTGGCCCGGGAGTCGACCATCTGCAGGCAGGCCACGGCCATGGCCAGATCCTCGTCGACCACGCCCTTGCTGCTCCGGTAGGAGATGGAGCGGGCCGAGTAGAGGCTGGCGATGATCGATTTGTAGGCCTCGGTGATCTCGGCCCGGGTCACGCCGAGCAGGGTCAGGTACTGGCCGGCAAAGCTGAGGTCGCCGTCCTCGCCCACGGCGCTGCTGCGCAGGGCGAGCAGCACCGACTGGTCCGTGCCCCACAGGGCCTCGGCGGCGGCGAGGATCTCGGCCTCCAGCGCCGGCGGCACGGGCCGGGACTTGACCAGTTCGATCACCTCCGCGCTCAGGCTGTTGAGCAGGTCGTACTCGTTGACGTAGATGAGGTTCTTCTGGCGGATGATCTCGTCCTTCAGGCCGTTCTCGTCGAAAAAGGTGTGGAACCCGCGGGTGGTGATGGCGAACCCGGCCGGCACCGGGATGCCCAGCCGGTTGCGGATCTCGCCCAGGTTGGCGTTCTTGCCGCCGGCCCAGTCGGCGTCCTTGAGCGAGAGTTCGCTGTAGGACATGACGGCGCTGGGCGCATGGTCGACCTTCTGCTCGTTGACCACCTCCTTGATGCGGCCGTTGATCTCTTCCAGGGCCGTGTACAGCTCCCGGTACTTGGCCCCGGACATGACGTTGAGGCTCTTGACCATCTGGAAGGCGTGCTTGAGCGACTTGTTGACCTGGTTGTTGATGTAGGAGAAGCCGAACACCTGCTCGCCCTTGAGCTTCTCGTCCATGTCGGAGAGCACGCTCAGCAGTTCCGAGTTGGCGACCAGCAGTTCCTTGAACAGGGCGTAGCGGAAGCGGAAGAGGGCGTTCATTTCCGAGCCGTCGCCGGCCATGGGCGTGCTGCCGCGGCGCTGCCGGAACTCGTCGAAGAGCTGCTTGAGATTGCCGAGAATGGTTGCCATGATGGGCACCTGCAGGGTTGGGTTGCGCTCCCGGGCGGGCCTGCCGCCCGGGGTCGGGTCGCGGCCGGCGTCCTGCGGCCCGGGCTGCGGCCGGGACGCCCGGCGCGGGTCTCAGTTGCCGCTGCCGACGGTCAGGTTGGTGTTGGTCCGGCGCACGTAGGTGTGTTTCTTGGCGCCCTTCCACAGGTACTCGACCCACCGTCCCTCGCTGGTCGCCGGCAGCAGGGCCTGGTAGATCGGCGCCCCCTTCTCCGGCAGGTATTCGTTCTGCAGGAAGGGATGGACGAGCAGGGTGCCTTTTTCGTCCATGATGAACACGTAGGGCTCGTAGGCGTCGGCGCTGAAGCTGGCGACGGGTTTGCCGCTGTTGATCGCCTCCACCACCTCGTCCACGTTGCGCTTGATGGTCGTCTGGTCGAGGGGGGGCTCTTCCGCCGCCCGGCAGCCGGCGACGAACAGGAACAGGGCGAACAGGACCAGGGAGAGGGCAGCCCGTTTCATGAATCCTCCACGGGAAAGGGCGCGTCGGCCTGAGACCGGCGGAGGGTCCGCCGGCCGGCCGGTGGCCGTTGGGAGCGATGTGCAGAGGATGTAAAATACCTCATCGTTCGCGCCTCCACAAAGGTTTTAGGCCGTGATCTGGCAGGCGTGCCGCCCGGCCAGGAGCGAGTCGATGTCCCGGGTGAGCTTGGTCATGTAGTAGTTGACCATGGGGGTGTTGCCCATGATCATGTCCAGCTGCCGCGTGTGCAGGGTCAGGTAGCCGAGGATCTTCAGCCGACCGAGCATGTAGTCCATCTCGTGGCCCTCCATGCGCGCGTCCAGGTTGTCCGCGTTAACCACGGCGCGGAAGCCGTAGCGTTCGAGGATCTCGCGGATGAAATGGACCCGGCCCAGGCACCGTTCGAAATCGGCGGCGCCGCCCTTGAACTTGAAGCCCAGGTAGTTCTCCACCGAGCGCTCGCTGACCATGGCCTCCATGGTGGAGAAGTGGTAGCCCAGGCGGGAACTCAGGGTGCAGAAGTTCTTGGAGATCATGAAGTAGTTGCGGTCCGCGTACTTGGACTTGACCCCGGGCACCAGCGCGGTGTTCATGGTCGAGCGGAACATGATCGAGGTCATGCCCTTGCCGTCCATGGCCGGCGGGCCGTCCCAGGGGATGGCCGCGAACCCCTCCCAGAAGGCGAGCATGGGCACCGAGGCGATCTCCTCGAGCCGGACGTATTTGCCCTTGATCTCGTCCACGAAGCCGTCGTCCAGGTTGAGGATCCACCAGTTCATGGGCACCCGGTAGTGCAGCTGCTTGCTCGAGCGCTCGGAAAAATGGTGGTCCTTGCCGAAGCTGAACATCTCCTGCACCGACTTCTCGTGGATGAAGCGGGTGATGTCGTGGAAGGTCCGGCAGTTCTCGGGCTGGAAATCGCGGGATTCCGGGTCGAGCAGGTTCAAGGGGATGATGTGCCGGCTGACCTCGTGGAGAATCTCGTACACCGGGCTGCCCACCATCAGCCGGGTCTCGGGCCGCTTCCATTCGAGCAGCGGGGCGATGCTGCCCAGGTAGACCCGGCCGAGATCGGCCGCCACCGTCACCCGGTCGCCGTTGTTGAGCTTGGCCATGGCCCCGGTCACCCCGAACAGGGCCGGGATGCCGAATTCGCGGGCCACGTTGGCCAGGTGGCCGGCGAACCCGCCCTGTTCGGAGATCACCGCCGCGGCCCGGGCGACCAGCGGCGCCCAGGTGGGCAGGGCCTGCTCCACCACCAGCACCGCCCCCTCCGGGAACTGGAGGATATCGACCTTCTTGGCCACCTTGAAGACGTTGCCCGAGGCCACCCCCGGGCTGGCGTTGATGCCCCCCTCGCTCACCAGCGAGGGCTCGTAGCGGCGCAGGTCGAGTTCCTCGCCGGGCACCATCAGCTCCATCTGCTGCAGCGGCCGGCTCTGGAGGATGTAGATGCGGCCGTCCTCGGCGCTCACCGCCCACTCGATGTCCTGGGGCGTTTCGTAGTACTGCTCGATGCGGATGGCCAGGTCGGCCAGCTCGCGGATCTGCTCGTCGGTGAGCGATGGCTGGGAGGCGACCCCGGCCCCGGTTTCCTGGCGGATGCAGCCCTCGCCCTCGTAGCAGATGATCTGGAAGTCCTTCTCGCGCACCTCCCGGGCGACGATGGTCAGGTCGTCGTCGCGGGAGACCACGAACAGGTCGCAGAGCACGTCGCCGTCCACCACCGCCTTGGGCAAGCCCCAGGTGGCGTTGATGAAGATGTTGTCGTCGCGCCGGTCGAGCGGATTGCGGGTGTAGATGACCCCGCCGGCGATGGCCTCGACCATGGCCAGGCAGCCGACGCACATGGCGATGTCCTCGTCCCGGAAGCCGCGGCTCTGCTTGTAGGCGATGGCCTGGACGCTGTACTTGCTCGCCATCACCTGCTTGTAATAGTAGAAAAATTGAGAGAACTTGACGTTCAGCTCGCTGCGGTACTGGCCGGCGAACGAGCTGTTCTCGGCGTCCTCGCCGTAGGCGCTGCTGCGCACCGCCATGCGCACCTCGCCGCCGCATTCGCGCCGCATCTCCTGGTAGGCCTCGACCACGGCCAGGTAGATGGGTTCGGGCACGTCGGCGGAGATGATCAGCTGGCGGATCTGCGAACTCACCAGGTCGAGGTTGCGGTCCATGTCCGAGCCGGCCACCTGGAAGAGCCGATCAACCTCCTTCTGCAGGCCGTTGGTGTTCATGAACAGCTCGTGGGCCGCGGCGGTGATGACGAACCCGGCCGGCACGTTCAGGTGCAGGCGGTTCTTGACATCGCCGAGATTGGCCATCTTGCCGCCGGCGATGTCGACCATGTCGCTGGTGAGATCTGACAGCGGCACCACCAGCCGCTGGTCGCTGATCTCTTTCTTCCTGGCCAGGAGGGCGTCGATCTCCCGCTGGATGGCCGTGAAGCGCACCCTGAGGGCGTCGTACCGGCCCGGCGCGATGTTCTCCATGTCCTTGATCATACGGAAGACATTGACCGAGGTGGAGGCGCTGGCGGTCTGCACGAAGCTCATGCTGAAGGGTTCGTTGCCCTGCAGGGCCCGCTCGATGTCGGCCATCACCTCGAGGATGCGGGTGTTGGCGGCGAGCAGCAGCTTGAAGCTGTGGTAGCGCGACTTGAAGGTCAGCTGGAGGGCTTCCACCTGCTCGGACGGCAGCGCCGGGAGGTCGGGCTCCCGACCGAGGGAGAGGATCTTTCTGGAGAGGTCGGCCAGTCGTTTCAGCATGGGATGGGTCCATTCCCCCGAGGCGGCGGCAGCCGGGCGGACAGGGCTGCCGTCAGGCGGCGTTGTCGGGCCGCTTTTTCTCGTTGAGTTGTTTGCGGGTGTGCGCGTCTTCGATCTTGTAGAGCAGCTCGTCGATGTTGATCGGCTTCATCAGGTAGTCGAAGGTGCCCTGCTGCATCAGGTGGATGGCGTTGTCCACACTGGTGTTGCCGGTGAGCATGATCACCTCCACCAGCGGGTTGATCCGCTTGATGTTGATGAAGGTCTCCGAGCCGTGCATGCCCGGCATCTCCTGGTCGAGCACCACCACCTCGGGCGGGTCGTTTCGCACCAGTTCCAGGGCCGCCTCGCCGCAGTTCGCGGTCTGCACCGCAAAGCCGCGCACCGCCAGCTGGCGGGCGGTGGCCTCGCGGAAGATGTCCTCGTCGTCGACCAGCAGCACCTTGCATTTCTTCGGTTTTTCCATACGGTTCTCTACGGTGTTCGTGTGCGTGGAGGGTTGTCATTTGACGGGCAGCAGGACCGTGAAGGAGCTGCCCGCGCCGGGAATACTGTTCACCTTGATGGTGCCGCCCAGGTACTTGACGATACTGGCGGCGATGCTCAGCCCCAGGCCGGTGCCGCGGCCGCCCCCCTTGGTGGTGAAGAAGGGGTTGAAGATCCGCTGCAGGTCGCCGGCGGGAATGCCCCGGCCGGTGTCGGCGATGGTGAGCGACACCATGCCGTCCTGCATCGCCGTGCTCACGGTGATCGTGCCCTTGTCGGCGATGGCGTCGGCGGCGTTGACCAGGATGTTGCCCACCACCTGGCGCAGCGGCTCGGGTTCGGCCAGGATCTGCGGCAGGTCGGCGGCGAAACGGGTGACCACCTCCAGGTGCTTGCCCTTGAACTCGACCCGCTGCAACCGCTCCAGCACCTCCGCGGTGAGCGCGTTGAGGTCGCACTGCACCGAAACCGGCATGCGCGCCTTGCCCATTTCCTGCAGCCGCTTGGTGATGCCCTTGGCCCGGGTGGCGGCGGTGTCGATGGTGGACAGCTCCTTGCAGATCGCCTCCGGGCTGTGGTCCAGGTCGAACTCCGGGTTGAGCATGTCGCGGATGACGCCGCTGGTGGCCATGATGATCGCCAGCGGGTTGTTGATCTCGTGGGCCACGCCCGCGGCCAGCTCGCCGATGGAGGCCAGCTTGGAGGCGTGGGCGAGCATCTCCTGGAGCTGCTGCCCTTTTTCCGCCATGCGGCGGGCGTCGGCCACCACCTTGCGGATGGTGAGGAAGATGACCAGCGACACCAGCAGGCTGATCGCGGCCAGGCTGATGGTGAGCACCAGCCGGGTCCGGTACATGCCGCTCTGCGCCACCGAGGCCGGCTGCATCACCAGGAGCGCCCAGGGGGTCTCCTTGAGCCAGGTGTAGGCGACCAGGGTGGCCCGCTCGTCGAGTTCGATCTCCTCCACCCCGGCGGCGGGGCTGCCGGGCGGCACGTAGCTGCTGCTCGCCGGGAAGGGGCTGCGGGCCGGGTCCACCACCTGGTACTGGCCGCGGGCGTTGACCAGGGTGGTCTCCACCTCCTTGCCGTGGCTGATGGCGCGGAGAAACACGTACAGCTTGTCCGGGTCCAGAGTGGCGCGCATGCTGTAGGGCGTACCGTCGAACACCTGGCGCACGGCGATGGTGAAGTGGGGAATGTTGCGCAGGCCGGTGTAGAGGTCGCTGATCAGGTAGTTGCGGCTGCCCGCGCGCAGCTCCTTGAACCAGGGCTGGTCGCTGTAGTCGCGGCCGCGCAGCTGGGGATGGGGACCGGCATAGCCGATCTGGATGCCGCGGGCGTTGAAGAAGCCCACGTCGATGAAGCCGTCGTTGAACCGTTTCAGGCTCTGCAGGTAGCTGTCCATGGACTCCTGCGTGGGCTGCAGGCTGAACTCGCGGCTGTGGAACAGGTTGAACAGGTTGACCACCCGTTCCTGCAGGTACAGGTCGATGGTGTTCTTCTGGTTCTCCGCCACCGCCTCCAGGTTGAGCAGGGCGCTGTTCTTCAGGGTGTGGGTGAACTGGAAATGGAAATAGGCCGTCAGCAGGGCGTTGGGCAGCAGGAACCCGAGCAGCAGGCCCAGCACCAGCCGGGTCTGCAGCTGCCGGAAGTGGTGGCGGATGCGCTTCCGGTTGGCCTCGCTGTCGGTGTAGTCGTGGACGTGTTCGGCGGCCTGTTTGCCCGCCGGCACGGTGTCGAGCAGATGGCTCGTGTCCCAGACTCTCATAGGATTCCTCCGGCGCCCCGGGCCAGGACCCGGTTTGTCCTGCTCTGCCCGGAGACCGCGGCCGGTCGCGGCTCCGCGGCCCCGGCCATGCGGTTCAGTGCAGGCCCCGCTTCTTGCTCCAGGCCTGGTTGATGGTGTCGAGCAGTTCGTTGAGCGGCGCCGGCTTCATCACGTAGTCGAACGCCCCCAGCTGCATGCCCTTGAGGCCGAACTCCACCGAGGCATGGCCGGTGAGCATGATGACCTCGATCTCGGGCTTCATCTGCTTGATGTGCCGCAGAGTTTCGATGCCGTCCATGCCCGGCATCTTGACGTCGAGGACGATCACGTCGAAATCGTTGTCCTTGACGATCTCCAGGGCGCGGACACCGCTCTCCGCGCCCATCGCCTGGATCTTCCTGGCGTTCAGCCGCTTGACGATGGTCTCCCGGAAATCGTCCTCGTCATCCACAAACAACACCCGTAACCCTTCCATCCTTGCCTCTCAGTTTTTCGGCAGGGTGATGGTGAACACCGTCCCCTCGCCTACCTTGCTCTGCACCCGCATTGCGCCGCCGAGTTTCTCGATGATGCTGTACGAGATACTCAGTCCCAGCCCCGTGCCCTTGCCCACCGCCTTGGTGGTGAAGAACGGCTCGAAGATCTTGTCCAGTTCCGCCTCGGGTATGCCCTTGCCGGTGTCGGCGACCCACAACTCCACCTGGTCGGTCTTGTCCAGGTAGCGTGAGCCGACGGTGACCGTGCCGTCGCTGCCGATGGCGTCGATGGCGTTGTTGAGCAGGTTGAGCACCACCTGCTGGATCTGCGACAGGTCACTGGTGATCACCGGCACGTCGTCGGCGTACTGCTTGTCGATACTGATGTTGACGTAACGGGCCTCGTTTTCGAGCAGCCCGGTGGTCTCGTCGAGCAGGTTGTTGATGTTGATCTTCTCCTTGGCCGGTTCCATCCGGCGGGCGAAGCCGAGCAGGTTGTGGATGATCTTGCGCGCCCGCTCCACGTGGTGCTCGATCTTTTCCACCGATTCCTTGAATTCGGCGAAGTTCGGGCTGGCGGCCAGGTCCTCCTCGGCGAGCAGATCCAGCAGCCAGCCGGCCTTCTCGGAGATCGAGGCGAGCGGATTGTTCACCTCGTGGGCGATGCCGGCGGCCATCTTGCTGAGCGCGACCATCTTGTTGGCCTGCAGGAGCATGTCCGACTTGGCCGCGTTCTCGCGGTCGGTCTCGCGGATGCGGTTGATCAGGCCGTTGGTGAACAGGGCCGCGCCGGCGGCGATGATCGCCAGGCCGAGCGCGGTCAACAGCGCCATCCAGTACTTGCCCTTGACCAGCGGCGACAGGATCTCGTCCGGGCTCTCCTTGAGCACCAGCACCCACTTGGTGTGCTGCACCGGGGTGGCGGCGATGAAGGCCTCGTAACCGCGCAGGCTGAGCCGCTCCACCTTGGTTTTCACGGTGGAGGAGAAGTCCGGGTAGGGCACCGGCTCGAGCGAGCTGGTGGTGTACTGGGGAACGGTCGGCACGGCCAGGAACTCGCCGCCGAAGCGCGGCACGGTCTGCAGCCGGTTCTTGCTGTTGATCAGGAAGGCGTCGCTCATGGTGCCGGTCCACGCCTTCTCGACGATGTCGTCGATGTTTTTGAGGTTGATGGTCACCCGCAGGATCCACGAGGTGTTCTTGTCGCGCACCATCACCGCCAGGATGAAGTGGGGGAACTTGCGGTACCCCATGAAGATGTCGCTGATATGGATGCCTTTGGCCCGGACCTCGTTGAACCAGGGCTCGTTCTTGTAGTTCACCGACTTGAGCAGATCGTGGTAGGGGCCGACATAGGCGAGGTGGTTGCCCTCGCTGTCGATGATGCCGATGTCCATGTAGGAATCGGACTTGGTGTGCATGATTTCGAACAGGCGGCCGAGGTAGGTCTCGTCGGTCAGGTCGGCGAAGGTGTTGGTGTTGGCGATGGTGAACAGCTGGGCGATGCGCTCGTTGAAGAACAGGTCGATGGCGTCGCGGCGGTTCTCCACCGAGGTGCGCAGGGTCTCCGTGACCTTGTCCGTGTAGATGCGGTCAAACAGCCCGTACAGGCTGAGGTTGACGAACAGGAGCGGAATGACGGAAAAGCCGATGATGGCCAGGCAGTGGCGCCACCAGAGCATGCGGTAGTTTCGATCCATGGTGCACTCCTCGCGTCGGCGCGATCGGTACGGTGGCCTGTGACCGGCAACACCCGGCCCGGACTGGCGGGCCGGGCTGGCTGTAACCACTACAAAGGGCGGCAAATATTGTCAATTCTTTTCAGGCTGGCGGTTCCGCGGCCGCCCGGGGCGCGGGTCCGTCCTGTTCGTCGGCAAAACAGGCGACGTCGCCGGGGCGCACCGGCCAGGAGGGATCGACGTGCAGCAGCACCTCGTTGTTCTCGCATCCGGACACCCGTGCCGTGCACACCTGTTCCCCGCCCGGCCGATAGATGGTGCAGGCCCTGCCCGGGCGGAGGTTCACCGCCGGGGGCGGTTCGCAGGCGGCCTCCGTGCCCTGGTCGGTACGCCGGGCCCGGTAGATCTCGCCGCAGCGGTGGGCGTGCAGGTGACGGGTCCAGAGTCGGCCGCAGAGGAAGTTGGCTGCCCCGGCGAACAGACCGACGATGGCGAAGCCGAGGGCAAAGGCGTAGGGGCTCTGCCCGGTGAGCCGGGTCAGGCGCGAGGGGGAATGGGCGTTGCGGGCGGCCAGGTCGGGCCAGACGCGCACCTGAAAGACCAGGGCCGGGTTCTGTTTTTCGCCGTATCGGTCGTGGACGGTGAGCAGGTGGCTGCCCTCGCGGGCCTCCGCGGCCACTTCGATGGCGCCCCGCCACATCGCCCCGCCGAACCAGAAGCCGGCGAACACCGCCCGCGGCACCAGGCGGACCGAGCCGTCCGCGGGTTCACCGTCGATGACGAAGGCGTCGATGGTCTCGGTGCGCGGCGGCATGGGGCCGCTGATGGCGAAACTGGTGCCGGGGAGGAGTTCGATCAACCCACGGTTACCGGCCAACCCGCCGACCAGGGCGTCGGCCAGGGAGAGCAGGGCCAGGGCCAGCAGGGCCATGGCCACCAGGCCGGTGCGCCTCTGCCAGAGGAGGAAGTCCGAGCCGGCGGTCATGCGGGGCGGCGGCAGCGGCGGAGAAGGTATTTGCCGGCGAAGCCGAGGGCCAGGGTGGGCAGCAGCAGGGCGAAGATGGTCTTGAAGAAGGTGAGGTTGAACTCGTCCGGGGTGAGCGCGGCCCGGTACATGGCCAGGAACAGGGCGCCCAGCATCAGGCAGTTGACCGTGACCACGAGCAGTTTGTGCAGGAGGAAGGCGGTGTATTCGGACATGGCGGACCTCCCGGGAAGGGACGGGCGGGGAAGACCCCGCCCGTCCGCGCCGGCTGACTATTTCTTGAAGATATCGGTTTTGGACACGTTCATGAAGCGCAGCGCCTGACCGGCGGTCTTGAAGTAGATGCGGACTTCGTCACCGGCATCCCAGGTGGACTCGGGATAGGCGAAGTAGTTGTCCGGAACCGAGAAGGTGCAGAGCATCTTCTGGCGGCCGGAGTACACGGTGATGGTCCGCTTCTCCTGGTCGACCACCGGGAACTTCTTGGCCTTCCTGGCCGCCTTGTCATAGACCAGGGGGTGTTCCTTGTCAACCGGCTGCTGCAGGTCGACGATGGTGATCGGCACGAACGCCAGCTTCTGGGTGGTGAAATCGTAGATCTCGATCTCCTTCTTCTCGGTGTCCAGCTTCAGCCGCTGCCCGGCCTTTGGTTCAGGCCCGGTCTCCTTGGGGTCGACCGGCAGCTTGAAGACCGCGGGCGGCAGCACGTCGTACACCGGATGCAGGGTGTCCATGGCGCTGTCGTGGATGACGGTGACTTCCTTCTTCTCCTTGTCAAAGGCGATGACCCGCCCCTGTTCGACCTTGCCGTACTTGTCCTTGTCACATCCTGCCAGGGTCAGGGCCATGGCGAGGGCAGCCGCGGTGAGCAGTATATGCTTGATGTTCATCAGAGTCTCCTTGGATCGCGCGGTTAGATGTTCTGCTGCTTCATGGCCAGTTCTTTTTTCACGCCCTGCACCATCTTGACGAAGATGTAGGCCGACATGGCGGCGATCAGACCGAGCACCAGCCAGGTGGCGCCGATGTCGAGGGCCTTCTTGTAGGCCGGCAGCCAGGGCTGGACCAGCTTCATGAGGATGGAGACCATGCAGCCGAGCACCGCGTAGCCGAACATGATGCGGATGCCGTAGCCCTTGATGTACTTGGTGGCCACTGCGCCCACCTGCGCGCCGCAGGCGGCGCCGACCAGCATGATCATGGCGGCGACCAGCTCGGTGCGGCCCTTGAAGGTGTAGGTGGCGGCGCCGTACAGGCCGGAGATGGCCACTTCGAACAGGTCGGTGCCGACGGCCACGTGGGTCGGGCAGCCGACCAGGTAGATCAGGGCGGGCATGCGGATGAGACCGCCGCCGATGCCGAGGATGCCGGCCAGCCAGCCGGTGAGGAAGCTGACGATGATCGGCAGCCAGGCCGAGCAGGTGATGCCGGCGGCCTTCAGGTGGACCATGGGCGGGATCTTGATCTTGTGCAGGGTCTTGTGCCACTCCACGCCGGTGGCGCCGGCCTCGAGCTGCTCGCCCTTGGCGGCGGCGGCCCGTTCCTTGGCCCGGCGCTTGCTGATGTCATGGAACACGGTCCAGGCGATGAACAGCAGCAGGCCGACATAGATCCAGCGCACGACCTTCTCGACCGAGCCGAGCCGCTCGAGCCACATGACCATCTGCGCGCCGCATTCGAAACCGATCACCGTACCAACCAGCATGATCAGGCCGAGCTTGTAGTCGACGTTGCCGAACTTGCCGTGGCGCATGGTGGAGATGAGGGACTTGCCGGCCATGTGCGCGATGTCCGTGCCGATGGCAAAGGCCATGGGGAAGCCGAGGATGTTCAGGCCGGGGGTGACCATCCAGGCGCCGCCCATGCCGAAGAAGCCGCCGATGATGCCGACGCCGA
>ERZ1645192.1970-NODE-1970-length-17024-cov-7.236962_pt1 | contig 17024 bp, 15 predicted proteins | sample MGYA00575354_ERZ1645192 | MGnify/ENA primary metagenome ERZ1645192 (study PRJEB40844, sample SAMN11349763) | freshwater sediment metagenome | isolation source: river sediment | host: Sediment | place: India: Faizupur Khadar , New Delhi | collected 2017-02-21 ... | reverse complement strand
TGATTGATGTCGAGGATTTCGTTGTGTTCATGTTCAGTGGTCTCCTCTTTGCGCGGTCTTGCCGGACACGAGTTGTCCCGTAAGTCCGAATGCCTCCACATTGCGAGACGTCTCCTTTATTCATTCGCTTTCACCTTAAGCGCTTGACCCGGGTGCCGCTATCAGAGGATTCCTTACTTGTGGCGGCGCGATTCCCTAGGCTCTCTTCGACGGCAATCTCCGTGTCTGTCAGGGGATGCGTGTGAGCGTTGGTATAGAAGGCCATGTTGCGGAGGAGGTCGTCCTCGTCGAACGGCTTGATGAGGTAGCCGGCGGCGCCCGCGTGCAGGATCTCGTTGATCAGCCGGGGTTCCGTGTGACTCGTGACAAGAAGAACCTTCGTGCGGTGGGGAATCCGCGCATGCTTCAGGAACCACAACCCGTCGTTCTCCGGCATCTGGTAGTCCAGCAGGACGATATCGTAGTTTCCGGTTTCGACCGGGGCGATCGCTTCGCTCGCAGATTCCACGTCGTTGACCTCGTGCCCGTTGCGTGTGAGCATCTGCCGGACTTCATCCCGGAACCCCTTGTAATCATCTATAATCAGCACTCTCATGGTTGTGCGACAGGCCTCTGCAACGCGCGTACCATAGGCCCGCTTCGCCGTTCCCACCATCGGGAGAACCACGACAAAGCCCTTCGCGAAACCCGAGAGGGATGGGAGCGAAGGAGTTGTTGAGGAGGTTGCTTCCAGCGCATCCCCGTCGTTCCCGCTGTTCATGGGTCTAAGGAATTCGGAGCCCGGACGTACGGGAATCCCTGATGCGCGGCACCGGTGGGCGGGCCTATGCTTTAAACAGCCCTTATGGTGCCGGGTGTTGCGTGGTTTAATGCCGCGCAGTAATCTTGAAAAGGAGGAGTGGCGGAAGACTTTAGCCGAGGGGGAACCCATGACTGTCAGATTGCTCATTGCGGATGATCACAAGCTGATGAGGGAGGGCCTCAAGGCCCTCATCGAAAAAGAATCTGACATGGAAGTGGTTGCCGAGGCGGAGGACGGCCACACCACCGTCAGCCTTGCGGGCAAGTCCAACCCGCACATCATCGTGATGGACGTCTCCATGCCGGACCTCAACGGGATCGATGCCACGCGGAAGATCCTCGGCGCACACCCGCACGTGAAAGTGGTCGGGCTTTCCGGCCACGCCGATCAGCACTTTGTCCGCGAGATGCTGACGGCTGGCGCGAGCGCCTACATCCTCAAGCACACGGCGAGCGACGAGCTGATGCGCGCGATCCGCATCGTGATGAAGGGCGGGAAGTATCTGTCGCCCGAGGTCGCAGGCGGCGTCATGGATGCCTATGTCGAGATGTCGCGCCCGCTCGGCAAGAACGTGGCCTTCGTGGTGTTGACCGAACGGGAGCGCGAGGTGCTGCAGAGGATCGCGGAAGGCAGGAGCACGAAAGAGATCGCCGACGATCTCGGGGTCAGCGTGAAGACGGTGGAAACGCACCGTCGAAACATCATGGAAAAACTGGATTTGCGCAGCGTGGCGGCGCTCACGAAATACGCGATTCGGGAAGGGATCACGTCCGTCGACAAGTAGACGCCGGGAGTTTCAGATATGCAGCAACAGAAGAGCGAGACGATGATACATATCGTTCTGGTGGAGGACCACGACCTCACGCGCCGGCAAATGGCTTCGCTGATCAAAAGCGAGAGTGACATGGAGGTGGTGGCCGAGGCCGTCAACGGCGAAGAGTCGATCACCAGAACCAGCGAACACAAACCGGACGTGATCGTGATGGACATTCTACTGCCGGGGATCAGCGGCGTGGACGCCGCGCGACAGATCATGGAGTCGTTTCCCGGTTCGCGCATACTGATCCTGTCGAATCATTCGGGTGCTGCGCTTGTACAGGTTGCACTGGCGGCTGGAGTTCTCGGCTACGTCCGCAAGGATCACGCGTTCGAGGAACTTGTCCCCGCGATCCGCGCGGTGGCGGCCGGCCAGAAGTTTCTGGGCGCGAAGATCACCGAGCGGTAGCGCAAGACCTGCCCTCCCAAAAAGAAACGCGCCGCAGCTTGCGGCTGCGGCGCGTTTTATCGATCCACGGAACAAGAATTACTTCTTGCCGAGGATGGCGTCCTTCGCCGCCTTCGCGACGCGGAACTTCACCACCTTCTTGGCGGCAATCTTGATCACTTCGCCCGTGGCCGGGTTGCGGCCCATGCGGGCCTTGCGGTTCACGAGCACGAGCTTGCCGAGACCGGGGACCGTGAAGGCATCCTTGGCGCCCTTGTAGGCCATGGCCACCAACGCCTCGATCGCGGCGGCGGCCTGCTTCTTCGAGATCTCCGCCTTCTCCGCGACTCCGGAAACAATCTGACTCTTCGTCAACGACTTAGCCATCTTCTGTTACTCCTGTGTGTTGCGCGGGCCCACCCGGACCCGCAATGAAGTTGCGTATCTTAAGAGAAACTTCGCGTAATACAATCCCCGACGCGAAGTTTGCGAGAGATTCCGTCAGCCGTCCCGGCGGCGGATCGCCAGCCATGTGTGCAGCAGTTCCTTGTTCCTGCCCGTGACGCCGGAGGCGAACTTGAAGTAAACCAGTGCATCGTTGAAGCTGCGGTGCCGCAGGAAACGTTCCGCCCGTTTTCCCTGCACCCGCTCGAACGAGGCCTGGGCGGACATGAGCTGTGACGCGCCGATGGCAATCCGCTTAGGAACGCGCACGCAGTTCGCGGGATTCATGAGGTGTTGGTGCGCGGCCTCACCGAGGGCACGCGACGGATGCCAGCCGTCCTTCACCAGCCGCTCCGCGACCCACTCGTGGTAGGCCCCGAACAGCAACGCCCACAGGAGCTCGTCGTCCGGCAGCATGCCGGCCTTCTTCCAGATGTCGACCTGGTGCAGCGCCTTGAACAGCCACGCCTGTCCCCCGGCGCCTTCCAGGGTCTTCATCCATGCACCGACCGCCGGGAAGATCACGTCGAACAACCCGGCCTGTATCAGTTTTTCCCCGACAGTCTCCGCGCGCCCGCAGAACGCCAGCTTCAGCATCTCTTCGTACATCCGTTCGTGCGACGCGAGCGTGATCGTGTCCCTCATCTCCTGGATCGCCTGCCACGCCTCGAGTTCGATCGCGAAATCCAGCGCCGAGGCAAACCGGATGGCGCGGATCATGCGTACCGGGTCTTCGCGAAACCTGACGCGCGGATCGCCGATCACCCGGAGCACCCGCTTGTCGAGGTCCTCGAGCCCGCCCACATAGTCGATGATGGAGCGGTCCGCGATGTTGTAGAAGAGCGCGTTGACCGTGAAATCGCGCCGCACCGCGTCTTCGGGCGGCGTGCCGAAGACGTTGTCGCGCGCGATCACGCCGTCGCGCTGCTGGAACAGATGCTCGGGCGCCGCCGGGGCATCCGCCGGGAGGTTGGCGCGGAACGTCGCCACCTCGATGATCGTGTTGTGAAAAAACACGTGCGCAAGGCGGAAGCGCCGGCCGACCAGCCGGCAGTTGCGGAACAGGCGTTTCACCTGGTTGGGGTGCGCGTCCGTCACGATGTCGAAATCCTTCGGCGTGCGGTTCAGCAGAAGATCGCGCACGCCGCCGCCCGCGAGGTACGCCAGGAAGCCGGCGTCGTGAAGACGATGAAGCACCGTCAGGGCCTCGGAGGAAATCCTGCGGCGGCTGATGGTGTGCCGGGAACGATCGATGATGACCGGATTCACGGGCGGCATATTACGCGGCCGGCTTTCGAAAGTCGAATCGCGACCGAAAATCCGTTGCGGAAACAGCCGGACCCCGGGATGTCATTGCGCGCGAACCCGGTACATATAGAACCGGCCCACAAGCCCGGCCCGGTCGCTATAGCTCATGACCCCGCTCTGTTCGGCAGTCAACAGGGCGATGGGCCTGAACGGCCGCAAGGTTTTCAGATCGAGGCTCCGCTCCAGCGTGTACTGCCGTCCGGCAACGCCCGACCAAGAGACTTCGCATCCCGTTCTCGCCATCCGGGCGGAACACGCGAGGCGCGACGTTCTGTTCTTCGGATCGGTCCCCGCGATGTACTCGGCGTAATTGGACAAGCCGTCCCCATCCTCGTCCTTCATCGCGTGGCCCGCCAGAGTGGTGTTCAACCCGCACCGGACTTCCCAGGCGTCGTCCATCCCGTCCCCATCCGCGTCGCGGGCCATGTATGGGATCTCAAAGCCGTAATCGCTTTCCGCGCCCTCGATGTTGAAGGCGGTGACCGTGATGTAGTTCGTTTGGTTCAACGGCACATCGCGGATCGAGGTTCCGCTTTTCGATGCCGGAATTTCCTTCCTGTGCTCGTACAGGAACTGGCCCGGATGGGTGTTCGTGCCGCGCGAGACGGAACCCCAGTAGATCCGGTAACCCGCGATATCCGTCTCCTGGTTCGCGTCCCACTGGAGTGTGACGACCGCCGCGTGCGATGCCATGCTCATGCATCCGGCCGCGGCAAGCGCTGCCGCACCGTCGCAAATGCGGCGCATCAACGACACGCTATGTGTATTTCTCGCCATGATGGGGACAGTCCGTGACGGTCGAAACATCGGAAATTCAGACGAACTAACCGGTTTGCCGAAACCACGTTTCCGCCCAAGAGGGTACCGGTCCCCGCCCCTGAAATCAAGCAAAAACACCCGCAAACACCGGGCGCTCCAGCGAGCGCAGGCGGCTCGCGGCAGCCGTCTCCGGATCGACGGAACTCGCGATGCCATGCACGGTTCAGTTGATGAACAACCTAGTGTAGAACTGGCTTAGAACCAGCTTGCAATTCGCTTTTTCCCGTACTATTTTCGCGCTTCATTCGTGGACGGACCCCGCGGGCGGATTTTGAAAAAAGCGGTTCTTTGCAGAATATCGGAAGGGAAAAGCAGATGAGAGAGACTGAACATTACGAGACCGCGGTTGAGGACCGCCTGCCGTTCATGCAGAAGTTCGCGTACGGCCTGGGCATGCTCGCGAACAACCTGCAGGCCGCGGCCATCGGCGCGCTGCCGATCATCCTGAACCTCGGCCTCGCCATGGACCCCCGACTGGTCGGCCTTCTCGGCTCCATCCCCCGCCTGTTCGACGCGTTCATCGATCCCGTCATCGGTCATATCTCCGACAACACCCGCACGCGCTGGGGCCGCCGCCGCCCGCTGATTTTCTGGGGAGCGATCCTGTCCGGCATCATCTTCGCGCTGATGTGGCAGCTGTACCCGGGCCACAGCGAGATGTTCTACTTCTGGGTCTTCCTCGCCGCCTCGATCGTGTTCTTCACCGTCTACGCGGTCTTCTCGATCCCGCTCGTGGGCTACGGATACGAACTCACCGCGGACTACCACGAACGCACGCGGCTGATGGGCTTCAGCAACATCATGGGCCAGATCGCGTGGCTGCTCTGCCCGTTCTTCTACCTGTTCATCTACAACCCCAAGATCTTCCCCGGGGAATTCGGCGCGGTGAAGGGCGCGCGCACGCTGGCCATCATCATCGGCGTGTGCATCCTCATCCTCGGCATCATGCCCGCCCTCTTCACGAAGGAGCGCATGCGCCTGCCGCCCCGCGATACCGAGGGGGCCCTCCAGAGCGCGGTCAAGTTCTTCAAGCGCTTCGTCGACACGTGGAAATCCGGCCCGTTCCTCAAGCTCTGCCTGGCCACGTTCCTCATCTTCAACGGCTACCAGCTCGGCGCGTCGTTCACGTTCTACAACATGACGTACTACCTGTTCGAGGGAAGCACCGACCTCGCCCGCCAGCTGAACCTCTGGTTCGGCATCACCAGTTCCCTGGCCACCTTCGCCATCATCTGGCTGACCACGTGGGTCTCCACCAAGATCGGCAAGCGGCGGACGTTCTACATCATGACCTCCCTGTCCCTCCTCGGCTTCGTCGCCAAGTGGTTCGCCTACAACCCCGAGCACCCGTACATGCTTCTCCTCTCCGCCCCGCTGATCTCGTTCGGGATCGGCTCGCTCTTCACGGTCGTCGGCGCGATGGTCGCCGACGTCTGCGATCTCGACGAGCTCAAGACCGGCGAGCGCCGCGAGGGAATGTACGGCGCGATCTACTGGTGGATGGTCAAGCTCGGCATGGCCGCGGCCGCCCTGATCTTCGGCTACCTCCTCAACGCGACGGGATTCGACGTGACGCTCAAGGGACCCCAGCCCGAGCACACGCTCTTCCTCATGCGCGCGTTCGACTGCGGCATCCCGCTGGTCGCCTCCGCGATCGCCATCTGGTCGATCCTGACCTACGGCATCACCGAGGCCAAGGCCCACGAGATCCGCACCGAGCTGGAGAAGCGCCGCGGCAAGATGACGGCGTAAAAGCGCAACGATTTCGGCAGGCACGCCCGGCGCGATATCGCGCCGGGCGTTTGTTTTTTACAAGGGCGCCCGAGCCTCTCTCTTGCCTTTCCCGCCGGTCTATGTCTTCAGTGAACCGGTTTTCAAGGAGGCATTCCATATGCGTATCGCCGTGGTCCTGTTGTTCCTGGCCAATGTGATTCTGGAGCTCGCCGCCCTGGCCTTTCTGCCCGCGAACGTCGCGATCCATTTTGGACCGGACGGATCGCCCGACGGCTGGGGGCCAAGCTACGTCAACGCGCTCGTCATGGTCGGGATCAACGTCATGGTGTTTCTCATGACATGGCTGTCGCCGCAGTTGATGCGTCCATCCGCCTCGAAATGGGTCAACCTCCCGAACAAGGACTACTGGCTCCGGCCGGACGTCGTGGAGGAAACGAAAAAGCGGCTCACGCGTTTCATGTGCGGGTTCGGCGCGGCGCTGCTCGCGTTCCTGTTCGTCGTCAGCGCGCTCTCGATCCTCGCCAATCTCTCGACTCCGGTCCGGCTGAACCTGCGCGTCTTCATTCCGGCGTTCGTCGCGTTCATGGTCTTCACGATGGGCTGGCTCGTCGCGATGTTCCGCGCCTTCCGCGTTCCGAAGAGCGCGCAAACGCCGGCTCGTTGAGCCAACATACCGTCCTTCAGCTAACCTTCCCCCGCCTTTGCTTTCTTCGTTATCTTCTGTTCAATCTCCGGCTCGGCCGGAGGCCTCGCCCTACCTGCTGTATCCATCGGCGTGCTCTGCGGGCATTTTTCCTTTCGTTCACCTCGCTCCACATCCGCGCCCATCCGCGTCATCCGCGGTTCACTCTCTTTGCGTTGGAATCCGATTCCCCTTCGCGGGGAGGGTGCCCCGACCCTGAAGACGGGTAATCGTTCTCGTCCTCCTCCTCGCTCTCGTCCTCGAGTCGATGACGAGGACGACGACGAGATCGAGGACGATTCAGACCTTCGTTACCTTCTGTTCAATTGCCGGCACTGCGCAGAAGGATGATCACCAGCCACACGACGAGGGCGATCAGTGTCACGCGGCTGAGGATCGAGAACGGCGACAGGCGGCGGGCGCCGCCTTCCAGCGCGTCGGGCACGCCGTTCCGGTTCGCGTCCACCTTCTTCATGAGGTCTTCGTAAATGGGGCGGTCGTCCGGTGACATGTCGGCGACGCCGGCATATCTCCGGCCGTTGATCACGATCTCCGTCTGCGACGACACTTTGACGTTGGGCCCGCCTTTGGCCGCGAGCGCGATGGCGTCCTGGTACTGCCGGCGGACATCCTCGGGCATCTGGTCGGGGCTGCGGAATTCGCACCCGTTGAACACGATCCTGGAATCGGACTTGAACGCCGCTCTGATTTCCATGCGCGTCCCTTGCTCAGCCACTCACGAATCCCATTCGATCATGAAGCAGTTGTGGGAGTCGGGAACCACGTCCATGCACCAGTTGCGCCCGGAGAACACGCGCGGGCCCGGGGTCTGCTCCTGGAGCACGTTGACGAACGCGCGGAAGTCCAGGGGTTCGCCGGTGATCCACTCCTGCTTGTCCTTGCCGACCGTCAGGCCGATCCAGAACCAGCTTCCGCCCAGCGGGAACAGCGAGGCGACGAACTCGTTCTCCTCCATGCTCGTGATGGTCACGAGATGCCCGCCCAGCGCCTCGCATGCCTGCTTCGCCTCGGCCCACGTGACGAACTTCGGCACGAAAAGATAATGATGGCCCTGGAACAGGGACGCCAGTTCCCGCAGGCGCTCCGCGTCCGACTTTCTCAACGCCACGAGCACCTCGATATCCCGTACGTACGGCGAAAAGCGCACGTCGCGCGACCACGTCTGGCGAATCCATTCAAGTTCCTTCAGGGAAATCGTGTCGCAGTCAAAGAAGAACACCTTGCTCGGATTCTTGATGAACGAGCCGATGTCCTTGAGCTGGTTTCCCCCGCACAGCAGGCAGCTGATGGACAGACCTCTCAGCGGCTCCAGACTCGAAATGCGGTTCCAGCAGCAGCTGAACGTGGTGAGGGGCAGTCCGCGCAGGGGCTCGAGACTGGCAACCAGGTTCTCGTCCGCGCGCAGGATGTTCAGCTTGCCGCCCTGCAGCGGCGCGAGGTCGACGATGCGGTTGCCCCGGCACGAAAGCTCGGTCAACGGGAGCTCCTTCAGGGATTCGATATCCTCGATCTGATTGCCGTCGCAAAACAGCCACGTCAGGGGCATCCCGACCAGGGGCGCGATGCTCTTCACCCCCGTGCACATGCACGCCAGCCAGCTGAGACGCATCCCTCTCAACGGCTCCAGGCCGTCAGCGCCCAGGTTGTTTTCGGAACAGTTCAGGACCGTCAGCGGCAGGCCGCGAAGTGGCTCGATCGTGTTCAGGCTGCACGCTTCGCAGCGCAGGATGTTGAGGGGCAGCCCGCGCAACGGATCCAGCGTCGCGATGGGATTCCCCGCGCAGTTCAGCATCTTCAACGGCATGCCGTGAAGGGGATCCAGCCTGCGGATCCGGTTGCCCCAGCACGACAGCGACGTGAGCGGAATACCCCTCAAGGGGGAAAGATCGGTGATTCCCGAGTTGGAGATCTCGAGCGTCAGCCCCTCGTTCTCCATCTTCAAGTTGGATGCAAGGTGCGGCCAGGACTTGGCCAGTTTCGACTGCCAGATTGGAAGGTTCCGCTCCATGTGGTCCCGCGTGCGCGCGAGATCGAATCCTTTCTCCGCACGCTCCAGGCGCTGCGCGTCGGGAAACGACTGGATGACCTCCTGGAACAAATCCATGGCCGTTACGTAGTGGCCCTTGTGCAGGTGCCTCTCCGCGATGTCGAGGATATCGCTCTTCCATGGCGTGCCGAGGCTGTAGATCGTGACGCGGCTGAAGCGGGTGTCGGCGATCCAGCCCAGCAGGCCGACCACGGTCCGGTTCGAACCGGCCAGGGGGTCGGGGTCCGTGACCGTGAAGATTTCCTTCCCGTTCACCCACATCCGCAGCCGGTTGCCCACGCGCTCGGTTCGGATCTTGTAACGCTGGCCCGGCGTCAGGGGCGCGTCCGGCGAGGACCAGATTCTCCGGTCCAGCCGGGTCAGCACGTTCATCGTGTTCGTGTAGGCGCCGTACTTGAACGCGTAGCCGCTGATGGACGTTTCCCACGCGTTGACGGAACGGATCGCGCTCATCAGGCAGGCCACGTCATTCATGTACGTGCCCTCCTGGTGACACTCGAAATCGATGCGCACATCGCCGGGCAGGTCGCGCTTGAGAAGGATCATCTGCAGCTCGCCGCCGTACATCCTCAGCTCCCCGTCCGCGATCTCGCACCGGCAGCCCATCGGCTCCCAGCGCTGAAGCGCATCCACGCTCGAAAAATCCTCGTCAATGACCACGTGCCACACCAGCCCGTTCTGGTAATCCTCGATCTCCTGCTGGAAATCCTTCACCGAGAGGTACCGGTCGGCCGGATTCAACGCCATCGCCTTCATCGTGATATCGGACAACACCGCCGGGACCCTGCCGTCCGGGCAATGCTGCAGGGTCCACGCCTCGTCGGATTCCCCGTATTCCGCCGGCGACGTGATGTTGCCCTCGAGAATCATTTGAAGCAGGCGTGGAATATCCTGCCTTTCGCGGATGGGCGCGCGCAGCGTCAGGATGCTGTACAGGATCGCGCCCAACGCGTAAATGTCGGTCCTCGAGTCGATCACCCCGTCCCTGCGCACCTGCTCCGGCGCCATGAAGCCCGGCGTGCCCAGGACGGTTCCACTGATGGTCTTCAATCCCGCGCTCGAGGTTTCCACGCGAATCGTGTCGAGAATCCGTTTCTCCACCTGATCGTGCAGCGCCAGCTTCTCGGCGGCCCCGACGGGCGCCGGACCCGGCACGGGTGCCGGCTCCTCGCTCACCGTGTCGCGGGCACTGGGCTCGATCAGCCGCGCGAGACCCCAGTCCAGCACGAGCACCTCGCCGTATTTTCCGATCATGATATTGCCCGGCTTGAGATCGCGGTGCACCACACCGTGCGAGTGTGCGAACGCCACGGCATCGCACGTCTTCTGGAAGATGGTCAGCAACCGGCCGAGGGGATACTGCTGAATCACGTCGCTGCGGCCGCGCCGAATGTCGTTCAGCACATCGCCGAGGGTCACGCCGCGCACGTACTTCATGCTGTAGAACACGTTGCCTTCGGTGTCCTTGCCCAGCTCGTGGATCGGAACGATGTTCGGATGCTCGAGGCGCGAGGTGATCCGCGCCTCGCTCACGAACCGGCGCTTGCTCTCCTGCTCGTTCTTCTGGTCCGCCATCAGAACCTTGAGCGCAACAGTCCGGTCACAGTTGATGTCGCTGGCTTCATACACCAACCCCATGCCGCCCTTCGCCACCAGCCGGCGCACCTCGTACTTCCTGCCCCCCTCCACCTGCAAAATCCTCGAGCGCAGATCCTGGACCGGCACGTCGCTCCCCGCGCCGCCGTTGGGAGTATCGTCATCGGCAAGACAAACCAGCAGCGTGGCGTCGTTGATCGAGTCGTCCATCTGGAAATCCACGGACTCGTTCTCCTCTCCCGCCCCTTTGCCTGGAAGGTTCTTCTCTGTCATGGCCACCTCGCGATCCGCCTCACGACCTTTGAATACGCCGCCCACCCCCTCCTGTACAGGTGAAAGCTGTCCCTCCCGCGAATCTGAAAATTGATTCCAATTCGCGCGACGCTCTGCAACCGCTAACACGGTTCGCCGCGATCCGTTTCAGCGGGATTCCCCCCGCCCCGCTGAAGATCGATCCGCTCCCGTGCAACACCGGCACAACTCTTTACAATCCGCAACAGCCCCTCTATCATCCGTCGCATGGAAAACGCCGCACCCCCCAAGACGTTGCTGGTCGTCGACGATGACGATTCGGTCCGTGATTTCACCGTCCGTATTCTCAAGAGCCTGAACTACAACGTGCTCAGCGCGGCCGACGGCCATGCGGCGCTCGCACTTTTCCGCAATCACAGCGCGCACATCGCCTTGATCATGACCGACATGGTCATGCCGAACATGACCGGCAAGGATTTCGTCGAGGCCGTGCGCGGAATCGATCCGCGCATGAAGGTTCTGTTCGTCTCGGGCTACGGACCGGATGAAGCCCTCGGCCATCTGGCCAACGACCCCGGTATCGCGTTCCTCCAGAAGCCGTATATCCGAAAACAGCTTTCCGAAACCCTCGCGGGCCTGCTCGCCGACCCAGAATCCTGACCCGGACCGCCGTCGTTGTTTCAGACCACTGTCGCGATGACAGCCCGTGGCCGGCCTGGAAGTGTTACGCGTAATATATCGAGCGTTTGACGCGAACGGAGAAAGCGCCGGATGAAGCGGGAAAGCCCGGATCTATTTTAGCAGCACCTTGAGGACATTCTCCGCCTTGCCGATTTTCGAGACAAGGGCATCCGAGGGTTTCTGGTCCAGCTTCAGCGTGCAGCACGCCGCCGCCCCGCCCTCGAAGATGATGTTCTCCATCTCCTCGATGTTGATCCCCTCGTTGCGCAGCTCATCGAGCACGCCCGCCAGCACACCCACGCGGTTGTAGTGCCGCACCACGAGGTTGATGATCGCGTGCGTCTTGTCCTGGATGTTCACGGTGTTCACCGGATGCCCGGACTTCTGATACGTCTCGATGACTCGCACCGTCTCCGCCGCGATCGCCTCTGACGCCTGGTCCGTGGACGCGCCGATGTGCGGCGTGCCGATGACCGCCGCGGCAAGTTCCTTATCCGGGAACTCCGCCTCGCCGCCCGCCGGCTCGCCCGCAAACACGTCGAGCCCCACGCGCAGGCCCTTCTCCGCGACCGCCGCCTTGAGCGCCGCCGTATCCACCACCTCGCCGCGCGAGGTGTTGACCAGGATCGCGCCCTTCTTCATCTTCGCCAGGAAGTCCTTGCCGATCAGGTTGCTCGTTTCCTTCGCCGCGGCAACGTGAACGCTGACCGCATCCGACTTCTCCGCCAGCTCGTCGAGCTTCGCGCAGTACCCGAGGCCCAACTCCTCGGCCTTCTGCGGCGTCAGGCTCCGCGACCACGCGATGACGTTCATCTCGAGGCCCTGCGCGCGCTTCGCCACGGCCGTGCCGATCGAGCCAAGTCCCACGATCCCGAGCGTGCGGCCCTTCAGCCCGCGGGCTTTGCCGTACTCGCTCTTCTTCCATTTCCCGGTTCGCAGGTCGTCGGTCGCGTTCACGATCCGGCGGTCCGCCGCAATCAGGAGGCCGATCGCAAGCTCCGCCACGGCATCCGTGTTCTGGCCGGGGCAGTTGGCGACATAGATGCCGCGCTTGCTGGCCGCCGCGACGTCGATGGTGTTCACGCCAGCGCCGGCGCGAACGATCAGGGAGAGCGCGGGCGCCGCCTCGATCGCCGCGGCCGAGACCTTCGTCGACCGCACGATGAGCACTTCCGTGTCGCCCAAGGCCTTCGGCAGATCCTCCGCCTTGACGGTATTGACAACGACTTCCGCGCCCATGTCCTTCAGCGCCTTGACGCATTTCTCGGACATCTTGTCGACGATCAGGATCTTCATCTGGATCTCCTTTCAGATCTTCAGCACGGTTTCCGCGGCCTCGACGGTTGGATCAATGACAATCGGCTCGCCCGCCACCCGTCGCGCCGAGGCGACATCCTTCAGCCCGTTGCCGGTGATCACGCACACCACGCGCTCGTCCGGCCGGATCAGCTTCTTCAACGCCATCTTCTTCAGGCACGCCCACGCGCACGCCGCGGCCGGCTCGGCAAACACCCCGGCCCGCCGCGCCAGTTCGGGAATCGCCGCAAGAATTTCGTCGTCGGGAACCGTCACGGCTTCCCCGCCCGATTCCACAACCGCCCGCACCGCCGCCAGCCCGTCGCGCGGCTGATCCACAGAGATGGAGTCGGCAAGGGTGGTCGCCTTCACGGGGTCTATTACGATTCTCGACCAATCGGCGGAGCCCAGTTTCAAGTTTCCAGTTTCAAGTTTCCTCACCGCCCCCGCAATCGCCGCGCTCGCCTCCGACTGCGCGCAATCGATCTTCGGCATGCGGTCGATCATCCCGACCGCGTGCAGATCGCGCATGCCCTTCCAGATTCCGCTGATGATGTTGCCGTCGCCCGTCGCCACGATCACGCGGTCCGGTGCGTGCCAGCCCAACTGCTCGCAGATCTCGAAGCTGCAGGTCTTCTTCCCCTCGCGGGTGAACGGATTGTAGCCGGTGTTCCGGTTGAACCAGCCGCGGCGCTCGCACACCTTGAGACACAGATCGAACGCGTCATCGTATGTTCCGCGCACGGCGATCACCTTCGCGCCGAAAATCAGGAGCTGGGCGATCTTCGCCGGCGGCGCCTTCTCGGGCACGAAGATCACGCACGGCATGCCGACGCTCGCCGCGAGGCACGCCATCGAACTGCCGGCGTTCCCCGTGCTCGCGCCCGCGACAACCTTCGCATTCAGCTCGCGCGCGCGGACCAGCGCGACCGCGCCGGCGCGGTCCTTGAACGACGCGCTCGGGTTCAGTCCGTCGTCCTTCAGGTAAACGTGCTTCAGCCCGACGGATGCGCCGAGCCGGTCGGCGTGGTACAGCGGCGTCATTCCGACCTTCAGCGGGGGCGCAAGATCCACGCGCGAGATGGGAAGAAAGTGCGCGTAACGGAAAATATCGGGGCGGCCCGCGGTCACCATCCGGTCGCGGGCGACATCGTGCTTCAGCCGGTCGTAGTTGTAGATGACTTCAAGATTCCCGCCGCACGCGGGACAGATGTAGCCGGCGAAGTCGCGGTCCTGGCCCGCGCCGCATTTGAGACACCTGAAGCCAATGAAGTACATGATTTCCTCTTACTCGTAATCGTAATCCTAATCGTAATCGGCGAGGACTGATTACGAGTACGATTAAGATTACGAGCTTCTAGGGCACAATGTGCGTCCCCGTCTTCCCGTGTATCGCGTCCTCCAGTAGATGCGGCTGCGTGATGATCACATGCTTGCCGCCGTTCTTCAGGTAGTCGATCGCCGCGGCGACTTTCGGGCCCATGCTGCCCGCGGGAAACTGCCCCTCCGCCAGGTACTTCTCCGCCTCGGCGACGGTCATCCTGTCGATGAACTTCTGGTCCGGCTTGCCGAAGTTCAGCGCGACTTTGTCCACGCCCGTCGAGATCACGAAAATATCGGCCTTCAGGTTCTTCGCCAGCAGACACGACGCGAGATCTTTGTCGATCACCGCCGCGCATCCCTGCAGGTCGCCGTTGGGCTTGCGGACCACGGGAATCCCGCCGCCGCCGACGGCAATGACCACGATGTCGTTCTGCAACAAGGTGTTGATCACGTCCTGCTCGATGATTTCGAGCGGCTTGGGCGACGGCACCACGCGCCGCCAGCCGCGGCCCGCGTCTTCCTTCACGGCCCAGCCGTCCTGCTTGCGATGGTTCTCCGCGTCTTCGGGCGAGAAGAAGGGCCCGATCGGCTTCGTCGGGTTCTTGAACGCCGGATCGTTCTTGTCGACCACAACCTGCGTCACCACCGACACCATCTGCTTCTTGATGCCCTGCCGCCGAAGCTCGTTCATCAGCGTCTGCTCGACCTGGTAGCCGATCGCGCCCTGCGTGTCCGCAACGCAGCTCTCCAGCGGAACCTGGTGGAGCTGGGTCTTCGCGATCTCCGACCGCATGAGGATGAATCCCACCTGCGGGCCGTTCCCGTGCGTGATGACAATGCGGTAGCCCTCCTTGACGAGCGCGGCGATGTGATGGCTGGTTTCGCCGGCGGCCCTGTACTGGTCCAGCACGGTCATGTGCTTCGCGTCGGAGATCAGCGAGTTGCCGCCGATGGCGATGATGACCAGAGGAGGTTTGTTCATTCCATGGATCCTCCGTGGAAATGACCAATGACCAAACCCCAATGCCCAAGGAATGTCGAATGCCCCAACGACCGTCCGGCCTTCACCATTGGAGCTTGGTCATTCATTGGTCATTAGGACATTGAGCATTGGTCATTTACCCGATGATTCTCTGCTCCGCCTTCTTCGCCAGCTTTTCCAGCGTCGCACCCGCATCCTTGAACTTCATCGTCAGTATCATCGCCGCGATGACGTACGGCTTCCAGCCGGCTTCCTTGTAGGTCTCGATGCGGTACTTCTCGAAAACGGTGTCCTGAACCTCGCCGGCGTCGCACGAGACACCCGTGATGTCTGCGGGCAGGCAGTGCATGTAGAGGGCCTCGCCGCCCTTCGTGAGCTTCATCTTCTTCTCGGTGCACTCCCAATCCTTGAAGTTCGCGTTCTGCGCGAGGCACTCCTTTTCGAGCGCCTTGAGCCCGTCGCGGTCGTTCGCCTTCAGCAGCTTCGTCCGCCGGCCCATGACCTCGTACGACGCCCACGACTTCGGGTACACGATGTCCGCGTCCTTGAACGCCTCGTCCATCGAGGTGCTTTCGGTGAAGATGCCGCCGCTGTCCTCCGCATTCTGCCGCGCGACGTCCACGACGTCGGGAATCAGGTCGTAGCCGGGCGGGTGCGCGAGCGCGACGTTCATGCCGAAGCGCGTCATGAGGCCGATAATGCCCTGCGGGACCGACAGCGGCTTGCCGTAGCTCGGCGAGTACGCCCACGTCATCGCGATCTTCTTCCCCTTCAACTTCTCGATCGACCCGAAATGCTCCTTCAGCCACATCAGGTCCGCCATCGCCTGCGTCGGATGATCGATGTCGCACTGCAGGTTCACGATGCCCGGCCGCTGCGGAAGCACGCCTCGCTTGAACCCGTCGTCCAGCGCCTCCCCGACCTCGATCATGTACGTGTGGCCCGCGCCAAGGAACATGTCGTCGCGGATGCCGATGACTTCCGTCAGGAACGAGATCATGTTCGCCGTTTCGCGGACCGTCTCGCCATGCGCGATCTGCGACTTGCCCTCGTCCAAATCCTGCACCGCGAGCCCGAGCAGGTTGGAGCCCGACGCAAACGAGAAGCGGGTGCGCGTGGAGTTGTCGCGGAAATTCGACACCGCAAGGCCGCTGTCGAAACAGCGGGTGGATATGTTGTTCGTGCGCAGGCACTTGAGGGCCTCGGCGACGAGCATGACGAGCTTCAGCTCCTCGACGGACTTGTCCCACGTCAGCAGGAAATCCTTTGAATGCAGACTGGCTTTGAGTTTCTGAATTTCGGCGATGAGTTTCGGGAAGTCCGTCTTTGTTGTCATGACCTCACTTGCTCCTGGTGGTGTGACTCGCTGTAAATGTAGCGAATATCCCCTCCGGCGTTTAGCCATTAACGTCGACCGGCACGTCGAGGATAGCAGAAGGACGCGCTCTATCAAGACTTCCTCAATCGTCCTCGTCCTCGTCCTCGCCTGCTCATCCTCGTCCTCGAGTACGAGGACGAGGATGACGACGAGGACGATTAAGGACGTGATTTTACCCTCCCCCCGCTGTATCCTTCCCTCATCATGCAACCGTTCGTCGGTTCGATCTTCGAGATCTTCAAGGTCGGCGCGGGCCCGTCGAGTTCACACAGCATCGGGCCGCAGCGCGCCGCGAAGTGGTTTCTCCAGATGCTCGGCACGCCGCCGCACCGGATCCGCATCACGCTGTACGGCAGCCTCGCGGCCACGGGCAAAGGACACCTCACCGACAAGACCATCAGCGGAGTCCTCGGCAACACCCCGCACGAGTTTGTCTGGGACACTACAACGACCTC
>ERZ1645192.1969-NODE-1969-length-17032-cov-8.402839_pt1 | contig 17032 bp, 12 predicted proteins | sample MGYA00575354_ERZ1645192 | MGnify/ENA primary metagenome ERZ1645192 (study PRJEB40844, sample SAMN11349763) | freshwater sediment metagenome | isolation source: river sediment | host: Sediment | place: India: Faizupur Khadar , New Delhi | collected 2017-02-21 ... | reverse complement strand
GTTCAGAAGGAGGGAAGAGTCGCCAAAGCTGAGAAACCTGAAATCATGTGAAAGAGCATAATCGTAAATTTCCTTCCATGCCCTGCCTGTATATGCCGATACCAGCATCAGCAGTGTGCTTGATGGCTGATGAAAGTTTGTGATCATCCCGTTTATAACTTTGAATCTGTAACCCGGGACGATCATCAGGGTTGTAGATCCATAAAGGATTGGCTGCTTGTTCATTTCGATCAGGCCATTCAACGCCTCAAAAGCTTGTTCAAACGGGACGCTGGAATCAGCTTCATAAGGTTCCCACTGATCTACATGCAGATCATTGCCGATACCTCTTTCCGATGCTGCCCTGGCGCCAAGCCAGTAAAGGCTTTCGAGAGTCCTGACGCTGGTTGTGCCTACTGCAATTATCTTTCCCCTGAATCCGAGAATCTTCCTGATAAGCCCGGCAGTTACTAGGAAATGTTCACAATGCATCTCATGTTTCGAGATATCGCTGGTTTTTACAGGCTTGAAAGTGCCGGCCCCTATGTGCAGGGTGAGGCTGGCGCTGGCAATGCCTCTGATGTCCAGGGCATCGAGTACATCTTTGGTGAAGTGAAGGCCTGCCGTCGGCGCCGCAACCGATCCGCTTACTTCCGAATATACCGTCTGATACCTTATATTATCCTCTTCCGTATCATCCCTTTTAATATAAGGAGGAAGCGGAATATGCCCGGCCGATTCGCAAATCTCTCCAAAGGTCAGCATATTATCGTTCCACGAAAACCTTATCCTCCAGGCTTCACCCTCAGGCCTTATCTTCTCAGCTTCAATGACAATCTTTTTGTTTTTCCGAATAATAGAAGTTGAAAGCTTACCTTCCTTCCATTTCTTCAGGTTGCCTACTATGCATTTCCATTCGACAGGGTTTACCGAGGAGAATGCTCTTTCATATTCCGCCGGAGCCAGCGGCTCAAAGCAGAAGACCTCCACAAGAGCACCAGTTTTCTTTGTGAACAGGAACCTGGCCCTTATTACCTTTGTATTATTAAATACAAGCAGAGAGTCCCGGGGAATATATTGCGGAATATTTTTGAAGATATCTTCAGTTATAATCCCGTTCCTGAAAAGAAGAAGCTTTGACCGGTCCCTTTCAGCCTCAGGATATTGTGCTATCTTTTCCTCAGGGAGTTCATATCTGTAATCCTCTGTATTTACCTCTGGCAACATATTCTGTTTTCTTCAGGGCAAAAATAACCAAGTTTTCTCATTAAGAGCCTTTTTCGTAACTTTGCAGCGCAGCAGGCTGTTCCACCGTCCCGATTAATCGGGAAGGAAAGTCCGGGCAACAAAGAGCGCCATGCTTCCTAACGGGAAGATATCCGCGAGGGTATGGCAGTGTAACAGAAAAAAACCGTCACGCCTGTGGTGTGACAAGGGTGAAAAGGCGGGGTAAGAGCCCACCGGTTCCCGTGGCGACACGGGAAGCCGTACACCCCATGGGTTGAAAGACCATGTATACCGGCGCTGAGGACTGCTCGTCCGATGCCGGGGGGTAGGTCGTACGATCGTACCAGCAATGGTGCGGCCAGATAAATGGTGGAACACGACAGAACCCGGCTTACAGGCAGGCTGTAAATAACACAGGGACGCAGAACGCGTCCCTGTTGTTTTTATTAATCCTGTAACTTCCCTTCCACTGACCACGGCAGAGGAAAGAAGCAAGACGAAAAGTTATTTCTTTAGTGAGAAAACAGCGTCATCCATCGGAACATTTACTTCAACTTTGGTAAAGGTCTGTACAAACTCCATACCCTGTGCCGATGTTGTAGTCTTTCCGGGAAGGAACAATCCGCTCATTTCCTTGTAATCAGAAGGGTACGAATCCACAACCATGGCCATGCCCTCGGCATTTACTGCAACAGATGATTTCACAAGAAGATATGATGATTTGTCGATGAAAAGATCGACAACCAGACCACCTTCGAGAGTGGCTTTTAGCTTAAATGCCGGAGAGCCGTTAACAGCCTCTTCACCTGCCAGCGCAAGCTGCCCGCCCTTCAGATACGATTCCAGATAATTGTTGAAATAATTATTGCGCTGCAACTGTTTTGCATCGGCTGCTCCAATTTCAACAGGATCAGATGAGCCCGTCATCGGGTTTATCATATAACCTTTGACACCATCAAAAGCCTGAACAATTTCCTGTCCGTTGATATTTGTTACTGATTTGATCTTGTCAGGATTCTTCATCCATATCTCAACAGGCATCTCCATACCCATCATCGACATGTTGCCAGTGACCTTTATGGTCTTGAAGGCACCTATTTTATCCAGTTTGTTGGCCGTGGAATACTTTTTTACAATATCTTCAAGCGATTGAGCATTGACGACTGCAACTGCAAGGAGACATGCTGCCATTAAAAAGAACTTTTTCATAATGAATTGATTAAGGTTTTAATTAAATGAGACTATCGTTTTTCGTATTTTAACCAGTTTATCGAGTAAATTATCCATTTCCTCCAGCCGGAGCATGTTGGCGCCATCCGACTTTGCGTTTGCCGGATCGGGATGTGTTTCAATGAAGATGCCGTCGGCGCCTACACTGATTGCAGCTTTACCTATGGTCTCGATCATCGCGGGAATTCCACCTGACACACCTGCATCCTGGTTGGGCTGCTGCAATGAGTGCGTTATATCCATAATTACCGGAACCCCGGTTTCCTGCATCACAGGTATATTCCTGAAATCCACAACAATATCCTGGTATCCGAACATATTGCCACGGTCGGTTACCATTATCCTGTCGTTTCCTGAATCTTTTACTTTCTCAACAGCGAACTTCATCGATGCGCCCGAAAGAAATTGTCCTTTTTTGATGTTTACCCATTTTCCTGTCTTTGCAGCCGCAATAAGCAGATCGGTCTGACGGCACAGGAATGCGGGGATCTGAAGTATGTCGACATATTGTGCGGCGAAGGCAGCCTCTTCAGGATTGTGAATATCGGTTATCACCGGAACAGAAAATCTTTCCCTGACACCTGCAACGATCTTAAGGGCCTTTTCATCGCCGATCCCCGAAAATGAATTTATTTTAGACCTGTTTGCCTTCCTGTATGATGCCTTAAAAACAAAAGGCAGCTTGTATCTGTCAGAAAGATCTGCCAGATGCCGGGCAATATGAAGGACATTCTCCTCGCTCTCCACAACACATGGTCCAGCGATCAGCAAGAAATTATTGGTCTCTCCGAATTTGATGCCGGGAATATTTTTCAGACTGGTGTTCATTCAGATGTAAAGTTAAATAAAATAATTTTGTTTAATCAAATATTGTACCAATTACACTTTAACCTGTCTCACCTCAATCTCATTAACTCCACACCCTCGCACCCTCGCACCCTCGCACCCTCGCACCCATGAACCGTTGTACCATTGCACCATTGTACCATTTTACCATTGCCCCCCTCAATAATCATAAATATCTCTCCACAAGCCTTTCATCTTCTTTCTTATCTCTTCTTCCTTTGGTGTGTTCCCCGGCTCATAAAATTTCGATCCCTGGAGCTTGTCGGGCAGGTAGTTGTCCTTTACGAAATTGCCTTCAAAGTCATGAGCATACTGATATCCTTTGTGGTAGCCCATCTCTTTCATCAGCTTTGTAGGTGCATTTCTCAGGTGCAGCGGAACCGGGAGGTCGCCAGAATCATGAACTGCGGCTATTGCGTTTTCTATGGCCATGTAGGAGGCATTGCTCTTGGGTGATGTTGCAAGGTAAACGGCAGCTTCACTCAGTATTATCCTGCACTCGGGCCATCCGATAACATTAACTGCATTGAAGCAAGTCTGTGCCATAAGCAGGGCATTAGGATTTGCCAGCCCAATATCTTCGGCAGCCAGGATCACCATCCTCCTGGCAATGAACTTGGGATCCTCACCTCCTTCAACCATCCTTGCCAGCCAGTAAACTGAAGCATTAGGATCACTTCCCCTCAGCGACTTTATGAATGCAGAAATTATATCATAATGCTGTTCCCCGTTCTTGTCGTACATGGCCAGGTTCTTCTGGACGATAGCCAGAACCTTTTCATTTGTAATGACAATAGTCTCATCAGCACCCTTATCTGCTTCGTATGAAACAACCAGCTCAAGTGCATTGTACAGTTTCCTTGCATCACCTCCGGAGATCCTCAGAAGCGCTTCATTTTCCTCTATCTTAATTTTCATGGCAGAGAGGTAGCTGTCTTTTTCCAATGCCCTGTCGAGAAGTGATATAAGCTGCTTCCCGTCGAGGGGATTCAAGGTGTAAACCTGGCATCTTGACAAAAGTGGAGAAATAACCTCGAATGACGGATTTTCCGTTGTGGCACCTATTAATGTTATTATGCCCTGCTCCACAGCGCTCAGGAGTGAGTCCTGCTGTGATTTATTGAAACGGTGTATCTCATCGATGAAGAGCACAGGGTTTGGCTGGTTGAAGAATTGCTGCTTCTTGGCCTTCTCAATGGTTTCACGTACATCCTTTACTCCGGAATGAACAGCGCTGAGATGAAAGAACGGCCGCTTAAGGGTATTGGAAATGATCCATGCGAGCGTAGTTTTCCCAACTCCCGGAGGACCCCATAATATAAACGATGGAATATTTCCTGATTCAATAACTTTCCTCAGAACAGCCCCTTTTGCAACCAGATGATCCTGTCCGCAGAATTCATCAAGATTCTTTGGCCTGAGCCTGTCTGCCAGTGGTTGATTGGTAAGCATTAATTTTTCATTTCTGTAAAAGTAATTAAATTTGAATTTCCCGTAATGAAACTTAACCACATGAACAGAATTGTAATACTATCACTGGTAATTACACTAATTTCCGGTTGTTCCGGGAAAAATACCATCGGCGATAAAGGACTTACTTCAGGTCGTACGATAACAACCGGCAATGGGATGGTTGTCTCAGCCCATTTTCAGGCTTCACTCACCGGCGCCCGCATTCTCCGCGATGGAGGCAATGCTGTCGACGCTGCTGTAGCCACAGGTTTTGCTCTGGCAGTATGCTACCCTGCTGCAGGAAACATAGGTGGTGGCGGATTCATGCTTATTCGAACAGCCGACGGACGTTATGACCTGATCGATTATCGCGAAAAAGCGCCGGGAAAAGCATCAGGCGATATGTACCTCGACAGCGCAGGAAACGTCATCAGCGACCTCAGTACCGATACACACCTCGCTGCCGGAGTGCCTGGGGCCGTGGATGGTTTATTAAAAGTACATGAAAAATATGGCCATCTTCCTTTTAAAAAGGTTATCCAGCCTGCCATTGAACTGGCTGAAAATGGGTTTATTCTTACAGGAGAACAGGCGAGGAGCCTTAACTCAAATGAGGTGACCTTCCGGCTAAGGAATCCTGACGGTTGTGCCTTTTTCAGGGACAAAGACTGGAAAGAAGGCGATACTCTGAGACAACCCGAACTTGCCCGGACTCTGGAAAGAATTCGTGACCACGGACGTGATGGCTTCTATGGCGGAAAGACAGCAGAGATGATAATAGGGGAGATGAAAAGAGGCAACGGAATAATAACCCGGGCAGATCTGGAAAATTATCATTCCGTCTTTCGTACGCCAATCAGCAGGCAATACCGGAATTACAATATTATTACCTGCCCGCCCCCCTCAGCAGGAGGTATCATTCTGCTTCAGCTGCTGGGAATGACTGAAAGCAAAGCACTTTCAGATATGGGCTTTCATTCTGCCCCGATGATCCATCTTGTTGCCGAAGCAGAGAGAAGGGCTTTTGCCGACAGATCGGTATATGCAGGCGACATTGATTTTGTGAAGGTTCCCGTTGCCGGCCTTACCGGCAAAAACTATCTGCAAGAGAGAATGAAAGATTTTTGCGATTCTGCAGCTTCTCCCTCTTCTTCAATGGGAGCAGGCCCTGCCTGGCAGTACGAAAGCACAGAGACAACACACTATTCTGTCGTTGATTCAGAAGGGAACGCCGTAGCCACTACCACTACCCTTAACGGATCTTATGGCAGCAGCATAGTCGTTGCGGGTGCAGGCTTTCTCCTGAATAATGAAATGGATGATTTTTCAGTGAGACCCGGATTTCCCAATATGTACGGACTGACAGGTTCAGAGGCAAACGCAATTGAACCAGGTAAAAGGATGCTAAGCTCAATGACACCCGTGATTGTTGAAAAAGAAGGAAAACTTTTTCTCGTGGCCGGGTCCCCGGGTGGTTCAACCATCCCGACAACTGTATTTCAGGTGATTATAAATGTTACCGATTACAATATGAACATATGGCAGGCCGTTGATACAGGCAGGTTCCACCATCAATGGCTGCCTGACAGGATCAGCTATGAGCCGGGAAGTATCGATTCAGCATCCCTGTCAGTGTTGATGAGAATGGGGCACCAGACAAGGCTGACACCATCTCTTGGAAGAGTGAATGCCATCGGAGTCAGGATTGATGGAACCCTGGATGGCGCCGCCGACAGGAGAGGAGATAACTCCGCATGCGGATACTAGGGTTTTTTATCTTGGTTTTTTTTACTAAATTGCTTCGATTTTATTTTCATTACAAATAATAAATTAATACTTTTAACAATTATATTTGTATTACTAAGGTCTGTTGTTAGATTTTTTATTGTATTTGAATAGTTTCAGATATTGATTCAGTTATGAAAAAAGCTCTGCTGGTTATCGTGATTATTGTGGCGGTTATAATTGCACTGCCATTAATCAATTTTTTACGCTGGACTTTCCAGTCCAAGAAACCCCTGGGTATAGTCCTCGTCGATAAAACTGTCCCGAAAATTGACAGAGAGAAACATAAGTCTTTTTACTGGGTTATGACTAACAACAGATATGTCAAAAAGGAAAAAAAGACCAGCTATTCATTTGTAAAGGACTATTTCGGCTTCCATCCCACACGCCCGCTTAAGGAGAAGCAGTACAATAATGTCCGCTATAACATGACAGAGGCGCTTCGTGAACTGCCTGAATCGCAGGACGCAGTTTATTTTGCAGATACATACGGTGTAATGGTGAGTGACTGGTATTTTGCCCTGAACCCTCCACGCCGGTCACGAAAACTTGAAGGCGCCCTCAACGGGATGGATAATAACCTCATCAAGGAAATGAAAGATCGCAATAAGCTCGTTGTAATAGAATATAACACCTTCGACTGGCCTACAGGCGAATTTGAATCATATACACTCCAGAACAGGCTCGGAATATCATGGTCGGGCTGGACAGGCAAATACTTTGCTACACTCGATACCACATCAAAAGATTTTCCGATGTGGATGACAGGTATGTACAGAAAACAATACAGGAAACCATGGACATTCAACAAACCCGGTGTAGTGCTTCTTAAAGATAAAGCAATCCTCGTCCTCGAGGAAGGAACAATGCTTACAAAAGCTCTTCCTCTCATTGAGACAGATTCTGCCTATGCCGCAAAATGGAATATCGCAAAATCAGTTACTTTCGACCAGTGGTTCGATATCATCGATCCTATGCAGAATACCGTTATATCAAAATTCAGACTATCAACCACAGCCAACGCCGATTCAATCCTTGCCGAAAATGGAATATCACCTGTATTCCCGGCAGTGGTGGTCGATCCCGCTCAGAAAAGAACCTATTACTTCTCAGGAGATTTCTGCCATACAAACATACCGTACTGGACAGCCAGGTTTAAAAGCGTGGATAAACTGAAAGGACTTCTCTATTCTCCAAAGAAAGAAGATGACCAGAGACGATTCTTCTGGCTCTTCTATAAGCCTCTTATAGAAGGTGTTTTTGGCGATTATTATACAGAGATAAAAGCAACGAAATAACTAAAACACCATTTTTGTAAGAAAAGTGCAGGTATATCTTACCTGTACTTTTTTTTTCATAAAAATTACCTTCACTGTTTATATGAAAATATCTGCCATACAACCCGATATCACCTGGGAAAATAAAGATGTGAACCTCCGGAAATATGACAGGATGATTTCAAAGATACATGGAAGCGACATCATCATTCTTCCCGAAATGTTTTCTACAGGCTTCACTCCTGAAGCTGTGAAAATGGGAGAGCTTCCCGGGGGAGAAACATTCGAGTGGATGATCAACGCTTCTGAAAAGAGCAACTCGGCAGTCTGCGGCAGCTATATAGTAAAGGTGAGGAACAATCTTTTTAACAGATGGATTCTCGTCACACCTGATAAAAAATCATGGCATTATGATAAACGCCATCTTTTCAGGATGAATAATGTTGAATCATCTTTTACAAGTGGAAAAAAGCGTGTCGTAATTAATTTCAGAGGCTTCAGGATACTTCCTAATATCTGCTATGACCTTAGGTTTCCCGTCTGGAGCAGAAACCGTAATGATTATGATCTTCTCATAAATTCAGCCAACTGGCCTGAATCACGCCGTGATGTGTGGCTTACACTCCTGAAAGCCAGAGCCATAGAGAACCTGTGCTATGTGGCAGGCGTCAACCGTACAGGTACTGATGGTAACGGAATAAAATATTGTGGCGATTCTGTTATTATCGGACCAAAAGGAGAGGAGCTGGCCTCAGCAGGGAATAAGGATTGTACAATATCAGCTGACCTGTCACTTTCCGACCTCAGATCGTTCAGGAAAAAATTCCCCGCACACCTCGACGCCGATAGCTTCGATTTCTTGTAATACTGCTGGCAAAGGGCTCCTGCTACTCTCACTTCTTCAAGGCCTCATACATGATTTCGACGGGATGCTTTGCAATCCTCCCTGTTCCATCTTTGATATGATGCCTGCAGCTCGTCCCCGGAGCAGCTATGATTACATCGGCTTCTGCCGCCCGGACCTCCGGGAAAAGTATCATTTCTCCTATTTTGTTCGATAATTCAAAATGCTCCTTCTCATAGCCGAACGATCCTGCCATGCCACAGCATCCGGAGGGTATCTCCTTTACAGTATATCCCGAGGGTATTGATAACATCTCTATTGTGAATGCCGACGAGGAGATAGCTTTCTGCTGACAATGCGCATGAAGGAGAACACGGCACCGTTCATCTGTGAATTGATCCCTGCTGATATTTCCATTACGGAATTCGCCGGCGATAAATTCATCTATTGTCATACAATTGGTGGATAACTTCAGGGCTGCTTCTCTCATATCTTCCCCTGCCAGCTCGGGATATTCATCTCTGAATCCAAGTATAGCCGATGGTTCAATTCCTATTAAGGGTGTCTCCCCTGAAATAATGCCGGAATAAATAAGGATATTCTTCCTGATGATCTTTTGTGCCTTCCTGACCAGCCCTTTTGAAATGTATGTCCGCGCACTCTCTCCATTTACAGGGGCCGACACCCTGTAACCAAGCCTGGTCAGAAGCCTGACCGCTGCAATACCTGAAAGAGTATCATTGAGATTGGTGAATTCATCAGTGAAAAGATAGATTGATTTAACAGGAAGAACCGGATTCAGGGAATCGAGATTCCTGTTTATCCATCTTCGGAGTGTAGTCTTATGAAGTACCGGGATTGATCTTTTCGTGGCAAATCCGGTGATCTTCTTGATTAAGGTTGAAATCGTTTTATTAGTAACAAAGAAGTTAAATATTGAAGGGAAAAGTGAACCTATCGTGTAGATCATCGTAAAAAGCGAAATTATCCTGGTTCTGAAAGGAATTCCGTGCTTATCGTACCAGTGCTGTAGAAATTCAGATTTAATCTTGGCTATATCTACTCCTGACGGACATTCCGATTTGCAGCCTTTACACGAGATACATAGGTCAAGCACCTCTGATATTTCCTTATGATCCCATGGGTTCTCTTCATCCCTGCTGATGAATTCCCGAATTATGTTTGCTCTTGCGCGTGTGCATGCCTGCTCTTCGCCTGTGGCCATGAATGTGGGACACATAGTTCCTCCGATAATCGCAGTTTTTCTGCAGTCACCTGATCCATTGCATTTTTCTGCAGCACGGACTATACCATCAGTGGACGAGAAGTTATAATAAGTCTTTATATCCGATGTCCGGGCCCCGGGTTTGTACCTCAGGTTAGTATTCATCAGGGGTGTGTCGGTTATTTTTCCCGGATTGAGAATGTTTTCAGGATCCCAGGCTTTCTTCACTTTCCTGAGGAGCCTGTAATTATGTTCTCCCAGTATAAGTGGAATGAATTCTCCCCGTAACCTTCCATCGCCATGCTCCCCGCTCATCGATCCCCTGTACTTCTTCACAAGCTTTGCTGTCTCGATGCCGATTGTCCTGAAAAGATCAACGTCGGATGGATCCTTTAGATTAAGTACCGGCCTGATATGCAGCTCCCCGGTTCCTATATGGGCATGGTAAACGACCTCTTTGTTGTAACGCGAGAGCATTTTTTCAAAGTCGGCAATATAATCAGGCATCTGCCTTACATTTACCGCCGTGTCTTCAATCAGCGATACCGGTTTGGGATCGCCCTTCATGTTGGCAAGCACTCCCAGACCGGCCTTCCGGAGGTCCCATACCTTTGAAATATCCTTTCCTCTTACAACAGGAAATGCATAGCCGTAACCAGCTGCCTTCATATCGGCAACCAGTTCAGAAATGGTGCTGTTCAGTAATTCCTCGGTTTCCTTTACCAGCTCAACTATTACAATAGATTCGGGACGTCCTGTTACAAAGAACCTGTTGTTCTTCTGGCTCAGGTTGTTCTCTGTCAGCTCCAGAATTCTGTCATCCATCATTTCCACAGCCGACGGCTGGTGTTTCAGGGCGACAAGGTTGGCAAGGAAAGCGTCGTTCCTTCTTGCCAGGTGAATACAAACAAGCGCTTTATGTGGTGGAGGCAGGTTTACCAGGTTAAGCTTAAGTTCGGTTGTCACGGCAAGAGTGCCTTCTGACCCTGCAAGAAGGTTGCAGAAATTGAACTTTCTTGCCGATCCGGGATTAAAGATCTCACTGTCGGCGAGGAGATCAAGGGCATAACCGGTGTTTCTCCTCGGTATTGCGGGATCGGGATATCCTTCTTTTATTTCCTTCCTGTTTGCCGGATCAGCAAGAATTGCACGGGCATTGCGGTATAATGATCCTTCAAGGGTATTCTCACTGCTTTTTCTTTCGAACTGTTCACGGGTCACCTCCCCGAATATTGCTTCGCTGCCGTCGCTCAGGAGAGTGTTCATTTCAAGGATATGATCCCGTGTCGATCCGTATATAATGGAATGTGAGCCGCATGCATTATTGCCTGCCATACCCCCGATATTACATCTGTTTGATGTAGAAGTCTCGGGCCCAAAAAAAAGACCTTTATCCCTGAGGTAAATATTAAGTTCATCGAGTACTACGCCGGGCTCAACTCTAACCCACTTTTCCTCGGTATTTATCTCGAGAATCTGCTTCATATATCTCGAGATATCGGCTATGATCCCCGAGGCAACAACCTGTCCGGCCAGTGAAGTGCCTGCCGCCCTCATGGTCAGGCTTATCTTTTCACTGTTAGCAAATGATATAATTTTTTTCAGGTCGGCAACACCTTTCGGCCAGATAACGACTAACGGCTCCTCTTTGTATGCTGAGGCGTCGGTTGAATAAATTGTCCTGGTGATACCGTCATACCGCAGATCTCCTTCCAGGCTCTTTGCCAATTCATTCAATTTACTGTGTATCCCTGTAATTTTCATATCTTTTAAGAACCGCTAAATTAAAATAAAGAACTTTTATGCAATGATGATATTACCGGTTGTTTAATAGAATTTTTTTTTCGTACATTTAGACAGACTTTTCGAAACACTTAAATTACTGATTTACAATGGACTTATTAGATAGTATCAAACAGAATGCCCGTAAGCATAATATGCGTATTGTTCTCCCCGAAGGTTATGAAGAAAGAAATCTCAGGGCAGCCGACATTGCAATTGAGGAAGGGCTTGCACGGATAACGCTTCTTGGCAACCCTCAGGAAATGAAGGCGCATGCTGCTAAACTCGGGTTAAAGAATATTGAAAAAGCAACACTGGTCGATCCCCGGTCACATGCAAAGAAGAATGATTATATTAACCTGATGGTAGAGCTCAGGAAAAGCAAGGGATTGACGGTTGAAGAAGCCTCCCGGCTGATCGAGGATCCTTTATACCTGGGGGTTCTGATGATCAAGAACGGCGACATGGATGGTGAAGTTTCCGGGGCCGATCATGCTACTGGCGATGTACTCCGTCCGGCTTTTCATTATGTTAAGACAGCACCCGGCATTTCAGTAGTCTCCGGCGCTTTTATAATGATCCTTCAGGATAAGAATTTCGGTGAGAACGGAATCCTGATCTTTGCCGATTCGGCCGTTCATCCTGATCCCACAGATAAACAGCTCGCTGAAATTGCTGTCGCATCGGCCCAGACTGCCCGGTCTATCTGCGGATTTGAACCACGAGTCGCTCTTCTTAGCTTCTCAACAAAGGGAAGCGCTAAACACGAAATGGTCGACAAAGTGATACGTGCTGCAGAATTCGCAAAACAGATGGCACCCGACCTGATGATCGAGGGAGAACTACAGGGCGATGCCGCCCTCGTGGAAGCAATCGGTCAGAAAAAAGCTCCGGGAAGCAAAATAGCAGGCAAAGCTAATGTACTGATATTCCCCGACCTTAACTGCGGAAATATTGCATACAAGCTTGTCCAGAGACTTGCACATGCAGAGGCCGTAGGACCAGTATTGCAGGGAATGGCTGCACCGATAAACGACCTTTCACGTGGTTGTTCGGTAAGCGATATAGTCAGTATGATCGCTATCACAGCCAACCAGGCAGCAGGAATGAAAAAATAAATTGTCATATAATATAAATTCACAGGATGATTATTCTAGTTTTAAATTGTGGAAGCTCCTCTATTAAATACCAGGTATTTAAAATGTCCGAAGGAAATGAAATGCTGGCAAAAGGCCTCATTGAGCGTATCGGACTGAATGAGAGCATCGTCACACATAAACCCACAGGCGGAGAACCATATAAAGTAATTACCGATATTCCCGATCATACTACGGGTATTAACCTGGTAATGGATATTCTGTGTGATCCGGAACATGGGGTTATTAAAAATGTAAACGAGATAAAAGCTGTCGGTCACAGAGTTGTTAACGGCGGAGAAGCATATAAGGAAAGCGTGTTGATCGATAACGACGTGAAGAAGAACATTGAGATGTGCATCGAGCTGGCACCTCTTCATAACCCGGCAAACCTGAAAGGAATCCTTTCTGTTGAAAAGCTGATACCTGGTGTTCCGCAGGTGGCCGTTTTTGACACATCATTTCACCAGACAATGCCCGATTATGCATATATGTATGCCTTACCATATGAATACTATGATAAATATAAGATCAGAAAATACGGGTATCATGGTACCAGCCATAAGTTTGTTGCAGCAAAAGCAGCAAAATTCGTGGGCAGAGACATTAATGATCTTAAAATAATTACCTGCCACCTTGGAAACGGTGCATCAATTACCGCAGTTAACAATGGTATCTCCATTGACACTTCAATGGGCTTTACACCTACCGACGGACTTATCATGGGCACCAGGACGGGAGAGGTCGACCCGGGAGTTCTTGTTTACCTGGCCGATAAAGAACATCTGAATGTAACCGGTGTGGCTAATATGATCAACAAGAAGAGCGGGGTTTTCGGTATTTCGCAGATATCATCAGATATGCGCGATCTCGAAACTGCAGCATTCGCAGGAAATTCAAAGGCAATACTCGCCCTCAAGATGTACGCATATAAAGTCAAGAAATTCATCGGTTCCTATATGGCAGCTCTTAATGGTGCCGACCTGCTTGTCTTCACCGGAGGAATAGGGGAGAACGATTTCAATATGAGACGCATGATATGCACCGGTATGGAGGGACTGGGTATTGTATTCGACGAAGAAAAGAACCAGGGATCACGAGGTTGTGACGTTGTTCTTTCAAAGCCCGGATCAAAAGTCACCGTCGTTGCCGTAACAACTGATGAGGAATTCGTTATTGCCTCCGACACCCGCATGATTGTAGAACAGCATAGGAGATAACCTTTAACTTAAACTTTTTTGCAATGGTATTAAAGAGCCTGTCAGACCTCAGGAAAATTGTTGCCGGCGGCCCGATGAGAAAGCTCGTGCTTGCCGCTGCCCAGGATCAGCATTCCCTCGGAGCTGTTATCAGAGCATGGAAGGATAACATAATTGAGCCAATTCTGATTGGCGACAAGGAGGGCATCCAGAATATCTGTGCATCAAATAATTATGATATTGAAGGGCTGAGAATTATCCATGAACCTGATATGGATATGGCTGTTGAAATGTCTGTAAAAATGGTCAGCAATAAACAGGCCGATGTCCTTATGAAAGGAAAAATAGGCACTTCAACACTTCTTAAGCATGTCCTGAACAAGGAATGGGGATTGCGTACCGGCAGCCTTCTGTCACACTTTGCTCTTTTTGAAGTAGATACATACCATAAAGTTATTGCTGTCACCGACGTTGCTATGAATATAGCTCCGACACTTAAGGATAAAATTTCAATAATAAACAATTCGGTGTCGTGCCTTATTAAGCTGGGATACGTGATGCCCAAGGTAGCCGTTCTTGGCGCCGTGGAAATGGTGAATGAGAGCATGGAAGCAACACTCGACGCAGCCCTTCTCTCGAAAATGAACCAGCGCGATCAGATAAAAAACTGCATCATCGACGGACCATTAGCTTTCGACAATGCTGTAAGCCTCGAAAGCGCACAGCATAAGGGAATCAGGAGTGAGGTGGCAGGCGATACCGACCTTCTGCTTATGCCCGATATCGAAGTGGGAAATGTACTATATAAATCACTTGTCTTCTTTGCCAAGGCTAAAGTGGCTGCTGTGATCCTTGGAGCCAGGGTGCCGATAGTTCTGACTTCACGGTCCGATTCAGAACAGGCCAAATACGACAGCATTCTCCTCTCTGCAGCAGCAAGTAAATAACCGAACAATGATCCGTTCACTCGATCAGATGGTTGAGAAGGTGCTTTCCTGTAAGAAGAAGCAGAAAATCGCTGTTGCTTCAGCACAGGATGATAATACCATCTCGGCAATCTACAGGGCTGTAAATGAGGGTTTTGCAGAAGGAATACTGGTTGGGGATCTGTCATCAATAAATGAAACATGCAGGAAGAAAGACATTGATCCTTCACGTTTCAGCATCATTGGAACTGAAAGCGACACCGAGGCTGCAAGGTTAGCAGTACATCTTGCTAAAACGGGAGAAGCCGATATCATTATGAAAGGCCTGGTGGGAACAGATATTTTCCTCAGGGCAGTAATAGATAAGGAAAAGGGCCTTTTGATTCCCGGAGCTGCCCTGGCTTATGTGGGTGCTGTGGAGATACCTTCATATCATAAGCTTCTTTTCCTCACCGACCTGGCTGTTATTCCTTTTCCGGATATGAATCAGAAAATCCAGATGGCAGAATATTCGTTGGAAATTGCACGCACATTCGGTATAGAGAAACCTAAAATTGCGCTGGTGGGCGCATCTGAAAAAGTCAGCCCGCACTTTCCTAATACGGCAGACTATGCGCAGATGTGCAAGATGGCCGCCGAAGGTAAATTTGGCGATTGTATCATGGATGGTCCTCTTGATCTTTTTCTTGCATGCGATAAACACAGCCCCGAAATTAAGGGTGTCCGAACACCTGTTAACGGAGATGCGGATATCCTCCTGTTTCCTTCACTGGAATCGTCAAATCCTTTTTATAAGTCATTGATGCTCTTTGCCGGTGGCGAAATTGCAGGACTCATAAGAGGAACAACAAAACCGGTCATCGTAATGTCACGAAGCGAAAGTGAAAAATCAAAATATTATTGCATCGCCATGTCGTGCCTGATGGCACAGAATTAAATAGCTGTAAATATGACTCTTAACCTGAAATTCAACCAGCCTGCACCGGCATCACGGAGACTAATCCTGGTAATCAATCCTGGCTCAACTTCAACCAAGTTTGCTTTATTCGAGGAGAGTACTTCATTATTTGAACTAACACTTACGCACTCTGCCGAAGAGCTGGCGGATTTTGAAAAAATCACCGACCAGTTCCATTTCAGAAGGGACCTGATTGTCTGGGAACTCGCTTACAGAAAGACAGACTTGTCGAGGATTGCAGCTATCGTCGGACGTGGAGGACTTATAAAACCCATTGAATCAGGCATCTACGAAGTTAATGAAAAGATGATTGATGATCTTAAATCAGGACTCCTCGGACAGCATGCCAGCAACCTGGGAGGACTGATCGCACACGATATTGCACTTACCCTGCCTAACGCAAAAGCATATATTGTAGATCCTGTTGTTGTTGATGAATTACAACCTGTTGCACGTCTGTCAGGTCATCCCGACATAGAAAGGATATCGATCTTCCATGCTCTGAACCAGAAGGCTGTTGCACGTATATATGCCTCGACGGTCAATAAAAAATACGAAGATCTTAACCTGATTGTTGCACACCTGGGAGGCGGGATCAGCGTAGGGGTGCACAGGAAGGGGAAGGTCGTGGATGTTAACAACGCACTGCACGGCGACGGACCGTTCTCTCCGGAACGTTCAGGAAGCCTGCCGGCCGGACAACTTGTTGACCTCTGCTTTAGCGGTCGTTATACGCAGGCTGAGCTAAAATCGATGATAACCGGCAAGGGAGGAATGGTGGCATACCTGGGCACAAACAGCTTTAAAGAGGTAACAAGGATGGCTGAAACGGGAAATGAGAAGGCAAAGCTGGTCATCGAAGCTGCAGCCTACCAGATTGCCAAGGAGATAGGCGCCGGGTCAGTAGTACTTAACGGTAAAATCGATGCCATCATAATTACAGGAGGACTCGCTTTTCAGGAGTCTTTCATCTCGAAGATAAAATCAATGGTCAGTTTCCTGGGAACCACTGTGGTATACCCGGGCGAAGATGAGATCAAATCGCTGGCTTACAATGGTTTATTGGCTATTGACGGAAAAATAACACCTAAGGGTTACTCGTAGCTGAACTGGCGAAGCCTCCTAGGGATTTCCTGTTGCAACAGGTAAAACCTTTCCGTTGAAAT
>ERZ1645192.1968-NODE-1968-length-17033-cov-6.482801_pt1 | contig 17033 bp, 15 predicted proteins | sample MGYA00575354_ERZ1645192 | MGnify/ENA primary metagenome ERZ1645192 (study PRJEB40844, sample SAMN11349763) | freshwater sediment metagenome | isolation source: river sediment | host: Sediment | place: India: Faizupur Khadar , New Delhi | collected 2017-02-21 ... | reverse complement strand
TCCGATGTTTTACTTGGAAGTATTCTATCAAGAAAATGCTGACATAGTAAGAGACCAAAAAAGCCTACATGAATAGAGAAAAATATAATTTTATTCAAAAAGCTTCCTAATTGTGCAAAATTATAAAACCAAATTGCAATTGTTTTTTAAAAAGTTATACTTTTGCATTGTTATAAACTTTAAAAATTAGCATCAAATTAGCAACAAAATTAAACTAAACAACAGCAAATAATAGCATGTAAAAATAAATTAAAAAAATAAATAAGAAACATTAACAAACATATACAACTAAAAGAAAATTAGTGCAATTTTGCAGTTCACAATAAAAGAAGTATTATGGAACAAAATGTATTATTTGCCATATCATTAACTGTTTTTGCAGGGTTGGCAACCGGTATAGGAGGTTTAATTGCATTATTTGCAACGCGCACCAACAAACGTTTTCTTTCTTTTTCTTTAGGACTATCAGCCGGTGTTATGATATATGTTTCCTTTGTAGAACTTTTTAGAGAGGCCGAAATTTCACTGACCGCTGAAATGGGAGAAAAGCAAGGATTAATTATTACGGTAATATGTTTCTTTTTGGGAATGTTGTTTGTTGGATTAATTGACAAATTGGTCCCCTCGCATGAAAATCCACATGAGTTACGTTCGGTTGAAAACATGAACCGTCCTCCAATAAAAAATCAAAAATTAATGAAAATGGGGATTTTAACAGCCATTGCCGTTACTGTACATAATTTTCCGGAAGGCATTGCTACTTTTATGGCTACCATTGAAAATCCAACCCTGGGTATTGCTATTGCTGTTGCCATAGCCATTCATAATATTCCGGAAGGCATTGCTATTTCGGTACCTATTTATCATGCTACCGGGAGTAAAATGAAAGCCTTCCGTTTATCACTTTTATCCGGATTAGCAGAACCTATAGGGGCAATCTTAACCTATCTTTTCTTACTCCCTTTTATTTCGCCTATCGTTTTGGGCGGAGTATTTGCTGCTGTTGCCGGGATCATGGTTTTTATCTCTTTTGATGAATTATTACCGGCGGCTCGTGAATACGGAGAACACCATATTTCAATATATGGTCTCATTGCCGGTATGGCTATTATGGCAATTAGTTTGATTATGTTAGCGTAATATTCGCTTTGCTAAAAGAAATTTTGAGTTTTTATACTTTCATAAAAAGCATACATTATTTCTTTCAAATACCATAACCGAATTTTTTTAAGCGTAATTCGTCATTACGCCAATCTTTCTGAATTTTAACACTTAACGAAAGATATACTTTTTGCCCGATAAAATCTTCTATGGCTTTACGCGCTTCTATTCCGACATTCTTAATTGACTCTCCTTTATGTCCCAATAAAATACCTTTTTGCGAATCCCTTTCCACATAAATCATTGCTTCAATACGTGTTATGTCTTTGCTTTCCTTATAGCTAATAATTTCTATTTCAACACTATATGGAATTTCTTTTTTATAAAATAAAAGTATTTTTTCTCGAATAATCTCTGATACAAAAAATCGCATTGGTCTGTCCGTCAACTCCTCTTTTGAAAAATAAGGGGGAGAAACAGGAAGTAGATCCAATATATATGACATTAATGATTCCAATCCATGTTTTTTTAATGCAGAAACACAAAAAGTAGCTAAGGGAGATAAGACTGTTTCCCAATGAGATGTTGTTATTTGTACTTGTTCTTCGGCAGCAATATCTATTTTATTTATAACCAATATCAATGGAATTTTCAAGGACTTAATTTTTTCAACAATAGGTAAATTACAATTCTTTTCTTTTACTTCAACAATATAAACGAGTATATCTGAATCCTGTAAAGCCGTTTCAACATATTTCATCATATACTCCTGCATTTTATAAGCGGGATTCAATAAACCCGGTGTATCGGAATATATGATTTGGAAGTCATCACTATTAACGATTCCCATAATACGATGACGGGTAGTTTGTGCTTTCGCGGTTATAATTGATAGCTTTTCTCCAATAAGAGCATTCATTAATGTAGATTTCCCTACGTTTGGATTTCCAATAATACTGACAAAACCTGCTTTATGTTCCATAAGACTTAATAATTAATTTTACTTTCGTTTTTCATCCACAGTTGAAAAGGTTCTTCACAGGCTTCACAACAAATGTTTGAAGTCCTTATTTTTCTATCGGAAATATTTAAGGCTATTTCTTTATAAATAAAATCATCATCAAATCCGGCATTAGCCGCATGTTTTTTGCTTGCAGCAAAAACCAAACGTTGCAAATGCGCCCAATAAATAGCTCCTAAACACATCGGACAGGGTTCGCAACTGGCATAAATCACACAATCGTCTAAATAAAAAGTGTTTAATTTTTTACACGCATTACGTATCGCGATTATTTCCGCATGCGCGGTAGGGTCATTATTGGCAGTAACTAAATTAGTACCTCTAGCTATTATTTTATTGTTTTTTACTATGATAGCTCCAAAAGGTCCTCCTTTTTGATTTCTTACATTTTTTTTTGCTAATTCTATCGCTTGACGAAGAAATAACATATCCTGTTCTTCTTGATTAGGCATTTTTATTAAAATTAATTCCTTTTGAAAAGTATCGCAAAAATAAATAAAATTTCCATGATAATGTATTATAAAAACTTTTTCTTGTTTATTTCATTTTTTATTTTATTTTTGCATGATAATTAAATATATTAATATGTAGATTATGAAATATAAGTTTTTGATATTTATTTTATGTGTAGGTGCTTTGTTTACAAGCTATGCTCAAACATTTCATCCTGATTTTCGCGATGGTATTATTTACGTTAAATTTGTGGATGATTTTCCATTGGATAAAATTTCACCTAAAATAATATCACCTTCTGATGAGAAGACAGAGATAAAACCTGCTACAATCATTAACATTAAACAATTTCCCTTTTTAGATGAAACATTTAAACGCTACAATGTAACGTCTATTCATCGCCCATTTACCATATTTGAAAATCCAAGATTATTACGAATTATTCAAATAGAATTCTCAAAAATAGAACTCATTGATGCTTTAATTGAGGAATTACAAACTTTCAAAGAAATCGAATATGCAGAAAAAGTACCTATTGATCGCATTAACTGGATTCCTAACGATCCTTTGTACGGTACTGTTGACGGTGGCAATTTAAAATGGCATCTTGACATGATAAAAGCCGATTCTGCTTGGGATATTCAGAAAGGTTCAGCAAGTATTAAAGTAGCCATAGTCGATAATTTCATTTGGGGAAATCATCCTGATTTACAGATAGACTCTTTAAATTTATGCAAAGTAAGTTATAATTCGATATCCGGGTATGAATATACTTTAGGAAACACGGCAGCGTCACCTCCGTCGACAATAACACAATCCTCTAATAGTACCGCTTATAGTGCTTCTCACGGCACCCATTGTGCCGGTTTAGTAGGAGCAATAAACAACAATAATACAGGTATTGCATCTATAGGTGGCGGTGTAACCTTAATGGGGATTCGCTCTGCTATTGACAATGGATCCTTATATTACACGTATGAGGGAGTTCAATGGGCAGCAGAAAACGGAGCAGATGTTATCAGCATGTCGTTTGGATCTAGTTATTACAGTGAATCGATAGAAATATTTTTACAAACTTTATATGATGCCGGTATTGTATTGGTTGCTGCCGCCGGCAATGAAGGAGACGAAGGAAACCCTATTCATTATCCTTCTGAATTTGCAAGTGTAATATCTGTTGCAAGTGTCAACGGAGACAAAAAATTATCATATTTCTCTCAATATGGCGATCGTGCTGACATTGCCGCTCCGGGAGGTTTTATTCAATCGAATACGGTATATCCTAATGTATTAAGTACTACTTATTGCAAAGCTTACATTTTAAAAAGCAAATACACCTCTTTGCTAAATACTTATTATGACGGGATGCAAGGTACCTCCATGGCATGTCCTGTACTTGCCGGACTTTGCGGCTTAATGCTTTCTAAAGATAGCACCTTATCTCCCGCCGAAATCAAATATCGCTTACAAAAAACTGCACTGCCACTTCACCCTGCTTCAAGTACAACCATTAACGGTAACGGATATATAAATGCTTTCGCTGCTTTAACATTTCAAGAATTGGCGTTGAGAGATACCTTGTATTTATCCTCTGCTCTTAATGCTTTTGATACTATAAAGATAAAAAGCACTGACAATTGGCAAATGACAAACATTCCCTCATGGTTAAGTGTAAGCGATACTATAGGAAGTAAAGGGATTTCCACCATCACTATTACCACCAATGCTGCAAATACAAGTGGAAGTAATAAAGAAGCTCTTCTTACAGTCCAAATGGGAAGTATAACTCAAACCCTCTTAATTATTCAATTAGATTATGAATTATTTTTGCATAATTCACCAAATTATGTGTTGTTTTCAGGTGCAAAAGATAATTCTGACACTATTATAATCCAAGCAAATACGGAATGGGAAATCATTAATCCTTGTGCATGGATAGGTATCAACAAAACCTCCGGATACGGTAATGACACCATTGTTATAAATACAAAGTCTATCAATTCTTGGGGATATCATCGGTTCTGTACACTATTAATACATGGGATTAATTTTATTCAAGATTCTGTAATTATCGAACAAAAGATACCTGATTTCATTAAATGGGAAACCGCTTCTATTTATATTGGTCCTGCACTTGGCAATACTCAGTCCGTTGCTGTTTTATCCAATGTAAACTGGAATATTACCGGTGGGGATGATTGGATAAACGCTGATATTAGTAGCGGGTCTGACACCATGACTGTTACTTTTAGTGTTCTTTCCGATAATACCACTGGAGAAGAAAAAACAACAAGTTATGTCGTGTCAAATGGGAGCATTTCTAAAACATTGTATGTACTACAAAAAGCTGACTTGTCAGTCACGAATGTAGAGGAATCTGAAAAGATTTTACTATATCCAAATCCGGCTTCAGAGTTTATATTTGTTGAAACAGAAGGAATAACGATAGAAAATATAAAAATAACCGATGCAATTGGAAATATCGTTTTACCTATTGGAGACATATCCGGAGGAAAAATTAATTTGTTTGATTTATCAAACGGAATTTATTTTATAAAAATTACAACAAACACACATCAAACAATCTATAAGAAATTTGTTAAACAAAAATAATCTTTAACAATTAATAATGTGTAAATATACAAGATAAAACAAATCTGGTATAATAATTGTTAAAAAGTACCGGACATTAATATAAATGTATATAAATAATAATGAAATCAAAGATTTTAAGTTTAATTATCGTGTTAATTTCGATAACAGGAATTAACGCACAAACTGTTTCTCCCGATTATCAGGACGGAATAATATATTTCAAAGTAAACTATGAAAAAGGCGTTGAATTTAAGGTAAATGAAGATTTAAGTGTAAATCCGACGGAATTCCCTACGTTAAAAGAAATATTTAAAAAATATGGAGTTATTTCACTTACTCGTCCCTTCTATTTATTTGGCAACAAAGACTTATTAAATACAATCCGAGCTGAATTTACGAAAATACATGAAGTGAATGCTCTTATTGAAGCTTTACATTCGCAAGACATCATTGTTTTTGCAGAGAAAGTACCGTTAGAAAAAATACTCTGGACACCTAACGATCCCTATTACAATACTATAAATGGCAAAAATTATCGCTGGTATTTGGATATGATAAAAGCTGATTCTGCATGGAATGTGCAACATGGCACTGCTAACATAAAAGTAGCCATTATTGATAATTTTGTTTGGGGTGCTCATCCTGATTTGCAAATACAAACTCAAAATTTATGTAAATTTACTTCATCCACAAATTATACTTTAGGAACGGCATCTCCCTCTTCATCTATTCCACAAGGGAGTACTTCTACAGCCTATAGTGCTTCCCATGGCACGCATTGCGCAGGATTGGTTGGAGCAATAAATAATAATAATGTTGGCATTGCTTCTATCGGAGGAGGAATTACTTTAATGGGTGTAGGTGTGGGCAAAGAATCTTCCCCATCGTATATCAGTTATGGGAATGAGGGGATACAATGGGCAGCAAACAATGGAGCTAACGTAATTAGCATGTCTTATGGTTCTGCTGCTTATAGTTCAACAAGTGCAACTTTATTACAAGCCTGTTATAATGCAGGTATCGTTTTAGTCGCTGCTGCAGGTAATGAAGGGGATGAAGGTAACGAAATCAGTTACCCCGGAGGTTATTCTACGGTTATTTCTGTTGCTTCAGTTGATGGAGATGGTAAATTGTCTTACTTTTCTCAATGGGGTCCCGGAAGGGCAGATATCGCTGCTCCCGGTGGTTTTATTTCTTCCACTACATATCCCAACATCCTCAGCACAACTTATTGTAAATCTTATATATTTGGTTATTATTATTCCAGTACTTTCGCTAACACTTATTATGATGGCATGCAAGGTACTTCTATGGCATGCCCTATAGTTGCCGGCTTATGTGGATTGCTTCTTTCCAAAGATAGCAGCTTATCGCCACAACAAATTAAAACTCGTTTACAACAAACAGCTACTCCACTCAATAGCGCATCTTCGCATACTATTGATGGATATGGATATATTAATGCCTACGAAGCTTTAGGATATGAATATTTACTTGTTTCGGATACAAGTATTCTTTTCTCTTCAACAGCAAATCAAACGCGTAATTTTACTATTGAAAGTACTGTAAATTGGTCAATTACAAATATACCTTCGTGGTTAAGTGTTAATCCTACTTCGGGGACTGCCGGGATATCGAACGTAACTATCTCAACCCTAAATGATAATGAAGGCAGTTCTAATATGATAGGCCAAATTACAATTAATGGCAGTGAAAATATAGGCAATAAATATCTGCAAGTTGTACAAACAAATTATATGTTGACTATTCAAGCTACTCCTAAATATACACTTCTTCAAGGAATCAAAGGTGCTTCTGACACTTTTTATATTGCATCAAATTTAAATTGGGAAATAATCAACGAAAGTGCATGGTTGGGATTAAATAAAACTTCCGGTAATGGAAACGATACCATCATTTTTTCTGCCAAATCAGCTAATACATGGGGAAGCAATAGAGTATGTACTCTAATAGTAAAAGCATTATCTTTCTCAAATGATACCATTATCATCGAACAACGCATACCTGATTTTATTAAATTAGATGCATTAACCGATTCCATAGATGCTCAAATAGGAAGTGCCGTTACTGTTGATTTATTTACCAATGTTGATTGGACAATTAGCGGAGGACAAGATTGGTTAAGTCTAAATGTAACTAGTGGTTCGGATTCTGCTCAATTGGTATTTACTGCTTTATCAGATAATACAACAGGTTCCAATCGCATTTCAACCTATAATATTTCAAACGGACCCATATCCCGAACGCTTATGATTGTTCAAAAATCAAATGTTTCTATCAATGAGCCATCGATGGAAAGTGAAATACTATTGTATCCAAATCCCGTAAGTGATAAACTAAGCATTAAAACATCTAACATTAACACACAAATCATTGAAATTACAGATATTATGGGAAAAGTCATTGGCAAATTTGAGCCAAAAGAAGCATTTCAAATTGACGTTTCTGCATATGCAAATGGTATTTACATTGTTAAACTAAAAACTGATAACAATAATACCATTTATAAAAAATTTATCAAGCAATAATTGTCAAAGCCTATTAACTTAGCATGTCTGTTGGGTGAAAGCTTTCAACGGACATTTTTATTTGCCGGAATAATAATTCCATAAAAGAGAAAATGGTATTGTATAAAAATGTAATTTTGCCGAGACTAAAACTAATTAAAAATTGAAAAGATTCCTATTTATATTCAGTATATTTATTTTTTCAACACAACTTTATGCACAACAGATTGCATTATTAAAATACAGAGGAGGTGGTGATTGGTACGCAAACCCTACTTCACTTCCTAATTTAATAAAATTCTGTAATAAAAATTTGGGAACTGCATTAGACCCCAATCCTGCAACCGTAGAAATAGGCAGTAAAGAGATTTTTAACTATTCATTTCTACACATGACCGGACACGGCAATGTAGTCTTCTCCGATGAAGAGTGCAAAAATTTAAGAGATTATTTACTTGCCGGTGGCTTTTTACACATAGATGATAATTACGGCATAGATAAATTTGTCAGAGCTCAAATGAAAAAAGTATTTCCCGAATTAGAATTTGTGGAACTCCCTTTTTCTCATCCTATTTATCATCAAAAGTATTCATTCCCAAGAGGACTACCAAAAATTCACGAACACGATTTAAAGCCTCCTCAAGGATTTGGATTGATTTATGAAAACCGTTTAATCTGTTTTTATACCTATGAATGTGATTTAGGAGATGGGTGGGAAGACTATGCTGTACATCTTGATCCCGAAGAAATTCGCACCAAAGCTCTCCAAATGGGAGCGAACATTATACAATACGTTTTTACTTATTAGCAATGCTTCAAAAAACAAGAATTGACAAATGGCTATGGATGGTTCGTTTATTTAAAACTCGAACCCTTGCGACCGAAGCTTGTAATGCAGGAAAAATTAAAATAAGCGGAATGAATTGTAAATCTTCGCGAGAAATAAAAGAAAACGACATTGTGCAAGTGCGTATCGGACAACTTATCAAAACCGTTCAAGTACTTGATGCTCCAAAAAATCGCATCGCTGCCAAACTTGTAACAAACTATTATACAGATTTAACTCCTGAAGAAGAATACGAACGTTTGCGTTTATTACGGATGAATGTTGAACACAGAGAACAAGGTATAGGTAGACCTACAAAACGAGACCGACGTCAGTTAGATTACATGAAAGATTTTTTATCAGATACAGATGAATGGGAAGATTAATGAATACTAATTCAATTTAATAACAAAAACAATGAATCAATCAAAGCGTAATTACAAATTTAGCTTATTTATTATCGGCATCTTATATTTTGTTTTCGGTTTTGTTACCTGGCTTAACGGCACCCTAATTCCCTTTTTAAAGATTGCATGTCAATTAAGTGATTTCTTTGCTTATTTTGTAACCTTTGCCTTTTACATTTCTTATTTTGTAATGGCATTGCCCTCTTCACGTATACTGGAAAAAATTGGTTTTAAAAACGGTATTGCAAGCGGACTTTTTGCAATGGCTATCGGTTCCGTTTTATTTATTCCTGCTGCATATGAACGTTCTTACGTCTTATTCTTGATAGGATTGTTTGTTCTTGGAACAGGTCTGGCATTAATGCAAACAGCGGTAAATCCATATGTTACTATTCTTGGACCTATGGAGAGTGCTGCCAAACGGATTAGTATTATGGGAATATGTAATAAATTTGCCGGTATTTTAGCTCCCCTGATATTAGCGAGTTTCCTTTTTTCCGGAAGTGAACATCTTGTCAAAGAAATAGAATTAAGTATTGACCCGAAATTACAATCATCATTACTTGACACTCTCGCACTACAATTGATACAACCCTATCTTATTATGACAATTATTTTAGTCCTTTTGGGAATTTTAATAAAATTCACACATTTACCTGAAATAGATAAAGATGATGAAAAAGAAAATAAGCCCTCCCGGTCCATTTGGAAATATCCTTATATGTTCTTTGGAGTTATTGCATTATTCTTTTACGTAGGCGTTGAAGTGATAGCTGCAGATACAGTCATACAATATGGTAAATCTCTTGGTGTTGGAGTAGAATCTGCTAAATATTTCACAAGCCTTACGTTGATATCAATGGTAATAGGATATTTTATAGGTGTTGTTTTAATACCTAAAGTTATATCACAACGCCAGGCATTGATAGGAAGTTCTATATTGGGAATTATTTTTGTTGTAGCAGCACTTAGTGTAGCTGCAGAAGCACATTTTTCATTTTCTTTCATCGATATTACGACTTTAAACCCTATTCAAATGTTCATTCCTCATACTGTATTTTTTATTACATTATTGGGATTGTCCAATGCAATGGTATGGCCTACTATTTGGCCCTTGGCTCTTGATGGATTGGGGCATCATGCAAAAAAGGCTTCCGCATTCCTTATCATGGCTATAGCCGGAGGTGCTTTATTGCCTTTGATTTATGGCAAACTTGCTGACAAAATAGGTACACAACAAGCCTATTGGATAGCAATACCTTGTTATTTTATCATTCTTATTTACGCACTATACGGCTATAAAATTGGCAAAAATAATAAATAAAAAAACATGGGTTTGGCACGGTAATTGTAATTTACTTTTGCAAATTCATTTTACTATTTTTGTGAAAATACCCGCTCCCTTCCCCGAGCGGTATTTTCTTTTTATATACTTTTGTAACTATAAAAAGAACATTCACATCTATGAATATTACTCTCATTATCATAGGTTCAATACTATTAATAATCGGATTAATAGGTAGCGTAGTTCCCGTTTTACCGGGACCTCCCATTGGATATATAGCTTTATTGCTATTGCAATTTACCGAGAAACAGCCTTATTCTGTTTTCTTTTTAGTGCTAATGGGTGTTTTAGTTACTATCATTACAGTCTTAGATTATATAATTCCTGCCATAGGCACTAAAAAATTCGGGGGCTCTAAATACGGAACTTGGGGCTGTATGATTGGGACAATTGTCGGATTATTTGTTTTCCCCCCTTTGGGAATTATCATAATGCCTTTTATTGGTGCTTTTATTGGAGAAATATTATATGACAAAAATTTTGAAACGGCATTAAAAGCTGCTTTCGGTTCCTTTCTTGGATTTCTTAGCGGAACATTCTTAAAATTAATTTTAAGCTTATTAATTATTGTCGTTTATATTTGGGGGATACTATAATAGTCGTTAAAGTAGTTTCTGTGCCAATCTAAAAAAACACTTATCTCACAGAGAACAACCCATTGAAAATAATAGACACACATAAAATAATTCTCTTTTATTAATTTTATGCTATATTATTATGTATTTTTGCATTCCCAAATAAGATTTTACCAATAATTATAAAATACTAAAAATATGGATCACGAAATATTAAATTTACAACCAAAAAATGTATGGAAATACTTCCATGAAATATGTCAAATTCCACGTCCCTCAAAAAAAGAAGAAAAAATAATTGCCTATTTAATTGATTTTGGCAATAAAATGGGATTAGAAACTCTCCGTGATAAAGCCGGCAATGTACTTATACGCAAAGAAGCAAGTCCCGGAAAAGAAAACATTACTCCTATAGTATTTCAAAGCCACATGGATATGGTTTGTGAAAAAAACAATGACATAAAATTTGATTTTAATACGGATGCCATTCAAGCATATATTGATGGAGAATGGATAAAAGCCAAAGGTACAACCTTAGGAGCAGATGACGGGATAGGTATTGCCATTTCTTTGGCACTGCTGGAAGACAAAACCTTGGAACATGGTTTCATAGAATGTCTTTTTACTGTTGATGAAGAAACCGGACTTACCGGTGCTTTTGCATTAGAACCAAATTGGTTAAAAGGAAAAATGCTGATTAATTTAGATTCGGAAGATGAAGGACAGTTTTTTATTGGATGTGCAGGAGGTAAAGGTACTGTCGCCACCTTAGAATTCAAAAAAGAAAAGCTTCCTGAAAATGCAAGCCCCTATCTAATTACAATTAAAGGTCTGAAAGGTGGTCACAGCGGAGATGACATAAATAAGGGATTGGGTAATAGCAACAAAATATTAAACAGAATACTATTCGAAGGAACCTTCAACTACGACATGAGCATTGCCTTTATTGATGCCGGTAATCTCCACAATGCCATTGCACGTGAAGGCAAAGCAGTAGTAATGATTCCGGATAAATATAAAAACGAATTTCTGCAATTTATTAATAATTTCCATCAAACCATTAAAAATGAGTTAAAATACACCGATCCTGAAGTGGAAATAAAAGTAGTGCCTACTGAAAAACCTGCTTTTGTTATTGACGAATTCACACAATGCGATTTGGTACAAGCCCTTTATGCTTGTCCTCACGGTGTTTTAGCTATGGACCATAGTATGGAGAATTTTGTAGAAACATCTACCAACTTAGCCTCAGTGAAAATGAAAAATAACCAAATAATCATTACCACCAGCCAGCGCTCTTCCGTAGAAAGCAAAAAAGATGATGCTTGTAACATGGTCGCTTCCGTTTTTGAACTAATCAATGCCGATATAGAACATAATGAAGGCTATCCTGGTTGGACTCCTAACCCCGGTTCACATGTATTAAAAATAATGAAACAAGCTTATGTTAATCTGTATAAAAAAGAACCTCTTGTACTTGCCATTCATGCAGGCTTGGAATGCGGACTTATTGGAGAAAAATATCCGGAGATGGACATGATATCCATAGGCCCCACTTTACGAGGAGTACATTCTCCCGATGAACGTTTGCTTATTAAAACCGTGCAAGAAGTCTGGGATTTAACACTCGAATTTCTCAAAATACTTAAATAACCTTAAAATGCAAAACATTGCATTTATTTGCATTGATTTTTATGGCTAAAATAGGTGTTCTTTCCGATACTCATGCATATCTTCATCCGAAAGTATTCGATTTCTTTGCTTCTTGTGATGAACTATGGCATTGCGGTGATATCGGCAGTAGCGAACTGCTGGAACAGTTAAGATCTTTTAAGCCCTTGCGAGCTGTATACGGGAATATCGATGGACAAGACATTAGAAATACATGCAATGAAAATGAAATTTTTTCAATTGAACAAGCAAAAGTATGTATCACACACATCGGAGGCTACCCTCCTCGCTACAATCCGACATCATTGCAATTAATAAAAACTCATAAACCGAATATTTTTGTGTGCGGACATTCACATATTTTACGTGTAATGTATGAAGCATACCATGAAAAATTATATATCAATCCCTGTGCCGCAGGAATGCAAGGATTTCATAACTTAATTACTTTCATCCGTTTCGATATTATTAATAACTCCCCTTCTGAAATGGAAATTTTTCAAACAGAAAAAATAAAAAAAATAATATAATAACTCTAATTAAAACACAATGATAAAAGAAGAAATTATAAAATGGTCTGAAAATCTTACTCCATGGTTAATAACTCATGGCATTAAAGTTATTTTTATTATAATAGGCACTTATATATTAAACAGAATCATTATTAAACTCATTGAAAAAGCTATCAGAGCAGCCATAGTTTCAAATAATTTTGTTTCCAAAACAGCTGAAATGAAACGCGAAAATACCTTGATACGTATTTTTTCGGGTATCGTGAAAATCACTATAATTGCTATAGCAGCGTTGATGATACTTTCTGAACTGGGACTTAAGATAGGACCTATTTTAGCAGGTGCCGGTATTGTAGGTCTTGCTGTGGGATTTGGGGGTCAATATCTTATTAAAGATATTATATCCGGGTTATTCATCATTATTGAAAATCAATATCGCGTTGGCGATTTTGTTAAATTTAACGATTTAAGTGGGACAGTAGAAGATATAAGTTTAAGAATGTCCACATTAAGAGATTTGGACGGGACAGTCCACCATATTCCACATGGAGAAATAACAAAAGTTTCCAATTTCTCAAAACACTTTTCAAGGATAAACTTAGATATAGGTATTTCCTATAATTCAAACCTTGAAAATGTCATTTTGGTAGTGAATAAAACTGGGGTTGAATTAGCAGAAGACCCTTTATGGAAGGAATCTATTATCAAAGCTCCCCAATTTCTAAGAGTAAATGAATTTGCCGATTCTGCCATTATTATAAAAATCTTAGGAGAAACCCAACCCAGTAAACAATGGGAAGTAAGCGGTGAATTACGCAAGCGATTAAAAATTGCATTTGATAAAGAAGGAATAGAAATACCTTTCCCTCAAGTAGTAGTACATCAAGCTAAATAAAGAATCATACCATGTTAAAACTCACATTTAACAAATATGTTTTAGGGTCATTCATTTTGTGTGTTTTTGTTGGTTGTCAACAAACAGAAAAAGTAAACTTTAAGGGTATGGCTTTGGGAACCTATTATTCCATAAGCTATATGGGAAAAGAAGATACAACATTGAATCACCGGGTAGACTCCTTGATTTCAAGCTTTGAAGCCATGGCAAGCATTTTTGATACCAACTCATTAATTTCAAAAATAAACGAAAATCAAGAGGCTATATTAACCGATGATTTTATTTCTATTTTTAACATTTCACAAGAAGTGAGCATGTTAACAAATGGAGCTTTTGATATTACGATAGGTCCCTTGGTTAATGCTTGGGGTTTTGGTAAAGAGAAACCGGCAAATGTCAATCAAAGTCAAATTGATAGCTTAAAAGAATTTGTCGGCTATCAGAAAGTATCCGTACAAAAATATCGCATCATTAAAACAGATTCCCGCATACAATTAAATTTCAACGCTGTAGCCAAAGGATATTTAGTAGACATAGTTGCAGCATACATTGTAAAGAATGGCTACTCCAATTGTTTAGTAGAAATAGGCGGAGAAGTAGTTTCAAAAGGCGATAAAAATGGCAAGCCCTGGCAAGTAGGAATACAAATTCCTACAACTACCGCCAATGGAGAAGAAAACATAGATTATATATTTACATTAACAAACCAAGCAGTTGCTACCAGTGGTAATTATCGTAGATATCGCGAAGAAAACGGACAACGTTTTACACATATCGTAAACCCAAAAACCGGTCTAACAGAAAAAAATAATTTATTAAGTGTGACTGTAATAGCCGAAAGTTGTGCCTATGCTGATGCGCTTGCAACTGCTTTTATGGTTATGGGAAAGGAGGCTGCATTGGAATTTTTAAAATCTCATCCGGAATATGCCGCTTATTTTATCTATGATGAAAACGGCAGCTATAAACATACACAAACTTCTAATTTTCCTGAACGTTCCAGGTAAACTTTCTCACCCAATTTCTATCGTTACATTCATTTTTAAGTTGTGTAATACTTTTCTGATATACAGGGTGAATAAAATCGGGGGCTATTTCACTAAGAGGTAATAATACAAACATCCTCTCTTGCATACGGGGATGTGGAATGTTAATAGTTTCAGTTGTTATGATGTGATTGTTGTAAAAAATAATATCAATATCTATGTTTCTGTCTGCATAGTTTTGAAAATTAGGTTTTGTTTTTCTCCCCATTTTTTTTTCAATGGTTTTTAATTCATTCATTAACTTTATTGGAGATAAAAAAGTGTTTACATGCAAGGCTAAATTCACAAACGTATTTTCAGAGTTAAATCCCCAAGGCTCACTTTCATAAAAACTTGATTTTTTTACAATTTTACCTATGCGACATTCCAATAAATCAAATAATTGCTCATATTTAGCAATGCTATTATCCAGGTTTCCACCGGCGAGAAGGTATATTTTATTGTAGCTTTCCATTCAGAATTACCTGTTCAATTTTATTGCTACCATAGGCATACGGCATATATTCGTAGGTAGGTATTTTCTTTGTAATAAACACATTGGCAGTTTTTCCACGGGCAATACTACCGAGTGTTTCACTAACATCCATTGCATAAGCCGTATTCAATGTGGTGGCATTGATGGCTTCTTCGGGCAACATTCTGTAATTAATACAAGCCATAGAAAGAATAAGCTGCATGTTTCCCGAAGGAGAAGAACCCGGATTGTAATCGCTTGCCATGGCTATAGGCAAACCTGCCTCTATCATTTTCCGAACCGGAGCATGCACCATTCCTAAAAAGAAAGCTGCTCCGGGTAGTACGGTTGGCATCGTACCGGAATGTAACAAAGAAGCAATTTCTTTATCGCCGGTATATTCTAAATGGTCGACAGAGAGTGCATTGTATTTCACGCCTACTTGCACTCCTCCTGAATAATCGAGTTCATTGGCATGGATTTTCGGTTTAAGACCATACTTGATACCGGCAAGTAACATGCGGTCGGTTTCTTCTACAGTAAAAAATCCTTTGTCGCAAAAGACATCCATGAAATCTGCAAGGTCCTCAGCTGCTACCATAGGAATCATTTCGTTAATAATTAAATCCACATACTCATCTTGACGGTTTTTATATGCTTCAGGTACGGCATGTGCCCCTAAAAAGCTTGCTTTAATTGTCAATGCTGATTTCTCTTTCAACTTGCGGATAACACGAAGAATTTTTAACTCGTTTTCCGTACTTAACCCATACCCGCTTTTAATTTCTACTGCACCCGTTCCATACGTTTTAATTTCTTCGAGGCGTTCCCAAGCCGATGTAAACAATTCTTCTTCCGTAGCTTGATGTAAACGTTTGGCTGAGTTTAAAATACCTCCCCCCCGACGGGCAATTTCTTCATAGGATAACCCTCTGATTTTGTCTATATATTCTATTTCCCGACTGCCTGCATATACAAGATGAGTATGAGAATCACAGAAACAAGGAAAGACCATTTTTCCTTCCGCATCTATCATTTTAGAGGCTTGTTTTGCTTCATCGGTAATATTTTGCATCTGCCCAAAATCTTTTATTTTATCTTTTTCTATTAATAACCAAGCATCTTTGATGGTATGCATTTCTCGCATCTTACCTCCTTCACGATACAAAACCGGCTTTTCTTCTACTTGTATTAGTTCTTTTATGTTTTTAAGTAACAACATTGCAATATATTTATGTTTATTTCTAAAACAACAGGTTAAATGTTTATATTAATTTAGATGCCATACAAAAGTATATAAATTTTATGTACTTGTATGCTTTTGCAAAATAAAATTTGAGTTTAGAACAATACTTGAAGCATAACAAAAAGTTTTATATTTTTGCAAAATAAATAATTACACCTTTTGGCACTTCAAGGTATACATATAAACTAATTATCCCACAAAAGAAGGATTTATTCCTTCTTTTTTTTGTAGTTGGCAATCATTTATTATTGTTCACTAAACACAACAGATACTTCGCTTCGCTAAAAAATTTATCCTGAAGAATATTTTATATCATAAAAAAAATTACTTTTGCATACGGAAAATACAAATTCCTTTC
>ERZ1645192.1967-NODE-1967-length-17042-cov-7.006122_pt1 | contig 17042 bp, 16 predicted proteins | sample MGYA00575354_ERZ1645192 | MGnify/ENA primary metagenome ERZ1645192 (study PRJEB40844, sample SAMN11349763) | freshwater sediment metagenome | isolation source: river sediment | host: Sediment | place: India: Faizupur Khadar , New Delhi | collected 2017-02-21 ... | reverse complement strand
AACGTAGCTTTCATACTACTGTTCATCATTTCTTAGGTAATTGACTGGGAAGCCCATCTTGGTGGTCTTCCACTATTCCAATCTCTTTATTCTTCCCTACGCTTAGCTTGTCAATAAACTGATTATCGAGGCCTTACAGACCTTTCAAATCACCCTCTTTCCTAAAGGGGGCGTTCTTTCAGAGTACTCGATACTTTCATATTCCGTCAAGAGCCTTGCGGTACCTGCCGTATGTGAGTGATTTAGTTCTCGTTGCCGAACGAGATGGGATATTACACCCTAACCACCTTTTTGTCCAGCACTTTTTTAAGAAATTTGCAAAACGATTTCTATAATGTTTCAATACAATACTATAAATCCATTAATCTTTGGGATTGAGAAAATGAGCAATCTCCGATATTGTGTAAAAGAAAGAGGAAGGACAATCAATGCAATATATTCGACAAGCCCTGCCGCAGGACCTACCCTATATATACTCCATTGCCTTGCAAACGGCCTTTGCGGGATTGGATGGGAGACCATATTTCAATGATCAGTGGTGTGTCGGCCACTATTACGCTGCTCCCTACCTGTTCTTTGAGCCAGACGTATGTTTTATAGCTCTTGATGAGAACAGCCGCGTCTCAGGCTATATTGTAGGAACCAGCAACACCAGAGGTTTCAATACCTGGATGCACCAAACCTGGCTGCCTGTTCTGCAGGAGCAATACAAACAAGTGAAAGAGTTTAAAAGTGAAGCCGAGCAAGATGTGATTAAAACACTGCTCAAAGGCCCTGGCGAAGGCCTATGGCAGAACCTAGGCTATCCGGCACACCTGCACATTGACATATTGGAACACCTACAAGGAAAAGGGATAGGGAAGAGCCTGATGCTCACCTTTTTTGATGCCGTCAAAAAAAAGGGTGCATCCGGCGTCCACTTGGGTGTGGACGGCAGAAACACCCGTGCATACGGCTTCTATGAGAAAATGGGTTTTGGAATTCTCGAACAACAAAACTGGGGCTCCTTGTTCGGGAAAAAGCTCAATTAGTCCGCATCGGAATCCCACTTCATTTTCAGATATTCCAAATCACTGGCAAGGCGGTTGATGGCATTCGTGAGCCGGACGGCACGCTTCTGGTCAAGGTGCGGCTCACTTCCCGCCACCTGCATACGCTCAACCACCGTACGCAGCGTTGCTTCCTGCTTCGTAAGCTCTTCCAACGCTTCACGCAGCTCCCTGATGTAAGGAACCACCTTGTCGTCCACTGCTGCAGCAATGGGGAGTGAAGCCTCATCCAGCAAGTCCAGCCGTTCCATCGGTGAAGGCGCATACGCCTTGATATGCAGCGTCCGTGTCACAAATGAAGCAAACCAGGGAGCTACTTCCTTATCCCCATGGACAATGAACGCCCTTCTCGGCTCCTTCTTGAATGAAGTAAGCCACTTGACCAAGCCCTCTTGGTCAGCGTGACCGCTGATGCCATGCAGCTCACAGACCTCACAGCGTACATCGATCTGCTCACCAAAAATGGTTACATGCCTGGCTCCATCGAGAATCGATCGCCCCAGGGTCCCCGCTGCCTGATATCCGCTGAACAGAACCGTACACTCCTTCCTGAAGAGATTATGCTTGAGATGGTGCTTGATCCTTCCTGCTTCACACATGCCGCTGGAGCTGATGATGACACAACTCTCCTTTCGCTTGTTCAAGGCTATCGAGTCAGCTACATCGGTAATGGTTACCAAGGAGGGAAACAAAATCGGATTTATTCCCTTGTTCACAAGCTCCATGGTCTCCTCATCCATATAGCCGAACAAGTTGCCTGCAAATACGTGAGTAGCCTTCACTGAGAGCGGGCTGTCTACGAAAACCGGAATGTCTCCAATGGTGGGACACAGCTTATTCTCAATGACCACTCTCAATAGGTAGAGGAGCTCCTGGGTCCTGCCTACGGCGAAGGAAGGAATTATGACGTTCCCTCCCCGCTTGAAGGTCCGCTCCACAATATCGGCAAGCTCCTGTGCCCGAATATGGGTGGGAACGCTGTTTCCCACAGCGTTTTCCGGCTTCTTGTGCACCCTGTTTCCATAGGTGGATTCCATAACGACAAAATCGGCTTCGTCGATATAGTCGGGGTCCTTGATCAAGGGTTGGTCGAAATTGCCGATATCGCCGGAAAAGACCAACTTGCGCCGCTCTTTACCCTCTTTCAGCCACAACTCGATGGAAGAGGATCCGAGCAGGTGTCCTGCATCGTTGAACCGAACCTTGATGCCCTCGTCGATATCACAGATTTCGTCATAGACGCAACTTTCGAAAAACTGCATGGCGTTTTGAGCGTCCTCGACCGTATAGAGCGGTTCGACGCCCTTTTTCCCCGCCCGAACAGCCTTGCGACTCTTCCACTCCGCTTCCATCTCCTGGATATGGCCGCTGTCTGCCAACATGATCTCACACAACTGAGCTGTCGCAGATGTGGCAAAAATCTTTCCCTTGAAACCCTCTTTCACCAAGAGGGGAATACGCCCGGTATGGTCGATATGGGCATGGGTGAGAAATACATAGTCGATGGCATCTGCGCGAAAAGGCAAGTCCAATCCCACCTCACGCTCATCGTTTCCCTGTGGGAGACCGCAATCTATCAAGAGATACTTTCCATTGACCTGTACCATCGTACAACTGCCGGTCACCTGCTGTGCTGCTCCGAAGAAAGTTATATGCATGTGTTGACTCCTACCTTCAAAGATACGATTGATAGCCGTTCAATGCAACTTATTTTCCAAATCCACGTGAGCTTGCGTAGAGTAAGAGGATTGAGTATCCTAAGGAAAAGGGAAATTGGCAATGGATACACACAAGAGATCAATCAAAATGCTGCAAGTTGAACGAACCATCAAATCACTTGCAAAAAACAATATCGAAGCCCGCTTCGTTTCCTCAAGAGAGGAGGTCGTCCCCACGGTAGCTTCCTTGATGAAACACGGTCAGAGCGTAGCGGTGGGCGGTTCGGTTACCCTTGATGAGACCGGAGTGCTCAATCATCTGCGAAGTGGTTCGTATGTCTTTTACGACCGGTACAAGAAAGGGATTACCAAAGAGGAGCTCGACGAGGTTTTTCTGAAAAGCTTCACTGTCGATACCTACCTCAGCAGTGCCAATGCACTTACGGAGCACGGGGAAGTTTACTGCGTCGACGGAAGATCCAACCGGGTTTCTGCCATGCTCTATGGTCCGAAGCAGGTTATACTGGTTGTGTCATGGGACAAAATCGTACCTGATCTCATCAGCGCCATTCTGCGGGTGAAAAATATCGCAGCCCCTGCAAATGCCACGCGCCTTTCCACCGGAACATTTTGCACCGAAAACGGAAAGTGCATCAATGCCGCCTGTGATGACAGACACCTGATGGCTTTGCCAGCAGGCGCCTGCGAGCACACCATCTGTTCCAACTATGTTGTTTTTTCCCATCAGCAGATCGAGGGAAGAATGAAAGTACTCATCGTCGGTGAGAGTATCGGATACTAACGGAGGATTGCATGATATCGGATTTTACGTACTATACCCCGACAAAAGTCATATTCGGAAAGAATACTGAATCGCAAGTAGGTTCCCTGGTTGCCAACGAGGGCTGCAAGAAAGTCTTGGTCCATTATGGATCGGAAAGCGCGAAAAAATCAGGATTGCTTGAGAGAGTAACCACATCCCTTGCCAAGCAGGGAATCGATTATGTCACGCTGGGAGGTGTCGTACCGAACCCCAGGTTGAGCAAAGTCCATGAGGGCATCGAGCTCTGCAAACAGGAAGGAGTGGACTTTATTCTGGCAGTCGGCGGAGGCTCGGTCATCGACTCTGCCAAAGCCATCGGCTATGGCTTGTATCACGGTGGCGAGGTGTGGGACTTCTACGACCAGACCCGTCAGATCCAAGGATGCTATCCTGTTGGTGCTGTTTTGACCATTGCCGCCGCCGGCAGTGAAATGAGCAACTCTTCGGTCATCACCAACGAGGATGGGAATCTGAAACGTGGTGCCAACCACGATTCTTCGCGCTGCAGGTTTGCCATCATGAATCCGGAGCTGACCTATACCCTGCCTGAATACCAGACCATGAGCGGTGCAGTCGACATCATGATGCATACCATCGAGCGCTATTTTGTCAAGGGTTCAACCATGGACCTCACCGACCAGATGGCTGAGGCGCTTTTGCGCTCCGTCATGGAGGCTGCAACCAAGCTTAAGCAGGATGGCCGGGACTACGATGCCAGGGCCACCCTGATGTGGGCAAGCAGCCTCTCGCATAACGGCCTGATGGGTTGCGGGCACAGCCAAAGAGGCGACTGGGCTCCTCATCAGTTGGAACACGAGATGGGAGGCATGTTTGATGTCGCCCATGGTGCGGGGCTGTCGGCAATTTGGATCTCATGGGCCAAGTATGTCTACCAGGAGGCTCCCGAGCGCTTTGCACGCTTCGGTCGAAACGTCCTGGGTCTTGCAGGCAGCACCGATGCCAAAGCAGACGCCCTTGCAACCATAGAGGCCATGCGCCGCTTCTTCAGAAGCATCGACATGCCGACAAACTTTGCCGAGCTCGGCATCCAACCTACCGAGGACCAAATCGAGGAGATGACGGTGAAAGCCACCTTCTGGGGCAAGCGCACCCTTGGTGATGTGATGGTGCTCGGCAAGGATCAGATCAGGGCGGTCTACGAGCTTGCCGCTCACGCTTGATGGTCCTTGGACCAGAGGTAGAGCAGCAACATCTGTTCAAGTGTCCTGAGGGGACCCGGTTGACCCGAGTCCCTTCTCAGCCTGGAGAGGGCGTTGCGCCTCAGAAATGACCGATACAACCGTATTGCTGGAAGATCCTCCTCATTGGGCCCTTCCAGCAACTGGTATGGTCTCAGGCCAAGAAGCTGATGGGCTTCTTCCCTGCTCACTGCCGACAGTTGATTCGCTTCCATGATCTCCTGCAGGTTTTTCAGCTGCTCGAAGCTCAAGGAGAACAAGAACTCATCCAATGCATACACGACTTCTTCATCACTTCCCCGATCACGGAGAAAGTCATGCCACATCGGAGGCAGCCGAAACGAGAGCTGCAACAACTCCACTGTTCCAAGCAGGGTGCCGAGGACAGGAACCAAGGTATGCCTGACTTCCCAGAGTTGCTGCATCAGCGGAGCAAAAGAATCGGCTTGGGCATTGCTTCGCTCCTCCCACATGCGCACCAAGTCCCTGGTCGCCCGGCGGGTCCAACTCTCATTTCCAAGGCTGTCCGAAATAATGGATATGTACAGGTCTTCAGCCATCAATGAAAACAGGATGGCATGATAGCAAACAAGAATCTGTTCCAGTTTGGGCGTCAAGCATGCATGCTTCTGGGCGATTTTTCGCAGAAACCCGAAGAGATGGAGCTTGGAGATGGTAAAGGACCTCCCCAGCGAGGCTTTCGTAGGCAGGTTCACCACTTCTTCGATGCCTTGATTGCTCAGCTTCGCAGCAAGCGTTTCCACACTGCGTGCCTTGGGTGAAAAGCCGAGGTCGGAAGTCAGGGAAGCAGACCGGTCTACTATTCCGGCAAGCATCTCCAAATCCTCCACCTTTCCATCAAGGAGTGAGGCAAGATTCGGCTCATGCACATACAGCAGTTCACGGCAATCGTCCAGTAAGCTGAATTCTTGTTCAGTAAACGCTATGATATCGCTCACAGAGCACATACCTCGATAGACATATAATGCTCAAACCATATGCTGGAAACAAGGAAATGTCCAGAACAAAACAAAAGCACCACCTCCTGGGAAGCGGTGCCTCTATCAAGAAAACCGTAAGCACATCATTCCATGAACAGACGCACAACCTCTTCATTATCCCGAGCCTGTTCGAGCATCCGCCTGAAGACTTGACTGGTGCAGGTGCGGGCAATGGAAGCAAGCAACTCAACATGTGCCGAAGCTTGTTTGGATGGAGCCAAAACCAAAAAGAAAATTCTACTCTTTTGACCATCGGGGGAGTCAAAGTCTACAGGAAAACGACTGATACCCACCACCATCACGACCTGCTCGACGACATCAGTCTTGGCGTGGGGAATGGCAATCCCATTGCCGATACCTGTCGATCCCAGACTTTCCCGGTTGAGGACGGCATCCAAAATCTGTTCAAACTGCTGTGTTGAATACCCCTTGGCTTTTGCTATCACCTCAACAAGCTCATTGATGATACCACGCTTGTCGGTGTGCATAAGCGGCACTTTGACCAGGTTCTTGTCCAATACATCCAGTACATTCATGCAGAGCTCCTTACGCTTCAAACTCTAGCCAGATATCGTCATCATCACGAACCACCAACACCGGGCAGGGTGATGTGCGCATCATCCTATCAGTCTCGCTTGCAAGCTCTTCGCGACGGGAACGGATATCAGTGATTCCTCCGAGCACAAACAAATCGGCTTTTTGTGCTTTCAACAGTTCCTTCACTACTATGTGCACCGTGCCTTCAAGCTTGACTGTTTCAATATCCACCTCTTTCTGGGAAGCCAGTCGTGCAGCATGCCTGAGGTAGCGGTCGGCATCCTGTTGTAAATCCTTCTGGTACTCATCCCGTTCAACGGCAACAAAAATGCCAGCCTTGACCAGCTCACTCAATGCCTTGGTATTGATCACGTACACTGCCGTCAGCTTCGCATCATGTTCCTTTGCCAGCTTGATCCCATACATGATGGCGGTCATCGAACTTTCAGAGCCATCCAGATACACGACGATCTGCTTAAATGGAACTCCCATGCAAGCCTCCCTTATCCATCGTATCATTATCGGCGCAAGAGGTCAAAGCCTGAACCTGAGACCCGGCCTGTTCCATACGGTCTTTTACAACCTTGAGCAGGATGAAATTCTCGCGCTCCTGCTCCTCGATGCGGCCACGCATCCAAGCGATGGTTTCCTTATTCTGGGGAATCACTATCTTTTCCAATGCATTGACCTTGCGGATTGTCTTTTTCACTTCCTTTGCAAGGCGCATGATGGAGACTTTGAGCTCGGCCAGTCTTCCCATCAATTGCAAGGTTGTCCGATACCGGTCAATGGCTAGTTCGCTGAGAATGCTGGTGTCCTCACTGCTGAAATAAGGGCTCTTGTCAACGAACGTGGTCTCCACCTTGGGGACCGAGACACCCATGACCCGTCTACTGCCAAGATTGATGGAATAATCGATGTTCACCGCTCCTCCGAGGTTTCCCACCCTCAGCCTGCCCATCTGCATGATGGCATCGCTGAGAGAGAGCTGGGCCTCGGCAAGGGATTTGACCACCCGGCTCTCATAATCGACGGCTTGATCGACCAACGTAAGCAATTCCACTACAAGAATGGAGCGCTTCTGGTCGAGCAGCTCATGACCGAGCTGGGCGAACTTGAGATCTTCAATCAACTTGAGCAGGTTGCTCCTGGTAGGAGCAAGCGTGGTATTCACCCTTCCTCCTTACTTGCCATAGTATTGGGCAATCTCCTCATCGGTAAGCCGCTGCAGCTCCTCGCTAGGCAATTTACTCAACGCCTCCCAACCCAGATCGAGTGTCTGCTCGATACTGCGATCCTCGTCGAATCCTTGATTCACAAACTTCTTCTCAAAGAAGCTGCCGAACTCCAAATACTGTTGGTCGAGGGTGGTCAACTCCTCTTCGCCGATAACCGAAGCGAGGTTCTGGACATCCTTCACATGACTGTATGAAGCAAACAGCTGGTTGGCCAGATGGGGATGGTCGGCTCGTGTCATCCCCTCCCCGATTCCGTCCTTCATCAGGCGGGAAAGGGATGGCAAACAGTTGATGGGAGGATAAATGCCGCGTGCCTGCATGCTCCGCTCAAAGACAATCTGTCCTTCCGTGATGTATCCGGTCAAATCGGGCACAGGGTGGCTGATGTCATCGTTGGGCATGGAGAGAATGGGCAGCTGGGTGATCGAACCACTGCGGCCGCTGATCTTTCCCGACCGTTCATAAATCTCAGCAAGGTTGGAATACAAATATCCCGGATAGCCTTTGCGGGAAGGAATCTCACCACGCATGGTACCGATCTCACGCAAGGATTCACAGTAGTTGGTCATATCTGTCATGATCACCAACACCTGCTTGCCCTTGTCGTATGCCAGATACTCTGCAAGCGTCAGAGCCGTCTTGGGCGTAATGGTGCGCTCGATCGAGGGGTCATCTGCGAGAGAGAGGAACAATGCCACATTGTCCAGAACTCCGGTTTCCTCAAAGCTGTCGATGAAAAACCGGGCTACGTCATACTTGACACCCATTGCAGCAAAGACGATGCAGAAATCTCCCGAGCTGCCCCGCACCTTCGCCTGTCGGGCGATCTGGGCGGCAAGCTGGTTGTGATCCAGACCATTTCCACTGAAGATGGGAAGCTTCTGCCCCTGGATGAGCGTGGTCATTCCATCGATGACGGAAATGCCGGTCTGGATGAAGTCGCGGGGATATTCACGGGCCGTCGGGTTGATCGGCTCACCATTCACATCGCGCTCGGCAAGAGCGTGAACGGTACCTGAACCGTCACGGCTCCTACCCAGTCCGTTCATGACACGTCCGAGCATCTGCTCGGAAACACCAAGGGTCAAGGGTTCACCCATGAAGCGCATGCCGGTAGCAGGCAGGGTCAAGCCATCGGTTCCCTCGAACACCTGTACGACTACAACATCGTCACTGGTGTCCAGGACCTGACCTGAACGGTGCGACCCATCGGGTGCGAGAACTTCGACAAGCTCGCCGAAACCCACCGCATGGGTGTTTCGCATGTATACCAGCGGCCCGTCGATGCGGCTTACGCCCCGATACTCACGTCCACTGAGAAGCCGTCGGTCAGTTTGGGCCAGCAAGGTTTCCGCCTTAGTTCTCATAGATGCCTCCAATCTGATCAATCGAGCGTTCAAGACGCAACTGCAGCCTGTCGATGGTCTCCAGTTCGTCGCCCTTGACGGTCAGCCTCATGCGGACCATCTCCTGGACGGCCTTAAGCCTGCGTATCTTGACCATGGGTACACCCTTGGTGATGGCCTCAAGCCCCTTCTCATAGTAGGCAAGAATGACAGAGAGCATCTTTACCTGTTTTTCCACCGAGCAGAAGCGGTCGACTTCATCAAAGGCATTCTGTTGTAAAAATGCGGTCTTGAAGAGGGAACACACCTCAAGAATGAAGTTCTGGGTGTCAGGCAGGGCATCAGGTCCGACCAGCTTTACTATTTGTTGGAGTCGCACCTCTTTCTGCAGGAGATCCATGATTTTTTGTCTACTCAAGTACCAAGTGCCGTCACTGTGGTCGTTCCACCACTGCTTCACATCTCCCAGATACTCGCTGTAGGATTCAAGCCAGCTGATCGCCGGATAGTGACGACTGCTGGCCAGCTGTCGGTCAAGACCCCAGAAACAACGAACAAAACGTTTGGTATGCTGGGTTACCGGCTCGGAAAAATCGCCTCCGGGAGGGCTTACCGCCCCGATGATGGAGACCGATCCAGAATTTCCTGAGAGGGTCTGCATGAATCCCGCCCGTTCATAGAACTGGGCGATACGGGTGGGCAGGTAGGCGGGAAAACCTTCTTCTGCAGGCATCTCCTCCATGCGACCACTCAACTCGCGAAGAGCCTCGGCCCAGCGGCTTGTCGAGTCGGCCATAATGGCGACATGGTAGCCCTGGTCGCGATAATATTCGGCCATCGTAATGCCGGTGTAGATGGATGCCTCGCGGGCACTTACCGGCATGTTCGAGGTATTGGCTATGAGGATGGTCCGTTCCATGAGCGAATGACCTGTTCTCGGATCGATGAGCAGCGGAAACTCCTTTAGTACGTCAGTCATTTCATTGCCGCGTTCGCCGCAACCGATATAGACGATTATGTCGGCATCACACCACTGGGCGATCGAGTGCTGGGTCATGGTTTTGCCGGTTCCGAATCCTCCGGGGATGGCGACCGTACCACCTTTTGCCAAAGGAAAGAGCGTATCGATAACCCTCAGGCCGGTAATAAGCGGCTGCTTGAGGGCAAGGCGCTTTTCAACCGGCCTTGGGAGCCTGATCGGCCATCGCTGCAGCATGCATATCTGCTCTTGATGCCCGTTGGGCAGCACGACGGTTGCCAGAATATCCTCGATGGTATACTCTCCCGGCTCGACAATTTCACTGACCACTGCGCTCTTGATGTGCACAGGAACAAGAATCCTATGCTCGATCCTGCTGGTCTCCTGGACTGTGCCAAGAATCTGTCCCGCCGTAACGGTGGCGCCTGCCTCGATTGAAGGAGTAAAGTTCCAACGCTTTTGATGACTGACGGCATCGAAGGTCAAGCCGCGGGAGATGAAAGCTCCACTGGCTGCCATCAGCTGTTCCAAGGGGCGCTGTATCCCGTCATAGATGGTTCCAATAAGTCCGGGTGCAAGCTCGACGGACAAGCTCATACCGCTTCCATAGACATTGTCGCCCGGGCAAATACCGGTGGCATCCTCATAGACCTGAACCGTCGCCAACCCATCATAGAGTTTGACCACTTCTCCGACCAATTGCTGCTCGCCGATTCGCACCAATTCCATCATCATGGCATCCTTGATATCCTTGACAATGAGAATCGGTCCGTTTACTCGTTTGACGCGTCCAATAATTCTCTCTTTCATGTATGTTCCTGAATCATAGCCCTAACTACGCGGTCAAGTCGTCTGAGACGGATCTCGACCTGATTGTTGAACGAAACCATGCCGTCCAACGAAGAAACAACAACCCCAAGACCGCGAATGGGTTTACTCTCGAGATGCAAGATAATGCTGCTGCCGGTAACTTTCTTGATAATTTCAGCTGCAGTCTCAAGCTGCGCTTCAGTTACAGGACACTGGTTGCTGTACGCAACCTTTGCTTCCTTCAGGTCCAGGCCCAAGGCTGCTTCAGCAATCCACTGGGGAAGGTAGGGAGCAATGGTTTTGGCATCAAGCATCGAGAGCACCCTGGAAAGCACTTCTTGATACCGGTCATCCCCTTGGCGAAGAACGGCCTTGCGCTTTGCACTGGTCATGTTTGCCTGGAGACGAAGCTCTATCTGCCTCAACTTGTGCTCGAGGGCCCGCCGCTCTGCTTCCTTTTCTGACTCAGCTCGCTTTTCAGCATCTTTGAGAATGGCCGATGCCTGTTCCTTTGCTTCCTGCAGCGTCTTTTTGGCAGCCTGGTCGGCTTGCTCAAGAATACCGGTAAGCAGGCGACTGTCGGTTGTTTCCATACTATCTTCCTATAACGAGACCCCGATCGCTTGGTTGACCACGGCACGCAAATCCGGAGGCCCCTGCTTGGAGTTTGGAGACGGAATCTCCACCACAAGCGGGAACGTTTCACTAAAAAGGTACCGGTTGACTACGGGACGGATTAAATCAGCAACCTCATCCGTTATGATGATAATGCCATGTTCCGGATTTTCCAGTGCCTTGTCCCAAGCTTGCATAGCCTGCTGTGCTGTTGTCGCCTGCATGCCGAAGACACCGACGAGGGAGAATCCCAAGACGGTATCTTCGTCACCGATGACAAAATATTTCATGCATTATACCTTTCCGAGAATCATCAGGCTGGTGATGAAACCGAATACCACCAAACCTTCGGCAAGGGCGATGAAAATCAATGCCTGGCTTGCTATTTCCGGCCTTTCACTGATTGCTCCCATTGCAGCGCTGCCTACCTTTCCGATTGCCATGCCTGCTGCAAGAGCTCCAACTGCAAAAGCAAGAGCAGCACTGAAGCAAACCAGGGCAAGGTTGTAATCACCACCGTCCTGCGCAGCTTCAGTTGTTGCAGCATAGGCACCGGGGGCGAAAACAAAGGCGGATGCAAGCAACACAAGAGCCGTTGCAACGAAGGTCATCGATACTTTTTTTCTGAATTCGATGTTGGTCATACTGTGACCCTCCTAAAAAAAATCTCTATCTCTTCTCGGAAGAAACTGAGTTGAGCCCCACCGGCTCATACGCAATCCCCTTGCCGGTAAAATACCTTGAGAAGAATTCATAATAGTTCAAACGGAGTGACTGAATGCCTGCACTCAAGCCTTCCAACACAATCACCAGGACATTGCCGAGGATGAAGATGGCAATCCCGCCAAACCCATCAACCAGGGACGAAAGCATTTTGAAAGACTCCATCAGCGATGCGTGTGCGATGCCCAAACCGGCTACCCGCATGAAGGAGAGGGTGTTGGACATATACCCGGTAAAGATTTCCAGTACATCAACCAGCCATTCCATGACGGAATCGAGGATGAGCTTGCCCGGTTCGTGTTTCGGTCCTCCCTTTCGAACCGAGAGGAAATACGAGAGAAAGCCACGGGCGAAGAGCAGAATCAGACAAACGGTCACCACCGGAGCGACCCAGCTTGTTTGGGGGAACTCTCGATACCCGTTTTCTACAAAACCGAAGCCCATATACAGACCCACTGCGAACAGCAAGCCACCAACCAAACCGTTCTTGTCCAAGAAAAGAGTCAAATAGGAGCGTTTGCGAATCAGGTTGACCCAGTTGAGAACAAGGCCGGTATAGATGATGATGATGCCGAACTTGATGGTGATGCCCAAAATCCCATACACATCGTGTATCAGCGATCCTTCGGCATGTCCGGCAACTGCAGCTTCATAGTTGAACCAGAGAGCAGGGAAAAGGCCCAATCCAAAGTACGAACCGAACAGCACCCCGAAGACCATGGAGGAAAGTCCGAGATAGACCAACAGCGATGTAACGTTGCGGCTGAGCATCCCATCCGGCTTGAGAGGATTTTTCTTGTACGAGCGTGAGCCGAGCAAGCCCACAAGCAAGAGCACAAACCCTTGGCCTACATCGGCAAACATCAGGCCGAACATCGACAGGTAGGCAATCATGACAAAAATTGTGGGGTTTACCGTACCATACTCGGGCGTGCTGTAGTTGTTGACGATATTCTGAAAGGGTTTGAGCGCTTTGGGGGATGCGATGGCAACAGGCACTTCCTGGCGGGGCACCTCGGTGGCATTCGTCCATTCGATGACGCACTGCCCTTCACTGGCCTCCATAATTGCAGACCTGACCTGGTCAGCCTGGTCTGAGGGAACCCACCCCGAAAACAAGGTGGTATTTCTTGTATAGGCAAAGTAGGAACGAATCTGGTCACATAATTCATTGAGACGCAGATTCGACCAAATGGCAAACAGCTGACTTTGCTGTTGTTTCACCACCGCATCGACGGCTTGTTCGACCTCTGTCCTGCTCTTCAGCGCCTTCTGATGTTCAGCTTCCAGCCTGCCTTTTATCAAGGAGATGGCTTTTCTTTGCAACTCCACGTCACTGGATTCGACCCAGCCGAACTTCTCAAGCAGCGGATCGACTTGCGAGACATCGCGACGAAGAGTCAGGCATATCCATTTCTCGCTGTCGGGAACCCTATCCAAGAGTCCACCATAGACTGCAAGCTTGCCACTCAAGTCTTCGGATTTACCATGCGTGATTTCCCCCACCCGCAAATCCAGATACTCACCTTTTTCTTCGGCGATGTACCGTCTCATCTCTTCGATGCCCATCAGCTGCTGGTTGCTCTCCTTCTGCTTTTCCTTCAAGGAGAGCAGGTCGGAGGTAAGGTCGTCCAGGATTCGCTTGTACTCTTCAAGCTGTGGCTTTTCCAATTTCTTGACATCGAGCACTTCACTGGTGGGAACATCCAAGTGTCCTTGCTTCAGCAAGGCTTCGACACGCTTTCGCATCTCTTCCAGGTTCGCCCTATTGACAGAGCTGGGTCGGCTTGACAGCTTCTCCATCTGTTGGGGGTCAAGCTTGTTGATATGGACAAAATCAAGCACACCCAACTCGAGCAGTGCCTTAACCACCGCCTCACTGGTCTGTTCCAGTACGACGGCTGTCAGCAATTTCATCGGCCTTGTGAACAAGTTCATCCCAACACCCCCCTGATGTATTCCTCTTCATACCCGTAATATTTTCCGTTTAAAATCGCCCTGATCATAGCTGTCTCTTCCTTGCATAGAAAGAAGTAAGCCAAGCTGAGCCCGATTGTGAAAGGATCGGTTGCCAGCATTTTCTGGTAGAGCGCCTGTCGTCGGGTCGCCAAATACCCCTCAATCTTGAGGTTCTCCAGCACACTCGCCTCATCTGAATGTATACCCAACCGATTCTTTTGCACCTGTGTCTCTTCGAGTCCCGGAAAATGCCGGTTGATAATGGAGAGAGGGTTCCGATCCTCGCTCTTTTGGGCAAGGAATTTTTGGGTTTCGGAGCTTGTAAACACACTGCCCCAGGGAAGCAGCAACTTTCTCAGCTTGTCGGCATCCATGTGGTGATATCCACCGTGGCGAACCAGGATGGTAAGGTTTCGCAGATCAATTTCCAACAGGAAGATCGAAGTGGCCACTTCCCTATCCTGTCTGGACAAGTCCTTGCAGCTTTGCATCAAGGATGCATACCAAAGCCGGTCAAGCTCACTTTCCATCACAAACAATCCGTCCTGCTCCAGGGCTTGTCCTGTAAAAGTTTTCAAAACATCCCAATACGGGGTTTCTTTGACTGCGTTCAGTACAGCATCCCAACCGGTTGCATTGATCAGGGCGGTCCAATCGATTGGATGCAGGATGACCTCTTTGAACAGGTACCCGCTTCTATGCCTGATCGGGCGGTGTCTGATGATACTGCTGTACCAAAGCCTGATGGCGTTCTTCAGATTATCTATTTCAATCTTGCCCAACAGGTGCTGGACGAAGGTTGCAGGACTGCCTTCCAGGTACTTTTGCACTTCCCGATACATCTCGATTTCTTGTTGCAGGAGAACCAACTCCATCTGCTGTAAATCACCGGTTTGGTCATAGGCATGAGCTACCTCACGGTATCGGCTGTCCCGCAAAACACCTACAGCCTCTACAAGGGAGACCGACCTGAGAAGAGATTCTATGAGGTGGTCCTGACGCATCAAGCCAATCTTTGCCCGAAGCTTGGCATTGATGAATCCATATACGGATACAGGGTTCCTGCTCATTGCAGTTCCAGATAACTTTCTAGATCGGTTTTGCACACCTTCTCGACGACGGCTCGGGCAATACGATCAAGTTCATCCTCTTGCAGCGTCTCAACACGTTGCAAACCTGCCTCAAATTCAGAGAGTCTCAAAGCGGCATCAGCTTCAGCTTGCTGCAGCAGGGCATTACAACGCTCCCGTTCCTGCTTGATTGAGGATCGAACAAGTTCATTGGCTTGGGTCTGGGCGTCGGTGATATAGTCTCTTGCTGTACGTTCGGCGTCTCTTATGATCTTCTGCGCTCTATCCTCAACCGACAATACCTCGTTGATTATATCGCTACGCACCTTGATACTTCCTTACTTGAATTCGAACAATACCGCCCCTATACTCCACCTTTTATTGATGAGTGTCAAGCAATGTTCAGGGTGCCGCCGTGAACACCTGTTGAGCAGTTTCGTCCTGTTCGCCTTCAGTGACCAATGCATCATAGAGACTCTCATCAAACTGGAAATCAGCATCCGTGACGAAGCTTTCGTCAAACTGCTCGAAGCTGAAATCACTCTCGTCGAACGGCGGGAAAATGATGTTCCAGAAAACCTCTTCACTGATGCGATCGACAACATCCAGAGTCACCTCGGCATCATATCCTGTGGCGAGTTCTGTACCAAATACATCCTCTTGTTCTTCAAGCTGCTCGCCGGTAAAGACATCCTTCACGATGATTCTCTCAACAAATGCAGGGTCGGCAACCCAGAAATCCTCGAGAAGAAGAACACGGTCCAAGCCCAGCTTGTCCGCCTCGATCTCAGGAACTGTGAACCGCACCGCGTACCACAGATCCCCTACCTGCAGATCAAACAGATAGGTTCCACTCTTGACTTCGCTGAGAATGAACCTCCCCTCCTGATCGGTGAAGAGGTACAAGGCATCGTCGCGGATGAGATTCTCATTGCCTGCCTCATCAAGTACAACCTTGTAGACGGGGGATGAATACTGCATATACGGGCTCGAGTCGGTCATCAACAAAACGGCACTGACGGTGAAAGAAGGCTCGACATCGAGTTTTGCAACAAAGGCCTGCCGGCTTCTGGGCGTTATCTCATAGACGAAGGAGGAACCGGCTGAATACTCGGTTGCTCCGCTTGAGAAAACAACCACACTGTTCTTCACATTGGTGGAGATATTGTTGTACAACGCACTGCCCAGCGGTCTTGGCAGGTATGAGGGGGCACTATCGAGACTGCGGGCTACCGATACCTCGCTCTTTTTCAACTCGCCGACCGGTTTGACAAGTAAAAAGGATTCATTGACCGACTTGCCTATTGCAAAGGCTCCACCAGCATAGGCAAACGAGGTGTTGGCAGTAAAGGTGGTGGACATATTTTGATAGGAGTTGGAGATTTGCTGCCTGAGGGAGAATGAACTGAGATTTCCGCTGTGCGACCATGAGCCGACCAAGGAATGATTCTTCGGGTCGGTGAACTTGAATGAACTCAGTGAAAGGTTGAGGCTGTCGTTTCCTGACGGTCTCCAACTCAACCCGGCGGAGCTGGTAGTCGTTCCATCGAAGAAGGGGGTACCACTTTGGATGCTGGTCGATGAGTTGGCACTGAGTTTGGGGCTGAAGGAGTAGCTGCCGCTGATTTGGGCGGTGACTGAAGGTTTGAGCGGATCGGTACTGCTTCCGTTTGCTGTGAGGGAACCACTGAGGGAGAAGCCCTTGAAGGGGGAGAATCCGGAGGCGAATGAGAGGCTCCAGCCAGGGTTTGCAGCAGCCGTGTCAAAAATTACATTGTTGGAAAGCGTATACCGGATTTTCTCAGTCAGACTGCCGGAGTAGGCAAGAGAGAGCGTCGAAACTGAGGAGAATGGTGCAGCAGAGGTAGGACGTGCAGGTATGCTGTGATTCAGCGTAGCGCTGAGGGTACCAAACCAGCTATCCGGTGCACCGCTGAGCCTGTGACTCAAGCTTCCAGCAAAAGAAGGCGTATAGTTGCTTGCATCAAGGCCAAGGGTGAGCTGGATTTGCGAGGTGCCCAACAAGGTGGCCACC
>ERZ1645192.1966-NODE-1966-length-17046-cov-5.621447_pt1 | contig 17046 bp, 14 predicted proteins | sample MGYA00575354_ERZ1645192 | MGnify/ENA primary metagenome ERZ1645192 (study PRJEB40844, sample SAMN11349763) | freshwater sediment metagenome | isolation source: river sediment | host: Sediment | place: India: Faizupur Khadar , New Delhi | collected 2017-02-21 ... | reverse complement strand
ACCATTCCGGAGTACAAGGCGTGTCTGGTGAACATCCGCAAGGCCGACAAGGTCAAGGAACTGGCCATCTAAGCAGGGAGGAACATTATGCCGAAGACCATCCTAATCGATACCACCCGCTGCACGGCCTGCCGTGGCTGTCAGGTGGCGTGCAAGCAGTGGCACGGTCACGAGGCCGTGCCCACCAAACAGACCGGCACCCATCAGAATCCGCCGGATCTGACCCCCAATAACTTCAAACTGGTCCGCTTTTCGGAACAGAAGATTGACGGCCGCGTCTGGTGGCTCTTCTTCCCGGAACAGTGCCGGCATTGCCTGCAGCCCGCCTGCAAGGCGACGTCGGACAACTACGTGGACGGGGCCATCGTGCAGGACGAAGCGACAGGCATCGTCGTCTGCACGGAGAAGACCAAAGAACTGACCGAGGAACAGTGCACCGAGATCATCGATGCCTGCCCCTACAACATCCCCCGCCGCAATGATAAGACCGGGGAGCTGACCAAGTGTGATATGTGCATCGACCGGGTCAAGGCTGGACTCGTGCCCATGTGCGTCAAGTCGTGCTGCACCGGCGCCATGAACTTTGGCGAGCGCGAGGACATGCTCAAACTGGCCGAGCAGCGTCTGGCCAAGATCAAAGGGGAGTTCCCCAAGTCGGACTTCGAAGCCATGGTCTGGTGCGATGTGAGCCAGACCTGCTCGATGCTGGACCAGGACGACCTGAACGTCATCTACCTGCTGGCCCTGCCGCGGGAAATGTACCACAAGTTCGCCCGCAAGGAGTCGAAACCCCTGAACCGGGCCGACTTCCTGGCCACCCTTACCCAGCCTTTGCGCAGCATCATGGGATAATTGGATCCATCATCTGGGCCCGCCGGAAAACCGGCGGGCCCCTTTTCACAAGGAGCACACATGCCGTCCACCAGGGCCACGGACAAGAAGAAAGCTTTGACAGAAATGGCGAAACGTCTCGATCCGTTCCACGAAATCATCGACCGCTTCGGTCTGCTCCTCACTGAACAGGCTGAAATCCGCGACACCCTGGAGCCCGCAGAGCTTGGCAAGTTCGTGGTGGAGGAGGAACGATTTCTGAACGGGGAGCCGCTGACCAGCTTCCTGGATTCCGATCAGTTCGCGGAATCCTTCAGGAAGGCGGCCTCAGGCGTGTGGCCCCTGCTGGGCATGACCTTCCCGACCCTGTCCGAGACCCTCAGCGGTCTGGAAAAACTGCTTGAAAACGACGGACCCTGGACCTCCCTCTGCCTGCGGGCCGTTGTCCACGGCGATGCCGAGGCCCTGGATTCCGCAGCGGCCCAGGCCGGCATCAGCCCCGATTTTCTGCTCATTGCCCTGCGTGCGGCCTATGCCCCCTGCGTCGCCGCCCACAAGCAGGCCCTGACCGCCCTGGCACCTGTGGAGCTCTGGCGCAAGGCCTACTGTCCGGTCTGCGGATCAGACCCTGACGTGTCGGTTCTGGAAAACCATCCCGACCCGTCTGATTTTCTGGTTTCCAAGAGTGGCGAGGTTTGGCACCACTGTCCGATTTGCACACACCGCTGGCGTTTCGTGCGCGTGGTCTGTCCAGGCTGCGGGAACCAGGACCACAAGCAGTTGACGCGTTTTTCCCTGTCCGACAACGCCCATGAGCAAATCTACACCTGTGAAAAATGCCGCCAATACCTGCCGTGTCTGAATCTGGTCGAAAGAACCGAGGCGGTGGATTATGACCTGATCGCGCTGGGCCTCATCCATCTTGATGCCGCAGCCCAGGCCAAAGGCTATGTACCCCTCTCCCCAGCCCCGTGGGTCGCGCTGGGGCTTGCCGAAGATCAGGCCGAAACTTCCTGAAAATTTTACCTCCTCCCAGTGGTGAGACCGTCAGCGGATTGGGCGATCCGCTGGCGGTCGTTTTCATTTCTGCAAGCGCGGCACGAAAGCGCACAGCGCCTTGACCAGAATAGGAATCAGATCCTCATGTCGCGCATTGAAGCGCAACTCGCATTCCTTCAGGTACAGCGGGAAACGGGAGGCTGGCACGCCCCGCATCTGGCGCAGGCGCTGCTTGGTGAACGCCCAGAACGGCGAGGTTTCCACAGGCAGGCGTTTGTCGTCGTGTCTGATGTATCGGGCCGGCCATAATCCCGGCCCGCAGGAGACAAGCCCCCGATATTGTTTGTACGGTCCAGTGTATACAACCTGCCCGACACTCCCTGTTTTCATGCAAAAATTGAGCTTCAGACGAAGGATGTCGTTGACGTCAAGGTCCTGGATGAGGTCGCAGATTGCCACCTCGTTGATCTCAATGATGCCAAAGACCGGGGAGTTGACCATTTCTGACTCGGAGCGGGGATTGCCTGGACCGGGCCAGATGCCCGCTTCGTATATGAGGGATGCGTCCAGGGCTTGGGCCAGGATGGCCCGACGCACCGTGTCGGCCGCCTTGAGCACCGTGGCATAGCTGATGGCCATCTCCCGGGCAATGCTGTCCAAAGGCACATCCAGGACGAAAAGCTTCAGAAACCACAGCCATTGACGCGCGGAAAACGAGCAGCGGTTGAGGAAACGGCGGCTGAAATCATGAAAGGTGTACCCGCAGCGCCGACACCTTCGTCTGCCGTCTGCCAACGAATAGAATTTCCGGCTTTTGCACGCTGGACAATATCGCTGATGGTTTTTCCAGCAAAAACCCAACATGAAACGGAAGGCCAAATTTTCTGAAAAAGTCAAATTATTAAAGATTAATATGCTTAATTCAGTCATTTATTATGATGTCAGATCGTTTTGATGTATTTGTTGGATCCGTGGCCCAACATCCGTCACTGCATTTGATGTCAAACAAGGCATAATATCGCACAACTTTGTTTGCCGGAAAAAAAAAAGCAATATTTTTATTTTTCAATTAAAAATCAAATTGTTATAATATTTTAATTATATGTTATTTTTAGTCCAGATCGTTTGGTAGTGGACCGAGCCCCCCTGTCGAAGGTTGTGAACGAGTGATACGAAACGCAAACTTAGTGTTCAAATCGAGATAAATGGAGTACTCATGCACATTCCCGAAGGTTCACCCGCCCCAAGTTTCGCCAGCCCCGTCATCGGACCTTACACCGTTGACCAGTTCATTGAGGCTGCGGCCCGCTTCCATGGCTATGCCGCGCCTGGACTGATCCTCGGCGGATTCATGGTCCACGAGGCCAGAAGCCATATAGCCGACGGTGTTCTTTTTGACGCCATCTCCGAAACGGCCTGGTGTCTGCCCGACGCCGTCCAGATGCTCACGCCCTGCACCGTGGGCAACGGATGGCTGCGCATCTTCAATCTGGGCCTCTACGCCGTCTCCCTGTATGACAAGCACACCGGCAAGGGTGTGCGCGTGGCCGTGGAGACGGACCTCCTCGAACCCTACCCGACCATCCGGGAGTGGCTGTTCAAGCTCAAACCCAAGAAGGAGCAGGACAGCGATCGCCTGCGCGAAGAGATACGTATCGCCGGAGCATCCATCTGCTCGGTGACCGGAATTTCCCTCAGGCCTGAGTTCATGGGCGGCCGGGGCAAGGGGGCCATTGCGGCCTGCCCGTCCTGCGGACAGGCCTACCCGGCCCGGGACGGATCTGTGTGCCGCTCCTGCCGGGGCGAATCACCCTATGCGGGCTGGATCGGCGGGCACGACAGCCGGGAATTGCGTTTTGAAGGGCCCAAGCTGAGGAGCGTCACCGCCGAGGAGGCCGTGGGCGAAAAGGCCCTGCACGACATGACCTGCATCGAGCCCGGGACGAGCAAGGACGCTGCCTTCGCCCGCGGCCAAGTCCTCGACGTGGGCGATGTCTGCCGTCTGCAGCGCATGGGCCGATTCGAGGTCTACGTGGATGACGGCGAAGAGAACGAGCTCTGGATGCACGAAGACGCTGCCGCCCGCGCGCTGGCAAACGCCCTGTCCGGCGATGGAATCGACTGTTCCGGGGACCCGAGAGAGGGCAAGATTACAATGATCGCCGAAAGGGACGGCCTCTTCTGCGTCAACGAGGCCGCCCTGGAGGAATTCAATTCCGTACCCGGAGTCATGTGCGCGACCCGTCACTCCTTCAGCGTGGTCACCAAAGGACAGCAGGTGGCGGCCACGCGGGCCATCCCCCTGTATCTCGAGCGAAACGTGCTGGCCGAAGCGCTCCGGTCCCTGGACGGAAATCCCGTTCTGGAGATCCGGCCTTTACGCACGCCCAAGGTGGGCATCCTGGTTACAGGCACCGAGGTTTTTCAAGGGTTGATTGAAGATCGCTTCATCCCCATCATCACCGCCAAGGTCGAGGCATACGGCTGCCCTGTGGTGGCGTCCGATATCGTGCCTGACGACCGCCATCGCATCTCGGCTTCCGTCCGCGATATGTTGGATCAAGGCGTGGAACTCCTCATCACCACTGCCGGCCTGTCCGTGGACCCGGGAGATGTGACCCGGCTGGGCCTGTCCGACGCGGGTGTTGAGCACATGCGCTACGGCACACCCATTTTACCCGGCGCCATGACACTCCTGGCGGACATCGGGAACGTGCATGTCATCGGTGTGCCCGCCTGCGCCCTCTACTTCAGGACCACGAGCCTGGACATCCTGCTGCCAAGGGTCCTGGCCGGCATGTCTCCCTCCCGGCGCGAGCTGGCCCGCCTGGGTCACGGCGGCATGTGCATGCAGTGCAAGCGCTGCACCTACCCGAAATGTCCCTTCGGCAAGTGAGGACAGGCATGAAGACGCCCACCGTTCGCATGCATTTGTGGCTCGAATCGGGTGAGAGAGTCTATTTCGGCATGGGCCGACTCATGCTTCTGAACAAAATCGAGGAACACGGTTCCTTGCGCAAGGCTGCGGAGTCCCTGGGCATGTCCTACAGGGCTGCCTGGGGGAAGCTTCGGGCCACAGAGGAAGCATTGGGTGAAGTCCTGGTGGAGACAATGGGTACAAAACGTGGAGGATGTCGTCTGACTCTGGCCGGCCGCCGAATTCGTGACAAATTCAGCGCGTGGTTCGAGGCGGTGGAAACTGTGGCCGTCCATCAGGCCAGGATCATTTTTTCCGAGGACGTCCAAAGTTTCTCCGAAAAAAAGTGTACTCCGAAAAGGGCCAGGCAGGCAGCCATTCCATCGGACTCCCAGGCCCTGCCCTGATGTCCATCCATGGTCACCCGGCATGTCCCGCCCGCGGACGCGACCGTCAGGCATCCTCAATCGAACAAAAGAAGGTTCCCGAAAGGCAGAAACCCCGTATGCATCCACCAGGGCTCAAAGGCCATCGCCCTCCTCCTGAATGAAGAACCCCTGGCCAAAAAGGTGGTTTTCCCGATTATTTGTGTTGACAGAGAGAGAGGAAACACCTAGTGCAGGTCGACTTCGGCGGGAAGGGGGGGCATGGATCTGCCATGGCGGTCCGGCTTTTCGGTCCTGCAACTTCGCTGGTAGCTGTTTCCGGCGGCAGGAAGTTTTTCTACTTTACTTTTTTCTTTGGAGTTTACTGTCTTGTCTACGAACATCTATGTTGGAAATCTGTCGTGGTCCACTTCTGATGCTGATCTGCAGGCCCTGTTCTCCCAGTACGGTCAGGTCACATCCGCCCATGTCATTGAAGACCGTGAAACCGGTCGCTCCCGTGGCTTCGGCTTTGTGGAGATGGACGAAGAGGGCGCCCGCAAGTCCATTCAGGCCCTCAACGGCGCTGACTATCAGGGCCGCAATCTGAAGGTGAACGAAGCGCAGCCTCGTCAGAGCCGCCCTTCCGGCCGCTCCCGGTACTAGAAACACGCAGAAAGCCCGTCCCCGACGGGCTTTCTTTTTTGTCACGCCGAGCATTCCCCGCCGATCCCCCGACCCACTCTTCCGTCTCCTGGTTCCCCATCACCCGGTTCCCCCCTGTGGGGGTTGATCCTGCATCGCGGCCAGGCACCGCGCGGCCCCGTTGTGCGGAGCAGGTCCCAGGCTCCGTCGCACCGTTCGTCCGGCGACGATCCTAGACTGGCATCTTTCGCACGAGGTATTCCAGATACCTGGATTTGACCTGGGTGCTGGCCATGATCTGCTTGATGGCCGGCAACTTGAGCACCACGCCCAGCACGGCGGCCAGGGCGCGATGGTTCCACAGCACGCGGTTGTCGAAGAGCATGTGCTGGAACGTGCCACGTTCAATGGCCATGACCACCGTGCGGTGGACAGAATTGAGGGGCGTGATGACCCTCTTCTTCCGTGCCCTCAGCGTCAGGCTTTTCTCCGGGCAAGCCCGCACGCAGACCCCGCACCCCAGACAGATCTCTTCGTTCACGCGGGCCTTTTTTCTTTTGGGCTGGTGCGGGTCGTTGGCGGAAACGATCCCCATGGCCTCCACCGGACATGCGGCGGCACATTTCCCACAGCCGTTGCAGGCCGACTCGTCCACCGCGGGGAGGTAGTTGGAGGTATGCACCGGATGCAGCATGCCGAATTTGCGCGCCGCGATCATGGCCTCACAGCAGCATCCGCAACAGTTGCAGATGAAGTTCACCCCCTCGCGCACGTTTTCCCCGAATTGGACCAGACCGTGTCCCTGGGCCTGATCGAGAAGATCCATGCATTCCGGGACGTCCACCAGCCGGGCGTGCCCGTGCTTGGACAGGGACCGGGCCGACGTGTTGAAGGTCATGCAGATGTCCTGGGGGGCGTCGCAATGCCGGCCCATATGCTGCATCTTGTGGCGGCAGTAGCAGATACTGATGGCCCGGTGCGAAGCCGTGCGGATGACCTCCGATGCCCGCTCGTAATCGAGCACATGGACGCCGATTGCGCCGGGCAGCATGGCCTCCTGCACAAAGACCCGCCCCAGCTGGGTCTCGCCATGGGCGAAAAGGTTGAGGATGAACTCCTCCTCCACGTTCAGATACTGATAGAACAGTTCGGCCAGGACATGCTGGTCGATGTCCCCGCGGGTGCGCATCATGGAGAACTCGAAGAATCCGGCCATGGGCGGCGGGAGCACATAGGTGGTCTTGCCGTCGCACTCGATGTCCACCAGCATGGCTCGCCCGGCCAGATCCTCGAGGATGTTCCGGGCCTGGGCACGGTCCATCTTCCAGACCTCGGCCGCTTTTTCGACCGAAAACGGCCTGATGGGCAACAGGGCGATGAGGCCCGCTTCCCGTTCCGAGAAAAGAATCTTGAGGATCTTGTACAGGGAGTCCGAAGGCGGCGCTCCCTGGGGGAAACGGTTCAGACGGTCGACAAGTTCAGCGTATCCAGACTTCTGTGCGATGTGGGACATATAGCCTCGCTGACAAACTTGTGCGCCAATGTCACCGATGGTGGCCCTGATATGCGCATGTTGTCATTTGCGGTGCACCCGCCTCAGTACCAGTATCCCCACCAGCCTCCGCGGGGCTTTGGCCGCAGGGAAACATGCGGGAAGGACGGCCGTGAGAATTCATAGCTGTCTGGCTTGGAGGGGTGTTCGCTGCGCTCGAGGTCCAGAAGGCGCTGCACCCGTTCCTCTGTGGACGGATGGGTCCGCAGCCAGGACGGTTCCGGAACGCCCTGGCCGGGAAAAAGAATGCGCTGCCAAAATCCGCTTTGCACGCGCTCCAGCTTGACCAGGGCCGAGGCCAGCCCCTCGGGATCCTCGGTCAACGCCGCTGCGCCCAAATCCGCGTCGAACTCGCGTGTGCGGGAAAGCCCGAGCTGGGCCAGGGTGCTGACGTGCGGGGCCAGGGCCAGCAGCACCAGCGGCCACCAATGCACGGTTCCGCCGGCCAGGGCCTGCGGCAGGGAGATGAATATCAAAACCAACCCCGTGAAACTCATGGCCGAGGTGATGCGGGAAATGGTGTCGGCCAGGCCCATGACAAAGAGGTCCCCATGGGCGATGTGCGAGATCTCATGGGCCATGACCGCCACCAGCTCGCGCGGGGACAGGGTGCGCAGGAGGCCTTCGGTCACGGCGATGGCGGACTCGGTTCTGCCACCCACGGCAAAAGCATTGACCATGGGACTGGGCACCCACCACAGGCTGGGTGCCCGGGAAAGGCCGGCCCGGCTGGCCAATGCCCCCAGGGCATCGTGGTATTGCGGGGCCTGCTGGTAGGACACAGGACGGGCAGAGTAGAGTTTCAGAACCCACCGCCCAGAAACCTGAGGTGAAAAGATGAGCAGAAAAACGCCCCAGACCAGGACGAACCACAGTCCGTCAGGACCCCACAGCAGCCAGCCCGCCAGCCCCGCATACCCGGTCATGAGGGCCAGGAGCAGCAATGTCTGCATGCGGTTCAGCCCGCGGTGGGAGGAAAAACGCTGCGGATCGACGGCTGTTCCGTGCATGCCTGGCTCCGAGGGGTGATGCAGGTGACGGACGGAAAAAACATGCTACTGAATAAACACGGTCGCCACAACAGCAGGTTCAGCGAGGGCAGCAAAATCCAAGGTCAGTGCACGCGGATCACGACTTTGCCCAGGGCCAGTCCGCTGTCCAGGAACTCGTGAGCCTGGGCAATTTCCTCCAGACAAAACACCTTGCCCGGCAAAGGCCGGATCTTTCCGGTTTGGACCAAGTCAGCCAGCAGGGCCATGATCTGGCCGTGGCGTTCCCGGCCCTGGCCGGTAATGAGTGGCAGCAGCATGAAGACCACGGACAGGGTCAGGCCCTTGGCGTGCAGGGGCGAAAGATCGTGGGTGGAGCGGGTGTTGGTGGAGACGACAATTCCGCCCGCTCGGGCGGCCAGAAAGGATGCATCCAGATTGGTCCCGCCCACGGTATCGAAGACAATGTCGAAGCCTTGTCCCCCGGTCAGTCTGGAAACATACTCCTGGGGCTTCTCCTCGCGGTAGTTGATGATCTCGTCCGCACCCAGGGATTTGGCCAGCTCGGCCTTGCCGGCCGAGGATACGGTTGTGGCCACCCGGGCCCCGCGGGACTTGGCCAGTTGCACGGCCACGTGCCCCACTCCGCCTGTCCCGGCATGGATGAGCGCGGATTGTCCGGCCTGGATCCGGGCCCGGTCGAAAAGCGCATCCCAGGCCGTGATGCCCACCAGAGGCAGGGCCGCAGCCTCAACCATGGTCAGGTTCGCCGGTTTCAGGGCCAGAAGTCTGGCGTCGGCGAGGGTGAATTGGGCCAGCGCCCCAGGCATGTCGGTCAGCCCTCCTGCACAGCCGAAAACCTCGTCGCCAGGCTTGAAGTCCGTGACCCCCTGGCCCACGGATTCGACGGTCCCGGCCACGTCCATGCCCAGAATGGCAGGCAGGGCCGGCGCGAAGACCGGTCGCATTTTCCTGATTTTGATGTCGATGGGGTTGACGCTGGTCGCCGCCACGCGGACCAGCACATGACCGGGCTTCAGGGCCGGCAGGGGGATCTCGGCCAGATGAAAATCAGGCTTTTCCCCGTAGCTGTGCAGGAGCTGCGCTTTCATGGTTTCCATGGCTCGTCCTCACCATCTTGCAGGTACATCTCGCGCATGGCCACCTTGTTGGTCTTGCCCACGCTGGTCCTGACGATGGCCTCGACCAGTTTGGCCTTGACCAGGATGGCCTCCCTGGACAGCACGCCCTTGTCCACGAATCCCTTCACATACTGCGCAATTTCCTTTTCCTGCAGGTGCGCCCCCTTTTTGGGCACGACCAGGGCCAACGGCGTCTCCCCCCAGCGCAGATTGGGTTTGGCCACAACAGCCACCTCGGCCACGCTGGGATGCTGCAGGATGATGTCCTCCAGTTCCAACGAACTGACCCATTCCCCGCCGACCTTGATCACATCCTTGGTCCGGTCGGTGATCCGGATGCTGCCGTTCTCGTTCCGGCAGGCCACATCGCCGGTATTCAGCCAGCCGTCAGTCCACAGCTTTTTCGAGTTGTGCTCGTCCTTCAGATAGGCCTGGGTCAGCCACGGAGCCCGGACCTGCAGGGCTCCCGGGGTTCTGTCGTCATCAGGCACCTCCTGACCCTTGTCATCCGTCAGGCGCATGTGGACCATGGGCAGGGGCTTGCCGGTCCGGGTCCGCAGGCCGATCTGGGTCTGGCGATCCAGGTCCATCTCTGCGTCGGAAAGCTGGGATAGACTCAGAATGGGGCAGGTCTCAGACATGCCATAGCCGGTGAACACATCGATCCCCCGGTCCAGGGCCGCAGCGCAGACCGACTTGGGCAGGGCCGCGCCGCCGATGATTACCTTCCATCCCCCAAGGTCGTACTGGGCGCACTTGGGATCGGAAAGGAGCATGTGCAGGATGGTCGGCACGCAGTGGCTGAAGGTCACCCTTTCCGTGGCGATGAGCCGGGCCAGGGCCTCGGGCACATATTTTCCGGGATAGACCTGCTTCACCCCGAGCATGGTGGCCATGTACGGGACGCCCCAGGCGTGAACATGGAACATGGGGGTCATGGGCATGTACACGTCTTCGCGGTGGAAACGGCCCTGGGTCGCGTTGGAGCCCAAGGCCGCAAGCCCGGCCAGGGTGTGCAGGACAAGTTGGCGGTGGCTGAAGAAGACCCCTTTGGGCAGCCCCGTGGTCCCGGTGGTGTAGAACGTGGTGGCCCTGGTGTTTTCGTCCAGGTCCGGGAATGCGCAGAGTGGCTCGCTGGTCGCCAGCAACTCCTCGTATTCCCCGGACAGGGACAGGAGGGTCTGCGGGATTTTGCCCGTGTCCGAAAGGAGGATGCAGGTCCGAACCGTATCCAGCCTGCCCCTGATCTGTTCAAGCAGGGGGAGAAGTTCCTCGTGAACCAGGATGACGTCATCCTCGGCATGGCCGATGGTGTAGACCATCTGTTCCGGGGAAAGACGGATGTTGACGGTATGCAGAACCGCGCCGATCATGGGTACTGCATAGTAGCATTCGAGATACCGGTGACTGTCAAAATCCATGACGGCCACGGTATCGCCGGGCTGCACACCCTGCGCCAGAAGCATGGCGGCCAGCCTGGCCACCCGTTCCCGGAACCGGGCATAGCTGAAGCGGACGCTTCCCGCATAGACGATTTCCTGGTCCGGATGGTCCTGGATCGGGGCCGAAAACAGGTTCTTGATCAGCAATTGCTGGGTCTGGCTGCCGTATGATAAGGGCATGGACATCTGTTCCTCGCAACGGTTCATTGAGATCGGGATCAACCTCGGTCACTTCCCGACAAATACTGAAGCCGGGTATTCTTTGCAAACCGCACGTGTCCCGCCAGCTCATTGAATTTCATGTATTTTAAATGATACCCATGAATCGTCGTGGTTTGTTGTCCAGCAGATCCACACCAATCGCGACCCGAGGCGCATGGTTCCTCGAACCCGCGCCCCCTGAGTTTCTGTGCCACGACATGGACCCAGAGCGAAAAATGAGGATGACTGTTTCGGGACGCAGGCGCGTGCCACTTTCAGCCGGACGAACAGGCAGCAGATTTTTCTGGAAAATCTGCCCAGAACGCCCCCTGCTTCGGCCTGATTATTGCTTGAGATAACAACGGTGTCGCGAATCCGGCAACCTTCCTGCGGCAGGTCTATGACCTGCCCGCGCGATATGGAAAGGCGGGCGCATCCCCTCGACATTCCCGCCCCTCACGTTGCAGCCTGGGCATCCCGCAGCCTCATGTCCTGGACAATCCGAGCGTAAGGGTTCTGCAGCAACAACGTATCATATCGATATCGCTATGAAAATTATTCAATATCAAAATTCGTCCCAGCCCATGGGTCCTGCCCGTGCCCCACTGCACAGAGAAGTCCCGACCCGGCCCGCCGGACAAAAAATCGAACTTCCTGACGAATTTTGCGCTCCTGCTCCGCGTATCCGTCATTGCCGGCCTGCTGCGCGTCGCTCGCCCGGTGAGCTGACTCCCGTGTCCGCAGGTCCTTTCTGGTACATCAGCACCCCTGCATCGGCTCCACAGGCAAAGACACGACCGGGGGCTCACTCTTTTCACCATGACCGCCTCCGCCGGGATGGCTGAACGATAAACAAACGACACTTATGAAACGTGCCATCATCCTTCTTCTGCTCCTCTCCGTTCTTGCCGGAGTCTGGTACTGGTGGAAACACCAGGAATCAGAGCGTCTCAACTCCCCCGTGGCCTTTTACGGCAACGTGGACATCCGCGAAGTCCGACTCGGGTTCAGGGTCGCCGGGCGGGTACGGGAGGTGTTGAAGGAGGAGGGAGACCAGATCGGCGCGGGCGAGATCGTGGCTAGGCTGGACGACGAGCCCTACCGCAACGCCGTGGCCCAGGCCGAGGCGCAGGTGGAAAGTCTGGCGGCCCGGGTGGTGGAACTCAAAAACGGCAACCGCCCAGAGGAAATCGAGCAGGCCCGCAAGAATCTGGCTGCGGCCCAGGCAGAACAGGAACACGCCCAGATCATTTTCAACCGGCAGAAGAGGCTCATCGCCACCAGCGCCGTTGCCCAGCAGGATTTCGACAACGCCCGTTCCGCCCTGCAGGCAAGCACAGCCCTCCGCGACGCGGGCCAGGCCGCATTGAACCTGCTCAATGCCGGGGCGCGCAATGAGCAGATCGCCCAAGCCGAGGCCAATCTGGCGGCAGCCCGGGCCACCCTGGCCCAGGCCAGTACCAACCTGGCCGACACCGTGCTGGTTGCCCCTGAAGCGGGAGTGGCCCTCACCCGCGTCGTTGAACCGGGCAGCATTGTTCAGGCAGGGAGCGTCATCCTGTCCGAGAGCCTGACCAGCCCGGTCCGGGTCCGGGCCTACGCGCCAGAACCTCAGCTCGGACTCGTTCATCCCGGCCGCGAGGTCCTGGTCTTCACGGACTCCCGTCCTGAACCCTATCACGGACAGATCGGGGACGTGTCGCCCCGGGCCGAATTCACACCAAAATCAGTGGAAACCCCGGAATTGCGCACCGCCCTGGTCTATCGTTTCCGGGTCACCATCCGCGACGCGGACCAGGGACTGCGCCAGGGCATGCCGGTCACGATTCGTCTGGGCACAGAGGCACAGGCCGCACCCCCCGGGGAACAGAGGGGGCATGTCCCGCCGCAGAGAGGGTCGAAACCAGCGGCAACGGAGGCTTCGGAACTTCGGGACAACGAGTCCCCCTCCTGCCGCGTGGCCCGGAGTGCGCCCAAAAATCCTGGCTCTGTCCCGGCAGCCCTGGGCACCGCAGAGGGGTGAACATGTCCGCTGCCGTCGTTCTGTCCAGACTCTGCAAGACGTTTTCGGGCATGAAATCCCCGGCCTTGGACGGGATCAGTGCGACCATCCGTTCAGGGATCATCACCGGCATCGTTGGGCCCGACGGAGCCGGAAAGACCACGCTCATGCGCCTCATGGCCGGACTGCTGCGCAAAGGCGCGGGAGACGTGGCTGTCCTGGGTCTCGATCCCGTGGACCGGACCGACGAACTGCGCCTGCGCGTGGGCTACATGCCGCAGAAATTCGGCCTGTACGAAGACCTGTCGGTCATCGAAAACCTGCGCCTGCACGCCGACCTGCGCGGCCTGCTCGGCCAGGAGCGCCAGGCCACCTTCGCCCGTCTCCTCTCCTTCACGGACCTGCACCGTTTCACGGACAGGATGGCCGGCAAACTCTCCGGCGGCATGAAGCAGAAACTCGGCTTGGCCTGCGCCCTCCTGGGCAAGCCGGACCTGCTCCTCCTGGACGAACCGAGTGTGGGCGTCGATCCCATAAGTCGCCGGGAACTTTGGAGGATGGTCCGGGAGTTGGCCGACGGAGGCATGGCCGTGGTCTGGAGTACGGCCTACCTGGAAGAGGCCGAAACCTGTGACGAGGTTATCCTGCTCCATGAGGGAGCCCTGCTTTTTTCTGGAAGGCCTGCTGACCTGACCGGACGCCTGGCCGGACGGTGCCTCCATCTGCACGGCGTCGAAGGGCGGAGACGGAAGGCCCTGAACCGCATGCTCCGCCTGCCGGAAGTCGCCGATGGCGCCATCCAGGGCCACAGTCTGCGGGTCATTCTCCGGGAAGGGGCAATCCGCCCTGCCCCCGGAGACCTCGGCCTCCCTGGCGCGCCCCAATGGAAAGAAGTCACTCCACGATTCGAGGACGCATTCATCGATCTGCTGGGAGGCGGACCGGGCGGGGAATCGGTGTTGGCTGCATCCATGCCGGCGCGCCAAAAAAACGGCGCGGATCTCATCGTGGCCGAAAACCTGACCAAGATGTTCGGGGACTTCGCAGCCACGGACCAGGTCACCTTTTCCGTGCACCAGGGGGAAATTTTCGGCCTCCTGGGTCCCAACGGGGCAGGCAAGTCCACCACCTTCAAGATGATGTGCGGACTGCTGAAACCCACCTCTGGGCGGGCCGAGGTCATGGGCATCGACCTCAGGAAAAGCCCGGCCCAGGCCCGCCAGCGCCTGGGATACATGGCCCAGAAATTCTCCCTGTACGGAAAGCTGAGCGTTCGCCAGAACCTGGAATTCTTCTCGGGGGTGTACGGACTTTCCGGCGGCCGGCAGCGGGCCGCGGTGGAAGGCATGATCGAGTCCTTTCATCTGCGGCCATTCCTGCAGGTCAAGACCGACGACCTGTCCCTGGGGTACAAACAGCGCATCGCCCTGGCCTGCTCGGCCATGCACGAGCCAGACATCCTTTTCCTCGATGAGCCCACCTCCGGGGTGGATCCCCTCACGCGAAGGGAATTCTGGAACCATATCAACGGAGTGGTCGAAAAAGGGGTGACCGTCATGGTCACCACCCATTTCATGGACGAGGCCGAATACTGTGACCGCATCGGTCTGATCCACCAGGGCCGCCTCATCGCCCTGGCCCCGCCAGATGATCTGAAGAAAAGCGTGGCCTCCAAAGAAATGCCCGATCCGACCATGGAAGACGCCTTCATTGAGCTCATTCTGCGGGAGGGACAGGCATGAAGACCGTCTCATGGCGCAGATTGAAAGCCCTGAGCCTGAAGGAGAGCCGCCAGATTCTGCGCGACCCGAGCAGCGGCATCGTGGCCTTTGTCCTGCCCATGCTGCTGCTGGTCATATTTGGCTACGGTATCAATCTGGACACGGACATGGTTCGGCTGGGGCTGTGCAACCAAGACGGTGGACCCGAATCAGTCCGTTTCGCCGCCCACCTCTCGGGCTCTTCCTACTTCAAGGTGGTGGGGGGGGACAGACCCCGGCTGGACGCGATGCTGGAAAACGGCCTGATCCGTGGCTACGTGGTCCTGCCCCAGGATTTCTCGGCCTTGATGAACCACAGCCAGACCACGGCCCCCATTCAGCTCGTCACGGATGGGGCCGAGATCAACACCGCCAACTTCATCGCCAACTTCATGAAATACGTCTGGCAGGATTGGCGGCTTTCCCGGGCCCGCGACCTCGGGGAAACGGCCAGGCAGGGGGCGGACATGGACGTCCGCTACTGGTTCAACGCAGCGGCCATCAGCCGGCATTACCTCATCCCCGGGTCCATCACCATCATCATGACCGTCATCGGGGCCATGCTGACGTCCCTGGTGGTGGCCAGGGAATGGGAGCGCGGAACCATGGAGGCGCTGCTGGCCGCGCCTGTGACCCGCGCCGAACTGCTGCTGTCCAAGCTGATACCCTACTATGTCCTGGGCATGGGCTCCATGGCCGTGGTCGCCTTTTGCGCCGTGTATATCATGGGCGTGCCGTTTCGAGGCTCCGCAGCCGTGCTCTTCCTCGTGACCTCGGTCTTTCTGCTCAGCATGCTCGGAATCGGCCTGCTGATCTCCTCGGTCATGCGCAACCAATTCGACAGCGCCCAAACCACACTCAATGTAGCCTTTCTGCCCGCGGTCATGCTTTCGGGCGCGTTTTTCGTCATTTCGAGCATGCCGGCCCCCATCCGGGCCCTGACCTATCTGCTCCCGTCGCGCTATCTCGTCAGCTCGCTGCAGACCATCTTTCTGGCCGGAGACGTGTGGGATGTCCTGCTCCCGGATATCGCCTTCCTGACAGGAACCAGCGTCCTGTTCCTGGCGCTGACGGCCCTGAAAACCACCCGCAGGCTGGACGGGTGACCATGAAAAGACTGCGCCGCATCATCGCCCTGACCCGCAAGGAACTGCAGATGCTTCTGGCCGAACCCCAAAGCCGCGTGCTGGTCGTCATGCCCGTCGTCCTGCAGGTTCTGCTGTTTCCCCTGGCCGTGACCCTCGAAGTGAAGAACAATTCCCTTGCCGTGCTCAACGAAGACGGAGGGGCGGCCTCCCTCGAGCTGGAGCAGCGCTTTGCCCAGACCATGGCCTTCAGCCAAGTCATCCACCTCTCCGGGGCTGAACAGATCGACGAGGTGCTGGATGCCCAGCAGGCCATCGCCGTGGTCCGTTTCGGGCAGGACTTCACCCGCCAGCTGGTCCAGGGGGCCCCTGTTTCGCTGCAGCTTCTCCTCGACGGACGCCGCTCCAACAGCAGTCAGATCGCCGCCAGCTACATCCAGGACATTGCCATGGCCTACTTCAACGAGCAGGCCGCGCTTGCGGCGGTCCAATCCTCCTCGCAGCTCGAAATCCGCCACCGCTACAACCCGAATCTCGACTACAAATGGTTCGTCCTCCCCTCCCTGGTGGCCATCATCCTGACCGTCAGCGCCCTCATCCTCACCGCCTTGTCCGTGGCCAGGGAACGCGAGCAGGGCACGTTCGACCAGCTGCTTGTCTCGCCGCTGACCCTGGAGATGATCATGATCGGCAAGGCCGCATCGGTCCTGCTGGTCGGCCTTTTCCAGGCCAGCATCATCATCGGGGCCGCAATGTTTGTGTACAAGGTTCCGATCTCCGGCTCCCTGGCCCTCATCTACGCCAGCGCAGTACTCTATTTTTTTGCCCTGGTCGGCGTGGGCCTGTTCATCAGCGCTCTCTGCTCGACCCAGCAACAGGCCTTTCTCGGGGCATTTTCGTTCATCATGCCGGGCATTCTCCTTTCCGGCTTTGCTTCACCAGTGGAAAACATGCCACAGTGGCTGCAAGCAGCAACCTGGTGCAATCCCATCCGCCACTACATTTTCATTGTGAAAAGCATTTATCTGAAAAATATTTCCGCCGGCATTGTGCTTGAAAGCTGTGTGCCTCTGGTCGTCATAGCAATGGTCACCTTGAGCGTCGCGGTGCTGATTT
>ERZ1645192.1965-NODE-1965-length-17052-cov-10.572925_pt1 | contig 17052 bp, 13 predicted proteins | sample MGYA00575354_ERZ1645192 | MGnify/ENA primary metagenome ERZ1645192 (study PRJEB40844, sample SAMN11349763) | freshwater sediment metagenome | isolation source: river sediment | host: Sediment | place: India: Faizupur Khadar , New Delhi | collected 2017-02-21 ... | reverse complement strand
TATCGCTGGCCAAAGCCTTAGCGTAGGATTCCGCCCCCTCCCGCAAACGACCCCTAAACCGCTTGCGTAGTGTTGTATGTTGTAGTATGCTACACGCTACAACATACAACCGGCCAAAGGAGGCCCGACATGGCGATCTCGAAGGAGCAGATATTTGCGGTGGCCGACGAACTGGACGCGGCCGGCCAGAACCCCACGCTGGCGAATGTGCGCAAGCAGCTCGGCAGCGGCAGCTTCACCACCATCAGCGAGGCGATGAACGAGTGGCGGGCACGCAAGGCCAGCCAGGCCGCCCCGATCCGCGAGCCGGCACCGCAGGCGATCACCGACAAGCTGGCCGAGCTGGGCGGCGACTTGTGGGCCGTGGCGCTGGAAATGGCGAACAACCGCCTGGCCGCCGAGCGCGAGGCGCTAGAGGCCGTGCGCCAGGAGACGGAAGCAGCGCGCCAGGAAGCCGCAGAGCTGGCCGACCAGCTCACCGGCGAGCTGGACGAGGCCAAGGCCCGCGTCGCGGCCCTGGAGGCCGTCGAGGCGGCCGCCAAGGGCGAGGCCGACGAGCTGCGCGGCAAGCTCGCGGCGACCAGCGAGCGCGCGGCCACGGCCGAGGCCAGGGCCGGCGAGCTGCGCACGGAGCTGGATCACGCCCACCAGGAGGCCCGCCAGGCGCGCGCAGAGCGCGACAAGGCCCAGGAGCGGGCCACGGCCAGCGCCGACCAGGTGGAGGCCCTGCGGGCCGACTTGGCGGCCGCGAACAGCCGTACCGCCGAGATCGAGCGCCGCGCCGGCGAGCTGCGTGCCGACCTGGAGCGGGCGAACCAGGCGGCCGACCAGGCGCGCGCCGCTCAGGCCGAGCAGCGGAAGGCCACCGAGGCGGCCGCCGCAGAGCGCGACCAGGTGCGCGCCGAGCTGGTGAAGGTGCAGGCCAAGGCCGAGGCGGCCGAGCAGGCCCACCAGGAGCAGCGCAAGACGATGGCGGCCGAGGCGCACCGCCAGGCCGAGCGGCTGACCGCCGCCCAGGGCGAACGCGACCAGGCGAAGCGCGACGCCGCCCAGGCCCGCGAGGAAGCGGCCGGGCTTCGCGGCCGGCTGGAGGCCCTGGAAACCGTCATGGCGCAAGGCCGGCCGGCCGATCCGGCCAGCGGCGGACGCAAAAAGACCTGATAAATCGGTTGGTTTTCCTTAAAATTACCCTGGAACCCTGACAAAACGCACAACCCGGCCGCAGGGAAGGAGCCGGCCTCGCTTTGCCGAGGTCGGCTTTTTTGTTGGAGCGCGGCTTGCATGGGGCCACCATCACCCTTTTGAGAACCACGGCAACCATAGGAGTGCCCGATGAAAGAACGCCTCTTGGTCATGAACGGTCAGCGGATCGTTCAGGCCGAAAAGGACGGCGCTTGGACGAATCAGAAAGTAGACAAGGCGGGCGCGTTGAAGCCCGGCATCTACAACCTGTACACGGCCCAAGCGGCCGACAAGAAGCAGACCCACGCCGGCGTGATCGTTCATGCCGACGCCACCAACGTGTACCAGCAGATCGGCAAGAACTTTGTCATGCACGCTCGGTCAGATTTCGATAAAGTACCTGAAATCGGGAGCGCAAAGAGCATCAGCTACAACGCCCAGGGCAAGGCGGCAGTCGCCGCAGAGGCCCCGAAACTGACGCGGGGGCGCTCCATGTAGCTTTAGCGGCTAAAAAGGAGGCATGCCCTTGAAACGACTCACCATCCCCGGCAGCGGCACCGAGAGCCGCGCCACCAAGCCGGCCCGCGTCAGCGCGCCGGCCATCCTCGGCGGTGCCGCCTTCGGCGCTTCGCGCGAGGACACCGGAGCCGACTTGCTGGAGGCCGCCCAGGCGGCCGAGATCGAGCAGCAGGCCACCCTAGAGGCGGCCCCGGTCGAGCAGTCCTACCCCGAAACCCTGGCGCTCTACGTGCAGGCCAAGCACGACCAGGTGGAACACATCGAGGACAGGCTAGAAAACCTGATCGACCGGCAGCAGGCCCGCTTGCAGCAGACCCAGGCGTCCGCGCCTGGCCGACTGTCCTTGCCTGGCTCTAAGCGAGCCTGGCAGAACCAGCAGGCGCAGCAGCAGGCCCGCTTGCAGACGCTTCACGCGCGCCTGGAGGCCGTCCGCGAGATCAAGGAAGGCATGGGCCTGCACTCGCCGAAGATCGAAGAGCTGGCGACGCGCAAGATGCGCGCCGAGAACCCCGAGCTGGCTTCCGATTGGGATGCCATGCGCGAGGCCGCCCGCCGGCATGAGCTGCTGATGCGCAAACAGGAGCAGGAGCGCAAGCAATCCCAGGCCCAGGAGCGGCCAGGGAGATCGCAGTCCTTGGGCCTGTCAGCCAGGCCCGCATAAAAACGAAGCCCGGCGGTTGCCGGGCTTTTTTCTCGAGCATCGCCACTTCTGGCGAGGGAGGCCCGCCGAGGGCCTGGCGATCATCCTGCAGCATCGTCACAAGCGACGATGCCGGGAGCTGGCCAGCATCGCCGAACTTGGCGATGCCGCCGGCGGGCGGTCGACCATCGCCAGTTCTGACGATGAGATCCCGCATCGCCATCTACAGCGAGGCCCAAAGGGCCAGGCCGGCGGCCACGACCGCCATGCCGGCCGCGACCATGTTCATCATGGCGACGCGCCGCGCCTCGCGGATCGGCGCGACGAGCTGCGCCGTCACCGCCTCAACCTCGCGCCGCACGGCCTCGGCGGCCGCCTTCGCGCCCTCCTGCATCCCTCGCGTCATAGCGTCCTTGCTGGCCGCCAACGCCGCGTTGAGCGTCCTTTCCGCCTTTCCCTTGGCGTCATCACCCCATCGGTGGGCGATGGACTCCAGTTCCGACTTGAAGGCGTCCAGAATTTCCTGCTGCGCCGATGCGCTGTCCTGCATCAGCTTCATGTTGATGGTCTGGAGGATCAAGATCGGATCGTCGCGGCCCACGGCGATGCCGTGCTTGGCCGCGATCTCCCGTATCAGTTCCTCGATCTTGTCGTCGGCCGCCATCAGAGCACCGCCGCGTTTTCGAGCTGGGCGAAGAGCTGGGTTTTCACGATCTTGAGCCGCTGCCGCGTCATGATCGTGAGCGCCGAATCGGCCAGGGCCTCATCGAAGGTGCGCCGATCCTGGAGCATTTCGGCGAAGTCGCGGCCGTAGGTTTCCTCTTTCAGCGCCGGAATCTGGATGATGGCGGACACACGGCCCTTGTTGGCCGTGTACGCCTTCAACTGCTCGAACCCCTTGCCCTCGTGCTCGATTGGCCCCCAATACGGGTTCAGCCAGACCACGAACAGGCATTCGGCCGGAAACTGGCTGGCGAGCTGGGCGAAGCCGCTCACCGTGTCCACCAGGGCCTGGCCGCCGGTGACGACCGTATGCACCACGAGTTCGTGGCCCATGTCCTGGAGCAGCGCCGGCACCTGGTTGCTGATGAGGTAATGCGACAGCGGCACGAACGAGCTGGCCCCGTTGTCGATGATGACGTCGCCCTCGGCCGACGCGATCATCTCGACCAGGGCGTCGAAATTCCGGGTGTTGATCTCGTCGCCGTCCATGATGTTGAGCCGGCGCACGTTGAGGGCTTTGTAGCCCTCGAACGTCGCGTTCACCGGATCGGTGTCGATGCAAAGCGGCTTCTGTCCCTTGCCGGCTTTGTACTGCGCGATGGTGGCCGCGATCATCGACTTGCCAACGCCGCCCTTGCCTTGCAGAACCATGTGAATTTTCGCCATTACAGTAAATCCTCTTTCTTTGGAGTCGCATCAAACGTGAAGCCGCCGATCTTGGGCGGTTCACTCTTGGATTCCGAGGCCGGCGGGGCGGCCTTCGGCTCGGGCTTCGCGCCCTTGGGCTGGCTGTCCGGGGGAGTGGCGGGAGGCGGCGGGGAAGCTACCGGCGCAGCCTTGATGTACCGCTTCACGTGCTGGGTGAAGGTTTCGTACCGACAGCGCAGCCGGCCGGTTTCCTTCATGTGCTCCCAGATCGTTTTCATCGCATAGCCCGCATCGAGCGCCGCTTGCACGTCGCTCTTGACGGCCAGGAACGCGACCACGTGCTTGTCCTGGCGCGGCTTCTTGGCTTCCCGTCCCTTCACCCATTCAGCCAGCTCTTCGGGGTAGGTCTTTGGCATCGTGTTCGTCCATCTAATCCTCTCATCGCAAATGTAACGCTACTAAGCGGCGCTACGGAAACGCAAAAAGTCCGCTATCAGCGTGCATTGGCACGCTTCGACAGCGGCATTATGGGCCATTGTGGCAGGTTTCGCTATATCCGTTGCTGCTTTTGCGGTCTGATAGCGCGATAGTTGCGGATAAATCGGAATGGCTGGTGTAGACTTTCCTTGGTGTTATTAACGCCGTAAGGCGGGCAGGATGTGTGAAGTTAGCTAACCGGCGAGCCGGTTATCTATCTTCACTGTCCCTTATTCGCGCCGGGGGCGCTCAACGGGTCATCCTGCTCTGCGAGGCAGCCGGCTACCGCCGGCATGAGAGACGAGGCGAGGCATGGAGAACGACGAGAAGGAACACGGCCGCCGGCGGCGGCAGCACCTGCGGGTGCCGGTGTTCCCGGAAGAGAAAGACGAGATCGAGGCGAACGCCAAGAGGGCGGGCGTCAGCGTGGCGCGCTACCTGCGCGACGTGGGGCAGGGCTACCAGATCAAGGGCGTCATGGACTATCAGCACGTGCGCGAGCTGGTGCGCGTCAACGGCGACCTTGGCCGCCTGGGTGGCCTGCTCAAGCTCTGGCTGACCGATGACCTGCGAACGCTCCAGTTCGGCGAGGCAACCATCCTGGCCCTGCTGGGCCGGATCGAGGCCACCCAGGACGAAATGAGCCGGATCATGAAGGCCGTGGTTCAGCCGAGGGCCGAGCCTTGAGCTTTTTAGCGGCTAAAAAGCCCGGAGGCCGGCCATGATCGCCAAGCACGTGCCGATGCGCTCGCTTGGCAAGAGCGACTTTGCGGGCCTGGCGAACTACATCACCGACGCGCAAAGCAAAGACCACCGGCTGGGCCACGTGCAGGCGACGAACTGCGAAGCCGGTTCCATCCAGGACGCCATCACGGAGGTGCTGGCGACCCAGCACACGAACACCCGCGCGAAGGGCGACAAGACCTACCACCTGATCGTCAGCTTCCGGGCCGGCGAGCAGCCCAGCGCCGACACCCTGCGCGCGATTGAAGAACGCATTTGCGCCGGGCTGGGCTATGGCGAGCATCAGCGAATCAGTGCCGTCCACAACGACACCGACAACCTGCACATCCACATCGCCATCAACAAGATTCACCCGACGCGGCACACGATGCACGAGCCGTACTACCCGCACCGGGCGCTGGCGGAACTCTGCACGGCCCTGGAGCGCGACTACGGCCTGGAGCGCGACAACCACGAGCCGCGCAAGCGCGGCGCGGAGGGCCGGGCCGCCGACATGGAGCGGCACGCCGGCGTTGAAAGCCTGGTCGGCTGGATCAAGCGCGAGTGCCTGGACGAAATCAAGGGCGCGCAGTCCTGGCAGGAGCTGCACCAGGTCATGCGCGAAAACGGCCTGGAGTTGCGCGTCCGCGCCAATGGCCTCGTGTTCGAGGCCGGCGACGGCACGATGGTGAAGGCGAGCACAGTAGCCCGCGACCTTTCCAAGCCGAGCCTGGAGGCGCGGCTTGGCCCGTTCGAGGCTTCGCCCGAACGGCAGGCGCAAACCACCGTGAAGCGGCAGTACCGCAAAGACCCCATCCGTCTCCGCGTCAACACCGTGGAGCTGTACGCGAAGTACAAGGCCGAGCAGCAGAGCTTGACCACGGCGCGCGGTCAGGCCCTGGAGCGCGCCCGGCATCGCAAGGATCGGCTGATCGAGGCGGCCAAGCGGTCGAACCGCCTGCGCCGCGCAACGATCAAGGTGGTCGGCGAGGGGCGCGCTAACAAGAAGCTGCTGTACGCCCAGGCGAGCAAGGCGCTGCGCAGCGAAATCCAGGCGATCAACAAACAGTTCCAGCAGGAGCGCACCGCGCTCTATGCCGAGCACAGCCGGCGCACGTGGGCCGACTGGCTCAAGAAGGAGGCGCAGCACGGCAGCGCCGACGCCCTGGCCGCCCTGCGCGCCCGCGAGGCGGCCCAGGGCCTCAAGGGCAACACCATCCGGGGCGAGGGCCAGGCGAAGCCCGGCCACGCGCCGGCGGTGGACAACATCACGAAGAAGGGGACGATCATCTTCCGCGCCGGCATGAGCGCCGTGCGCGATGACGGCGACCGCCTGCAAGTCTCCCGCGAGGCCACGCGCGAAGGGCTGCAAGAAGCCCTGCGCCTGGCGATGCAACGCTATGGCAACCGCATCACCGTCAACGGCACGGTGGAGTTCAAGGCGCAGATGATCCGCGCCGCCGTCGATTCCCAACTACCCATCACCTTCACCGATCCGGCTCTTGAGAGCCGGCGGCAGGCGCTTTTGAACAAGGAGAACACCCATGAGCGAACCGAAAGACCAGAGCATCGAGGACGAACTGGACGCGGCGCTGGCGGCCCTGGACAGCGGCCCCCTGCCGACCAGCACGCTACCGGAGCCGCAGCCGTCGCCCGAGCAGGCGACGGCCGGCCAGCAGCCGGCCGAGGCGACCGCGCCGACGCCGGCATTCACGCCGCCAACGTCCACCGGAAGCCCGACGTTGGACGCCTTGGAAGAAAACCGCCGCCCCAAAGCCAGCACCGTTTGCGAGCACTGTCCGAACTCGGTGTGGTTCGCATCGCCGGCGGAAGTGAAGTGCTACTGCCGCGTGATGTTCCTCGTCACGTGGAGCAGCAAGGAACCCAACCAGATCACGCACTGCGACGGGGAATTTCTCGGCCAGGAACAGGAGTAGGCCAGACGCCGCCGGGCGTCGTCGCTGCTGACAAGTACATCGCCGAGCGCGAGGCGAAGCGCCTAAAAGGTTTCGATATACCGAAGCATTCCCGATATACTGCCGGTGAAGGTGCCCTTACGTTCCAGGGCACCCGGAACGTCGAGGGCCAGCCGCTGGCCCTCTTGAAGCGAGGTGAAGAGGTCATGGTTATGCCCATCGACCAGGCCACGGCCCGGCGCTTGACGCGCATCGCGGTCGGCGATGCCGTCTCGATCACCGCGAAAGGCTCCATCAAAACGTCGAAAGGAAGGAGTAGATGAAGATCAAGATGAACAACGCGGTAGGGCCGCAAGTCCGAACCGCCAAACCGAAGCCGAGCAAGCTGCTGCCGGTGCTGGGCGCGGCCTCGATGGTCGGCGGCCTCCAGGCCGCGACGCAGTTCTTCGCCCACACGTTCGCCTATCACGCGACCCTCGGCCCCAACGTGGGCCACGTGTACGCGCCCTGGTCGATCCTGCACTGGACGTACAAGTGGTACAGCCAGTACCCGGACGAGATCATGAAGGCCGGCAGCATGGGGATGCTGGTTTCGACCGTGGGCCTGCTGGGCGTGGCCGTGGCGAAGGTCGTCACGTCCAACAGCTCGAAGGCGAACGAGTACCTGCACGGCTCGGCCCGCTGGGCCGAGAAGAAGGACATTCAGGCGGCCGGCCTGCTGCCGCGCGAGCGCAACGTCCTGGAGATCGTCACCGGCAAGGCTGCACCCACGGCCACCGGCGTGTACGTGGGCGGCTGGCAAGACAAGGACGGCAATTTCTTCTACCTGCGGCACAGCGGCCCCGAGCACGTGCTGACCTACGCGCCCACGCGCTCGGGCAAGGGCGTCGGCCTGGTGGTGCCGACGCTGCTGTCGTGGGGCGCGAGCAGCGTCATCACCGACTTGAAGGGCGAGTTGTGGGCCTTGACCGCCGGCTGGCGGCAGAAGCACGCCAAGAACAAGGTGCTGCGCTTCGAGCCGGCCAGCACTTCGGGCGGCGTCTGCTGGAACCCGCTGGACGAAATCCGCCTCGGCACTGAATACGAGGTGGGCGACGTGCAGAACCTCGCCACGCTGATCGTTGACCCGGACGGCAAGGGCCTGGACTCGCACTGGCAGAAAACCGCCTTCGCGCTCCTGGTCGGCGTGATCCTGCACGCGCTGTACAAGGCCAAGGACGAGGGCGGCACCGCCACGCTGCCGTCCGTCGATGCGATGCTGGCCGACCCGAACCGGGACATTGGCGAGCTTTGGATGGAAATGGCGACCTACGGGCACGTAGACGGCCAGAACCATCACGCCATCGGCTCGGCGGCCCGCGACATGATGGATCGCCCGGAGGAAGAAGCCGGCTCGGTGCTGTCCACGGCCAAGTCGTACCTGGCCCTGTACCGCGACCCCGTGGTGGCCCGCAACGTCAGCCGGTCGGACTTCCGCATCAAGCAGTTGATGCACGAGGACGACCCGGTAAGCCTCTACATCGTCACCCAGCCCAACGACAAGGCCCGCCTGCGGCCGCTGGTGCGCGTCATGGTGAATATGATCGTGCGCCTGCTGGCCGACAAGATGGACTTCGAGGGCGGCCGCCCGGTAGCGCACTACAAGCACCGGCTCTTGATGATGCTGGATGAGTTCCCGAGCCTCGGGAAGCTGGAGATCATGCAAGAGTCGCTGGCCTTCGTGGCCGGCTACGGCATCAAGTGCTACCTCATCTGCCAGGACATTAACCAGCTCAAGAGCCGCGAGACGGGCTACGGCCACGACGAAAGCATCACGTCGAACTGCCACGTGCAGAACGCCTATCCGCCCAACCGCGTCGAGACGGCGGAACACCTGTCCCGCCTCACCGGGCAGACCACCGTGGTGAAGGAGCAGATCACGACCAGCGGCCGCCGCACGGCGGCGATGCTGGGCCAGGTGTCGCGCACCTACCAGGAGGTGCAGCGGCCCTTGCTGACGCCCGACGAATGCCTGCGCATGCCGGGGCCGAAGAAGAACGCCCAGGGCGAGATCGAAGAGGCCGGCGACATGGTGATCTACGTCGCGGGCTACCCGGCGATCTACGGCAAGCAACCCCTGTACTTCAAAGACCCGGTGTTCTCGGCACGCGCCGCGATCCCCGCGCCCAAGGTCAGCGACCGCCTGCGCGCCGTCGCACAGGCCGAGACGGAAGGGGAGGGCATCACGATATGAGCCGCATCCTGAAACGTATCGCGGCAGGCGTCGCCATCGCGGGCGTGGCCGCCCTGCTGCTGGCGGCCGGCGGCTATGCCGCCGGTGCCCGCGTGAACACCACCAAGAGCATTCCTGTCGGCCTGTACTGGACGAGCAGCGCGCCGGTGGAGAAGGGGGCCTACGTCCTCTTCTGCCCGCCGCAGCTCGGCGTGTTCGATGACGCCAAGGAGCGGGGCTACATCGGGGCCGGCTTCTGCGAGGGCGGCTACGGCTACATGATGAAGCGCGTTTTAGCCGCTAAAGACGATGCCGTGGCCGTCGCCGATGACGGCGTGCGCGTCAACGGCGAGCTGCTGCCCCTCAGCGCGCCGATCAAGGCCGACAAGGCCGGGCGGCCGCTGCCGCGCTACCAGTCCAACAGCTACACCCTCGGCAATTCCGAGGTGCTGCTTATGTCGGACGTGAGCGCCACATCCTTCGACGGCCGCTACTTTGGCCCGATCAATCGTTCGCAAATCAAGACCGTGATTCGTCCGGTCATCACCTGGTAGGGAGACACCACCATGCGCCTTTTCATCGCAGAAAAGCCGTCCGTCGCCAAGGCCATCGCCGGCGAGCTGGGCGCGACCGGCAAGGGCGACGGCTTCATCGAGTGCGGCACCGACAAAGTGACCTGGTGCTTCGGGCACATGCTCGAACAGGCCGACCCCGACGAGTACACGCCCGATGACGTGCCGCGCGGCCAGTCCGGCAAGAAGGTCTGGCGCGTCGATGAGCTGCCCATCATTCCCGAGAGCTGGATTCTCAAGCCCAAGGACGACGCGAAGAAGCAGCTCGCCGTGATCGGCAAGCTACTCAAGGAGGCCAAGGAGATCGTCAACGCCGGCGACCCCGACCGCGAAGGCCAGTTGCTGGTTGACGAAGTGCTGGAGCACTTCCGCAACAGCAAGCCGGTGCGCCGCTTTTGGGTGAGCGCGCAGGACTCCGTTTCCGTCAAGCGGGGCCTGGCCGCGTTGAAGGAGAACACCACGTATGCCGGCTGGGCCGACGCCGCACGCGGGCGGCAGCGCGCCGACTGGCTGATCGGCATGAACCTCAGCCGCGCGTACACGCTGCGCGCGCAGCGCGGCGGCTCGCGCGCCCTGCTGACCGTGGGCCGCGTGCAGACGCCGACGCTGGCCCTTGTGGTCGCCCGCGACCGCGAGATCGAGGCATTCAAGGCCGTGCCGTACCACACCATCCGGGCGGTGGTGCAGCACGCCGGCGGCAGCTTCACCGCTGCATGGAAGGCGAAGGAGGATCAAGCCGGCCTGGACAGCGAGGGCCGCCTTGTCGATACCGCCGTCGCCGACGCCCTGGTGGCCGCCGTCAAGGGCCAGCCGGGCACCATCGCCGCGTACAAGCAGGAGGCCAAGAAGCAGAACCAGCCGCTGGCCTTCGCCCTGTCCGACATTACGGCCCTGGCCTCGGCCAAGTTCGGCTACAGCGCCGAGGACGTGCTGAACACCTGCCAGGCGCTCTACGAGACGCACAAGCTGACCTCGTACCCGCGCACCGACTGCGCCTACCTGCCGGAGTCGCAGCACGCCGACGCGCCGCGCGTGCTGGAGGCGATCAAGCACGTCAACCCCGAGCTGGCCGGCCTGGTCGATGGAGCCGATCCGCGCATCAAGTCCAAGACGTGGGACGACTCCAAGATCACCGCACACCACGGCATCGTGCCGACCATGCAGAAGGGCAACAAAGCCGCCCTCAGCGAGCGCGAGCGCAACATCTACGACCTGATCGTGCGCGCCTACCTGGCGCAGTTCTACCCGCTGCACGAGTACATGCAGACCACCGTGGGCGTCGAGATCGCGGGCGAGAACTTCGCGGCGAGCGGCAAGGTGGTCACGCGCAACGGCTGGCGTGACGTGTACAGCCAGGCCGACGAAGAAGCCGAGAAGGACGAAGACGACGACAGCGGCACGCAGGCCCTGCCGTCGATGGCCCAGGGCGACGCCGTGACCTGCACGGACGCCGCCCGCAAGGACGCCAAGACGAAGCCGCCGGCGCGTTTCACCGAGGGCACGCTGATCCGCGCGATGGAGAACATCCACAAGTTCGTCAGCGACGCCGAGCACAAGAAGATGCTGCGCGAGGGCGACGGCATCGGCACGTCCGCCACCCGCGCGTCGATCATTTCCGAGTTGAAGCGGCGCGAGTTCCTGGCCGTCAAGGGCAAGCAGATCATCAGCACGACCCTCGGCCGCAGCGTCATCGACGCGCTGCCCGAGGTTGTGAAAAGCCCGGTGCTGACTGCGCTCTACGAGCGGATGCTGAAAGGCGTCGAGCAGGGCACGGCCGCCCTGGACGCCTTCATCACGAAGCAAGAGACGTTCATCCGCGACCAGGTGGCGAAGGCCAACAGCGGAGCCGTGACCATCGCCGGCGGCAAGGAAGCCGCGCCGGTGTCGTCCCTTCACAAGTGCATGGCCTGCGGCAGCGGCTTGTCGCGCCGGCCGAGCAAGAAGAAGGGGCAATTCTGGTGGGGTTGCAGCAATTTCCCCACGTGCAAGCAGACCTACCCCGACCTCAAGGGCCGGCCCGACTACAGCAAGGGCCGCAACGGCCCGGCATCCGAATGACCACAGCGAAGGAGATCGACCATGAACGAGCAAACCACCACCAACACCGCCGCCCACGACGAGCCGCTGGCCGTCCTGCCGCCGGTTGACGACGACGCCGCCGGCCGCGAGGCCGTGCGCGAGAAGATGGCCGACGCGCTGACGCCCGGCTTCCAGGTCGAGTTCGACCCCGACGAAGCCGAGCGCGTGGGCGCGTTCGTGGAGGACGCGCTGTCCGAGCAGGACGCCGCCGCGAGCGGCGACGACCTGGTGGAAGTCGATGGCGCACTGGAGCCGGCATTCCTGGACGACGAAGGCCCGAGTGCCGACATCCCGCCGTTCATCACCACCACGAACGCCCGCGAGCTGTACGACCTGCGGCCCGGCGAGACGGTGGCCCAGGCCGCCGCGCGCAAGGCGTCGGAGGGCTGACCCATGCCGATCACGAAAGCCGAGGCGCAAGGGGTGACGCGGGCTTTCGTCCGCGACTACCCCGGTGCGCTGGAGCTGGCCTACAAGTTCCGCGAGGACGCGGCCGAGCTGTACGGGCCGCGTGCGGCCGAGGTGCCGGCCGACATGAAGGGCGGCTACGTGCCCAAGGAGACGATGCACGCCGGCCGCGCCTACCGTGGCCGCGTGGACGTGCCCTTGCAGAACGTCGAGAGCGCCGGCGACCTGCTGATGACGTTGCGGCACGAGGTGTTGGGCCACTACGGGGCCAATACCTTCGCGCCTGGCGAGAAGCGCGCCTTGCTGGACGGCCTGGCGGCCGCCCGCAACGAACCCACCCTCAAGCCGCTATGGGATGACGTGAATCGGCGCTACGCCGGCCAGTCCCTGGACGTGCGCGCCGAGGAAGTGTTTGCCCTGCACTGCGAGGGCATCGAGCCGAGCCAGCACCAGGTCGCCGACCAGGTGCAGCAGCGCGGCCAACAGTCATTCACGGAAACCTGCATCGCCCGCGTGCGGCCCATGCAGGCCGACGACCTGCACAACATCGTGTGCATGGTCGCCCAGGGCCTGCGCGACCGTTCCCGGACGCAGCAGAACTTCCCTCAGTTCAACGAGCTATTCCGAAGGGACAAGAACATGGAGCCGAAGAAGCCGTTTCACGAAGTCGTGGCCGAAAAGCTGATCGAGCAGCTCAAGGCCGGCACCGCACCGTGGCAAAAGCCGTGGGAGCCGGGCGAACCCAACGCCTACCTGCCGATGAACCCGACCACCGGCAAGCGATACAAGGGCATCAACGCGATTCACCTGATGGCCCAGGGCCGCAGCGATGCGCGCTGGATGACCTACAAGCAGGCGGCCGCCGTGGGCGCGCAGGTTCGCAAGGGCGAGAAAGGCACGCCGGTTCAATACTGGAAATTCAGCGAAGAGCAAGACAAGCTGGACGACAGCGGCCGGCCCGTCCTCGATGCGAAGGGCCAGCCGGTCAAGGAAACCGTCATGCTGGAGCGGCCGCGCGTGTTCTTTGCGACCGTGTTCAACGGCGAGCAGATCGACGGCCTGCCGCCGCTCCAGCCGAAGAAGGAACAGACCTGGAACGCGGTCGAGCGCGCCGAGCACATCCTGAAAGCCTCGGGCGCAACGATCACCCACGTCGCCGGTGATCGGGCGTTCTACCGCCCTTCGACCGACAGCATCACCCTGCCGGAGCGCGGCCAGTTCCCCAGCTCCGACCGCTACTACGCGACCGCGCTGCACGAGCTGGGCCACTGGACGGGCCACGCTTCGCGCCTTGACCGCGACCTGGCGCACCCGTTCGGGAGCGAGGGTTACGCCAAGGAAGAGCTGCGCGCCGAGATCGCTTCCATGATCGTTGGCGACGAGCTGGGCATCGGCCACGATCCGGGCCAGCACGCCGCCTATGTGGGTTCGTGGATCAAGGCGCTGCAAGACGAGCCGCTGGAGGTGTTCCGCGCGGCCGCCGACGCCGAGAAGATTCACGACTACGTGCTGGCCTTCGAGCAGCAGCAGGTTCAGGAGCAAGACCAGCAGCAGAGCCAGGCCCAGGACGAAGCCGTGGCCCAGGCCCTCGCCGTGGACATTGCCGAAGTCCTGGACAACCCGGACGTGTCTTTCAGCCACTACCAGGCATTCCAGGGCGACACCCTGGAAGACGCCTTGCGCAGCCGTGGCCTCGAAACCGTGGGCAGCATCACCGGCACCGATCCCGAGCAGTTCTACGCGGTCGCCCATGACCGGCTGTCGCCGGTGTTCGGCATTGACCCGAGCCACACCGACACCGACAACGCCTACCTGGAGCGCAAGGGCCTGGCGCAAGAGTTCGCCAACATGGCCGAACAGCTCCACCTCGCGCAGCAGCTCCAGCAGCACGGCGAACAGATCGTGTCCGGCATCGACGCCGAAGCCCGGTGGAGCGACGGCCAACGCATCTTTGCGTTCCACGACCAGGACGGCGAACCCCACCAGGTTCGCAGCCTGGACGAGCTGAACAACTACGCGCCCGACCAGTTGATGGCCCTGCCGGCGCTGACCCAGCAGCAAGCGGCCGTCGCAGACCAGGAGGCGAACATGACCCCACCGACCAACGACCAGGCGGCCGCCCTGCTGGCCGCCCATCCTGCCGACGCGGTGCAGGGCATCGAGCAGGCCGCCGCCGCGCGCCGGCAGCTCGCCGCCGGCGAGATCGACGGCCAGGCGTTCGCCGACGCGACCCGTCAACACCTTGGCGTCGAGCTGCCGCCCGACTGGAGCGGCGAGCTGCGCATCGTCGGCGTGGCCGAACAGGACGGCCAGACCGTCGATGCCGCCCAGGCCGGCATCGAGCCGCAGGCGTTCCAGGTGTACGCGCGCAAGGCCGATGCGCAGTTCGGCGAGGACGCTTTTGCCTTCGTGGCCGGCACCCGCACCGAGGGCCAGGCCGAGGCGCTGGCCGAGCGCCTGCACCTGGTCGATGCGCTGGGGACCGACAACCAGCACGAGCGCGCCGCCAAGCTGGCCCGCGTGCAGGAAGAGCGTGTACGGCGCGACCCCAACGCGACCGAAGAGGACATTTCAGCCGCTAAAGAGGCTCGCAAGACCGCCGAAGCGTCGGCCATGCTCAACGACACCGACGCACAGCGCCGCGCGGCCGAGCTGGAGCGCCAGGAGCGCGAGCGGCAGCAGGTGCAGCCGCAGGGCGAGAAGCCCGAACGGCAGTACATCAACGTGCCGTACAAGGAGAAGGACGAGGCCAAGGGCCTCGGGGCGCGCTGGGATCGGCAACAACAGTCCTGGTACGTGCCGCCGGGCACCGATGCCGCACCCTTCGCCAAGTGGGCGCAGGGAGCCGCTACAGCGGCCGTAGAGCCGCGTTCGGCCCAGCAGGCACCCGAAGCCCAGGGCGAGGCGCAGAAGCCCTCGCAGCAGGCGCAGCAGGCCCGCCAGTACCTGGCGGTGCCCTACGAGCAGCGCAACGCCGCCAAGGCCGCCGGCGCGCTTTGGGACAAGGCCGCGAAGTCCTGGTATGTCGGCCCGCGTGCCGACGCGGCGAAGCTCGAACGCTGGAAGCCCGAGAACGTGCAGGCCCAGCAAGGGCCAGCGATGACGCCAAGGGAGGAGTTTGCCGAGGCCATGCGCAGCGCCGGCCTGTTCACCGGCAGCAACGCCCAGGGCGATCACCCGATCATGGACGGCAAGCGGCACCGCGTGCCGGTCGAGGGCGGCAAGAAGGGCGCGCTCGATGGCTTCTACGTGGGCCACCTGGACGGGCATCCGGCCGGGCGGATCATCAACAACAAGACCGGCACGGACATTACCTGGAAGAGCAAGGGCTACGCCTTGAGCGACCAGGAGAAGGCCAAGCTACAGGCCGAGGCGGCCGAGAAGCTGGCACAGCGTGCCGTCGAGCAGGACAAAGCCCAGGAGGCTACCGCGCAGCGCGTCGGCCGGCAGATGGCCGACCTCGTGCCCATCGAGCAGCCGACGCCCTATCTGCAAGCCAAGGGCATCCAGGCGCAGGCCGGCGTGATGACCGACCGCGAAGGCCAGAAGACCTACATCCCGGCCTTCGACGCAGATGGCAAGCAATGGACGATGCAGTACATCCAGGAGGACGGCACCAAGCGGTTCGCTAAGGACTCGAAGAAGGAAGGATGCTTCCACCCGGTCGGCGGCATGGACGCCCTGGCGGCCGCGCCGGCGCTGGTGATCTCCGAGGGCTACGCCACGGCGGCCCAGGTGGCCGAGGCCGTGGGCCACGCCACGGTCGCCGCCTTCGACAGCGGCAACCTTGAGGCCGTGGCGAAGGCGCTGCACGCCAAGTTCCCGGACAAGCCGGTCATCATCGCCGGCGACGACGACCGGCACCTGGTCATGACCCACGGCAACAACCCCGGTCGGGAGAAGGCCGAGGCGGCCGCCCAGGCCGTGGGCGGCAAGGCGATCTTCCCGATCTTCGCGCCGGCCGAGAACACCTACCCGCGCGACTTGCCCGCCATCACGCCCGACAGCTTCAAGACCCACCTCCGCGCCGAGCAGCGCCTTGCCGACGCCGCCGCCGGCAAGGTCGAGCTGGCCGGCGACGAGGCGGCCAAGCTCAAGGCGTCGATGTTGAGCGGCGCGCAGATCGCGGCACTGTCCACGATGAAGCAGCACACCGACTTCAACGACCTGGCGCACAAGAGCGAGCTGGGCATCGAGGGCGTGAAGCGGCAGATCGGCGCGGCCATCAGCCAGGTGCAGCGCGACGAACAGCAGCACCAGGAGCAGAAGCACGTCGAGAAAAAGCAACAGCAGATCGAGCAGCGCCCACGGCGGGCCGCTCGCATCGGATAAGTCGAAAAATCCGGCTAAAGTGGCCGAGCTGCACATCAGGCCGCGCGGTTTTCCTCCCTGATCGCCGGCGCGGTTTCTTCCTCCCTGAACCGCATGCAGACTTGCCGCCTCGGACACCCCGAGGCGGTTTTTTTTCGCCTCGCTCGAGCATCGCCGCATCCGACGATGCCGAGACGACCAGGCCGCGCACGTCGAGCTGCAGCATCGCCATTGCCGACGATGGCACCAGGTCGCCGGCGGTGGCCACCGACCTCGAGCTGGCATCGCCGCATCCGACGATGCGCGCCGGCGTCGACCATCGCCAGGTCTGACGATGGCGGCCGCCCTGCCCTGGATCTCGCATCGCCATTTCTGGCGATGAGATCCACGGAGCGGCCATTTAGACCCGCCAACAACGACCCGGCCAAGATAATGTCGTTTTCAGAAGGCGACTGCACCGGTTCATTGGGTTGGCCGTACCGAGTGCATAGGACTGCTGACACGACCTGTTCAGTAGTCGTATGCACGAGCCGCCGCGAGGGGATGGGATTGCTCAGGAGTCCTGTCATTTTCAGAAGACGACTGCACGGCTCTGTTGCAAAGATTGGCGGCAGTCAGAGGTAGGCTGTCGCTCTGCGCCGA
>ERZ1645192.1963-NODE-1963-length-17064-cov-7.104533_pt1 | contig 17064 bp, 16 predicted proteins | sample MGYA00575354_ERZ1645192 | MGnify/ENA primary metagenome ERZ1645192 (study PRJEB40844, sample SAMN11349763) | freshwater sediment metagenome | isolation source: river sediment | host: Sediment | place: India: Faizupur Khadar , New Delhi | collected 2017-02-21 ... | reverse complement strand
GCGCGTCTGGCCGCTTTCAGGCCGTACTTCTTTCTTTCCTTCATTCTCGGGTCACGGGTCAAGAAGCCCGCTTTTTTCAGCACAGCACGATACTGCGGGTCAGCCTGCAGCAGTGCACGTGCGATACCGTGGCGAACTGCGCCCGCCTGTCCGGTATAGCCGCCGCCGCGGACATTGACCAGCACGTCGTAGGTGCCGAGGGTGCCAGTCTCCTCCAGAGGAGAGCGAACCAGCATTTTCAAGGTCTCCAGGTTGAAATATTCTTCAATATCTCTTTTGTTGACCGTAATCTTTCCTGTTCCGGATACAAGGCGTACTCGGGCAACAGAAGATTTTCTTCTACCTGTTCCGGTATAGAGTGCTTTACTCATCTATTTTCGTACCTCCTTGTTAAACTTCCCGGTAATCGGCCGGTTTGTAGGCCACTGGGCCTTGTGCCTCGTGGTCGTGGTTGGGGCCGATATACACGCGTAAGTTTTTCAGCATCTGGGTGCCCAGCTTGTTTTTCGGGAGCATTCTCTTCACCGCAGTCATAAACAGAACGTCAGGTTTCTGTTCCATCATCTTGCCGTAGGAGATTTCCTTCAAGCCGCCCGGATAGCCGGTGTGTTTAAAGAATATTTTCTGATCCAGTTTCTTGCCGGTAAAAACGAGTTTGTCAACGTTTACCACGATGACGTGGTCACCGGTCATAATGTGCGGTGTATATTCGGGTTTATGTTTGCCTTTTAACAGTGTCGCCACCTGACTTGCAAGTCTTCCAAAAACCTGCCCGTCCGCATCGATAAGCAACCATTTAGATTCCACACCGCCGGTCTTAGCCATATATGATTTCATAGGGCTTCCTCCTGCCTGTTTTCTATTAAATTTTTTAACGATTGCATATGTTTGCATTGGGCTGGAACGCAAACAGTCGCAACAAGTATTTTAATAAAACCTGCGGGTTCTGTCAAGGGGAAATTGGCTGGCACGCGGTAAAAATGCGCATACTTTCGCGCTTTTTTGATGCTGACCCAAAAAATATATAAAAAGGTGTTGAAATGGTCAATACTATCGATTATAATAAATTCCGCTGACAATTTAATAACCTGCCGCTATAGCTCAGTAGGTAGAGCGCATCCATGGTAAGGATGAGGTCATCGGTTCGAATCCGATTAGCGGCTCCAAGATAAAACGTTTATCCTAGTGGATAGGCGTTTTATTTTGCTGAGATTAACTTGCCAGAAAAACACATATAAACGTGGTACTTTATTCATCTATGGATTCCTCTGTGACATTAAATAAATCTTCGTTACTTTGCTTATACCTTAGAAATTCATTCCCATCCCTATAGATTACAAATGTTTCATGTGCTTTATAAATAACGGTTCTATCAATATTCGAAAAATCAAAGCTGAATCTAATTGAATATTCATTTGTATCTTCTGGAAGCATTTCAACAATTACTTTGAATGTCGTTGAGTTACCTGAAGAAATATTTAAACCATTGTAAAGTCGATCACCATTTATATATACGTCAATATCAATTGCTGATTCTGCCCCATGATTTTCAATTTTGTATTGAAAGAAACTGCGTCTTTTATATTCGTCCGGCTGCATAAAAAGCTTATTAGGGTATCTTTCAATTGGTTGCAAAAACAAATTTCTTAGATTGTAAAAAGTTGCTAATCCTCTCTCAATTAAAATTCTCTCATGTGCAAAAATAATTTTTATATATTCAAAATTCTGATTCTCATCAAGAAATGAATTATCTTCAACTTGAGTTATTCTTGTAGCAAGAATAGGCTTGATACTTCTAATTCTAAATAATTTGTCCTTTTTATTCCCATGGGAAATTGTAAGTATTACACCTGCTAAAACAGCTATTCCACTCAAAACCATTCCCCAAAAGCTCAAAATGTCACTTGCAGAAAACATCGAATTGGGCTCGCCCGCATAACAAAAATATATCTTATCTATTATTATTGGTATAACAATAACCACAACAATAAAAATTGGCAAAACCCACCAATATAATTTGAAAATCTCTTTCCTCTTCATTACATTTTCCTTCATCAACTGTAAATTTTGTTCGTTTCTTTGAATCATGTCACTAACGCTTTTTTTCACCCCATACAGCCCCATCGAAATCAGAATCGGCACCAGATAGGTAAACGCCAGCCGGAACAGGATATAGAGGCCAGCGTTTAGGTCATTTTGGTTGACCCAAAGGAACAACCCCGCACGTTCAAAGCCCATCAGCACCACATAATTGAGGGTACTGTGGAACAGATAGATATTAAATCCGTGCTTATACAGGCCCTTAAATATCTTCGTGTTTGGTGCGCCCGCCGCGCACAGCGCTTTGGAGACGCCATAGACCACGCCGATGCCGAGGATGGCCCGTAGCAGGTCATAGCCCAGTGTCATTCCTTTTTGCAGAAACGCGTTGCCGTAGCCAGCGAACATCTCGCTTTTGTAATACAAAACGATATACGCCGCGAGACCGACGACGGCCATGATCAGCGCACCCTTTGTTGTTATTGTCTCCTGAAACTCGTTGAAGACCAGCCCCAGATAGAAATAGATGATGTAGGCAAAGGTGATGTTTAGGAGCGCCGGCCAGCTGACACGGTCGTACAGCGCGAGACCCGCCAGCAACAGAATGATGACGGGAATTTTGAATTTGAACAGATATTTGCGCAGGAAAAACGCGATGATGAAAATATAGAACAAAATAATCAAAAACCACAAGTGATCGAGATCGCGAAGCAAAACGAGGTTTTTGACGATGGCGGGAAGGTCGGCCAAAAGATAGATGCCGAGTAGCAGCTTTAGCGGCAGCATGTAGAGAAACCGCGTTTCGTAGAAGGGCACAATCAGGCGCTTGGTTTTCTTCCAGAGCAGGTCAGGGAAGGTATAGGGCTTCTGGTTGTAGACCAGTCCAAACACCGCGCCCGAAACAAAGAAGAACAGCGGCATATGGAACGAATAGATGATGCCGATGATGATATTCAGCACATGCTGGGCACCGTTTTCCGGGTTATAGCTGATGATATTATTCGGCGTCTCGGTAAACCCGATATGTCCGGCCACCACCAAAAAGGTGGCGATAACCGTCATCACCGCATAGGTGTATTCTCTTTTTCTGGTCTCGGTTTTTTCCATGCGTTTTCCTTGCGTGCTTTTAGGGCGATTACTTTTCATTTTTTCGATTATAGCATTTTTTCCGGCGTGTTCAAAGCGTTGTTATCTTTCTGTTAACTTGGTCGGTTATGCTATATTCAAAACTTGACGCCGTTTCAGACATTTTATGCTAAAATAATCATGACAACGCAATGATATTGCGCCCAAAGGAAGAGCCGATGGAAAACGAAAACAAACCCTACAAAATACTCGCCGTGGATGACGACACCCGTATCCGTCTTCTGCTGACCACCGTCCTGGAAAGCCGGGGCTACACCGTGGTCACCGCCGAAAACGGGCAGGACGGCCTTACCGCATTTAAGCGCGAAAAGCCGCATCTGGTGATTTTGGATATCATGATGCCCGTGATGGATGGCCTGACTTGCGCGCGGGAAATTCGCGCGGTTTCCAGCTGTCCGGTGATGATGCTGACCGCCAAGGGCGAGGAGTACGATCAGGTGGAAGGGTTCGACACCGGCGCGGACGATTATGTGGTAAAACCCTTTGCGCCCATGGTTTTAATCTCGCGCATCGAAGCCCTGCTTCGCCGGGCATACGGCGGGCAGAACGGCAAAAAGCTGTACGGCGCGCTGTCGCTCCTGCCTGAGGGACGTGAGGTTTCGGTTGGCGGCGAAAGCATCGACTTAAGCCGCAAAGAGTATGACCTTTTGACCTATTTAATCGACAACCACCATATCTCCCTCTCCCGCGACCAGATTCTCGAAGCGGTCTGGGGGTATGATTACCTCGGCAGTGAAAACACCGTGGATACCCATATCAACCGCTTAAGGAACAAGCTGAAATCCGCCGGGGACTATATCGCCACCGTCCGCGGCTTCGGCTATAAATTCGACCCAAAGGAATAATCCATGACACGCTATAAAACGTCCATCTCAAAACGACTGTTTACCTATATCATGCTGATCGTGCTGGCCTTTGCTTTTGTCGTCATCGCCTCCAACACGCTCCTGGTGCGCCCGCTCTATCGCTTCTACACCAAGGAAGCGCTGAATGAAAACCTCCAGAAAATCATGGCGCTGGATTTTAATACGGACAGCGAGGAATGGGAGGATGCCCTTGGCGAAATCACGCGGGGCAACACCTTTGAAGTGCTGATCTATGACAACTTAACGCTGATTTATTCCTCCAACGATGATTCCAGCTGGATGGGCGAACAGAAGGGCAAGCACCGCGAGGAGATAATCGAGCGCATCCGTGAGGACCAGGACGACCCCGGAGCCGTGCTGGAGGAAGTGCGCCAGCGGGGCGGCGTGCAGGACATTCTGTACCAGACCGGGGAAAAGGACGGCTACACGGTCATCCTGACGCAGGTGATGGACGCCGTGGACAACACCATTCTGCAATCCAACATCGTCGTCGGGGCCGTAGCTCTGCTGTTTTTGGCGGGTACGCTGGTCATCGCCTTTGTGCTTTCCAAGAGCTTCACCAAGCCCATCAAGCGCATGCAGTCCGCGGTGAGCAGTATGTCGCGGCTGAACTTTGACGAGGCCTGCGAAGTTTCCACCGGCGACGAGCTGGAGCATCTGGCTGACGATATCAACGCGCTTTCGGCGCAGCTGAAACAAACGCTGGAGGAGCTTCAGCAGAAAAACCTTCAGCTGGAGAAGGACATCCTATCCCAACGGCAGTTTATCTCCAACGCCTCGCACGAACTGCGCACACCGCTTTCGCTCATCAAAGGCTATGCCGATGAGATGGCCGGCGGATATATCGCCGACGAAAAGCACCAGAAGCTGGTGACCGGCATCATCGGTGAAGAAGCTGCCAAAATGAATCGACTGCTAAAGGAGATGCTGGACCTCTCCCGCATGGAAAGCGGGCGTATGCAGCTGGATTTGCATCGGCTGTCGGTAAATGGCGAAATTCGCGCGTTTCTTGAGAAATACGACGGGTATATCGCTGAAAAACAGCTGAGCATCTCGCTGAATCTGGCGGAAGGCGACGACACCGGCCTTTTCGACCCCATGCGCTTTGAACAGGTGCTGGCCAATTTCCTTTCCAACGCCGCCAAGTACGGCGACGGCGCGCACCAAATCGTCATCTCCTCGCAAGGCAATGAGGACGCCATCCGCATCAGCATGTTCAACACCGGCCAGGCGCTGGACGAAAGCACGCTCGCCCAGCTTTGGGAGCGCTTCTATAAGCAGGATGAATCCCGCGCGCAAGGTGACGACGCCAGTTACGGCCTTGGGCTTTCCATCGTGGCGGCCATTCAGAATCTTTCGGGACAGGCTTTTGGCGCCGAAAACGCCGAGGGCGGCGTCACCTTCTGGTTTGAGGTGGCCCGTGCAAAATAGAACTATTATAATTTAAGACAACAAAAAAAGGAAGGCGAAAACACCCTTCCTTTTTATATTTAATCCATTAATCAGTCCGGTTTTTCGCACTCTTCCACCATCATATTATCCGGCACTTCGGTGAAGAGTGTGGAGATGGAAACCTTCGAGTGGATGCGGCTGATGGCTTCAGCAAACAGCGGCGCCACCGAGATGACCTGAAACTTCTTGCTCTTTAAAGGATAGGGGTTGCAGACCGTGTCGGTACCCACGATAAACTCGATGGGGCTCTCTTCCAGGAGCTTCACGCCCTTCTCCTTGACCATCAGATGGGACAGACACGCAAAAATCCGCTTGGCCCCTTTGGCCTTCAGCGCCAGCGCAATCTCGTTCAGCGTACCGCCCGAAATGGTGAAGTCGTCCACAATCATGCAATTCTTGCCCTTTACATCGCCGATGACGTTGAGACATTTGGCGTTTTCGTCGTGTCCCACGCGCTGTTTGTCGCCAATGGCCACGTCAACCCCTAAGTAATCGGCAAATTTACGCGCTTCCTTGGCAAAGCCCACATCCGGCGAAACCACCACTAGATTCTTGTCGGCCAGTCCCTGCCGCTTGATGTGTTCGCAGAGGATGGGCAGGCTCATCAAATGATCCAGCGGAATCTTGAAGAATCCCTGCACCTGCGGACTGTGCAGATCCATCATCACCACCCGATCGGCACCGGCCAGCTCAATACTCTCGGCGCACACCCGCGCGCGGATGCTTACCCGCGGTTCATCTTTTTTGTCGCCCTTGGCGTAGGAAAAGTAGGGGATGATGGCGGTGACCGAGTTGGCTGAGGCACGCTTGAAGGCGTCCATCCAGAACAGGATTTCGACAAATTCGTTGTTGGGGTCCATCCCGATGGGCTGAACCAGATAGACGTCCTTGTCGCGGACCATCTCTTTCACCCGGACAAAAATATTGCCATCCGAGAACCGGATGACTTCAGAATCGCCTAACTCAATACCCAAATATTTAGACATCTTTTTGGCAAAAGAAATGCCCGATGTCCCCGCAAAAATCTTGATATCTCCGCTCGTCTGAACCATATTCTTTTAAATAACCCCCAAGGCGTTACGCCTGCTATTCATTAAGTCTATTTTAACACATTTTGGCTTTCATTTAAACGGCTATCACAGAAAAAAGGATACGCGTTTTTCGCTTATCCTTCAAAGATTTCATCGATATTCCATTTTTCGCGGAGTGTATCCAGTGTGCCGTCCGCCTTCATGGCGGCAATCGCTTCGTTAAACACGCGCGTCAGTTCGGTGTCCTTTTTGTTAAAAGCAAAGCAGTATTCGTGATACAGCATGCGGTCGGGCAGAACCACCAAATCATCGCGCATGTTTAGGTGAATAAAGAGCATACTGCCCGCAATCACATCTACCTCGAAATTCTCCACCGCGTCGAACAGGTCCTGATAGCAGGAATACTGCACAATCTGAAAGGTCTGCCGTTCCGCCTCGGGTCTTGAGGCATTCACCGAAGCCAGATAGCTTTCGATATTCTTATCGGCATACGAATCATTTAGTGTGCCCACCAGAATGGTGTTGGCTTTCAGCACATTCAGCCGCTGATCCTTTCGCGTCACCATCGCCACTTCGTCCACAAAAAAACCGTCCGAGTAGCTCAAGGTGATTCTGGACGAGGACTCGGGCACAAACGCACCAATACACATATCGATCTCCTGCAAATTCAGCTTGGAGAGCTTGGTGGTAGACTTCACTTCCTCATAGCGGATGAGGATCTTGTCCTTAAAAATACGCCGGATGGCCTCTTCGCACACATCAATCTCAAACCCTTCCATCTCTCCGGTCTCGGCGTTAAGACGGCTGTAAGGCCCAAGATCGGTTCGGACGCCGACCGTAATCATACCCTTGCTGAAAATCTCCTCGGACGCCACCGTGATGTCCGGCGGTTTTTGCAGATCATAGATATAGTAGGTGACGGCCCCCAGAAACAAAATGCCCAGAATGGACAGCAAAAAAACAAACTTGCGGTTGATATCGCTGTAGCTTTTTACCCGGGGCCTGAATATTTTTGATAAGAATTTTAAAAGCCTCTTTTTCATCAAACGTATTATATCATCCTTTTATTTTTTTTTCCGCACGCGCCCCGTCCTTTATAAAAAGTTAACATTTATCCGTTGCCATCCAATCTTGTCCTATGTTATCATTAAGTTTGTTAAAACAACTGAATAACCCTGTCCATTTTCTTTTATTTTTTATTTAGTCAGCGGACTTATTTTTAAATCATTCATTATGACTAAACTGACTTTAAACGGAGGTACAAGAAAGTGGAAACAAAATCAACACCCGCGCAGACGATTCTGATCGTCGGTGATTCTCTTAGCAAAGGCGTATCCCTTAACGAAGAAGCCAAGCGATACTTTTTCCTAAAAGAATCTTACGCAAACAACCTTGCCAAGGCAACCGGAGCCGACGTGGTGAATCTGTCCAAGTTCGGCGCCACCATCGATTTCGGACGAAGAAAGCTCTTCGAAAAGCTCGAAACAAGTAAACCCGATATCGTTCTCATCGAATTCGGCGGCAATGATTGTGATTTTGCCTGGGATGAGATTGCAAAAAATCCCTTATCCGAGCATCTTCCCAAGACGCCCCTAAACGAGTACGAAGCTTACTTAACCGAGATGGTGAACATGACCCGGCAGGCGGGCGCAATGCCCGTGGTGATGTCGCTGCCACCCCTAAACGCCGTCAGTTACTTTAACTGGTTTACTCAAGGCAGCCGGGAAAAGGGCGACAGCATCTTAAAATGGCTGGGAGACGTATCAAAGATTTACTGGTGGCACGAGCGCTATTCGGTGGCGAACCGCTCTGTGGCCGAAGCCTGCGGCGTTCCGCTGGCCGACGCCCGACGGTATTTCCTGAAAACACCGGATTACCGCGCGTACATCTGCAACGACGGGATTCATCCCAATGAAAATGGACATCGGCTGATCACATCAAGTGTATTGGACTGTTTTAACAAGAATGCCGTGCTTTTTAAGCGGATTGGCGCTTGAAGCCCCGCGGTATGAAAAAGCTGCTTTGTTTAAACACCGTTTGAAGAAAGCAGCTTTCTTCATTTTTTTAAGGAAAGGCTATGTCAGAAAACAAATTCGCTTCTCTGGAAAAGAAAATACTCGCCCGCATTAAAAACGGCACCTATCCGCCCGGACGCCCCATTCCTTCCGAGCGCATTCTGGCCGAAAGCGAAGGCATGAGCCGCATGACCGTGCGCACCGCCATCTCGGATCTGGTTCAGCAGGGTGTGCTTTTTCGCCAGCAGGGCCGCGGCACCTTTGTATCGGCCAACAAATTCACCGAGAACAACCTGATGAGCTTCAGCAAGGCGATTGTCAACAAAGGCAAAACGCCCAGCACGCTGGTGCTTTCGTTCTCTCTCGGCAGTGCCGACGATTACCCCGACATTGAAATGCTGCTGGGCGACCAGAAAGTCTACATCGCCAAGCGCCTGCGCCTGGCCGACGACATCCCTGTGGCTGTGGAAACCGTATACATCCCCTTTTTGCACGCACCCAACTTAAAAAAAGATATGCTGGAACGTTCGCTGCATGACCTGATGCGGGAAAAGTATGATCTGGAGCCCAAAACCTGCGAGCTTTCGGTCAGCGCCACGCTGTGCACCGAATCGGATCAGCGCGTTTTGCGCGTGGCCCGCAATACGCCCGTGCTCAATATCCGTTCCAAGTATTTCTCCACGTCGGGCGAACTGATCTACATAGAAAAAGCCGCTTACCGCGGCGATATGTACGAGTATATTCTGTTCACCACCAAGGGTCAGGCTTCACCCACGCCCTAAAAGGACAAACCGGTATCTTTCATCTTTTCCAAGAACACGCGCTCGAAGCCTTGGCTTTCGAGCTTTTCTTTTGCCGCGCGCCCCAGTCCGGTTTTAAAAAGACCAAACACCGCCGAACCGCTGCCCGTCACCTGCGCCGCCAAAGCGCCCGCCGCTTTCAGCGCATCCACCGCTTCCCTGCTCTGCGGCGCCAACGCAAACGCGCAGGGTTCCAGCGCGTTCTTCACCGCCGCCAGATAGGCGGTTTCGTTTTTCTCGGCCATCGCCGAGACCATATCCGCGGCGCTCCCGCCGATCTTTTCGGTTTGGTCAAACCGCCGATAGCTTTCGGGCGTGCTCACGCCGCCGAACGGCTTAATCACCACCACGTCATGCAAAAACGGATTGTCCAGCGGCGAAAGAATCTCCCCGATGCCTCTCGCGCGTGCACATCCGCCCCGGATGAAAAACGGCACATCTGCGCCGATGGTCACGCCAATAGCCGTCATTTCGTCGTCCGTTAGTCCGCACGCATACAGCGCGTTCAGGCCGCAGATGACTGCCGCCGCGTCGGCGCTGCCGCCGCCGAGGCCGGCCTGGGACGGGATATGCTTTTCAATGGTCACAGCCACTCCGGGCACTTTTGCCGCCGCCATGACGGCTATCGCGGCCTTGTAAGCCGTGTTGGTTTTGTCGGTGGGGACGGAAGAATCGTCGCAGACAATGGTGATGCCTTCGGCTTTTTTCAGCGTGATGACATCAAAAAGACCGATACTCTGAAAAACCGAATCGATTTCGTGGTATCCGTCCTGTCGAAGTGCGGGGATATGCAGGCAAAGGTTGATTTTAGCGTTCGCTTGTATGTGAAGAACGTCCATGGTTATATTCCGCTGGAAAAGATGACGTTGATGATGGTCTTCCAGAGAATTTGAATATCCAGCCAGGCCGACAGCTTCTCCAGATACTCCATATCCTTCTGGAACCGTTCTTCCTGATTTAAATCGCCCCGGCCGCTGACCTGGGCCAGGCCGGTGAGTCCCGGCTTAATCATATGCCGGAACTGATGGTCGCGCGTCAGCTGTTCCACTTCTTTTTCAATAAACGGGCGCGGACCGATAAAGCTCATATCTCCTTTGACCACACAGAAAAGCTGGGGCAGTTCGTCGATAGAAAGCTTCCTGAGCACTCTGCCCACGCGGGTGACACGGTCGTCGTTTTCGCGCTGAACAAAGGGGTTTCCTTCGGACGCGGCTTCGTGCTGAATCATCGCCTCGGCGTTGACGCACATGGTCCGAAGCTTATAGACTTTAAACACCTCGCCGTACATACCGATGCGTTCCTGAATAAAAAAGACCGGGCCTTTGGAATCCAGTTTGATGGCGATGGCCACAAAGGGAAGCAGGATAAGCAGGACGATTAACACAAAAATGCCGATGACAAAGTCGGCCAGCCGTTTAAACCCAGGGTAGTAATGCTTGCTGTAAAACGGGTAGGTTTTCTTTTTTTCTTTCAGCTCGGCAATCAGCGCATCATCGAATATAATGCGTTTTTCATGCTTTGTTTTTCCCATGATAGACTCTTTTTAGACTTTCTTTTGATTCTCAAGTGATAAAATTATACCTATGTTTTGGCCCTTTGTCAAAACCGTTTATCCTTCTGCTTAAGCAAAAGCGCCCTAATCGTTTATTTTCGAAAGCAAAAGGTAATCCCCGTATGAATAAACTATAAACATTGGCCATCTTCATGTATGGGTATTGACATATGATGACAAACGAATATAATTTAATTAAGATATGTTTTCCGGACGGACAGCATATCACACAGTTAAGGGCAGTAGCATCCGGACGGACATAACGCCTTTAACCGATACAGCAAATTTTAGGAAGGAGGATGTTTGATATGAAAATTAAAAACATCAGCGAACCGAAGAAGTTTTTCGAAGTTTTGGAACAATGCAAAGGCAATGTGGAACTCGTAACTTCTGAGGGCGACAGATTAAATCTGAAATCAACTTTATGCCAGTACATTGCGCTGACTCAGATGTTTAAAGACGCGAAAATTGACGAAGTTGAACTGATTGTATCTGAACCGGAGGATTTGAACCTGCTTTTGAACTACCTGGTACGGAAGTAGCAAAAGGGTTCAATCCCAAAAAATTGTTTCATCCATTGCCAGGCATATTTCCTTGGCAATATTATATACACTTTTAAAAAAGGTATGTTTCATGCCTTTTTTATTTTTGTTTATTTGACTTAAAGCCCGTTTACGACTAATATATAGTATATATTTTAAACGCTATTATGGATGATTATGCGCCATTGTTTGGAAGGAACAAATTGACTTTATGGAAACCACAGAAAAGCATACCGCGAGATGGTTGCTCATCGCATCAATAATCTGCATCGGGTTGGCTGTTCTCATCTACCTGCCTTTGCTTGTGCCTGCCGTTGTCGTCATCATCTGGCTTAAATTCCGCGGACCTCTGGCCATGCTGCCGTACTTTATCTATCTCGGCATCACCTATCTCATCGGTCAGGTCTTTTCTCTGGTTTTGTCGTCCTTCGGCATTTCCGCGGATAATTTCGCGGTTTTCTTCATTATCCTTTTTGTTTGCCTCACCTTCCCGCCCACCATCGTCTCGGTGCTTTCCCACCGTTCGGGCCGACGGATGTATGAATGTGTGCTCCAGACCATTCTGGCTTCCTTTTTCGGCGTCGGCGCTTTTGTGGCTGTGGTGTATATCTACACCGAACAGAGCCTGACCACACTGATGATAAATGCGCTGACCCAGATGATCAACTCGGATTCCGCCCTTCTAGACAACAGCTATGCGCAGGCGATGGCTATCAGCAACATAATCAGCGGAACCACTGCCGCGGCATCCACCGCCACCGAGGCCCAGAAAATTGCCTTTATGACCGACGCGTTTACCCAGACGCTTCCCACCATTTTAGGTTCGCTGGTCGTCTCGTTCGGTCTGCTCACCGGCTTTTTCAGCTACTATCTGCCCTATCTCTTCCTTAAGAATAAAGATATCAAGCTGACCCCCTGCCCGGCTTTTAAGGATCTTAGAATCCCCAAACCCGAATGGATTATTCTCATCGTCGTCTATCTGGCCGCGTCCGTCGTCACGATGACCAACGCCGCCAGTCTTCAGATTGTGGCCCTCATCCTGCGCTCGGCCATCAGTATGGTCTTCACGATTCAGGGTCTGGCGTTTCTTGTCTTTCTTTTCAAGTCCAAACGCATCAGCACATTCTTTTTCGTCGGACTCATCGTCATCGGTTTTTTGTTCGACGTGCTGTTCTGGCTGGGTTTGCTGGAATCGGTTTTAAACATGCGGCTTCGGATTAAACTGGCGGAAAACGGCGGAGGTGAAGGATTCGGTGAATAAGAAGATGATTCGATTTTTCTCTTTCCGAAATGTATTTCTCATTCTCACATCGTTTGCCGTTTCCGTGGGGTTTATTTTCTATGAATCCAAGTATGCGCCTTATGTCGTTTCGAGCGTCCTGATCCTGTGGCTGACTTACCATATCTATTACGTGATGATGCAGCAGCGGTGGCTGAAGTTTGCCGACCAAGTGCTGCAGATGTTGAAACCGAATCTGTCCATCTATGTGGATACGGCCACCATGCCCATGGTGCTGACCGACTCCAGGAACGTTGTGCGCTGGCAGAACCCCGCATTTACCAATCTCTTGGGCAGCGTTTTGACCGGAAAAGACATATTCAAAATTCTTCCGAATATCGACAAACCCAGCAAGGATAAATCCATCGTTATCGGCAACCGAAAGTTCATCAAGGAATCCTTCAGCTGTGAATATAACCATGTGGATATGACCCTGCATCGCCTGGTCGATCCGCAGGAGGACCTTTTGGCCTCCACGCTGTACCGCAAGCATCTGCCGGTGGTCAGCATCATCCAGATTGACAATTACGACGAACTTTCGACCGGCCCGGAGAATATCTCCACCGCCGAAATCTCGTTTTCTATCGAAAAAGAACTCAATGAATTTGCTAAGCCTTTGAAAGGGCTTTTAAAGAAGTTCGACCGCGACAAGTATCTGCTGGTTTTCGAGCGCAAATATCTGGCCGGTCTCATCCAGTCAAAATTCGATATCCTCAATAAAATTTCGTCGCTGAACATCAACGGCGCCCAGCCGACCATCTCCATCGCGGTCGGCGTAAACAATGAACTCATCGATTCTCACGCTTCGGCGTTAAAATCGCTGGAATACGCTTTGGGCCGCGGCGGCAATCAGGCCGTCATCAAGCGCAAAGACCAGTTCAGCTTCTACGGCGGCCCCAAAGGCAGTATCGTGCGCTCATCCAAGGTGAAATCCCGCATGTTCAGCCATGCCTTAAAGAACCTGATGGAGCAGTGCGACCAGGTGTTTGTCATGGGCCACACCATCCCCGACCTCGACTGTATGGGTTCGGCCATGGGCATTGTTGCCTGTGCACGCCACGTGGACAAAAAGCACTATATCGTCATGGACCCGCCCACCGCATCGCTGGACTACTTCCTCGGCAACGTCAGCAAGGTGAAGGAATACCGCGATGTCATCATATCGTCGAATGAGGCGTTAAACCGCATCACCCCGGCTTCGCTCGTCGTGGTGGTGGATACACAGATTGAATCCTTCTCGGCTTCGCCCGAGCTTTTACAGCACGCCGAGACCATCGTCATTATCGACCATCATTTAAAAGGCACCGATAATATCGAAAACGCCGCGCTGGTCTACCATGAACCCTTCGCCTCATCGGCGGCCGAGCTGGCGACCGAAGTGGTGCAGTACTTCGACGACAACGTCACGCTGCTGCCCATCGAGGCCGAATCTCTGCTTTCGGGCATCACGATTGACACCAAGGGCTTTTCGTTTAAGACCGGTGTGCGCACCTTTGAAGCGGCGTCTTTCTTACGCAAATCCGGTGCGGACACCACCAGCATCCGTCAGCACTTTAAGGACGATTTTAACACCTTTACCGCCAAGGCAGACGTGGTGAAAAGCGCTGAAATCCGCAACGACGGCATCGCCATCGCCGTGTGCCCCAAGGGCACTGAAAACGCGCAGGTCATCGCCGCACAGGCGGCCGACACGCTGGTTTCCATCACCGGCATCAACACCTCGTTTGTTTTTTCCACCCAGGACGACGATGTACTGATTTCGGGGCGCAGTATCGGCGGGCAGAATGTCCAGCTGATTTTAGAATCGCTCGGCGGCGGCGGACATTCCACCATCGCGGGCGCCAGACTGGAAAAGACCACATTGGAAGACGCAAAAAAACAGCTCTTAAAGAAGCTGGATGAACTATAGACTATTTCGGAGGTAACGCATATGCAGGTCGTATTGTTGGAAGACGTAAAAGGCACAGGCAAAAAGGGAGACCTCGTTAATGTCAGCGACGGTTACGCCAATAATTTTTTGATTAAAAAGAAACTGGCCACACCGGCCACCAAAGAGAACATCAACGCCGCCAAGATGAGCGAAAAAGCGGAAGCGCATCGGAAACAGGTGGAGCTGGAAGAAGCCCGCGAACTGCAGAAAAAAATCGACGGCAAAACCGTCAAGCTGGCCGTAAAGGTGGGCGAGAACAAAAAGCTGTTCGGCAGCATCACGGCCAAGGAAATCGCCGCCGCGCTGAAAGACCAGCAGGGTTTTGATGTGGACAAAAAGAAAATCATTCTGTCCGAGCCCATCAAGGACTTAGGGCAGTACGAAGCGGATATTAAAGTGTACGCCAACATGACCAGCAAGATTTACGTGGTGGTCAGCGAAGCTTAAAAAAAAGAACCCCGCCGGCATCGCCGGTTGATGAACCATACCGAGGATAGAAAGCCATGGCCGACCAACCTTTGGGAAAAACCCCGCCGAATCATATCCAAGCCGAACGTGCGGTGCTGGGCTGTATTCTGCTCAACGAAAAAGCCGCGTACATTGCGGTGGAAAAGCTGAAACCGCAGGATTTTTACGCGCCCAAAAATGCGCTGGTCTTTGAATGCGTCACCGAACTCATCATCGAATCCCGGCCGATCGACCTCATCAGCGTCACCGACAAACTGAACGCCAAAAAGAAATACAACGAAACCGAGGATTTGCGCGACCTTGGCGATATGATGCAGCTGGTTCCCACCATGGAAAACCTGCCCGAATACATCGATATCATCAAGGATAAGTCGGTGCTTCGTCAGCTGGCCGCGGCATCCAACGCCATCATCAGCGATGTGTATAACTCGGAGCAGTCGGTGGAGATTCAGCTGAACCGCGCCGGCGAGATGATGTACAACATCGCGGTGGGCGAAACGCAGAATTCACTGACGCATATTGAAGGCGCGCTGATGGAATCCTATAAAATCATCTCCGAACAGGCCAAAAACCGTCGCGGTTTGATGGGCGTGGCCGCCGGTTTCCCGCTTTTCGACAAGATGCTGTCGGGTCTCCAGCCCACCCAGCTCATCATCGTGGCCGGGCGCCCAGGCATGGGCAAAACCTCGTTCGGACTCAATATCGTCCAAAATGTCGCCATCCGCGAAAAAAAGCCGGTTGCGGTCTTTTCGCTGGAAATGAGCAAAGACCAGTTGGCGACGCGGCTGATGTGCTCGGAAGGGCGTGTGGACAGCCAGAAAACCCGTACCGGGGCGTTGACAGCCACCGATTTTGAACGCCTGGCCGAAGCCTTAGAGTTTTTAAGCACCGCACCCATCTACATCGACGACACCGCGGGCATCACCATGACCGAAATTCTGGCCAAATGCCGAAGGGTCAAGATGGAGCACGGCTTGGGCCTGGTCATGATTGACTACCTCCAACTGATGAACTCCACCAAACGCACCGACAACCGCCAGCAGGAAATTTCCGAAATCACCCGTTCGGTCAAGCTGATGGCCAAGGAACTTGGCGTACCCGTCATGCTCCTGTCCCAGCTTTCCCGTGCTTCCGAAAAGCGTACCAAAGACGAGCGGATGCCGGTGCTTTCCGACTTACGTGAATCCGGCTCCATCGAGCAGGACGCCGACGTGGTCATCTTCCTGCACCGCGAAAATTATTACGACGAGCAGGCCGACCAGACCGAGGCCAAAGTGAAGATTGCCAAACAGAGAAACGGCCCGACCGGTGTGGTCAACATGGTCTGGAACAGCGAGTTTACCCGCTTTGAAGAGAAGGATATGATGCATCAGGAGGATGCCCCGTTTTAGGGGATGAGACATGATTACAAATCAGTGGTTTTTGGGCTTGGACGACATCAGCGACGCCCTTTTCATTCGAAACAAAGTATTTGTGGAAGAGCAGGGGAACCCCGCCGAAGCTGAGCATGACGAGATCGACAAAACCGCCCTGCATCTGGTGGTGTACGCCGATGGTGCGCCGGTGGGATGCGCGCGCATGGCTCCCAGCGAAGGCGGATTCAAACTCAGCCGCATCGCCGTGCTGAAAGAATCTCGCGGCAAACGATACGGCGACCTCATCATGCGCCTTTTGCTGTTTAAGGCGTTTCAGATGGGTGCCATAACGGTGTCTCTGGACGCCCGAGAATCGGCTGTGGATTTTTACACCCGATTCGGATTTGTGCGAAACGGCGAACCCGTTTGCGGCGCGTGCCAAAGCTGTCTGCCCATGACCGTGACCCCCGAAACCGTGGTTTACCCCAGTGAATGTCAGCACGAATAAGTAAAACGAATAATTGGATATATCAAAAAAAGCCCTTTCGGGCTTTTTTGTTTGGTTATCGCATGATTATTTTAGAAATC
>ERZ1645192.1961-NODE-1961-length-17066-cov-6.737288_pt1 | contig 17066 bp, 19 predicted proteins | sample MGYA00575354_ERZ1645192 | MGnify/ENA primary metagenome ERZ1645192 (study PRJEB40844, sample SAMN11349763) | freshwater sediment metagenome | isolation source: river sediment | host: Sediment | place: India: Faizupur Khadar , New Delhi | collected 2017-02-21 ... | reverse complement strand
TGGGCCACGCCGTGCCCGAGACCGAGAGCGCCATCGCGGCCTTCATCGTCTTCACCGGCGCCTATGTAGCCGAGATCGTTCGTGCCGGCGTCCTGGCCATTCCCAAGGGACAGACCGAGGCCGCCCGCGGATCGGGCCTGTCCCACACCCAGACCATGGTGCATATCATCCTGCCCCAGGCCTTGCGGAACATGATTCCATCCTTCGTCAATCAGTTCGTGTCCCTGACCAAGGACACGTCCCTGGCCATGATCATCAACGTCAACGAGTTGACCCTCTCGGCCCGGCATATCTACACGCGGACCATGAAAGCGCCGATGGAGATCTTCCTGGCCATCGCGCTCCTGTATTTCATCATCTGCTGGGTGCTGACGGCCTTCAGCCGCAGGCTCGAACGGACCATGTCCCGCTATCAGGCCAGAACTGATGGAAAATAAGCTCACCCGCCTCGACATCTCCTTCGACCCCGAGTTGGATGACACCGTCACCGCGACCCTCTACCTGCATACGCCGTGGGGCTGGCAGGACAACGGGCTGCGGGACGGCCTGCGTCGGCTGACCGTGCACTTCGGCCGGCCCGAGCAGTCGGCCGAAACCGAGGCCGCTCTGCTGGACGCCTGTCCGGCAATCGTCCTGCAAACCTCTTCCGAGGACAACGCCGACTGGGGCAGCGCCTGGAAGAAGTATTTCACGCCCATCCCCATCGGATCTCGCTTCGTGGTCGTGCCGTCCTGGCTCAGGGATGAGCCGCAGGGCGCGCAGCCCATTGTCATCGAACCCAAAATGGCCTTCGGTACGGGGCACCACCAGACCACGGCCCTGTGCCTGGGCGCCCTGGACCGACTGTCGTCTGAGGGAGTCATCCTCCCTGGTCAGTCCTTTCTGGACCTGGGTACGGGCTCGGGAATCCTCGGCATCGCCGCCGCCAAGCTGGGCCTCTCCGGGCTGGGCCTGGACATCGACCCCGTGGCCGTGGACAACGCCCGCGAGAACGCGGCCCTGAACTCCGTGGAGGACCGGCTCGAACTCGACGCCGGGAGCATCGACGCCGTTGCCCCCGGACGGCGTTTCGACTGCATCCTGGCCAACATCCTGGCCAACCCCCTCATCGACCTGGCCGAGGACATCGCCGCCCGCCTGGCCTCCCCCGGCGTTCTCGTCCTCTCGGGCATCCTGCGCGAGCAGGCCGACCGCGTCGCCTCTGCCTATACGGTCCAGGGGCTCTCCGCCCCCGACATCTCGTTCTCGGGCGAATGGGCCCTGCTCGTCTTTCGGACATGAAGCGCCAAGACCTCCTCATGCGCTATCATGCGGCCATGCTGGAGGAACTGGGGCCGAGCCAGTGGTGGCCGGGCCAGACCACCTTCGAAATCATGCTGGGCGCCATCCTGACCCAGAACACTGCCTGGGCCAACGTCGAGAAGGCCATTGCCAACCTGCGACAGGCCGACCTTCTGGAGGCAGAAGCCCTTTATGCCTTACCCCTAGACAGGCTGGAGGAATTGATCCGCCCGTCTGGATTCTTCAGACTGAAGGCCCAGCGCATCCGGCACTTTCTCGACTTCCTGTCCGTGTCCTGCGCCATGGACCTGGACCGGCTCCGTCATGAGGACATGGCCTCATTACGCGACCGGCTGCTCCAAGTTCAGGGCATCGGACCCGAAACGGCCGATTCCATCCTGCTCTACGCCCTGGGCCTCCCATCCTTTGTGGTGGATGCCTACACCAAGCGCATCCTGAACCGGCATTCCCTTGTTCCCGAGGACATCGGATATGACGAGCTGCGGGACTTCTTCATGGATGCGCTCCCGGCGGATGCCGCGCTGTTCAACGAATTCCACGCCCTCATCGTTCGAGTCGGCAAGGCATGGTGCGCCAGAAAAGAAGGGAAATGCCCCTCCTGTCCCCTGTCCCGCTTTCTGGGTTAGCATGCGGCCTCTTGACCTGGGCTGCAAAAAACATCATCCCCAACCCATGCGCAGCCCCTCGCCCCGCTCCATCGTTCACTTTTGCGGTCTCTGCCTGATCATGCTGGCCGGCCTGATTCTTGGCGCAGGACCTTCCTCGGCTTCGTTGGAAGAGGAAGTGGCCCGCAAAAACAAAGAGCTGGCGGAACAGAAACGTCAGATCCAGGCCCTGACCGACGAGGAACGCCGATTACACAAGAACTTGGTGCAGTTGGAAACTTCAGTCCAGGAAGCAACCGCAACCCTGCAGCGGCAGGAGACGGAACTGACCCAACTCAGGGCGAAGCAGGTCGAGACCGCCAAGCATCTGAACCTGCTGTTGGCAGAGCGCGAGAAAACCGGCAGGCAATTGGAAGAGCTTCTGCAGACCCTGTGGCCCATCTATCTCAAGGCCAGAGAGGAAGGCGTCGCTGCACCCGAGCAATGGTCCCTGAACGACCGCAAAGGGGAATGGCTCGCGTCCATGTACCGGGAAGCCCAGCGGATACGGGGGGACATCGAGCGCCAGACCCAGGAGGTGGCTGACCAGCAGTCAGCCCTGGACCAGATCGCGGCCAATGTCGCGGCCCAGATGGAAAATGCCAAGGCCACGCGAACTGACCTGGAAAAGAAAAAAAAGCAGTATGACAGCCAGATCAAGGAGGTCCGCTCCCAAAAGGTCCAGAGTGAACGGGAGATCCGGAACCTCCTGGGGACCATTGCCAGTCTGCGCCACCAGATCAGCCTGCAGGCATCGCGGCAGATCTCCAAACTTCAGGGTCAACTCAGTTGGCCTGCCAAAGGCCGGACCATCGTCCCCTTTGCTCCGGATGCCAAGCCTGGGAGCAACGGCATTGGCCTGTCCCTGACACCAGGCGCGCCCGTACGCAGCATCTCGTGGGGCAAGGTCGTACACAACGACCAATTGCGCGGCTTTGGCCAAGTGGTCATCGTTTTCCATGGCGAGGACTACTACTCGCTTTATGCCTTCCTGTCCGATGCGCCGCTTCCGGTCGGCAAGGAAGTGGAACGCGGGCAGCAGATCGGAGTCTGCGGATACTATCCACCGGCCAAGGGTGACGGGCTGTATTTCGAATTGCGTTTTAAGCAGAAAGCCATTAATCCGCTGAAATGGTTACAATCGGGCTAGGAAGAGGAAACCATGGTGCCCAGTTCCCGCACTGTGAGCAGTCCGGAATTTTCAAGTGAAATCTAATTCTTTACGTCATTCCCTAAGGGGGGACATCATGCGCCTTAGTCGCCTTCTTGGCACGCTGATTCTTCTGGTCGGCCTTTGCGGCACGGTCTCTTCCAGTCAAGCCCGTGATACGGACCAATTTCAGGCTCTCAAACAATTCAGCCAGGTCCTCGACCTGATTGAAAAAAACTACGTGCAGGAAGTGAATCGCACCGATCTGATCCATGGGGCCATCCAGGGCATGCTCAACTCCATCGATCCCCACTCCACCTACATCGACCTGGAGAAATTCAAAATGATGCAGGAGGAATTCCAGGGCGAATTCGGTGGGATAGGCATCCAGATCGGGGTGCGGGACAAACGTCTGACCGTCATCGCGCCCATCGAGGACACGCCTGCAGACAAGGCCGGGCTCAAGCCCGGCGACATCATCGTGGAGATTGACGGTGAATCTGCCCTGGACACATCCCTGGAAGACGCTGTGGCCAAGATCCGCGGTCCCAAAGGCAAACCCGTGACACTGACCATCCTGCATAAGGACTCTCAGACCCCTGAAAAGGTGACCATCATCCGCGGGCTGATTCCGCTCATCAGCGTCAAGACCAAGGAACTCGAACCCGGCTATCTGCACGTCCGTCTGACTGATTTCAAGGCAAACACCACGGAAGACCTGCATCGCAAGTTGCAGGAATACGCGACATCCACCGAACTCAAAGGCATTGTCCTGGACCTGCGCAACAATCCAGGCGGGTTATTGAATCAGGCCATCTCCGTGACCGACACGTTTTTACGGGATGGCCTCATCGTCTACACCCAGGGGCGGGATCCCAAGAGCCGCAAAGACGAAACGGCCAGCAGACAGGCCACGGACGTGAACTGCCCGGTGGTGGTACTTATCAATGCCGGTTCTGCGTCAGCCTCGGAAATCGTGGCTGGGGCCCTGCAGGATCGTAAACGGGCCATTCTAATTGGCGAGCGGACCTTCGGCAAGGGCTCGGTCCAGACCATCATGCCGCTGTCCGACGGCTCCGCGGTCAAACTGACTATTGCCCTTTACTACACACCCAACGGACGCTCCATCCAGGCCGAAGGCATTGAACCCGACGTGGACATCCCCTTCGTCCCCCCCACGGAAGAGGGGGACAAGGCGAACTTCCGGGAGGCCAACCTGTCCAAGCATCTCGACAACCCCAACGGAGATTTTTCGGCCGCAATCAAGACCGAGGACGCCAAGGAGATTCTGGCCAAGGACAATCAGCTCCGCATGGGCTTGAGCCTTGTCAAATCCCTGCCCCGCTTCATGCAGATTTCCAACTGAATCATGACCGGGACGGCCTGGGCCGTCCCGGCAGCCTGATGCCATGCCGCCGAAAAAACATACAAAAAGGAGATCCTCCTCTGGATTTCCGAGGATATCCCTGTTCCGGGCTCTGGCCTGGATCGCGATCATCCTGTTGGGTGGACTGACACTTTTTGTCTTCATGCACCAGTCCGCGACGACTCCCCCCAAAGCGGAGAGCCCGGTCCAGACTCCTGTCTCGCCCCCCCCACAGGCAGTCCCTGGCCCAGAAAACGCAAGCCCACCGCATCCTCCGTCCCCCCCGGCTCAGACGCAACAACCCGTGCAGCCATCGGACGCGGGAACTCCGCCCCTCGTCTACGAGGCCGAAAAGTACGATTTCGAGGCCAAGGTCCGCAGGATCGACATGGCAATCCTGGAATCATTGTCCGCTCTTGGCGAGCCCCGTGATTCCATGCGGCACAAGGCCGTGGAAGCGCGCCTCCATGACGGACAGGAATTCTTTTATCAGAATCTGACCATCGGGCTGACTCAGGATGTTTTTCCCTTTCTCGCCGAACTGAAGCGGAACCTGCACCTGCTTGCCCCGGAGTCGACCCTCGCCACGGTCAACGATAACCCGCGGGACCTGGAAATCTCTGTACTGGGCGAACCAACCCACCACATATTCATCCCCCTGACCATCCCACCTGAACCGATCAAGCCCGAGGCCCGTGCCCCCAGAATAGTCATTGTGATCGACGACATGGGCGAAAGCCTGAATGTGGCTAAGCGTCTGGCGGACCTCCCCTTTCCGGTCAGCTTTTCGGTCCTGCCGCACAGCACCAAGGCCAGGCAGGTGGCCAAACACGGCCGGGAAAATAATCTCGAACTGCTTCTGCATCTGCCCTGCGAACCTGAAGGCTACCCCAAGATCAACTCCGGACCTGGCACGCTCCGCGCGAACATGTCCCCTGCCACCCTGGAGCGGATGCTGGTCGATAACCTGAACCGGCTGCCGGAGGTGGATGGAGTGAACAACCACATGGGCTCCAGATTGACGCGGGACAAGCAGGCCATGACCATCGTCCTTTCCCATCTCAAGGGACGCGGCAAATTCTTTCTGGACAGCGTGACCGGCCCTGGAGGATGCGTCCGCGAGATCTCTGAACGCTTGCATATGCGCTATCTCCGGCGACACATCTTCCTGGACAACACCCCGAAGGAGAATTCCATCCTCCTGCAACTCCAAAAGGCCGAATCCCTGGCTCGCCGCACCGGTCTGGCAGTCGCCATTGGCCACCCCTATCCCGCCACGCTGAAAGCACTGGAAACCTGGACCAGAACCCGAGACATGCGCATCGACATCTGCAAGATACAAGATATTTGACAAGATAGATCTTTTTGATCACGAAATGGACTATCGTGAAAGAAGCACTTCAACACCGGGATCTGCCATGGATGCTTTTCACTCGTCATCATGCCTGGGTCTGCTCCTGGATATCGCACGACGCCTCACACATCAGACCAGCATCCACGAGACGCTGGAGGAAATCTGCGCCCATCTTCAGAAATGCTTTTCAGCCAGACATATGGCCATCCTTCTGCTTGAACCTGAAACCGGGGACCTGATCTTCTCCCACGTAGCCGGGGAAAGAGGTGACGTACTGCGGGGAAAAAAGCTCCCCAAAGGCAAAGGGATAACCGGATGGGTGGCCGGCACGGGAGAAGCGCTCCTCATCGAAAATGTAACCACTGATCCCCGTTTCCAGTCTCAACTCCTGCCCGCCACAGGCACGGATGTGCGTTCTGTCATGGCCGTTCCCCTCAAGAGCGCCAATGTGGTCTACGGCGTCCTGGAAATGGTCGGCAGCCAACACGGCTCCCCTTTCACTGCCGACAACCTTCAGGATCTCAAAAATTTTACCGATCTGATGGTGGTGATTCTCGAACGGGTCTACTATTTCCAGGCCATGAAGCGCATGGCCGAAACGGACCTCCTCACCGGTCTGCCGAACACGCGCACATTTACCAGATCCCTGGAGCGCGAAATCGAGATCTGCAAGAGGTACGGTACCCCATCCAGCCTCATTCTCATGCACCTCGGAAGCCTGCGGGCCGCCAACGAAGAATACGGCAAGACCAGGGTGGACAGCTTTCTGCGGCACGTGGCGACCATCCTGCTGGAAGGGGTGCGCAAGGCGGATCTGCCCTGCCGCCTCGGCTCCAGCCGCTTCGTGGTCATCATGCCCTGTATCGCCAAGGCCCAGGCCCTGGAAGTCAGCAGTCGCCTTCAATCCAGAATCCATCTCCAGGGTGAATTGCTGGAACTCCCCCTGCTCAAGCTCACCCTGGAGGTTCGGACAGGCACCCAGAGTGATCTTGCCCCGTTGTTGGACATCATCAAGACGGGCAAGACCGAAGACCGGGGATTCCGAAAGCTCCGTGATGTTGCAGCCAACTTCCTCCCTCTCCTGAACGAGGAGATCCAGTCCCTGGACCGCCGCCAGTACTACCGCAAAAAAGTGAAGCTCGCCGGGCAGTTTGAGAATCTTGACACCGGCGACAAAGGAGAAGTGCTGGTGGAAAACCTTTCCCTGAAAGGGGTTGGATTCTCGACCTTAGGGCCCAACGCCCTGTCCAAGAATGCACGCATCCGGTTGCGCTTTGTCCTGGACGATTCCCGGCGCTCAGAGATAGACCGTCTGGTCCTGGTCCGCTACACCAGGGACCGCTACACAGGGTCTGTCTTCACGGATCAGAAAAGCTACGAAGGCGATCTCGGCTTCTACCTCATGCGCTAGGCATTGCCTCTCCATTTGGAGGGCTGGACCATGGTTTTTTCCGGGTGAAGGACAGTGTTCCCCCTTGTGGAAACAGGGTGCACGACTTGAATGACCAAACAGTCGCTTTTTCAGGCCGTCCCTTGTCATTTCCGCATCCCGGGAGTAGGACGCGCAAAAAATCATGCGAGGAGAACTTATGGAACGCACTTTTTCCATCATCAAACCCGACGCGGTGGAGCGCAACCTTCAGGGTGAAATCATGGCCATGATCCAGAAGGCCGGACTGCGCATCATTGGCCTGAAAATGATCCACCTGACCAAGGCCCAGGCCGAAGGATTCTACGCCGTGCACCGGGAACGCCCCTTTTTCGCCAGCCTTACGGACTACATATGCTCTGGCCCGTGCGTGGTCATGTGCCTTGAAGGCGAGAATGCGGTCCAGAAATACCGTGACCTGATGGGTGCCACCAACAAGGACAACGCCGCCGAAGGCACCATCCGCAAGAAATACGCGCTGGATATCGAAAAAAATTCGTGTCACGGCTCCGATGGTCCGGACACGGCGGCAGTGGAAATTGCTTATTTCTTCAACGCCTTGGAACTGGTGGGCTAAATGAAACGCTTCGGGTTTATCGGACTGGGAAATATGGGCGGCGCCATTGCCGGTGGCTTGGCCAAAACCAAGTCGTTCGAACTGATCGGCTTTGACCCGAGCGAGGTCATGCGGGCCAGACAAGCAGGCATCATGACCATCCTGCCCTCGGGACAGGACGTAGCCAGGCAGGCAGATCTCCTTCTCCTGGCCGTGAAGCCCCAGGTCATGCGCCACGTCCTGACAGACCTGGCCCAATCCCTGAAACCAGGGACCTGTCTCATCTCTATCGCCGCGGGTATCCCCCTGGAAATGCTCATCAAGTGGTCCGGCAAGAGCTGCCCCGTTGTGCGAGTCATGCCCAACACCCCGGCCATGGTCGGAAAGGGGGTATACGCCCTCTGCTTTGACCACGATCTCCTGAACAATGAAACCAAGCGCATGGTGTCCGAGGTTTTCGCCTCCATCGGGCAAGCCCATGTCCTGCCGGAAAAGCTGTTCAATGCCTTTACCGGACTCATTGGCTCCGGCCCGGCGTACGTCTTCGCCTTCATGGAGGCCCTCATCGACGCCGGCCTGACCCTTGGCCTGACCCGCTCTCAGGCCACGGCCATGGTCAAGGCCCTGGTTTCGGGCTCGGCTCTCATGGCCGAAGACGCAGGCGCGCATCCGACAATGCTCAAGGAGATGGTCACTTCGCCAGGAGGAACGACCATCGCCGGCCTCAATGCCCTGGACGAGCACCGATTCAAATTCGCCGTCAGCCAGGCGGTCCTGGCAGCCACCAAACGGGGCAAGGAACTGGGAGACTAGGGCGGCTACGGCCGCCTTTTTCATGACATGGCCATATCCCTGCGCACCGCCCGATTGACAGGCATGCCGGCCACAATCCAGGACCAGCCCGTGATCGAAAGCATCTACGCCGAGAACGTGGGAATTCTTCGCCCGCTGGCCCCCCGGGAACGACCCTAAGGCGCTGGCTGTCCGCTTTGTCCGACGCCTCAACCTCCCTTCTCCCGGCTCTTCAGATCGCCTGCACAATCTCGTTCTGCGCGAGGACCCTTCTTCCGTCCCCATGGGATTGCTCAGCGTCTATCTTGGCTATCCCCGGTCCAGCGTGGCCTATGTCGGCGAGCTGTTTCTGCGCCCGGCCAGCCGGGGCCGGGGGCTTGGCCTGAAACCTACCTTGGCCTGGAAAGCATCCCCGGGGCAGGGACATGCGGACCGTGCGGGTCGGGATTGGGCTGCGCAACTGGAACGCACTGCGTTTCTGGATCCGGCTCGGGTTCCAGCGCATTACCGGCATGAGCGGGTCCAGGGTGTACGCCCCAAACGCCTTTGCCTTCCTGGAGCTGCAAAAGAATCTGTGATTCCAAAAGGATCACGTGCCAGGGAAATTCTTGACAGAAGATTGTCGCGCGTCTAAACGCTTTTCACTCCGGGCGATTAACTCAGTGGTGAGAGTGCCATCTTCACACGGTGGAAGTCACAGGTTCAAATCCCGTATCGCCCACCACGAACGCAAAAACCCTTCCAGGCAATCCGCCCGGAAGGGTTTTTTTGCGCATGGAGCTATCATGCACATCCCTGACGACTATGAATTGATGGACAGCGGCAACGGTCAGAAACTGGAACGCTTCGGCCCCGTCATCCTGGCTAGGCCCTGTGCTCAGGCCGTCTGGGAGCCGCGCCACCCTGAACTCTGGGACAGCGCCAATGCCTCCTTCGACCGCAAAGAAGGTTTGAACTGGCACGGTCGCGAGCGTCTGCCCGAGGACTGGGTCGTGACCGTGCGGGGCGTGCGCATGCGTCTGTCCACCACGGACTTCGGGCATCTGGGCATCTTCCCTGAAACCATGGATCAGTGGTCCTGGATCGCTTCGCAACTCCGCGACGCCGCCAAATCGAGAAGCACGGCCCCGCGCTTTCTGAATCTCTTCGCCTACTCAGGGGGTGCGACCCTGGCCGCAGCCAAGGCCGGGGCCCAGTGCTGCCATCTGGACGCATCCAAGGGGATGGTCGAATGGGCCAGGGCCACTGCGGTTTTGAATGGCCTGCAGAACAGCGGCATCCGCGTCATCGTGGACGACGTGGGAGGATTCCTGCGCCGCGAGGTACGACGCGGACGCAACTACGAATGCGTGCTGCTGGATCCACCCTCCTTTGGACGGGGCAAACGGGGTGAACTCTACAAAATCGAAAAAAACGTGCAGGAAACCCTGAACCTGGTAGGCCAAGTGCTGAGCGACACCCCCCTCTTTGTCATCCTGACTTCGCACACCCCTGGCTTCTCGCCCATTGTGCTGCAGAATCTCCTGGAGCAAGCCCTGGGCCAGGGCAGGCTGACATGCGGGGAAATGCTCCTGCGCGGCGGCCCTGACGTCCTCGACCTGCCCAGCGGCAACTGGGCTCGGTGGCAGGCTACATGATCCACCCCTTGGCATTTCTCATCCCAGGCTCCACAGGGCCAGAAGGCTGCCCAGGCCCGCAAGGAACACCGCACACAGCCCTGCGGCCAGCATAAGCACCCGGCGCATGGTCCGGATCGCATAGCCGTTCCACGGTCCGTCCGGTCCGAGACGTGGCTTGTCCTTCACTGCCCCGAAATAGCGGGTCGGCCCGCCCATGCTGACCCGTGCCGCATGGGCCGCTGCGCTCATGGGCCAGCCCGCGTTGGGGCTGTCCATGGTCCGGGCCTCGCGCACGACACGCCCCCATGACGACGGTCGCAGCATCAGCCAACCGGCCAGCCAGATGCAGAGAGCGGCCAGACGGGCCGGAATCCAGGCCAGGGCGTCGTCGAGACGCGCCCCGGCCTTGCCGACCTTTTCAAACCGCTCGATGCGGTAGCCCCACATGGAATCGGCCGTGCTCACCGCCTTGTAGACCCACAGTGCTGCCGGGCCGAACAGGGCCAGCCAGAAGAACGGGGCCACGAACCCGTCGTTGAAGTTCTCGGCCAGGGTTTCACCCAGGGCCCGGTATGCCTCTTCCTGATCCATGTCGTCCGTGTCCCTGCTGACCAACCCGGCCAGATGGGCCCGGGCCGCCGGCAGGTTTCCCCTGTCGAGCAGGGTCAGTACAGCCGACGTTTCGCGTAGCAGACAGCCCCAGCCCAAACCGGCGTATCCCAGATACAGGGCCAGCAGCTCGCCCACCATGGGCAAGCCCGTCAGGAAAGCAACTGTGGCAAAGCTCAAACCGCCCAGACCGGCCACGGCCAGTCCTCCGCCCGCGATCGGCCCCAGCCAGCAGCGTCGGGCCCAGTCTTCCGAAAGGTCCAGGGCCCGGCCCATGATCCGCACAGGATGCGGCCAATCCTTGGGATCGCCAAAAAGCAGGTCCAGGCCAACGCAACCGAGGAGGAAAACAAGCAGGGACAGATTGACGGGCACGGCATAAAGAATGTCGAACATGGGCGTCTCCGTGGCGGGTTAGTCCATTTCAAAATCGATGCAGCAGTCAGGAAAGGCACGAATGGCCACACGCCTGAAGCCTGAAGGACAAAGGCCCGCAGGGCAACTACCGGTCCGCCGGGCATGTACGCTCTCGGATGCCCCTCCAGCCAAGGAAGGGAGTTTTGAGGATGAGGAATTCATTGCGCGGGCTTTGCCTTAAGCCCATCCATACCCTTCAGGACTCCTGTTTCGCTATGGGGATGAAATCATCCGGTCCCACACGCCGGTCCAGCTCGCCGGTCTGGCGATATGCCTCATACAGAAGCACGGCCGTCGCGTTGGCCACGTTGACGCTGCGAACCTGCCCCCAGATGGGTATGCGCACCACATATTCGGCACAGGCCAATATCACTGGCGGCAATCCGCGCGTCTCTGGGCCAAGGACGATGAAATCGTCGGCTTGGAAACGGAAACGGTGGAAGGAAATCCCCTGGCGGGCACTGGTGAAAACCAGCCGCCCAGCCGGCCTGGATTCCAGAAAAGCGGGCCACGACGGCCAGATAAGCTTGTCCACATGGGGCCAGTAATCCAGGCCGGCACGTTTCAAATACCGGTCCTCCAGGCTGAAGCCCAACGGCTCGATCAGATTCAGCCGGGTCGTGGTGGCGGCGCAGAGCCGGGCAATGGTGCCGGTGTTGGGCGGAATTTCCGGCTCGTAGAGGACAATTTGCATCTTGGGTTCTCTTTGCGTATTTTGCGACGGGCACAAGCCAGGGCCGGCCCGGTGCTGCGCCTTCATTGGCTTTCAACCCGCCAATCCGTCAAGAAAAGGAAGTCCTCAAGTATGCATCTGCTCGTCACCGGAGGCTGCGGCTTCATCGGTTCCAACTTCATCCAGCACATGCTGGCGGCCCACGATGACCTCCTCATCGTCAACCTGGACAAGCTGACCTATGCGGGCAACCGCCGCAATCTGGCAGAGGTGGAGGCGTCCCACCTCGACCGGCGCTATTTTTTCGTGCACGGCGACATCTGCGACCAGACGCTGGTCCCGGAGCTGATGCGCCAATTCCGGTTCGACGCCGTGCTCAATTTCGCGGCCGAATCCCATGTGGATCGCTCCATCAACGACCCGTTCCCCTTCATCACCACCAATGTCCTCGGCACCCAGAACCTTCTGGAGGCGGCGCGCAAAGCCGGAATTCCCCGCTTCGTGCACATCTCCACCGACGAGGTGTACGGATCCCTGGGCCCCACCGGCCAGTTCACGGAGGACACGCCGCTGGCCCCCAATTCACCCTATTCGGCATCCAAGGCATCCTCGGACCTGCTGGCCAGGGCCTACTTCCACACGTACGGACTGCCCGTCATTGTCACCCGCTGTTCCAACAACTACGGGCCCTACCAGTTTCCGGAAAAGCTGATCCCTCTGACCTACCTCATGGCCTCCCGGAACGAGCCCATTCCGGTCTACGGTGACGGACTCAACGTGCGTGACTGGATCTACGTCCTGGACCATTGCCAAGGCGTGGAAGCGGCCCTGTTCAGAGGCCGGCCCGGCGCGGTCTACAATTTCGGGGGGGACGCGGAAAAAACGAACCTGCAGGTGGTGCGTACCATTTTGCGGCTGACCGGCAGGGACGAGAGCCTGATCAGCTTTGTGGCGGACCGTCCTGGCCATGACCGCCGCTACGCCATGGCCTTCACCCGCTCCACGGCCGACCTGGGCTGGACCCCGGCATATTCCTTCGAAGACGGCATGGCCCGCACCCTGGCTTGGTACCAGGCCAATGCCCCCTGGCTTGACGAAGTCCAGAGCGGTGCCTATCGCCAGTTCATGGATTCATGGTACGCCGAGAGGAAGGCATGAACGCCGTTGTACTGGGCGGCAGGACTGGTCTGCTCGGGCAGGCCTTGTGCGTGGCTTTGCACAAACGCGGCTGGAACGCGTTGGCCATGGGCCGCGCCGATCTGAACCTTTTCGACAGACCGGCCGTGGAGGCCTGTCTGGCAAACAGCAGGGCCGACGTCCTGTTCAACACCGTCGCCTATACCAAGGTCGATCAAGCCGAGGAGGAGCCGGGCGAGGCCGCCCGCCTGAACCGCCAACTTCCCCTCATCCTGGGCAAGGCGGCCAAAGCGACCGGTGTGCGGCTGGTGCACTACAGCACGGACTTCGTGTTCAGCGGCAAGAAGACCACTCCCTACACCATCGAGGACCAAACCGATCCGCGCTCGGTCTACGGTCAGACCAAGCTCCAGGGCGAGCGCGAACTCATGTCCCTGGACCTGCCTGGCCTGCTCATCATCCGCACGTCCTGGCTCTTTGGCCCCGGGAGAATCAACTTCGTGACCCGCATTCTGGAACTGGCCTCGTCCAGACCGGAACTGGCTGTGGTCCACGACCAGGTGGGCAGCCCCTCCTTCACTCGCGACCTGGCCGCAAACTCTCTGACCCTGGTCGAGAAGGAGGCCACTGGGCTGTATCACCTGGCCAACTCCGGCCAGGCCAGCTGGTGTGAACTGGCCGCCGAGGCCGTGCGATGTGCCGACCTCCCGTGCCGCATCAGGCCCATCACCTCGGCCGAATATCCCCAAAAGGCCTGCCGACCGGCCTATTCCGTGCTGGACTTGTCCGGATTCACGGCGGCCACCGGTGTCATTCCGCGCCCCTGGGTGCAGGCCCTGCGTGAATTTCTTTTTTCCCGGGAAGAGGTTCCCGCATGATCCTGGACCAAAGAGAGAAGAACGTTCTCGCTGCTGTCCTGGAAATGTACGTGGACACAGCCCAGCCCGTAGGCTCTCAGGCCGTTGCGGCCACAAGGACCCTGGGCCTGAGCCCTGCTTCGTTGCGTTCGACCATGGCCCGGCTGACGGAAAAAGGGTACCTGTACCAACCGCACACCTCGGCCGGCCGCGTTCCCACTGTCCAGGCCTTCCGGTACTACCTCGACCAGATCCTGCAGCATACTCCCCTGCCTCGCCAGGATCAGTCCCGCTTGCAGGAACATATCCTCCCCGGCGCGGGGGAACTGTCCCAGGTTCTGCGCCGGGCCACACAGGCCCTTTCCTCCCTGACCCGTCAGGTCTGTGTCATCATGGCCCCGCGTCAGGATCTCGCCCGCTGGCGACAGATCGACTTCGTCCTGTTGCGGCCAGGGATGATCATGGCCGTGCTGGTCATGCAGGGAGGCCTGATCAGCAACCGCTTGGTGCAGATGGAGAAAACCCTGAGTGCCGATGACCTGATCCGCTACAGCAATTATCTGAACAGCCTTTTTGAAGGTCGCACCACCCAGGAGGTGCGGTCTGAAATAGTTCATCAACTGAACCAGGCCAGGCAGACTCTGGACGCCTACCGTCGGGCCTGGGAGCTGGTGGCCCAGGCCATTGCCGAGGACGAGCAGCCTGAGGTCTTCGTCGGTGGCACCAGTAACCTCGCGGATCAACCCGAATTCACGGACCTCGATACGATCCAGGATGTATTGCGCCTCATCGAGGAGCGCTCCCGCCTTCTGGAACTGCTGGACAAGACCTCGACCAGCCAGACCGTATCCGTCAGCCTGGGGCAGGGCATGACCGGCCTGTCCGGCTGCTCCCTGGTCGCCTCTCCCTACAGCGCCTGCCCCACCACCCAGGGAACCCTGGCCGTGCTCGGGCCGGTACGCATGAACTATGCCCGCATCGTGCCCATGGTTGACTTCGCCGCGCAAATACTTAGTCAGTGCCTCAAATCGCGTTTCTAGGTAAAACTGTGAAGCGGTTTTTCAAATATCTGAAAGATCAGGAGTTTTTCATGCCCAACAAGGAAAACGTGGCCACGGCCCCGGAGGAATTGAACGCCGAAATCCCCATGGTGGAGGAAACCCCGGAGCCCACACTGGAGGAGAAGTACGTCCAGGTACTGGCTGATATGGACGAACTAAAAAAGGAGAACCTGCGTGTCCTGGCCGACGGCGAGAACTTCAAGAAACGCCTGCTGCGGGAGAAAGAGGAATACTTCAAGTTCGCCACTTCCGCCATTCTGGAGGAGATCATCCCGGTCATGGACAACCTGGATCTGGCCTTGTCCCACGGCAGGCAGAACGACGCCTGCAAGGATCTGGTTGCGGGCGTGGAAATGACCATGAAGATCTTTCTGGACACCATGAAAAAACACGGTCTGGAGCAGATCGCGGAAATCGAGGTGCCTTTCGACCCGACCAGACACGAGGCCATGAGCCAGGTGGAGCGCCCTGACCTGGACGAGAACACTGTCTGCCAGATGCTGCAAAAAGGGTACATACTCAAGGATCGTCTGCTGCGCCCGGCCAAGGTCCTGGTCAGCCGCAAGCCCTAGCAGACCCCGCCGGAGTCACCATGAGCCAGACCGTCGCCGTGCTCGGAGCCAGCCACAAGCCCGAACGCTATTCCAACCAAGCCGTGCGCATGCTGAGAGAGTATGGGCACCAGGTAATCCCGGTCACGCCCGGCCGCAAGGACATCGAAGACCTGCCCGTGGCCCCGAGCCTGGCAGATATCGACCGGACAGTGGACACCCTGACCGTATATGTCGGCCCGGAGCGCAGCGCCCAACTCCAAGACGCGATCATCGCCCTGAAGCCCGGCCGGGTCATCCTCAATCCAGGCACGGAATCCCCGGAACTGGAACAGGCCTTGACCCACGCCGGCATCCCCTGGCAGCACGCCTGTACCCTGGTCCTGCTGCGGACCGGGCAGTTCTGAAGATCCGGCCAGACAAAAGCATCCAGACTCACGGCCCAACACCAAAAGCGCCAATCAAGCGCTTTTCATGTCTCTCCCGCTGACCAAAGCGCTCAAAAGTGCTTGGCGCCCTTGCCCGGGATAAAGGTCGAACGCAGAAAACGCGGGTGAAAGAAGCAGAGCGGATTGGCGACAATGGCATCGGGCAGGATGTGGTACCAGCGGTAGCCCAGTTCGCGGAAAACCCGCTTGGCCTGGGCCCGGCAGCCGGTTTCGCGGGCGGCCAGCAGGGCCGCATCGCGCTGGCAGCGGGATGACGCCACCAGCCTGAAGATGCGCGGGCAGAACCCGTGTCGGGCCAGCATGCGCCGCACGCGCTGGAACTCCCGGTAGCGGGACAGGGCATCGGCCTGGCACAAAACCACGCCCCAGGCAAAAAGCCCGGTCAGCGCCAGCCAGAGCCAGCCGAGCCAGGACATTTCTGGCTGGGCCAGGACCAAGCGGGCTTCGGCCCCGGCAACCATGGCCAGACTTGATACCTTGACCGTGGTCAGGTGCGGAAAAGGGGCCGCGCGCAGGTACCGACTGGCCTCACTGACGACAATGCCTAACATGATGTCGTGAGATTGGCCTGTCTTGACGCGTTCGTCAAGTCGCTCTCGCGACGTCAGGGTCGCGGGTCCTCGACCCCTGCAGGCGGCAAAACCTCATCCCTTTCTGTAGCGCACCATCCTCGGGTGGGTCATCTTCATGGGATCGAGGGCATCCTCCAGTTCCTCCCTGGTCATCCTTCCTTTTTCCAGCACCAGATCGTAAACCGTCTTGCCCGTCGAAGCCGCCTCCTTGGCGATGCCCGCCGCCTCGTCGTACCCGAGATAGGGCACGAGCACGGTCACGATACCCGCGGACTGCCGCACCATCTGCGCGCACCGCTCGCGATTGGCGGTGATACCGGCGATGCAGCGATCCTTCAGGATGCGCATGGCCCGCAGGAGCATGTCCATGGTCTGGAAGAGGTTGAAGGCGATGATGGGCTCGAAGACATTGAGTTCGAGCTGTCCGGCTTCGGCGGCCATGGTCACGGTCAGGTCGTTGCCGATGGCCTGGTAGCAGACCTGGTTGACCATCTCCGGAATGACCGGATTGACCTTGCCGGGCATGAT
>ERZ1645192.1958-NODE-1958-length-17074-cov-6.998061_pt1 | contig 17074 bp, 10 predicted proteins | sample MGYA00575354_ERZ1645192 | MGnify/ENA primary metagenome ERZ1645192 (study PRJEB40844, sample SAMN11349763) | freshwater sediment metagenome | isolation source: river sediment | host: Sediment | place: India: Faizupur Khadar , New Delhi | collected 2017-02-21 ... | reverse complement strand
AATGCTATCAACTTTTTTAAATTCGTTGATAATTTTAATTTTATCATCTTGAGTTAATGCCAATTCTTCATTTACCAATAGGTTATTAACATGTGCCAAATTGGTGTTGAAAACTGCCATTTCCTTTAATTGATTACGATACTTTTCAAGCGCAGTCTTATAGCCTTCCATTAATTTAGATGCTGCTTCTTTGAATTTCTTTACTTCATTAACTTTTTTGGTTAACTTTTTATTTTCTTCAATTAATCCAGCAACTTTTTTGCTTTCCTGTATTCCAGTTACCATACCACCAGCACTCTGCACAGCAGAACGTGTGTGTTGTTTATGACTTTCTGGTTTATAATCGAACCTTGGGTGTGTTGCAGTAACCTTTTTATTGTTAGCATGCGTAATACCCAATTGTTCGTCAACAGGTGCATCACCTGACCTGCCTAACACCGCTTCAACATCAGCATCGGTAATTGGTGATTCTTCATCAATAAGTGAATCATCATAATCACCATTATGCATTTTGTCAAGCGGGAAATTACCTTGATGCATTTCGTCAACAGGCATTTCATCAATGAGTTGATCGGTAGGACCATCACTGTGTAATCTGTCAACCTGACCAGTATCCCCAAATGTTTCCTGTCCTGCTTGATGCATTTCATCAACACCTAAATTCTTGATCATTTCATTAAGTTTATTTCTCATTTCGACAAGTTCTTGATAAGGAACGCCACCGCTTGGTTGTGCATCGAGTTCAGTGTTCAAATTTTCCATTTCAGATATTTCTTTTTCAATATCATCCATAGTAAATATCTCATCTTCCTCACCAGCACCTTCCAATGCAGCACCTGCACCATCAACATCGAGGTCTGTTATGTCAAATTCCTCAGTTACGGGAAGTTTTTTTGCCTTTTTATCGAAAGGTTTACCTTTTCCAGCAGCCTCATCGACTTTCTGTGCTTTTTTCGCTTTTTCATCAAATGGGTCACCATCACCAACAGTATCTGTGATTTTTACATCCTCTTCAACTGGTTCAGCAACGATATCTTTTCCTTCTTTTGCTTTTTCTCCGAAAGGTTTGCCATCACCAGCAGTTTCCTGTACTGGTTCAGCAACGATATCTTTGGTTTTTTCTTTTGATTTTTCAACGAAAGGTTTACCTTCGCCAGCAGCTTCTTCGACTTTTGCTACTGTTTTTGGCTTTTCTCCGAAGGGTTTTCCTTCTCCTGCCTTTTCCCTTACGACCTTCTTGGTCTCTTTTTCTTGATTCTTCATAACAGATTCTTTATTAGATTCATCATCATCTTTTTCAGACTCTTCGGTATCGTCCAATTTTTTATAGGACTCTTTTTTATTATTTTTATTTTGTAATTCTTCTTTCAATAAGTTTTGGAATTTCTCTGGAAATTCTTCGGCTAACTTTTTCTTAGCATTAGCATCAGCAGCCTCCAAGATTTCATTGTAATCCGTTAAGGCTTCTTTAATTATTGATGATTTTTTTTCGTCTTTCATGTTAATCTAAAAATCGTAACTAATACTATAATTTTTATATAAATACGTGATCTTCATAAAAAAGTATAATTTCCAATAAAAATCTTGTATTTTTAATTTTTTTTTACTATATTCCCATTCATCGATTTTACCTTATAATAAGAATCGATCCAATGCTTTTACTATTTTAATTTCATCTTCTTTGAGTATAATACCGTTCTTATTTATATAACTTTCCTCAAAACCAATGTTACTTGATTTGTCTGGAAATAAATATGCTCCGGGTGTGCTTGGTGTTGCAACTAAGTCAAAACCAATGAGTTCAAAGTCGTTTTGTACGAGATTTTCACCATTAACTTCTTTAAGTGTACCAACACCACGAGATGAAATACCTAATTTTATTTTGTTCTGTAAATACAAAACAATTTTATCACCGATAACAGAAGCAATACCATATTTTATATATCCCGGTGATACGATAATTTTTAATTGACCAAATAAAACATTTTCTTGTTCACCCTTACCCCACCACATTTTTATTATTTTATGCGATATGTTTTGTAGTGATATGATTGATGATTCCGGGTGGTCTGCTTCTGAAACAGCACTATCAGTATTAATTAATTCCTGATATGCTTGAACTTGTGGAATTAAAACATCTCTTGGATAGATACGACCATTTTTGTTTTTAACACCCCATTTTTGTAATATACAATTTATTAAAACAGGTTGATCAGGCTTTAATTCAAATGCTTCGGTAAGAAATGTCGGATTTAAATCACTACTAATAAATCCAGCATCACTTTCAATCAATATTCCAAACCCCGTCTGACCCGCTTGCAATATTTTGCTTTCTTTTAATTTTAATATATTGCTCATATTGAATAATCTTTACTATAAATAGTTTTGTTTATCGAATTGGTATTATATAAACTTTACATTTTTTATTAGTGGGTATTTATATTTAAAATCAGTGTAATGGCTAATAATGTACGCATAATAGAACCTAATGATGTTAATATCAATAAAAACATTGTAAACGGAATTCCGCAATATCAAGACATGTACATTTTTGCTGAACTAAAAGCAAAAAGCAGAGGGAGAACAGTTATTGTAACAACAAATGATGGTAATGTATCACAGGGTGCTTTTAAAACCGGACTTGAAAAGCCAAGAAAAGTTAATTTATTAGGTGTAAATCAAATCGAAGAAGATAACAATCCTAATTATATGAATTTTACAACAAACTATTATGATGGCAGTACCGGATCATACACACAATATGAAAGTTTTGGTATTTCCAGCATAAAGGTTGTTATCAATTCATCATTTATACCACAAGTCAATATACAATTTGTTGATTTAAGAGGCTTGTCTTTCTTTAATCAGGAAAATTCACCATATAGAATACTTTTTGATTTTCCACCACCAATTTTTGACTTAACAATCAAGGGTTATTACGGCAAAGCATTAAATTATCAATTACATCTGGTAAAATATACTTCTGAATTTCAAACAGAAACTGGAAACTTCATTATTGACGCACAATTTGTTGCAATAACCTATGCGCCACTAACAGATATTTTATTTAGATATGTGTATAACGCACCCTTAATAAATAATCTTAATTCAATGTCACCTGAAGCATCTGCTCCACCACAAAACACATTTGAATTAATTTTAAAATTAAAAAATCTATATTCTGCTGTTGAGGAAAAGGTTAAAACATCTGATGAGACCAAAGAATATGACGGTATTCGAATGAATATTAAAAATATTGATATGGTTAATTCAATAATCTCAGCATATAGAAGTGATATTGTGTTACAAAAAGTTGGTACACCATATATTGTGATGAGAAGCAAAATCAGAACTGAATATGTAACGACATTAGAAGACACAAATAATGATGATAGCATTGAACAATTGAATGGACTATTTGAATATGATTATCAAATAAAAAGTTTATCAACAAGCGGAATACCATCAACAATGGCTAAGAAACTATATATTGTATATCCAATACAAGTTTTACAGCCATTAAATGTTATTGATCAGGCAACATTAAGAAAATGCAGAACAGCATTAGAGTCATTTAGGGTAAAATTAATAAATAAAACAAAAGAAATTCTTGGTGATACAATACCAATATCAAATATTGATGTATCGTTACCTGAAGATTTCTTTTGCGATCTTGATATTAGAACACAAAATAAAACAAAAACAGCATATATTGGAATCGATCTAACTAACTTATATTTAAAACTATATAAAGAAAGATCAAGATTAAATGACGAGAAAAACGATATTGCTAAAACAATTGCAACGAACATAAACAATTTGGTTATGGATAAAGTTGGAATGAAATTAACGATATATAATGTTTTTAAGGTTATATGTGATGATGTTGATAATTTCTTTCAACAATTACGTGTTGTATCAAGAGATGCCGAAGAAAGACATCATATTATACATAAAAACGTTATTCTTGGTAGTCAATATAAAGATACTGCTGAAAAAATATATGCATTTCCATTATTTGTTGATCAGGAAAGAGTTGTTTGTGGTGGAACAAAAGAAGAAAGAATTGCACCAATTGAATTAAGTAGAAGAACCGAACCCGATCCGTTTCCAGAAATGAAATTCGTTAATGACTTTATTGAGACATTTTTTTCACAAAGAAATAAAGGGTTATTATACAACATGAGAAATGAAGAAAATGATGATGGAACAGCCAAATGGTTGCCAATATCGCCCTTTGATTCCAAACTCGGTACTGATGATTCAAAAAGTCCATATTATAGTGTGATTCCAGTTGGTGGTGCTATTAATACATCATCCGATTCAACATTAAAACAAATTTTAGATGTTATGTTGAAAAGGTATTATATATTATCACAAAATGCAATTCCCAATAGTTATTATGGTGATAACAACAAATCAAATAACGCATATGTTGAATTGTATGCGACATCTGAAGCAGTTAATTTAGCAACTGCAGTTAACGTAACCAAAGCAATCAGTGATAACGTTAAAACTTTTGCCGATGAATACGGATTAAAAAGAGATATTAGTGAATTTTATAATTATCTGAAAATAAATAACCCAAGTCTTTATGATTTTGATAATAGACAATTTTTTGACGTATCCGATGACAAAGAAGCGTATACAAATAAATTAAATCCCAACTATGAGGGTGTTAGGGTATATGATGGTATGATTGAAAAACAAGTACCTGCGTCCGGTAATCCAATTGATGATTTCAAAAAAGAAGCAAGCAGAGGTTGGTTTGGAAGAATATTTGGTGGTGGAAGATTGCCTGAAGAATATTATGACTTTACAATGGAAAATGTAATGTATGTTTTCGATGGTACGGACAAAAAAACAGAAGAAAATGCTGGAATAAATTTATACACAAGATTTATCACAACGCCAAGTTATTTTAACATATTAACAAAAGGGGAAGGTGGATCAATACCAAGTCAAAAAAATGCACTTCAAAAAGGAAATGCAGCGTTTGGAATATATGGAAACACTGATGCTGCAAAACTAAAAAAATTAGAAAATATTGTAGATTTGTGGGTTGATGAATTATCTGATCATGATGAAGAAATCTATGCTGAAATAATATCAACACCATCTAAATTAAGTGCATTAGTGTTCTTATCGAATTTTGGTAACACATTGGGTTGTTTTAATAAATATCCAACAAATTTAAACAGTTTATTATTTAACATCCCAGCAGCACTTCAAGTACCAGAATTTCTACCACTATATATTGGTGCTATTGTTGATGCAAACGAATCTGGCTGGAAAACAGATATCATCAACTTTTTTAGCGGTGGTACAGGTGAAAAATTTCAAAATAAAGGTCGTTTGATTTTTGCGGATTTACATGATGCTGAAAAATATCTTTCGGAAAAAGATAAAACAATGTTCAGGAATTTATTCCTTAGTTATTATAGTAACGGAAGTGGTTCTGGTGAATATTATAAATATCTTCAAGATGTTCAGAATCTTTATGAAGCGGTCAACGTTAGAGGCGAAAAATACAAAGATATTTTAGACCCAAATAAAAGCGGTAGTTTTTATAGTAAAGTTATCCTTCCTTTAATAGAAAGAACAACACTTATTATATTTAGCCAACTTACTTTTGAAATGAAAGATACATTTGCTTCTGAATATGTTTCACTTAATGATCTAAATACAAACACAACAAATAGAAGAATTAAACAAGCAAATGATTTATTTTTCAAAACATTTTTAAAAAAACTTGGTAGTGAAATTGACATAAAAGAAAAAGAAATAATTAAACAGGAAGAAGAAGACACTAAATTAAAAAGCGATTCAGATATTATAACACAAACATATTATTCATTTAAAAACATTAATGATAAATGGCTTGCAAGTCCAACAAGTTTTGATGTTAAAGGTTATCCGTTTAATGATGGTGGTAAGAGTTTAATTGATTCATTTGCTTTTGTTGACAGAGCAATGAATCCAATTGGCGAAAGTGTTATAAATATTGAATCATTAATCGAATTGGTTAATGATCCCAACATAACTGTATTTAGTGCACTTGCACAATTATTATCATTGAATGGTTTCGAATTTTTTCCATTACAAAACTTTATGTCATACAGGGAAGATGATTGGGAAAAAACATTCAGAATTGACATCAGTAATGATGTTGATCATCAGCCAGCATTTGTTTGTATGTATGTTGGCGGAACATCAAGCTATCCAACAAACGCAGGTAATGGTTTTGTTGATGACGGTATTGTTGATCTTGAAAACTTTAATGGCGGTGATTTTGCAACAGATGAGTGCTCACCTAATCCAGAAGATGATAATCAAGTGATTGGAAACAGTACATTCCCATATAGAAAAGTTTTTGCTTTTAAGGTGAGATTTGGTGAACAAAATCAATCAATGTTTACGGGTATTAAAATTGATAGTAAGGAATATCCTGAAACAAATGAATCAATACAAATTCTTTCAAAACTGGCTGGTGATAATAAAAATGACGCACCGATTCCTAAAGGTCAAAACTTATATAATTTATATGAAAACAGATCATATAAAGCATCAGTAACAGCAATGGGTAATGCAATGATACAACCAACAAACTATTTTCAATTAGAAAACATACCAATGTTTAACGGTGCATACATTATATTAAGTGTTGAACACGATATTTCAGCCAATAAAATGATGACAACTTTCTCTGGTACAAAAATATTAAAATATCCAGTACCAAGAGTATTGCTGCCATTTGCATTTATGGGATTTGATGGTGGTGATTCTGAAGATATTGGTGGTATATCTCCGGGTGATCTTGTTAAAATGGCAAGTGCTGCTGATGTTGTTAGTTCCGAAACAAAAGCACAATTTAATTCAATGTATAAATTTAAAATTGACGAAAGATGGCAGAATACATAGCACTAACTGAAAAAGGAAAAGCATTTATCAGATCAAAATGTTCTGGTACGGGTAATTCATTATTATATGGTAAAAGTCCATATAAAATTAAGGATACAAATTCAAAATATTATAATCCTGATGGGGTATTGCCGTTTTGTAGTCCAGCAACATTACCAACAAAAATGTGGTTAGCATCACCAAAATATGAAGGAAAATTAATAACAACAAATAGTGAATTCGGTGAAGCGTTAATTAAATGGTACGATAAATATGCTAAATTATATTTATTGGATGCAAATGTACTTGCAGCACAAGCATTTCAAGAATCTGGTTATAAAGCATGGAACTATCCACTAACCAGCACAGCATCAGGTCTTTGTCAGTTCATAAATGATGCTGTTTTTGATTGGATAATTGATAAATCAAAATATACGAGCATTACACCAAAATTCACAGATGATGAAATTGCATTAATAACAAAAAACATTGTTGGTAATAAATCTAATTTTAAGGAAACATATAGTGTTGGTAGTGAACAGGGAAAACAAAACAGACCAATATTACATCAGAATGTTATAAATAATCCAGATATAATGATTAAAGCACAGTGTCGTTACATGAGATATCTTGCTAACAGATGTGATTCACTTGCAAGTAGCGCATTATTTGGATATAGTAGAGGACCGGGTAATGCAACCTCGTCATATGCTGAATCAATAACAAAAGCAAAGGTATATAACACAAGCGGAACGTATCACGAAGAGGGTGTGGATTACGTGTATAAAATATTTAAATTATTATACGATAATTTTGGTTATAATTTTCTTGAAATGCAGGAAACCCCAGACCCAAAATTCGATAAATTTAATACGTCAATCGCTTAAAGCAATTCTTTTTTTAATTCATATAAACTAATGATGTCATCATTGACCTTTTTTGGATCAAACATCATTTCTTTTATTTTTTGAATTGCTTTTGTAATATTATCTTTTACCGATTCTTTATTCAAACCTTCCAATATTGAAAGATTTTCATTTTTGAACTGTTCAAGTAATTCTTCCTTTTCCTGTAAATTAGATTTTATTAATGTTTGTAGCAATGATTTATCTTCTTCATTTAAAGATTCATATTTTTTATTGAATTTATCAACAGCAATTTTAATAACATCTTCATTTATCATTTTATGATCAACAATAGTTGGTGTTACTTTTGATTTTTTTATGTGTGATAATACAATTTCAAATGATTCGTGTATGTTATCAACGTCAATGTTTTCGTAATTACTTAACGATTCCTTAATTAAATTGTCAATAGCAATATATAATTTAACTTTATCGTCATCAACATGAACATCTTCCGTTAAGAAACTTCTTAATTTCTCATGTTCTCTTTCGATTTCCTTGAGTGTATAGATTTCAAATAGTTTAATATTATTATCAATATAACGTGTTGCTGCCAAATCATTTTCAATATGCTTTGTTTCTAAGTTATTGAAAACTTTAAATTCTAATTGTAAAATTGGTGAATTTTTTACAATCGTAAAGAAGTCATCTGTAACTTGTTTTGATTCCTTAATTAAAGTGTTACTGAAATAAGCATCCTTTAACTTATTAGAAACCACTAAATTAACGATCCCTATATTGATGTTTTTCATATTGCTTGACTTAATTTATAATAAATACTGTAATTACCTATAAATGTTTTATTAATCTCAAAACTAAATTAATCTACTGTGTCAATACCTTCAATGTCTTCAAAGTTAATATCATCAATTTCTTTTGCGTCTTGTTCAGTATTAAAACTTTTCGTACTGTTCAGCATTTCATCAATTTCATTGATCATATTATTTGCTCTTTCGTTTAAAACATTAACGATTTCATTATTCTCTTTAATAACCTGTTTTTGTTTTTTTACTTTTTTTGTTTCAGGTTCACGACTACTACCAAACACCAATGACTCTAATTGTTTTTCATATTCTTCATCAGTTAATTTTTTACGTGTTTCTGCCAAAGGTGGCAATGCTCCACCTCCACCTACTGGTGGCATTCCACCTGCTGGTGGCATTTCACCACCTGCTGGGGGTGCTCCACCACCTGCTGGTGCTGGTGGCATTCCCCCACCTTCCGGTGGCATACCACCTGCTGGTGGCATCTCACCACCTGCCGTACCACCAGTTGTAGGCATACCGATTTCTGGTTCACCAAAACGCTTATCAATATCAGTAAACAATCCAGATTTTTTAATCGAAACAGGCGCATCAGCAAGTTCTTGCATAACAACCTTTTCCATTTTTTGTTGTTTCAAATCTTCGATAATTTCTCTATCGCTCATATTCCACAATTTTCTCTTAGCGTTGGTATGCGACATTGCTGCAATACCTGCTTCAGCACGTGTTAGTTCAGTGTATGTTTGTGCTTTTTCACGCATTAACTCAGCCTTCAATTGTTCTTGCTGTGTTGATGGGTTTGTGAGCATTAACGTAAAACTATTCAAGTCTTCACCAGTATAACCTAATAAATACAAATGTATCATTGCCATTTTATTAAGTTCCTGAATAATCGCTTGTTGAATACGATTAACTTTCTTTGCAAAACGTATATCATATTGTGCCATTGATTTTCCAGCACCCGCAGCATCCTGAAAACTTAAAAATGGTTTTGGTACACCAAGTCCGGTAAATAAATTATCACGAAGATATTCGATATCATGTATCTGGTCAAGATTTGATGCACCCGGAAGAGTTTCAATACCTGTCTGTGTGTTAGCATTTCTTACTGGCAGGAAATAATCTTCATCATTACCCATTATATTGAAACGGTAATCAATCTGTCCGTCATTTGGTGCAACCTGTGCAACTTTTTTAAATTTTGTTGCAACTCTGTATATATATTCTTCAATATCTTCTTCATCAATATTCCCAACATCAATTTTAAACACCTTTTTTTCACCAGCACGAATAATACGATAAGTAAGCATAGCATCTTCAGCCATAATTAACTGTCTGAAAACTCTACGTACTTTATTAAGTACTGATGAACCATATGGTAAATATTTATCATCACCAAGAAGCCTGAAATGTGCAATTTCAAATACATTAAACTCATCACCAGTCATTCTTTCTCTGAATTTCACAACTGGCTTGCCACTTTGTATCCTTTCAAAACGTTCTATTTCATAATTAACCAATTGTTTTACATGTGAAATACCTTTTTTTCTTTCACCATAAAGTAAAACAAAATTATCACCATATTTACAAACGTTTCTTACCCAAAATGGTAAGTTTACGTTAACATTCACAATATCATAGAAAAATTCTTCGAGCAAATATTTTATTCTTTCCTTATTGGAATATATATTCAACATTTTACCATTAATATCAATGGTGGTTGCTTCTTCCATGAATAAATCCAATGCACTTGCAATAATTGGGTAATATTCCATACCCTCATAATCAATATATGCCGGAAGTCTGGCTGCTTCGTATTGAAGTGCTTTCTGGAATCCTCTATCGGTTGTTCTAAAAAATTTATTTTGAAGTTCACGCTTTTGCTGTAACTCCAAACCCTTTCTTTGAATTTCTTCTGGACTATTACCTTTAATAATAATCTTTGGTTGCTCTTTTACGGGAGTACTTTGTGAAATTGAAGGTTGTGAATCAGCGAATCCAAAACCATCAAGGTTCAACATTTTATTAAGTTGTTGATATATAGTTCCCTTTTTTTCTTCGTCAGCCATTTTTATAATTTTTTATATTTTTTTATAAATACTTTGATTTTTAGGAAAAGTCGTATAAGTATAAATACAATTTAATTTTTCTTTTTCCCACCTAATCCATTAAATAACCATGCATTTGACATATACGGATTTAAAGATGAAGTACTATTTGGTGATATTAACGGTTTATTTTTATATGACCTACCCTTTTCAATTTCCTTGATATCATTTACGGTTATAATTGCATTAAGCATTTTTTCAGTTATTCCTTTATTTTGTTTATATCTTGCCATGTCAAAATTTAAAACATACAATCCAAGCGATAATCCCATGATTGAATCATCATGGAAAGAACGTTTATGGTCGGCAACACGATTACCGGGAACAGTAATAAATGTTTTTAATTCGTTTAATAATCTTATTGATCTGATTATAACGTCTTCCATATGAATTGCTCTTTGCATTTCAAGCAAAACTGATGGTCTGTTATTACCAATAAAGAATCCCGGAATTAAATCAACATTAAGAACAGCACCATCCGGCATTACTTTCTGTCCCTTTTTGATGTAACCCTGTAATCTGTCACGACTTGGCTTATGCGTTACTTCTGCATAATGGATATGTTCATCACCGTAACCAAATTCAAGTAATTTTTCAACAGTTTGTACACCATAACCGCCAGTTATATCAACAACACAATATGCATTATTATATCTTCTGCCAAATTGATATGCAATTTCCGCAAGTACTTGTGGAACAACTTTACCATAATATTCGGCAACTTGTTCAACCTTATGTCTCTTTATTTTGACTTTTTTTGTTTTATCGCCCTTTGTAACAATCTTTTCTTCAATAATTTCATTAACTTTCAACATATTCATTGTTGAACTATCCTCACCATGTCCCGGTGACGCATCAAGTGCCATAATATACATTTCACCGGGAATCGGGTCTTCCCAAATCCATAAATTTAAATCCATATATTCTTGACGAATTGGTGTCTGAACCTCTTCATCATCAATTCTTTTCAAATATTCTTCAGCAATGAAGTTATCACCAGAACCCAAGAAAGAACACAAAAGTTCCTGTGCGATTTTACGCATATCACCATTTGCGTTACGTACCTGTTCTTCAAACCAAGGTGAACTTGCTTCCCACCCATCATCAGCCATTTTAATTCGTTTCTTATTGTCCCAATTTTCATCTTCAATTCGAATTTCATTTTCTTTTCCCTTGTTTTTTAACCAACATAAATCTTTATTATATCGTGGATCATTATACCACCAAAGTTCAACCGCCTTAAAACCGTTTTCAGCAGACCTTGCACCCATGAATGTTTTGTAGAAAACAGCATCAAGACCTGATGGTGTTGAAACCATAATAGCACGTCCACCAGTTTGAAGTGTTGGTTGTGCTGATGTCCAGAACTTATCACCCTTTTCTGTCCATGCTGTTTCATCCCAGAATAATAATGTTGGTGTCATACCACGAAGACCTTTTGATGAAAATGCACCTAAACGTGAACCGTTATCGTAAAGTTTTAATTTCTGTGTGTCCTTTAAAAATTTTTCGCTTGTTCTACCTGTCTTTGGTCTTAACCAATCAGGACAATTATCAATAAAATCAACAACATCACTCATGATCTCATCACGTGCTGTTTCAAGTTTATCAGCAACAATAGCAACCTGCCTGTTATTATTAAACATAACATACCAAGCGATATAGGCACAAGTTGTTGTTGAAATACCCGCCTGACGATACTTATTAGCAACAACAAATCTTTCAGCTAAATATGTTTCGATTAATTCTTTCTGAAAATCAAATAATTTGAATTGCACAATCATACCACCATTACCCTTTGTCTGGTCAAAAATTGTTAGATATGTTTCGATAAAATAAATAGGATTTGCAGCACAACGAACAATTTCATCTTCCTGTTCCTGATACGTTAATTCACTTGCCTTTTTTACACCATTATTTTTTGTGTAAATGATCGGCTCAAACTTATCGGACTTTTTTCTAAGTTCAGCAGCGAGTCTTCTAAGTTCTTCCTTTTCTCTTTCTTTTTGTATATCAAATGGTACAATCGGAATATGCTCTGGCGAGTCATCTTTTTCTTCGAATTCGTCATCTATTGGTTTGGTACTCATTTATAATATTTTATAAATAAATACTTCTTCATATAAAAACCGCAAGGAGCGGTACATATCTTGATGTATCGCTCCCCGAATTTCCTTCTTCCGAATCTGGTAAGATGAACTCATGAACGCTGATTAGCGGGTTCAGCGTCCGAAACCTTTACTAATTCCACACCAAAGGTATAGAATTAAACCGAAAACGTATTCATGAACTACGCTTTCTTTACTGTTTCACCACATGGGCAATCAGTTATCAATAAATACTAAAACCTTAATGAAGAAACCTCAACAAATTCATTATTTTTTAAAACAATCTTTCTTGAATTAAGCATATCTTTAATTCTACCCAATGTCATACCATAATGGAAAACCAACAATGGTACATCATCATCTTCTGTTTCTTTTCCAAACATCTGATCATATCCAACAGCACCACTACCATCTTCAAGTTGTTTAGGGATTTCATATGCTAATGCATGTATTGTATGATAACCATGCATATATTCTCTGTCAACTGCTTCATGTAAACAGAATAAATCAAAAGAATTGGTTTTTAAATTGAAAACAGCATTAATGTAATCTTCAGTTGGTGGCATTGCATTATCACAAGCAGGTGGTATGTCCCAACACCAACCTTCAATATCTATATTTGTCTTATCATATGAAAAAATAAACTCATATAATCCTTCACCTTTCGAATTATAACCAATTTTTAACACGTAAATTAGTTGTAATTTACTATCGTCATTTTCCATCATAAGATTTTTCCATAAATACACCAAACAATAAAAGAATTATTTAAAAGAAATACCATATTCGGTAAAAATTACACTATCAACAATGCTTAATGCAAGGTTATAGCTTCTCATGACGAATTGAAAATATTTTTTATTAATGTATGAAAAAAATTCTGAAATTATACCGAAACCAATTAAAACATAAAACACAATTGGATTCTGTATGAAAATCACACCAAATCCAAGGAAAAACCAAGCAAACCAACGCCAAACCAACATTCTGCTATATGCAACATGAAGATCAAGTTCATTTTCTTCTATCAATAGTCTACGATATTCAAAATCCCTTTTTTCATCAGAAAGCCTTTGCATTTCCTTATTATCTCTTTCTTTACCACGAAAGAATTTGATTGTGTCGTATGTTCTAATATTTGTTTTCATGTTCAATAATACGAAAAAAGAAACAAAATATTGCAAAAAAACCGAACTTTTTGGGTTCGGTTTCTTCATTCTATTAAAAAATCAACAATTAATAACCACTCATTACAGGCAAATAAACAAGTTTTCCACCTTGTGCCGTTAATTTTCCCAAACCATCGGGATCATTTGCTGCCTGTTGTGCAACTTCAAGTGCGTTTTCGGGTGTTACTCTTCCAATGAATTTTTCCATACCTGCATTATATGCTAAATCAAGTGCAAATGCTTTAATAAGTGCACTTTTCGCACTATTTGGGTCTTGTTCAATGGCTGCTTTCAATTCTTTTTGTTTTTTATATTTACCCTCTACCGATTGGTTAACTTTATTAACTAACTTATCGCCAAAACCTTCATTGGTTGATTCAGCAGCATGTTCATTATAAACATCAATTGGATAAATATAATCACGAACATCTTTACCACCCAATATATGTGTTGAATTTCTCAAAACAAATTTAAATCCCATTGGCTGGAAACTATGTCCAACAAAAGTACATTCAAGAGGTTCTGCACCCATAAACCAAGTATATTTTTCGCCCTGCTTTAGTTCACGTGGATTAATACCATCACCACTTCCGGGTTCAGGAAAACCACTACCATCAGGTGAGTATGTTTCTTGAATTTTTTTCGATACTGATTTTACTTCGTTATCTTTTTTTTTTACGTTCTTACCGTAAAGATTAAACTGTTCGGCAATCATTCCATCAAGTTTTTTCAATCTTGGTGATTTCTTGCTTTCATTCAAACTTTCTTTTTTTGCACCAGTTAAAACTTCAAGACGTTCACGAATATATTTTCTGAGTTTTTTTTCTGCTTCACTCATTTCAATTTTAACTGTTTTATCAGGGGTAACTTCAATTTCAACACCAGCACCTTCAGGTTTGTTGATTGCAGCACCAAGATTATCAGCAGCAGGAGCAAAATCAACACCATCTTTTACATCAACTCCACCACCCTCAATTTCTTCTGGCTCGTCATCTTCTCTAAGCATATCTGGTTGAACTTCAACATTTGCCGGATCGCTACCTTCAGCAGCATATCTTAACTGACCACCACTGAGATTAACATTACCAGCAGTTGATTTAGCGGTTTTGCCTAATCTCCAAGCATCAGCAGCAGCACCTTTAAGTTGTTGACCTGATTTACCAATTGCTTCAGGGGATGTTATTTGCTGTGTTATTTTATCCATGATTGCCTGAACAGGGACAGGATTCTGACCAGCCTTTTTTGCTTTTTCGTTTGCAGCATTAATCTGTTTTCCAAGATCAGCAGCAACCGATGCAAGTTTATTGAATGCTGGATTTACACCAATACTATGATATGCCTGTTTTACACCAGTTGCAGCCTGTTTTGCAGCAGCACCTATTTCACGTCCTGCCTGTTTAACACCACCCCAAACATCTTTCCATGCTTCTTCAAGCTGTGCCATTTTTTCCTCTTCAGTACTTTCACTTAATTCATTTGTGTATGGAGTAAGTTTTTCAGCATAATCATCATGTCCATATTCACCTTTTAGTTTTTCAACCATTTCTGGTGTTACAAGCAATGCAACAACTTTAAAATCACCATCATTTTGACCATCATTAAAAGCATTAGCATAACCGCTAACCAAGTTTGTCATTTCTTCTTCACCACATTCCATAAGTGATTCTTTTGTATAACCCCTTGATTCAGCATATTTACCAAAACTACCGCATTCAGCACACATTTCTTCAGCCACTGGTTCTTCTTCAGATGCAGCAGGAACACCAGTTTCTTCATCATCATTTTGTGGTACACTCGATGCAACATCTTCAATTTCATCATCAGGAACAACCTTTAACAATAAATCAGCAAGGTCTTTTCTTTCCTCAATTTCAAGATCATCTATTTTATCTTTAAATGATTTAAGATATGATTGAATATAACCCTTTATAAGTGATGGTTCTAATTCGGTACTTCTTATTTTTTGTGTTAGTTTACCAAGTGTTTTTTCAATATCCTTGATTTTTAAACTTTTTTCATCATCAGGCGTTACTTCACCACCTTCTTCACCTTCTGGTGCTTCCTCACCTTCTTCACCTTCAGGTGCTTCCTCACCTTCTTCACCCTCTGGTTCAGGCATTTCTGCTGGTAATTCCTCACCCTCGCCACCTTCCGGTGCAGGTTCTTCAGCAGGTGCTTCTTCACCTTCACCACCTTCTGGTTCAGGCATTTCTGCTGGTAGTTCTTCACCACCTTCTTCACCACCCATTGGTGGCATTTCTGCTGGTACTTCATCGCCACCACCCATTGGTGCTGGTTCAGCAGGTGCTTTTTCAGCATCAGCAGCAGCATCTAATCCTGCTGCCATTTCTTCAGAGGCTTTAATTTCTTCGGCTGCTTTGTCTTCATTTAATTTCGACCTTTTGCTGCCGTTTTTATCAGCTTTCAATGTATATGCTTCATTGATAGTATGCAACATCATATTTCTTTGCTTTTCTGCTTCACTCAATGATTTATACTGGAAATTGGTAATATTTGCCAAACCACCAATATATGCAAAATCAGATGCATCAGGGTCTTGTTTTAAACCACCTTTTTTCACATAATAATGGTGTTGTTCTTTGATTATACCATATGCAACGCCATCTGCTGCTCTCTTATAGTCGATCAACGTACCTAAATTACGTGTTTTAATTTCTTTTACAGAAGATTTATCAACCTCTGATAATTGTCTTAGTCTTTCATAAAAAGCCTCTTTTGAAGTACTATTTTTCATTTTTATATATTTAAATGCTAATTATTATTATTTTACACTTTTTTATAAATACTTAATTAAGAACAAAAAGGTAAATTTCTTAAATTATTTTGTAGTTATCATCAATAACGTTATTCATCACCAACATCTCATATACTTTTGGTGTGATCAAGTTTTTTCTACGATAATTATCAATAACTGATTGATTCACTTTCTTATGTGAAATATTTTCGTTCAAAAATTTCGCATTCTTTTGTAAATCTTCGTTGATTAAATTAAAAACCTTTTCGGCTCTTTTCTTTTCAACATATTCATTCAATTGTTTTTTTGTTACAATAAACCTTCTCATCTTATTCATCCATTATTTCGTTAAGACTTAATTCTTG
>ERZ1645192.1957-NODE-1957-length-17076-cov-40.637154_pt1 | contig 17076 bp, 9 predicted proteins | sample MGYA00575354_ERZ1645192 | MGnify/ENA primary metagenome ERZ1645192 (study PRJEB40844, sample SAMN11349763) | freshwater sediment metagenome | isolation source: river sediment | host: Sediment | place: India: Faizupur Khadar , New Delhi | collected 2017-02-21 ... | reverse complement strand
CCAGGATGCCCCCACGATGCCCGGATGGTTTCTCACGGCAATGGCCACGCAGCGGTCGAGGTCGAGGACTTCCCCGGCAGACACTACGGAAATTGAATCGGCAAGCCGTAGCGCTGCCGCCATCGCGTCCCCGGCAGACACCGCATTCTGCCCGTGGGCAGGGCCAGGGAACAGAGACACAGCGAGGAAGAAAGCCGCACAGATGCACCCGGCGCTGATCATAAGAGCCAAAAGGCCATTTCCGGCCTTCACCACGCCCATTGCTCACCGCCCCGCCCCGTGGCGGGCGCCTTCACTTTCCGGCTTCTGCCATTTGCGAAGGTATGTGTCCCGTGCGGCCACCCACTCCGGCGAGCCGAACGCCCCCCTGCTGGCATGGGTGACCGCTATGGGCCACGTGCCCAGCTTGAGGCCGCAGGCGTGGCACTGGCGGCAGAAATCGAGATCGTAGAAGTGGTATGCGAACTGCTCATCGAAGCGTACGCGGGCTTCCAGGACCTTCTCCGCGTTCACCGCGAGGAACAGCCCGTCGAGGAGCAGGCACTCCCGGGGAGACGCCCCGAAGTTCGATAAGCGCGTCCTGCCCTGGACCAGATGGCCCACGGCCCCGGAAAGGAACCTGCCGGGCTGGCACCCGTGAGGGTGTTTGTCCCGGTTCCACGCCAGCGCCCAGGAAGGCTCGTCGAAGTCCGGGGCCGCGTTTCCCGCCAGCCCGATCACGTCATGCCGTTCGAGCGCGTCATGCAGGCGGTGGGCAAGGTGCCAGTCGTGGATGTAGACGTCGTCGTGGACGAACAGCAGGATCTCGCCCGCATGCTCAGAGGTCAGCATCGTGTTGTAGATCTCCCCCAGCCCTTTCCGCCGGCTTCCCGCATTGTCGAAGAAGACCGTCACCTCGAGGCCGGCCTGGCCCCGGAGAAGGCTCAACGACTGCCCGAGCAGGCTCATATGGGAAAACTCGACCTGATTCTTCACCGTCGCCGTCACGATCCTGACATTTCTCATTTGCGGGCTCCCCTTTGGGCAAGCCCTTCCACAAGGGCCGCCTGCCTGGGCAGCAGGTCCCTCAGGGCGTATCTCTCGAGGACCGTCTTCCGGGCGTTCTCCCTGATGCACTGCATGTCTTCCGGGTGTTCGAGCGCAAAGAGAACCTTGTCCGCAAGCTCCCGGGGGGAGAAGAAATCGAACAGGAAGCCGTTGCCGCCGTCGCTTACCACTTCGGTGACCGGGGGGGTGTTCGAGGCGAACAGGAGGCACCCAGTGGACATGGCCTCGAGCATGGACCAGGAAAGCACAAAGGGGCAGGTCAGGTAGACATGGGCCGCCGATGCCCGAAGAATTTCACGGTACCTGTCGGAGGGGAGGTAGCCGGTGAAATGGACCCTCGAGAGGTCCCCGGTAAATTTCTCCAGGGCGAGGTCTTTGTAGGATTTGCCGCCGGGAAGGGCGCTGCCGTAGAAGACCTTGTCTTCCCCGACGACGACGATGCGGCTTCGCGGCCGATCCCGAAGTATCAGCGCAGCTGCCTCCATGAACTGGGGGAAGCCCCGATACGGTTCCAGGCCGCGGGAAACGTAGGTCACGATGTCCGTTCCCCCTGGCATGTCCGGGCCGATCTCGGGACTTACCGGCCCGTGCCGTAAGTCATGCGTGAAATCCACCTGCGGCTGACATCGTTGGAACTCATCAGAGTGGCTTGCCAACCGGCGCCGTGGGTCCGGCTTGAAAAAGTCGGTGTCGATGCCGTCATGGACAACCTCGATCTTCGTGCGGAATTCCCGGGGGAACTGCTCGAGCTGCCATCGCGTCGGGCATATGCCCTGATCGCAGGCATCGAGGTCGATGAGGATGGGGGAGTTCTTGACGCGCACCCGCGCTTCCGTGTCCGTCGTCATCGGAATGCCGGGGTAGAAATCGACGTCGGACCCATGGGCGCGGTAGAACCACTCGAAATACCCCAGGAGAGGCGTGCCGGGAAAGACATCCTTCATGAAAAGATTCTGCCCCCACGTGTGCCCGATGATCACGTCCGGGACAAACCCTTTTCTCTTCAGGTCGATGGCCGCATTCGCCGCGGCCTGACCATGGAGGATGGCTTCCTCGCTGGATCGCAGGTAATGGTGGGTTTTGGAACGGTCACGCTCGGGGACCCTGTAAACGACCTTGAGAACGCCGGGGATGTCCCGGTCTTTCCGTGCCGTGACAAAGACGACCTGGTTTCCCGGGTCCCTGGCAAAGTGGGGCGCAAGATGGAGGAATTGCCCCGGGAAATTGCGGTGGAGGAAGAGGATGCGCATCGCGGCGTGATGGGGAGGGGCAGACGCCCTGCGCCCGCCCCTCCCGGTTGCGGCCCCTACGATCCAGCCTGCCAGGCGGCCGCAATGACCGGCGCCAGGGCGGCCTGCTCGTCGGCGGGGATGATGGATCCGGCGCCGGATGGGACGCCGTATGCGGCCATGGCACTGACGAGCTGATCCACCCTGGAATTCACCAGCGCTTCCCCCCCTGCGCTGAACGCATCGACCTGATACCCCTTGCCGCCGTACCAGTTCCTGACGGTGACCCGGTCATCCGTGCCCAACACGCTCACCACCAGGCTGTTTCCCTTCTTCGAGAACCACAGGTCTTCCTTCGAGGCGTCCAGGAACCTCACGAGGTCAAACCTCCCCGGCCTCGCATCGAAGCTGCTGATCACATCCCTGCCGTCGCCACTGCCGAACAGGTAGACATCGTCCCCTGCCCCGCCGGTCAAGGTGTCCGCGCCGGCACCTCCCGCCAGGGTGTCGTTCCCGGCATTGCCCGCGAGGGTGTTCTTCCCGCTGTTCCCTGTCAGCTTGTTGTCCAGTGCGTTCCCCGTAGCCTTGATCCCCGACGCCCCTTTCAGCGCCAGGTTCTCCACGTTCGCCCCCAGGGTGTACGTCATCGAGCTCGACACACTGTCAACGCCTTCACCCGCATACTCGACGACCTTGTCGCCGGCACTGTTCACCCGGTAGGCGTCATCGCCTGTTCCCCCGACAAGGCAGTCCGAGCCGTAGCCGCCGGCAAGGGTGTCACTCCCGGCGGCGCCGGTGAGGGTGTTGTTCGCCGCGTTGCCCCTCAACCGGTTGTCCAGGGAATTGCCCATACCGCTGATTGCCGAGGCCCCGGTCAGCCTGAGGTTCTCGACATGGTCTCCCAGGGTGTGCGCAACCGAGCTCCGGACAGTGTCGATGCCTTCATCCGCCTGCTCGATGATCACATCCCCGCCATCGTCCACGAGGTAGGTGTCGTTTCCGGACCTGCCGATCATCACGTCCGACCCGGCCAGCCCGTCGAGCGTGTCGTCGCCGGGGCCGCCGCGCAGCGTGTCGTTCCCCGGCCCCGGCTCCGCCCCCGCCTGAACGTTCTCGAGTATGGAGGCCGGGTCCCACACGGTGCCCGTGCTCCCCCCCGCGCCATCGGAAAAGCGGATGGCGTTCAACGCCCAGCTGTCTCCCAGGAAGAAATCCCTGACCGTGACCTGGCCGGTCGAGCTCACCCCCGGCTGCTGGATGGTCAAGACAAGGTGGTCCCCGTCCCTGGCCAACGCGACGTCGGAAGGGAGGATTCCGGGTGAAAAGACCAGGGCATCCTGCCGGCCGGGCGAGTCGTCATAATTGGAGATGACCGTTGCCGGCTGCGCTTCACCGGCAGCGGCGCCCGAATATCGATACTCGTCATTCCCGGGACCGCCGTCCAGAAAGGAACTGCCGGCGCCGTTCACCAGGATGTCGTTGCCGCCCCACCCGAGCAGCGTGTCGCTCCCCGGCCCCCCGTCCAGGAAATTGTCCGAACCGTTGCCCTCCAGGATGTTGTCGAGGCCGTTGCCCAGGCCGTCGACCACCCCGGTCCCCGTCAGGGTCAGGTTCTCGACGTTTTCCCCCAGGATTTGCGTGATCGAGCTCCGGACCGTGTCGTCCCCTTCGCCGTCACGTTCGATGACCACGTCGCCTGCGACATTGACCACGAAGACATCGTTTCCCGCGCCACCCGTCATGGTGTCCCTGCCTCCCCCGCCGTCCAAGGTGTTGTCACCGCCGTTGCCGCTGAGAACGTTGTTGTCGGCATTGCCCGTGCCGGAGAGCGCTGATGCCCCGAGGAGGACGAGGTGCTCCACCCCGGCGCCAAGGGTGTACGAGACGGAGCTCAAAACGGTGTCGCTGCCTGCGCCCACGGCCTCGACCACGACGTCGCCCGCGTTGTCGACCAGGTAGACGTCGTTGCTTCCTTTCCCTTCCAGGGTGTCCGCGCCCAGCCCGCCGTCCAGGGTGTCGCTGCCGTTGTCGACAAACCCCCCGTCAAGGAAGTTCGCCCCGTCATTGCCGCGAAGGTAATTGCCCAGGTTGTTGCCCGCGCCGTTTATCGCATCCGCCCCGGTCAGGGTGAGATCTTCCACAAACGGACACAGCCGACAGGTGACCGAGCTTCGCATCTCGTCAAACCCGCCGCCGGCATACTCTTCGGCGTAGTCCCCGGCATTGTCCACCACGTAGGTGTCGTTCCCCGCCCCGCCGGTCATGAGGTCCGCACCGGCACCGCCGTCCAGGACATTCGCTTCGCCGTTGCCCGTCAGGCTGTTGTCGAGCGCGTTGCCCGTGCCGCCTATCGCGCCGGCACCGGTGAGGGTCAGGTTCTCGACCGAATCGCTCAGGGTGTGCGTCACCGAGGATATGACCGTGTCCGTCCCTTCGCCGGGGGCTTCCCCAACGAGGTCTTCCGTGCTGTCCACGAGATAGACATCGTTGCCCGCCCCGCCGCTCATGGCGTCGGCGCCTGCGCCGCCGTCCAGTGTGTCGCTGCCTGCCCCGCCAGCAAGGGTGTTGGCCGAGCCGTTGCCCCATAGGCGGTTGTTCAGCGTGTTGCCCGTGCCTCCGACGGCATCGGTCCCGGTGAGGACCAGGTTGTCGACACCGCCCTGCAGCGTGCAGGAGATGGAGCTCATGACCGTGTCCGTCCCCCGGCAGTCTTCTTCCACTATGACGTCCCCGATGTCGTCGAGGACGTACACGTCGTCACCGAAGCCCCCGGTCAGAGTGTCCGCGCCGGGGCCCCCGTCGAGGGTGTCGTTGCCGCCTGGGCCTCCGTCCAGCGAATTGGGGCCTTCGTTGCCGGTCAGACAGTTGTCGAGGTCGTTGCCCGTGCCCGTGGTCGATGCCGTCCCGGTGAGGGTCAGGTTCTCCATGTCTGCCCCCAGGGAGCTCGATATCGAGCTCACCACCGTGTCCATGCCTTCGCCGGAACACTCCACGACGGCGTCCCCCGGCGAGTCGACCAGGTACCTGTCGTTGCCTGCCCCGCCGATCATGAGGTCAGCCCCGGGGCCTCCGTCGAGGATGTTCGACAGGAGGTTGCCGCGCATGACGTTGTCGAAGGCATTGCCGGTGCCCCTGATCGCCAGTATGCCCGTGAGCGTCAGGTTCTCGGTTTCGTTCCCCAGGGCGTGGTCGATGGAGCTCCGGACCGTGTCGGTCCCTTCGCCGGGGTTTTCGTGGATGACGTCGCCCGTATTGTCCGCGAGATAGACGTCGTCGCCTGTCCCTCCCGCCATCGTGTCCGCACCGGCGCCGCCCTCCAGGGTGTCGCTCCCGGCTCCGTCGCTGAGGGTGTTCGCCGACCCGTTTCCGGCCAGATAGTTGTCGAGCTCGTTGCCTGTGCCATTGACCGGGTCTCCCCCGGTGAGCACCAGCTTCTCGACCTCCGATACCAGGGAAAAAGTCGCGCGGCTCAGGATCGTGTCCGTGCCCTCGCCCACGTTCTCCAGGATCACGTCTCCCGGGCTTTCCCACGCGTAAACATCATCTCCCGCTCCTCCAACCAGCGTGTCGGCGCCAATTCCCCCGTCCAGCGTGTCGTTTCCGACGCCCCCGAAGAGCATGTTCGCTTCGCCGCTGCCTGTCAGGCCGTTGTCGAGCTCGTTGCCGGTGCCGTCAGCGGCCGCGCCGGACAGGAAAAGGTTCTCAACTTCGGCGCCCAGGGCGATGCTGATCGAACTGTGAACCGTGTCGACACCTTCGCCCGCATGCTCGATGACCGTGTCGCCGGCCTGCTCCACCACGTACCTGTCGTTCCCGGCGCCCCCGATGAGGGTGTCCTCGCCTGCCCCGCCGTTCAGCTCGTTGGCGGCGCCGTTTCCCTTAAGGACGTTGTCGAGTGCGTTTCCTTTCCCGTCGAGTGCTTCTGTTCCTGCCAGGATCAGGTGCTCGACCGTGCCACCCAGGGCAAGGGTGATGGAGCTCACGACCGTGTCCGTCCCCTCGCCGGCATTCTCCATGACGATGTCGCCGGCACTCTCCACCACATACACATCGTTGCCCGTACCACCGATCAGGGTGTCGTCACCGCCGCCGCCGTCGAGGGTGTCGTTCCCGGCAGCCCCGGCAAGGGTGTTGTCCTCCCCGTTGCCGGTGACGGCGTTGTCGAGGGCATTGCCCGTGCCGGAGACAACCCCTGTCTCCGTCAGGGTGAGGTTCTCGACATGATCCGCGAGTGCGTTGTCCACCGAGCTCAGGAGGAGATCCTCCCCTTCATCCGCGTGCTCGACCACGAAAGCTCCGGCGTCCGAGACGATATAGACATCGCTGCCGTCTCCCCCCGCAAGCGTGTCCGCGCCCGTGCCGCCGTCCAGGGTGTCGCTGCCGGCGCTTCCCGAAAGGGCATTCGCCCCGCTGTTGCCGGTGAGCAGGTTGTCCAGGTCATTACCCGTACCTTGTGTGTCAGCCGTGCCGGTGAGGACCAGAACCTCGACATTTTCAGCCAGCGCATGGTCGATGGAGCTGAGGACCGTGTCGGCCCCTTCGCCGGGGTTCTCGAGAACCGCCGCGCCCGGGGCGTCGACCGTGTAGACATCGTCGCCTGCCCCACCCAGAAGGACGTCGATGCCCGCGCCCCCGACCAGGGTGTCCTGGCCTTCGCCGCCTTCCAGCGTATCGTTCCCGGGGCCGCCGGAAAGCGCATCATCGCCCCCGTTCCCGGAGACGAGGTCGTCTCCGCCCAGCCCGTCTACGACATCGTCCCAGCCGGTCCCGCTTACGATGTCGCCCTCTTCGCCGGCACGGGTCACCCTGCTCAAAACACTGGCGCCGTCCCACGAGGTCCCGTCGGCAAACCCGATGGAGTTCAGCCCCATGCCCCCCGTACCGTCCTGGATAAAGAACGATTCGACCCGCACCATGTCGGCGGTCCCGGCGACCGTCAAATAGAGATCGTTCCCCATGCACAGCGGTGCAACCCCATCGGGGCTGATGCCTTGATCGAAAATCAGCACGTCGTTCCGGCCTGCTGTCCCGTCGCTGTTCACGATCCGGTCCTCCCCCCCGCCCGGCGCGAAGCGGTACACGTCGTCCCCTTCGCCCCCGGTCAAGGTATCCGAACCGGGCCCGCCAGACAAGGTGTCGTTGCCGGGGCCGCCTTCGAGCAGGTCATTGCCGCCGCCGCCCTTGAGCGTGTCGTCGCCGGAGCCGCCCAAGAGGGTGTCGTTGCCGTTCGGGTCGTACGGGAAACCCACGTACACCCCGTCCACGGTCCGCTCAGAGTACACGTCGGTGCTGTACAGGGAGGAAAGGCCGTCCCCGTCAAGGAGGTCGACCCCGTCGCCGCCAGAGAGCACGTCGTCATCCGCGCCCCCGTAGAGCGCATCGTTGCCGGTGTGCCCGTACACCGTGTCGTTGCCAGGGTGGGCGAACAGGCTGTCGCTGCCGTCGCCACCGATCACGATGTCGTCCGTGTCGTGTGCATACACGACGTCGTTCCCCACGGTGCCTGTCACGAAAAGGCCCATGGCGCGAAAGGTCTCTTCCTGGAACGCGGGCATGAGCGAGCCCTCGTTGCCGGCCGCCAGCTGCTCGCTCAGCTTGCCGGCGAAGACGCCGCGGACAGTGGGGTCGACCTCGGTGAGCACGAGCGCCGAGAGCAGGAGGCCGCGCAGCTCGTAGCCGTCGGTGGTGTCCGCGGCAAGACCTTGGACGATCCTGTCGAAAAGCAGGTCGGCCTGCTCTCGGACATCGGAGCAGACGATCAGCTCGTCGGTTCCCGATTCGTAATAAGCCCCATGGAGGTAGCCCTTGATCATGCCGTTCGCCACGGCGAACTTGGCCAGCAGGTTTCGATAGATTTCATCCCATGCCTGCTGGTAATACCCGAAGGTGGTGACGAGCTTTCCGTCCTCGAAATAATTCCCGTCGCTCATCTTCAGCACGCCCATGCCCGCGTACTCCTTGATGACGCCGAGTTGCTGCAGGGTCAGACTGATGCCGGAATTGTTGGAGTGCATGACGCCGGCGGCGGGGTCGTAGTAAAGCCCAAAGGCGGTGTTCTCGTAGCCGCCCCAATCATTAGGGTTGGGGTCGAGCTGACCGATGGTGATGTTCTCCACCCCTGCCCACCTGTACAGGATCTGCTCGAAATTGTCCGTGAGCCCCACGAGGTCGGGGGGAGAAGCCATCAGCGTGTCCAGCACCATCTGCCTGAGATCGCTGTCGAGGCTCATGGCAATGCCCAGGTCGGGCATCCTGCCAAAGCCCTTGATGTCGGCAACGTGATAGACGTCGGGGTCCATGGTTACCGGGCCGACGTAGCGGGTTTCCACCATGTCCGTTGCGAACAGGACGTCGGCGACCTGGAGCGCGGCGCCGTCGGCTGTGGTGCAGACCCCGGTGGAAGCCATCCTGACGTCGGGGGCGGGCTGCGTGTTCACCACCGTGTCTGCCAGGTTTATCGCGTCGATTCCGTTCTGCCCGAGCGAAGTGAGCTCTTCGGGCCGGCTCGTCCCGTCGCCGTCGAGGTCGCGCCAGACGAGGAGATTGCCAAACCGGGCATCCCGGCCATTGATCATCCCGTCGCCGTCTTCGTCGAGCTGCCCCAGGATCTGGAAGCCCTGGGCCTGCTCGTTGCCGAAGAGCTCGGTGATGTTGTTGATGATGCCGTCCCCGTTGCGGTCAAGGGCCAGGAACCCATCGTCGGGATTGAGCCAGGAAGCCCTGTTGGCGAAACCGTCGGCATCCAGGTCGAAGAAGGCGGTGCTCGAAGCCAGGGGGGTGAACTCGAGCCCGTCCCCGTCGAGATCGAGAACCAGCGGGCTCCACCACTCGTACCGCTCGGCATCCCCGCTTCCCTTCTGTGCCTTGCCCGCGCCCACCCCGCCACGGCCGCCGCTGGTGAAGGACGCCCCCGAGAAGGAATCCACCGGCCCGTAGAGGCTGTCTTCGCCAGGCGCCAGACCGTTTGTGCGAAGCGTGTCGTTCAGGGCCCTGACGATGTCCTCGTAGCCGTCATACGCGATCTTTGCAAGGAACAGGGAAATCGCGTCCGTGCGGTAGGTCCTCTCGTCACAGTCCAGCGTCATCGGGTCGATAATGAACAAGTCGCCGACCAGTTTCAGGTCAGCCTGCGACTTCTGGTAGGCTTCGGCCGACTGCCCCTGCTGCTCGGCCACCCAATAGGCCTTGTCATGTTCCCTGCACGCCAGGTCGACTTTGCTTGGCAGCCCGTACCCGTTGCGTGCCACCGGTTGATTGTAATACTCCTCGTAGTTGTCCCACGTAATCTCTGCAGACGGGGTCCTCTCGTTATTCGACCATCCGTCGCCGCCCCAATACCCCCCCGTTGGTGTGTGTTTGCTCAGCATCGGTCGCCAGTCAAATCGAAACTCCCCTCCCATGGTCAACCTCCTGTCCATGATTTACCGACAAATTTTATGGCACTCATTCCCCCGGTTTCTCTTTCATGGCCCCTGCCACATGCCGGATGGCACCGTGCGGCGTCCGGTTGACAAGGTGTGATGGCCCCTCCGGCAGGTTCAGCGTTCTCAACGTGCCGTTCTCGATGTCGCAGACCGCGATCTTCTTTACCTGAGCAGGGGCGCGAAACGGGTGAAACACGACGGCCAGATGGCCCCCGTCACGCGACAAGGATGCCGACCATATCGTCGAGACGGGCAGATTGGTGAGGCGGCGGTGTGTTCCCGCAGGCGAGTACTGATAGTACTGATCCCCTTCCCCGTGCCTGCCGTCCGGCTTCTGTGCCGATGCCTGGAATAGTATGTTCTTCCCGTCACTCGATATCAGGGGGTTTCTTACGCCGCCCCCCTTGTTGATCAGCGGGTTGGCGTCACCAAGGGCGATAAGGGGTCGAGGAAGCCCTCTCTCGCCTTTTCTCGCCAGATAGACATTGTCAGAGTTATCGACCCCGGGCTCCATGCCCGGGAAACCATACGCCCCGAACATCAGCGTCTTCCCATCCGGGAACTCGCAGGGGGGAGACACGGAAAACAGGTTGAACCAGGTCAACCGGGTCTCGCTGCCGGTTTTCACATCAACTTCAAAAAAATCGAACCCGGCTGCGGAGGTGCGCCCGTTTTCCCTCATCCTCCCTTTTGCGAAGATGATCCTGTCCCCTGAAAGGGAAAACATGGGGTTGATCTTCGGGCCGTCAGAGTCAGTTACCTTCCTGACATGCTTCCCGTCCGGGTCCATGATGGCGACCTGCATCCTGTCGGTCCGCTGGGGATCATCGGGAAAGACGCTGAACACGATGCTCCGGCCGTCGGCGGAATATTTCGCCATGGCCCATCTCTCACCTGCCGGAGGCTGATAGGCGGCTAGGTCGCCCGTTTCCAGGTCATAGACGTGAATGAGGCTTCGGGCCCCATTCTTTCTCCGGTTGAAGAGGAGCTTCTTCCCGTCAGGGGAAAAGCTGATGCAGCTGATCGAGTCTTTGTGCACCGGGCCCTTCTCTTCAGGGTGTTCGGACAGCCACGAGAGCGCAGCCAGGAATGCACAGGCTGCCAATCCAACGGCCATGAAGAACGCCAGCGGCCTGAAAGATCCTTTCACGCTACCTCTCCCTCACACTCTCGTGCGCATGCTTTTTCAGCGGGGAGAGGATGTACTCGATGAGCCTGCGCGTGCCCGTCTTTACCTCCGCCGTCACCGCCATGCCGGGGGAGAGGCTCACCTCCCTGCCGTCCACGGTCATGGTCGATCTCTCCATCCTCAGCCGCATCTTGTAGATGAGGCCTTTCTTCTCGTCATGCACCGCGTCCTCCGCCACGTCGGTCACCCGCGCATCGACGAGGCCATAGCGCGTGAAGGGGAAGGTGTCGATCTTGATCTGTGCCGCCTGCCCTTCCCGCACGAAACCGATGTCGCTGTTTCCCAGGTCCACCTCCGCCTCGAGCTTCTCGCCCCGGGGCACGATGAGCATCAGGGGCTGGGCCTCGGTCACCACGCCGCCCACGGTGGAAACCACGAGCTGCTGGACCGTTCCCGAAACCGGGGCCCTCAGGGTCTGCCTGGCGTTCAGATCCGTCGCCTTGGCAAGCTCCTGCCCGACTGCCCGGCGCTGGCGCTCGGTATCCTGCATGTCGGACAGGGCCTTCCTGCGGGTGTCCGCATCCAGGGCCTGGATCTCTTTTCCGATATCCCGGAGAGCCTCCCGGAGCTGCCGCTGACGCGCCCTCTGGGCCGCCAGGGCCTGCCTCTGCTCGATGCAGGCCTTCTCCTTCTCCATGCAGTCGAAATCGGACACCATGTCCTGCCTGCGCAAAGAGCTGAACGCCTGATATTGCCTGCGGGCGATGGGCAGGGTTTCCTCCAGCTGCGCAATGAGCGCCCTGCCCGACTGCACCTCGGCCTGCTTTTCGTTCAGCTGGGCCTCCAGAGACTCCCTCCTGGACCGGAACGCGCCCCACTCCTGGAAGAGCAGCTGGGCATGGTCGTTCCCTTCCCCCTGAACTGCCGGCAGAAGCGCCCTGAGCCGGGGCAGGCTCACGTGCTGCCGGGGGTCGCTCAGGAGCCGTGCGAACAGCTCCTGCCGTTTGAAGTTCTGCTGAAGAAAGGACAGCTCCTGCCCCAGCTTCGCGCAGTCCGCCTCCGTGATGGTCCGATCGAGCTCGACGAGCGGCTCCCCCTGCTTCACGAACTGGCCCTCCTTCACATGGATCTTCTTGACCACGCTCTTGTTGAGGGGCTGGACCTGCTTCACCCTCCCGCTGGGGATGATTTTGCCCCCGGCGGTGGCTATGATGTCCACCTGCCCTGCGCAGGCCCATGCAATACCGATGGCGAAGAAGGCCATGAGAGCGCGGGCGAGGACCCTTCCCCCCGGGGAAGGCGGGGTCTCCAGGACCTCCAGGGCCGCCGGCAGGAAGGAGCGCTCGACATCGCCCATGCGCGAATCCCCCGTTGCGGCCCGGTTCTTCCACAGGCCCCCGATAGCCCGCGGGATGCCGGCCAGAAACGCCGCCGCGCTTTTCCCCCAGGCCTTCGAGCCTGCCTTGCCCTCGAGGGTGGTCATTCGCTCGCCTCCTTTCCGGGTGCAGCAAACGGCAGGTTCTCTTTCCTGCCGCCCCCGGAGAAGCCTTTCCCCTGAAGCGCCGCCACGGGTTTCAGGGCCGGCACATGGCCCTGATAGCCGTAGAGCTTTGCGTAATAGCCGTTGAGCGCCATCAGCTCCTCGTGGCTGCCGCTCTCGGCGATGCGGCCCCGGTCCAGGATGACGATGCGGTCGCAGGCACGCACCGTGCTCAGGCGGTGGGCGATGATGATCACGGTGCGCCCCTGGCACATGGCGGCCATGTTGTCCTGGATGACCCGCTCGGACTCGTAGTCCAGCGCGCTGGTGGCCTCGTCGAAGATGAGGATCCTGGGGTCGGCGATGAGGGCGCGGGCAATGGCGAGCCTTTGCCGCTGCCCGCCGGAGAGCGTGCACCCCTGCTCGCCCACCAGGGTGTCATACCCCTCGGTCAGCCCGCAGATGAAGTCGTGGGCGCCTGCGAGCCGCGCCGCGTTCACCACGCGCTCCATGGGCAGGCCCGGGTCTGCCAGCGCGATGTTTTCCCGGACTGTGCGGTTGAACAGGAAGTTCTCCTGCAGGACCACGCCGATGCTGCGCCTGAGCCAGATCATGTCCACGATGGACAGGTCGACGCCGTCCACCAGCACCCTGCCCGCTTCCGGTACGTAAAACCGCTGGATGAGTTTCGACAGGGTGCTCTTGCCCGAGCCGGATCGCCCCACGACCCCGATGACCTCTCCCGGCCTGACGGCGAGGGTCACGTCGTCGATGACGAGCGGGCCGTCAAGCCGGTAGCGGAAGCGCACGCGCTCCAGCCTCACCTCGCCCCTGACCTGCGGCAGGGTGCTGCGGTTGGCGTTGCAGCCGGGCTCCCTCGGGGCGTTGAGGATGTCCCCCAGGCGCCTGAGCGAGATGCCCGCCTGCTGAAAGTCCTGCCAGAGCTGGACCAGCCGCAGGATGGGCTGGCTCACCCTGCCGGCCATCATGTTGAAGGCCACGAGCTGCCCCACGGTCAGGTCGTTTCTCATGACCAGGTGCGCCCCCCACCAGATGATGCCCAGCGTGGTGATCTTGCTGATAAAGCCCGCGACCTGGTTCGCCACGTTGTTCAGGTTCCCGGCGCGGAAGGACGTGGCGACGTACTTCGTCATCAGGTCCTCCCACTTCCTCTGCATCTGGGGCTCGACGGCCTGCGCCTTCACCGTCTGCATCCCCGTGACCGTTTCGGTGAGGAACGCGTGGTTCGCCGCCCCGTAGTGAAACCGCTGCTCCAGGCGGTGGCGCAGGACCGGGGTGATGGAGACGGAAAGCAGGGTATAGAATGGGATGGCGGCCAGGACGATGAGGGTGAGGCCCACGCTGTACCACCACATGAACCCGAAAAAGATGCATGTGAAGGAAAGGTCGATGAGCAGGGTCAGAGACGAACTGGTGATGAAGTTCCGGATGGTGTCCAGCTCGCGGACCCGGGCGACCGTCTGGCCCACCTGCCTGGATTCGAAGTACGGCAGCGGGAGGTTTGCCAGGTGGTTGAAGAGGCGGGCGCCGAGCTCGACGTCGACCCGGCTGGTGGTGTGGCTGAAGGTGTAGTTGCGCAGGCCGCTCAGCAGGGCGTCGAAGACCGCCACGACAAGGAAGCCGAAGGCGAGCACATCGAGGGTGGTGAGCCCCTTGTGCACCAGGACCTTGTCCATCACCACCTGGAAGAACAGCGGGGTGACGAGCGCAAAGAGCTGGAGGAACAGGGATGCGATGACCACTTCCCCGAAGAGCCGGCGGTACTTCACGAGCGAGGGGAGGAACCACCGGAGGTTGAAGGCCCTGGCGAGATCGGCGAGGCCCCCGCGGGGGGCGAGCAGGATGAGCTCGCCTGACCACAGGTCTTCCAGCTCGGAGAGGGAGACCGACCGCAGCGCGGAAGGGGCGATTTCCTGGATGAGCACCTTCCCGTCGGCAGCGTCCCCGTCACCGCCCACCCGGGCGATGATGAAGTACGTGCCGTCCTTCTTCAGGGCGACAGCCGGGAGGAACCCGTTGGCGAGCCGGCCGGGAGACGACCGGACAAGCCGTGCCCGGAAGCCCAGGGATTTCGCCGCGCGAAGAATCTCCAGGGAGGTAAACGGCTTGCCTGCCTCACCGAACTGATGCCTGACCCTGTCGGGTTCGATTGCCACCTGATGATACCGGGCAAGCATGACAAGCGCAATAACTGCACTGTCATTCATAGTGCGTCGTGTACGCCTCCTCCGGATTAAGGAAATTACACTATATTAGATAAATATTATCCCCATAGAAGCATGCCCTGCCAGACGTTAAGAGCCAGCGAAGCTACGCAGCAGGTGAAGCCATGCAATATAAGTAGGAAAAAATCCGGGGGTGAACACGTCAATTTCCTGAGAGTCGTTTATAGTTGAAGGTTTCGTTCGCTCGCTGGCCGCCCTGTTCTTGGGCTCACCCCCCCGCTCTCCGGGCAGAACCACCCGGGCGGGTAAAACGCAAGGTTCACAAATTTCCAGGAAGTCTTTTATGCGTGAGGAACAGCAGACACGCCCGCCTTTCTCTGTATGCAAATACATTTCATATGAGAGCTTCGATCCCTTTGCGATCCAGGATGCTGAGCAGTTTCAGGGACGGTCCGCTTGGATGCTTCTCGCCGATCTCCCATTTCTGAACGGTTGAGAGACTGGTATTGAGCATAGATGCAAGCACTGCTTGGCTCAAGCGATAGCGATCCCGCAACTTGCGTATCTGCTCGGCATTATATTGGGGAACCGGCTCAATGCAAAGCGCATCATAGGACCGCAACGAGCGCTTGTCTATAAAACCAAGCGCATGAAGATCCTGAGCCGTCTCATGCACTGCCTCGAGAATCCTGCTTTTATGTTTCATCCTGTACCTCCACCAGAGAGCCTTGTCGTATTGCCTCGATCATCTGCCTGGCAGTCAGCCGCAGCAGATCCTCGGCTAACGCTCTTAGTGCGTCAAGCTCCTTATTCGAGATGTTATCCCTCTCATTTTTCTCGAAGCCGAAAACAAAGAACCAACGGTCACCCCGATTTGTCGCCAGTAAGGTTCTCGTACTGCCTCTCTTTCCTCTGCCAGGAAGTGCAATCCTCTTTTTGATGATCCCGCCACCCAGGTCTGCATCAAACAATCCTTCTTGTATTTCTCGAATAGCCGAGATCAGTACGTTATCTCGCACTCCAGCCTTTGCAGCCCATCTCGAGAAATGTCTCGTTTTGCAATAAAACACCATTTGATTTGATCTATAGCACCTAGTGATATAGCAGTCAAGTGCGATTGAAGCGTATTCCGACGCAAAGCGGCCACCGACATGATTTCTATGAACGCACGCTTGAAGACTGGTGCTTCGAGGAGCCCTTCAAAGGCTTGACCTCTTTTCTCAGCCTTCCGTTCAATGAGTCCCTGGCAATTTCCAGCTCGTAATGGGCCTGCAGATTGACCCAGAGCTCAGGGCTCGTTCCGAAAAAGCGGGCAAGACGCAAGGCCGTGTCGGCAGTGATGGACCTCTTCCCCAGGACTATCTCGTTGATCCTTCGAGCAGGCACATTGATATCTTTGGCAAGCCGATACTGGCTTATCCCCATCGGCTTCAGAAAGTCTTCAAGGAGTACTTCGCCAGGATGTATCGGTTTCAACTTCTCAACCATGTATTCCCTCTCACTTGTGATAATCTGTTATTTCCACATTATGGGCATTGTTCTGTTTCATTTATTGATGTGAATACGTCGCCTCTCTGCCTTTCATGGGCCTTTGCAGTGATCATGCTCGCCTTTCCGAGCGTACTCATGGAAGTGCCTCGTCAAGACTTCTTTTTTTGTATTTCCTCCATCACGTCCACCATGAACCTGTCCTTATCTTTCACCTTCATTGACTGTGCAAGTAAGATCGAGAGGCCGTCCAGCCCCACCCCGTAGGGCGACAGGTGTTTGTGGGCTTTTCGGACACTGGCGGCAATCTCTTCCATCATTGCCTGGTAAGCCCCCCACAAACCCGAATCCCGTATCTGATCGACCGTGTGCGATTCGAGGATGAAGCTGCATATCTGGCGCTTGTCCGCATCGATGGGAAGCTCGAAAGCCAGTTTGCTCATGAGTGTCATCCTGATGGCAGGGTGTTTTATTTTTATCAGATCAAGGGAGATGTACCCATCCCCGGCTTCGAGTGCGACGGTGTTGCCCAGCATCGGCCGGCACACGATCGTAGCCAGTGAAGCCCAGGTCCTGAACGGCAGGGCGCACGTACCCCACTGCACGGACTCACAGGGCATGTCGTGCTGGGCGCCGAATCCCGTGGCCCTGCATGTCTCGGACACGGTCAGTGTCACCTAGGAGGAGGCGACCAGCTTGGCGGACCTGGGTTTCAGCCTCGAAAAGAAATCGATGCACTCCATCAGATCCTGTTTGCCCACGCGTGCTTTCATGCCGTGCGCCAGTCCCCGCTCAATTTCTGTTGCTCTTTGGTTGCCGCATCAGAACGTTTCCTTTCCATATCCAGGCAACGCAAAAGTGTTATGTATGTAATTTCCGTCTTTGCCCCACAATGGTAGTGACTTCCCATATTGGGCTGCGGGGATCGTCCAATGTATTCTTTGCAAGTCAAGTCCGCCACTTCCTGGCAATCGCATACTGTCCGATCAGATCGTGACTAATACACATTAATACATAAATCATTTTCTCGACAGCCTCATAAGCTACCTTGAACGATTCGGCAGAATGTGTGGTCAAATGCGATTGAAGTATT
>ERZ1645192.1956-NODE-1956-length-17079-cov-5.728736_pt1 | contig 17079 bp, 15 predicted proteins | sample MGYA00575354_ERZ1645192 | MGnify/ENA primary metagenome ERZ1645192 (study PRJEB40844, sample SAMN11349763) | freshwater sediment metagenome | isolation source: river sediment | host: Sediment | place: India: Faizupur Khadar , New Delhi | collected 2017-02-21 ... | reverse complement strand
TCGATCCTGATGTAGTAGATGCTTTTTTTAAATCGCTTAAGGTAATAAAGGCTATTGGTGAAAAATATCCTGATAAAAATTAAAAAACCCCGAATTAACCGGGGTTTTTAAGTGAGAGAGGCCGGATTCGAACCGGCGACCATCGCCTTAAAAGGGCGGTGCTCTACCTACTGAGCTACTTTCCCATCCTTGCTTAAAAGCAGTGCCAAATATAAAAATTTATAGTTTCTATGTCAAGTGATTTTTCGGTTATTTCGTTAATTTCCAACTGAAAAATCACTTATTTTTAAGTTCAAGTTCAAATATCTTGGGCCAGTATTTTCCTGTGACAAAAAAATGACCGTTCTTGTAAGCGATCCCGTTCATAACATCAGACGCAGAGTATTCTTCCTGCGACATAAGGTCAGTCAGATAATATTTGTCAGTAACGATACCGGTTAAAGGATCGATCTCAACTATATACTCAGCCTGCCATACGTTAGCGAATATCCTTCCTTCCGCAAACTCAAGTTCATTAAGTAACGAATAAGCAATGTTGTTTGAATCCTTTACGCTTATCGTCCTCAGAATGCTGAAATCCGAAGGATCTCTAAAATAAAGACTTGATGAACCGTCGCTCATAATAAGGTTCTCACCGTCATTACAGATACCCCACCCTTCACCAGTGTATGAAAATTCATTCAGTTTGTTCATATCGGTGTAATCATAGACAAAACAGGTATTCTCCTGCCAGGTAAGCTGATATATCTTTCCTTCTAAAACGGTGATTCCTTCTCCAAAGTAACCGGATGAAAGAGATATCTCTCCATAATTCTGAGAATCTGAAATGTTATACTTTATCAGTTTTGAGTTACCGTAGTGTCCCGTACCTTCAACAAGAGTGTCTCCCGCAAACTCGAAACCCTGCGTAAAGTACGATGTGTTATGCGGGTAGATATTTATGATCTCGTAGTCAGGTTCAGCAGGAACATCTGCAGAGGGCTTATCCTTAGTGCATCCTGCTATCAGGGTTATTCCCAAAAAGATCAGGTATAAAGTTCTCATTTTATCCTTCGGAGTTCATTAAGCCTGTCAATAATTTTTTCAAGAATATCGAAATCATTGGTTTTTGTAGCCAGTCGGATACCGTCGAGACCCGGATTTGAATTAACTTCCAGAAATACCGGTCCCTCTTTTGTTCTTATAAAATCCACTCCCGCTATCTCAAGCCCGAAAGCTTTTGATATAAGAAGGCACTGTTCTTTTTCAGTATCCGTCAGCTCTGCTTTTTTTACAGAAGCGCCTCTCTTATAATTAGCTCTGAAATCCCTGTCGGAATTAGTTCTTTTCATCGAAGCGATGATCTCGTTCCCGAGTATAAATACTCTGTAATCGGATACGGTTCCGTCATCAGAGCCGATGAAATCCTGAATAAGAAATATCTCATTTCTGTTAACATTCCAGATGTAATCTGTCATGGAGACAAGCTGCTTGACATCATACGCAAGCAGCGTTGAGCTGCCTAGAGATCCGAATATGTTCTTGATTATCAGGGGGAATGAGAATTTTCTCAAAACATTGTCGATATCTTCAGGCCGTCTTATTATCGCGGACCGCGTAATTTTTATACCGAGTCCGGACATTATCTGAAGGGAAAGCAATTTGTTTCGGGCCTTCATAATCGAATCAGGAGAATTTACGACAGGTACTCCTTTTTTCAAAAATTCTTCCACAGCGTAATATTCCGCGTTGCTTTTTTCCCTCACCGAGAGCCTGTTGAGAATTATATCATAATCACAAGGATTGAATTTTTTCCCATTATATGTGAGCTCTGTTCCGCCGCTATCGATAAAAAGATTGAATTCTCCATTCTTGAACAGGTCAACTTTATGCCCTTTTCTTTCACCTATTATCTTTAATTCGATTATGTTCGGGAAAAAATCGCATTCAGTTATTGTGGCTGTTAGAATTCCGAGTCTCATGGCTTATTTCTTCGGTATCGTTAAAGTTCTTTGTGAATCAGTAAACTTAAAGGTACCTGACGAAACTTTTTTTCCGTTCACATTACAGCTCCAGACATAACTGCCATCCTTAACGCCCGGAGGAAAATCCTGCGGAAACAACACGAATCCCCAATCGTCTTTAGCGACTTTTATTTTAGCTTCATAGACGATTCCGAACTCTTTATTTTCAGCCGAAAATACGGCTGTATAGGTTTCTGCTAAGGCGTTCTTATCTCTTACACCGAGCTGAATGCTTAGAGACTCAGACTGCTGCCAGAACGCTGTCGGATCAGCGTCAGGAGCTTTTGTTCCACCGAAAGCGAACAGCGAGAATGCGATGGTTAAAATTATAAAAATTCTCATGTCTTTTCCTCCCGTTTAATTTTTCTGACAGATTTTATTTTATCCCTGATCTCAGCTGCCATCTCATAGTTTTCAGTTTTCAATGCGTCGGCAAGTTTTTTATTAAGATCTGATACGATCTGCTCATCTGTTCTAATCTCGGGTTCAGTTACGGCCTGAGCTATTCCGACGTTTTTATAAATGAAATCATTTATCTCAATTTTAAAGAAAGAGTAGCAGTTTGGACAGCCTGCCATGCCTTCTTTTTGTATTTTTACGGATGTTGTAGAGCATACAGGGCAGTGTTTAAGAGCGGTGATACTGTCTGAGTTTTTTTCATTATTCAGGCTTATACCTGAGTTTAACAGATTAAGGGTTCCGAGAAGAAAATCGTTCAAAGATCTTCCCATCGGTCCCTGTTTTATCTCTGGATGGTCATTAACGAATGTCTTTAAGCAGTTCGGGCACAGATTGAGCTCTTCAGCGTTTTTTTCCCCCTGTATCACTATCTTCGTTACCACATTCGGCGATCCGCATTTGTCGCATTTCATTTCAGATGACTCCGTCAATGATGTTTACTGTTCTGTCTGCTTTATCAGCAAGGTTTTTGTCATGGGTCACAACAATAAAAGCTGTTCTGTTCTCTCTTGCAAGGCTCCACATTATATCGTGAAGTTTTTCTGATGAAACATTATCAAGGTTCCCTGAAGGTTCATCAGCCAGTATCAGCGAAGGTTTGTTTATCAGAGCCCTTGCGAAAGCTATTCTCTGCTGTTCTCCACCTGAGAGCTCTGCGCTTTTATGCATTTTTCTGTCGGAAAGTCCGATTATCTCAAGCAGCTCATCGGCTCTTTTTACAAGGTCTTTTTTTTCATCACCTTTGATGAGTCCCGGAAGCATAATATTTTCTATCGCGGTAAATTCCGGAAGCAAATAGTGGAACTGAAATACAAAACCGAGGTTTCTGTTCCTGAAATCTGCCAGTTTTTTATCGTCGAAATCGAGGATGTTCTCACCGTTGAATTTAATTATTCCGCTGTCAGGTTTATCCAATGTCCCGATAAGGTTCAGCAGAGTGGATTTTCCGGCTCCGCTTTTACCCATAACAGCGACGATCTCGCCCTCTTCAACAGAAAAATCTATGCCCTTAAGCACAGGGATATCCTTTTTTCCGATTCTGTACTGCTTATATAATTGTATTACATTTACCAGCATTTTTCTCTCTTTTTAGTTTATTCGTCTCTTATTATCTGGGCAGGGAGCATTTTACTTGCCTGCATAGAGGGATATATTGTGGATAGAAATGTAAGGATCAGCGAAACTGCTCCAATAATCAGAAAGTCATTGTGATCCATTCTAATAGGCATAGCATTTATAAAATATATATCGCCTGGAAGTGAAACGATCTGATACTCAAGTTGTATAAAACAGACGATCGTCCCGATCATAAGTCCCAAAACGGTACCTATCACGCCGATGATCATTCCCTGAATCATAAAAATACGCATTACAACAGATCTTGAACACCCCATCGCCATTAGTATTCCAACTTCCTGCTTTTTTTCCATGACGATCATTATCAGGCTGGAAAGTATATTGAATGCAGCGATCATTATTATCAGGCTCAGAATTGTTCCCATCATCATTTTTTCTATCTCCATCCATGCGTAAAGATTTTTATGCATGTCTTTCCAGGAAACTGCATTTTTCGGATATTCAAGTTCTGAATTCAGCGCTTCTTTAACTCTGTCTGTATGACCGATCGAAGAGAGATTTACATAGACCCCGTTTATCATGCCGGGCATTTTGAATAATTTCTGAGCAGCGTCTATCGATATATAAGACAGGCTTCCGTCAATTTCTGCAAGACCGGTTTCAAATATACCTGTAACTTCAAACCTCATTACAGGCGGCTGTGAGAGGGTGCTGCTTATTGCAGGGGAAATAATGAACAGTTCGCTTCCGATTATAGAAGCTGTTTTATCCGCCATTCCTTTACCCAGAATTATTCCGGGTAATCCTGATCCAGTGTTGATAAAATCGAGCTTTCCAGATACTATCTGCCCCTTCAACAGTGATATCGATGAAATTGTGCTTTTGTCTATGCCTCTGACCAGCGACCCTTCCGTATAATCGCCTTTTATCATACCGTAAGATTCTATGAAAGGCGAATGCCCTGTTATAAGAGAATCGGAGAGCAGCATGTTCTTCAGGTCGTCGTCATATGTGAACGGACGGTCATTAAATGACCTGATCCGGATATGGGAGTCGTTAGAGATAAATCTCGTTCTGACTTCCGATTCAAACCCGTTCATAACTGACATCACGATAACCAGTACTGCGACTCCAAGCGTAATTCCGAGGAATGAAATATAGGTAATAGTCGAAATAAAAGCTGTTTTTCTCTTGCTCTGAAGATATCTGAGGGCTATGAATAATTCGAGCTTCGGCATTTTTCCTACCTTATCATTAGACTATCAAATATAATATTTATGAATATAAATCACAAGAGCATAAAAAATGAAATGTCATCCTCTAGGGTGGTATTGCCTGTAAACCTGTTTTAAGTGCTCCCTGTCTATGTGTGTATATATCTGAGTCGTTGTAATATCGGCGTGTCCGAGCATTTCCTGCACAGACCTGAGGTCGGCTCCGCCTTCAAGAAGATGCGTGGCGAAAGAGTGTCTGAAAGTGTGAGGATGAATATCAATAGACAAGTTAGCTAGCTGAACATATTTTCTGACGATCTTCCAGAATCCCATTCTTGACATTTTATTCCCTCTGGAATTAAGAAACAGAACAGATTTCGTTTTTCCTTTTGAAGCGAGTCCGGGCCTGACATCAGCCATGTATTTTCTTAGGCTGTTCAATGCGCTGCTGCCTATCGGTACTATCCTCTCCTTGTTTCTTTTTCCAATTACTCTGACTATTCCTTCGGGAAATATTACGGAATTATATTCAAGCGTCAGAAGTTCAGAGATCCTAAGTCCGCAGGCGTACATCATTTCAAGCATAGACCTGTCCCGTTTACCTAGATCGGTTTCCGGATCTGGGACTGAAAATAATCTCTCGATCTCATCTACGGTCATTACAGCCGGGTAAGTATGAGGTTCTTTTGGAGTATCAATATGAAGTGAAGGATTATTGGAGCTTATGTCTTCATTTACCAGGAATTTGTGGAAATTCTTTATTGAAGAAAGGTTTCTTATTACGGATGATATCATAAGACCCGTATCTCTCAGAACAGTAACGAATTCCCTAATGTGTTCCGGTTTGATATCTTCAGGAGAATTTATTCCTTTCTGTTCAAGAAAGTCTAAATATCTTCTCAAGTCATTTCCGTAGGATTCAAGCGTAAGTCTGCTTAAGCCTTTGTCGAAAAGCAGACTGTCATAATACCGTTCTAGGATACTGTCAAAAGTTCTCAGGTTCTTCATTTAGTGAACTGGTAAACGGTTGCGGCGGATAAACTGAGCTGATATAAGATAGTAGTGACATCCTTTGTTAACTGCAGAAAATCAATTCTGTCGTAATTGTACGGAACATAGATCATATCTCCAGGCTCAAGTTCGTAAGACATAATATCATCGAACCATCCCTTTTCTTTAACAAGTTCTCCGTTGGATTTGATGACATAAATGTTATCTTCGTCAGCCGCGCTTGTAATTCCTCCTACCTTATTCAGATAATATTCTACTTCGGTCTTCTTCGAATTAAAAGTGATAGCTGTCTGCTGATATACTTCACCCATTACTAGTATGGTTCTTGAAACAGGCGGAACAAATATCGAGTCTTTATCCTGGAAGAAGAATTCTTCATGGTTTCCCTTATCGTCGATATCCAAAATCACCCTGCCTGAAGCCTCTATAGAGTCGAATTTCGCGATATTCAAAGCTCCTGCAAGATCTTTGTCTCCTGACAGGATCATCTGAACCTGAAGTTTATTATTCAGTTCATCCCTTAATTCCTTGATCTTGCTGGACTGTTTTTTCTTGATCTCGTCCCTGAATATCTGGGTTGATTTTATCTGGGCGTTCTTCGTAAATCCGCCGCATCTTAATAAAAGATCGGCGAGCTCTTCATTTTCGCGAAGCGCGTACATTCCCGGGAACTGGACTTCGCCGATTATTTTAACATAATTCACTTTGGCATAATCTCTGATCCTTCTGACAAACACGATATCGTTCGGCTCAAGCATAACATCGTCAAGCTGTTTGTAGGAATACCAAGATGTTGATAATGTTTTATTTGTCTTGTTGATCCCTGAAACAACCTCAACAGAATCTGTAAGCGCATCGTTTTTGAATCCGCCTGCAAGGCTGATAAGGTCGTATGCGCTCATACCGGCCGAATGAATGTAATTACCCTGTTTTTTTATATGACCCCAGACTCCGACATTCTGAACAGGATTTTTTGCTGAAAAATCAAAAACATGAACTTTGTCGTCATCTTTTAACGCAAAAGTGTCCGGAACATTTGACACGTATTCGAAGCCTTTTTCAGCATTATTCCTGATAACTATGATATTGTTTTTGTCTCCAAGGTTGGTAAGTCCTCCTGAATAAGAAAGAATATTGGCTACATTCATATCGTTTGTAAATTTATAGATGCCAGGTTTCTTGATTTCACCCGATATCTCGACAGACGGGAAAAAAGTAACAGAATCGAGGCTGAACACTTCAACTGTATCACGCGGGAACAGAACAATATTTTCATCTCCTTTTTTTTCTATAACCCCCGAAGGAGAAAAGTTTATAAGCAGATCCCTGTTCCCCAGTCCGTTCTTTCTGATTATATTCGCATAATTCAAGTCAGTATTTTCGTTTAGGATCTCTCTGTCGGTAAGCACATCGCCAAGTATCATTCCGTCGTTATGCTGTATTTTTTTGTTATGCCTGAAATTACCTTTGAGATATACATATCTGGAGTTGAAGACAAGAGTTGAAAACATCCTGACAATGTCGCCGTCAAGGATCTTCGGGTCGTCTTTAATAGATGCAGAGACCGCTTCGCTTCTTCCCTGACTGTTGAGTCTTTCTATCTCTATTCTTTCCGTATCTGAAAAAGGGGTCATTCCGGCGATCTTGAGAACATCCGACAGCTTTTCGTTATTCAGGCATTCAAAAATCCCTTCCCGTTTAACATTACCTGATACGGCAACCTGTTTTCCGATAAGGGGAACGAAAATGGTCATATTTGATTCCAGCACTGATACCGGATTTTTTCCGAAGAACAGAAGAGAGTAAAGGTCAATATAGCGTGATCCGTTATTGTCAGAAATAAGTCCGATATTTCTTAAGCTTCCTTCAGGTGTGACACCCCCTGCAAGCGCAAGGACCTCGATGATGCTTGTAAAAGGCGATACATTATAAACGCCGGGTTTGTTGACATTGCCGACTACGAATACTGTTATAGGTTTAACTTCTCCAAGCCTTACGCTGAATTTAATACCGTTTATGTTCGAGAGCTTTGATCCTATAGTGTTCTTAGCTTCTTTATAATTCATTCCGTAAATATCGATTTTTCCGATCTGAGGAACGATTATGTAATTTTCATTGGTAACTTCCAGGCTGTAACTTTTTTCCATAGCTCCCCAGATATCAATCACAAAAATATCTCCGGAATTTACGATGTATCCGTCAGGGATCTGTTTATTATAATTCAAATTAGTTTTTACGGCAGAAAAATCTATCCTGTACTGTTTAAGGTCAGTTTTATAAGGATCGATAACTTCGCCGGACACATATTTTTCAAAATATGTTTTTATAACAGTGGAATCTGTCACGGTCTGTTGCGGACTGATCTCCGCCGGCTCAGTTACGAGCGTATCGGTTTCGGCAGTTCCTTTATCAATATTTGTCGGCGGGTTCTTTGTTTTTAGAGTTTCGATCTCCTTAGTCAGATCTTTGCCTGTAAGCTTCTGATACATCTTCATAAGGTCTTCACTCTGACTAAAAAGATTCAGAGCTAAAATTATTACGGTAACGGCGTTGAATTTTTTCATATATTATGCTCCGGATTAATGTCCTTTAAAATTTATAACTACCTTGGCTGTATAAAAAAGTATAATGAAATCGAGTTTAAGCGAAATATTCTCAATATAGTAGAGGTCGTATTTTAATTTTTCTTTTACATCATCAAAAGATTCATCGTATTTATGTTTGACCTGAGCCCATCCGGTAAGACCCGGTTTTACATTCAGGCGTTTATAATAATATGGAATCGTCTCAATAAATTTATCCACGAATACTTTTCGTTCAGGTCTGGGTCCCACAAAGCTCATGTTCCCTATGAGCACATTTATCAGCTGGGGAAGCTCATCGATCCTTGTTTTCCTCATAAAATTCCCGAATCTGGTGATCCTCGGATCGCCTTTTACCGCCCAGACCGCCCCGGTCTTGGATTCAGCGTCCATACGCATTGATCTGAATTTATAGATCGTGAATTCTTTAAAATCTTTACCGACCCTGTCCTGTTTGTAAATGATGCCACCTTTTGAATCTAATTTAATTAGAATTGCCGAAACGACCATTATAGGCAAAGTTAATATAAGAAGCACAAGAGACACCAATATATCGAAAAATCTTTTTAAAGCCCTCTGAAAAGGTGAAAGAATATCGGGGAACAGCTCAAGCAATTTATAGCCGAAAAGCTCGAATGTTCTTACATTTCCGCTTATTATGTCTTCAAGCGACGGAACGACTTTGTAGAAAACATTATGGTCTTTGGACTTAAGGATTATCGTATTTATCAGAAAAGGATCTTTTACTTCAACTGATATAATTATCTCCCTGACTTTATTCTCACTTATTATCTTTTCAAAAATATCAAGGTCGCCCAAAGTTTTAAAGCCCTGATAATCCGGGTTGTTTTTTCCGTCATCAATGAATCCGAGAATATTCAATCCCAAAAGTCTTCCTTTCAGATATTCCCTAATAATTTTTTTTGCCGATTTGTTATATCCTATGATAAGCGCGTTTCTCAGCCCGATACCCTTTTTCAGAAAATGGTTGAGAGTGATCTTGAATAATACTCTTCCCGATGTAACAAAAACAAGCATTACGGAGTAGTATATAAGCAGCCCTTTTCCCGTCAGCTCCTTTAAATTCAGATTTGTCAGTATATAAAGGATTACGATCCCTAGAGTTATTCCGGAAACGCTGCTGATCGCGATCTCTATCGAGCTTCTGAAATAAAAAGATTTATATAGATCTTTGATGTGGAAAACTGACAGCCAGAATAAATAAAGTACCGGACCGATAATAAGCAGCTCGGAGTAAGAATGTTCAGTATAGGATATGAATATTCCGGATTTGAATTTTATTATGAAAAGAATCAGCGTTGATAAGTTTATCGTGATAAAATCTGTAGCAAGAAGTAATTTTATTTCTTTAGAAAGTTTCAATCGGGATACCTTATAGATGCGTCAATAAATATATCGTTATCAAAATTTTTGGATGAAATGATATCAAAATCTATGCAGTCGGAAATCTTTTCGAATCCGGAACCAAAGAAGAATTTTTTTCCGCTTCCTATCAGTTTAGGGGCGATGAACAGGTTGAGTCTCTGAGCAAGTCTGTTCTTAAGTAGGTAATTATGTATGGTGCCCCCGCCTTCAACCATTATAGATCTGATCCCTTTCGTTCCGATGATTTTAAAAGCCTGTTCAAGGTCAAGGTAACCGGCTTTTTCAGAAACCTTAACCAAGCTTATACCTTTGCCGTTGTAAAATGTTTCCACGGATGCAGAAATGTTTTCAGATGTTATGATAATTGATGCAGCGGAATTATTGAAAATTTTTCTGTCTAGCGGTAAACTGAGATCTTTTTCAGCTACTATCCTGACAGGATTTCTGCCGTGTCTATATCTGGCAGTAAGTTCAAGGTCATCTTTAAGCACAGTGTTTTTACCCACAAGTACGGCATCGTAAAGATTTCTCAATTTATGAGCGGACTTACGGCTTTTTTCGTTCGTTATCCACTTAGAATCACCACTGTCTGTGGCTAGAGATCCGTCAAGCGATACCGCAGCTTTTAGAATTATCAGAGGCGTTCCGTGTTTCAGGTAATGGAAAAAAGGAGCATTAAGCACTCGGCATTTCTCTTCGCAAATGCCTGTGAAAACATCGATCCCGGCTTTTTTCAATATTTCGATACCTTTACCGGCTGAGTGCGGAGAAGGGTCGACCGTTCCGATAAAAACTCTTTTGAATTTATGTTTTATGATCATGTCTGTGCAGGGAGGGGTTTTCCCGTGGTGCGAGCAAGGCTCAAGATTTACATAAAGATCACTTCCCGCAGGATTTTCGAAACACGATGCTATGGCGTTCACCTCGGCATGAGCCTGGCCATAGAGTCTGTGATAACCTTTTCCGATAACATTACCTTTTTTAACCACCAGGGCTCCGACTAGAGGGTTCGGACTGACACGCCCTGCGCCTTTTATCGCTTCCCTGAGAGCTGCGGACATATATTTTTCGTTCATGTCTGTCATAGTTGCTAAATATAAGTTAATTGGATCTTAGAGGCAAATCCAATATTTAAGAAAAGAATTATAGTAGTCGCTTGATTTTATTATTCATAAATCATATATTGAATATCCGGTATAAATAAAAAATGGGAGACAAAAATGAAAGAAATAATTAAAAACCTTACTTCCGGTATCAGGATCAATACGGAAAGTATTGAAAAGATAAAGAAAAGCAACAAAACAATAACTTATATGAATTCTTTGGATTTTAACGGCATGCCGGACGAGATTAAAGAAATGAATCAGTCGCTTCTTGAAAGTGCAAAAAAAGTTTTAAATGAATCAAAAGAAAATATTCTTTCTTATGAAGAAGGTTATATAGGTGATGAATGCATTGATTACGCAGCTGATTATGAAGATCTGGGCGAAATTCTGGGTTTGTACAAAGATATTGAATGTTTAAATGATATTTTGACCCTTAAAGTACAGGAATTGACTGAAAATGTAAAAAAAGACATAATTGAACTTAAAGAAGAAAAAGAAAATCAGTTCGGAGATTTAAAGATCAAGCTTAGAGCTCATGTCGAAAAAGCGGTGAGGAAGGAATTTTTGAACGAAACGGAAAAATCCGCTGATCCTCTTAAAGAACCTGCAGAATCGAAAACACCCGCTCAGAGATTATTCACCGTCAGAAAAACCGGTAAAAGCCCTCAGGAAATAAAAGAGATAATACAGGATTATATCAAAATAAACGAAAATATTTTCAATAAGATAATCTTCGAAAGCAAACCCGCAACACTTTCGATATCTGAAAGGATACTTGATGTATATTTCAAACCCGGAACGGGCTACATAGTCAATTTTATCTCGGAACCGGACACGAACTACGGCAAATTTTACAAGAACCTCCTGAAAGTTTTCAATGAGATAAAAGATTATGTTTATGATAATTTTGATATTGTTGTTCTTCCCGAAGACGGAAAATCAATAAGCTATCTGAACAGTTTCTACCAGAATTATATTTTCGTAAGAGAAAAAATAGATACCGCGCTGACCCAGTATAAGCTCCAGAATTCTCTTCTCAACGAAAATTTTTCTGTAAAATATCTGATCTTCGAGAAAATCACCGGTAAGTATCTGATCTTCTGCAACGGGAACAGGGAACTCTCAAAAGCGGTTGAACCGTATTTTCAGAACCAGGCAAAGCTCGGAACAATGTCTTTCGATATTGAATTCGTTGAATACGAAGGCGATATAAGGAAAATGATAGCTGACAGGCTTGATAAGATAAAAAATCACATTGAACTGTCCGAAACCGGTAATTACATGAAGATCACAAAACTGAAGAACGGGAACGGACGGTGTTCAACATTGGTTGATGTTACGGGAGTGAAAATACTTATCGATCCGGAAGCGGAGTATGACGGCAGCGATATAGATATTGTCGTAATGTCAAATGCGCGTGACAATCATGTAAAAGTCATCCCGCAGATAATGAACTCAAACCCCGGAGCAAAACTTTTCACTTCTGATATTTCCTTCAAGATCGCACGAATAAAGTGGATGAAAGAACTGAATAATCCAAATCTTGTGATCGCAGGAAGCGATTCGGCTGATTTCACCAGAAGGGATATCGACAATCTTAACGAAAGGGTTATCAGAATAACACCAATGGGTAAGGGATATAATTTTAAAGGTCTCGTGAATATAAAATTCTTCTCTTCAGGATCGATCCCGGGTTCTTCTATAGTGGAAATAAGAGATGCGTCGCAGAAAACTATATATCTGGGCAATTTTACAACAGATAATACGGGACTGCTTAAAGGAGCCGATAACGATCTGTCGGAATATAATTATATTCTGACATCGTCAAAAAAATACGATCAGAAGTTCAGACCTTTACCCATGGATCTTATAAAAGAAAAGCTTAAGGACAACAGACAGGTTTTTATATTCTCTGACTCAGTCGGTAATCTTCAGCATCTTACCGTTGAATTATACACCGCAGGAATTGACAGACAGGTTGTTTCCGGAGAGACGACTTTCGGAATTATCAATAAAGAAATGGCCAAGCTTTTAAATTTCGGATCGAGCTGGGGTGATAATTTTGAGGACAAGGAGACTTTTTTCAAGAGCATATCAAAGATCGAACCTCTTGCCGACGAGTATGAATTTTACAAAAAATTTTCAACAAATGAACCCGGGGTGTTCATTCTTCCCTTTGAAAAAATGGAAGTTGAAATGGTTTTGAAAAATAAGCTGAACGGCGAAAATCCGGTTTTCATTCCGTCAGATCTTGAGGATGAATTTTTAAAGATGCTAGAAAAGGATGTTTTCGTAGCCGATGAAAATAAAACCGGCAGTTATGTAGTTTATAACTATGTTAGAAGTACTCCGGTTTCGGAAATTTTTGAAAAATTTAAAGACTCAAAGATATTAAAAAAGATCATATCCGATTCACAGATCGAAGGGATACCTCCCGGAAAAGCTGTGACATTGGAAGATAATACTGAAAAAACGGTCTGCTGATAACAATGACTATGATCGTAAATGAAATATTCGAATCGCTTCAGGGGGAGTCATCATTTGCGGGACTTCCCTGTTTTTTCGTAAGGCTGACAGGCTGCAATTTAAGATGTACATGGTGCGATACGAGATATGCCTACACAGAAGGTACGGAATACAGCGTTGATGTGATAGCGGATAAAATCAATTCATCAAAGGCCGGAATAGTAGAATTCACCGGTGGAGAGCCTTTACTCCAGAAAGAAGAACTCGTCAGACTGATAGGATTGATCGATGCTTCTAAAAAGATCCTGCTGGAAACTAACGGAAGCATTTCTCTACAAGGCATTCCCGAAAGAGTTGCGATTATAGCGGATGTAAAGCTAAAGGGATCAGGAGAGGGAGGCAGTTTTTTAAAAGATAATTTTGAATGCGTCAAAAAAACTGATGAGTTAAAATTTGTATTGAGTGATAAAAACGATTATTGCGAAATGAAAGATCATCTTCTGCGGTACAGCCTTGAAGAAAAGTGTTCAGTTTTGATATCAAGAGTAAAGAACGCGGAACTTACTGACAGTGAAATTGCGGATATGATCCTGAGAGACGGTTTGAAAGTAAGATATCAGATACAGCTTCACAAACTGATCTGGGGTGAACAAAGAGGAAAATAGCTATACAGTTTTCGATTTTGAATCGGATTTTAAAAAATAATATCTGAAACGACAGTATTAAAGATACCGAATTTTCCCGGATCAAGCTTTATACAGTTGTCGGAGATAATAACAGCTTTATTAATCAAATACGGTTCGATCCTGGAACCGTATTCACTTAGGAAATCTGAGTCAAAGTACTTATTGAACAGATCAATGCTCATTCCTTCGGTTTTTCTCAACCCCAGCATAACAAATTCTGACTTCAGCGTCCGGTCATCTTCTTTGGGGTTTTCTTTATATCCGGCAGATTTGTTTACGACCGAATAGAACCAGTTTTCCACCGATCCGGGATTTTTCCATCTTATTCCGTTAACGAACGAATGCGCCGATGCTCCCAATCCCAGATAATTTCCGTAATTCCATGTATTTGAGTTATGTTTTGATTCAAAACCTTTCTTTGAGAAGTTGGATATTTCATATTTAGTAATGCCTTTCTTTTCAAGAATTTCCGATGTCAGGTCGAAAAATTCCATTTCGGTGTCGTCATCGAGCTTGACAAGAGTTCCGTTATAAAGTTCTTTAGCAAAGGGCGTTTTATCGTAAAAGGTCAGTATATATGCCGACACATGTTCGGGGTTCATTTCAACAATTTCATTCGCATTGAAAACAGCGGCTGCCGCGGACTGTCCCGGAACGCCTATGATCAGATCAAGGCTTATATTTTTAAACCCGGCTTTACGGGAATTTTCATAACATTCATAGATATCTTCTGCACTGTGCGATCTTCCAAGAGTTTTCAGATCGCGGTTGATAAAAGACTGAGACCCTATGGAGATCCTGTTAACACCGGCTTCGCGGAACCCGAAGAGTCTGTCTAGATCAGCCGTGGCGGGATTCACTTCTAAAGTTATTTCGGTGTCGCAACTGATACCGAAGCGCGAAATTATTTCAGACAAGGCATCAGGCTCAAGCAGAGACGGGGTGCCGCCCCCGAAATAGAGGCTGTCGATTTCGTCGGAGATCACTGAGCCGTAATTGGAGATCTCCCTAAGAAGATAATCCTTATATTTTTGATGTACGCAGCTGTCCGAGACGGGAATGGAAAAAAAATCGCAGTAGGGACATTTTGCTATACAGAAGGGAAAATGTATGTAAACATGTCTGGTTTTCATAGAGCGAAATATAAGAACAAAAAATCAGATTTCAAATTTGATTTTCCGGAATATAATCATTAAATTGCGGTCAGACTGGAGGCGAATCTATGAAAGACATTTCCGAAGTCATTAAACAGCAGTGCGAACTTTATCCCCTGATGAAAGTGCAGGACCTGTATAAACTTCTTTATCAGGCAGCGATGGGACCGGGACACGCTGTTAAAAATGAAGGTGTCGTAACAAAATGGCTCGATGACGAGATCACATTTATGGACCATTACGAAGATAAAGATATAATCGAAGTCTTAAACGGAGCGTCTGGACTGGTAAAAGTCAACATTCGACCTTATCTGTCCAGGGGCGGGAAAAAGGATAAACTTCTCCAAGCTTTTATCAGAACGGCCAATGATTTTGTTCCGGACAAAGAAAAACTGCATGACTATTTGCGGGTAGCGGAGCTTCTTGCAGAGAACGGTATGATAGGTTTTGATTTAATTGAACTGAAAGAGTTTTTCACTGAAGCGGAGACAGATCTGTATCCCGCCATTCATCACTCGGATATATACAGGGCTGAATACAAGCCTGCGTACCGTGTGTTACAGAAAAAATATCTCATTTAGCATTCCGGAAAATCTTATTGACAACAATATAAAATTATATTATCTTTGGTCTCTTGAAAAAGCGGAGATCTCTCCAAAGAACGGAGGATTAGTCCTAATGGCAAGGCAGCGGTCTTGAAAACCGCCGTGGGTGACCACATGGGGGTTCGAGTCCCTCATCCTCCGCTTTAAACGGGGAATTGGCTGAGTGGCTTAAAGCAGCGGTTTGCTAAACCGTCGTACCGGTCAACGGTACCGCAGGTTCGAATCCTGTGTTCCCCGCATCAAAATAAAAATGGCAGTTTCATACTGCCTTTTTTTATTGTATATTGCTTCAAAAACCGGAAACCGGCAGATGAAAGAGCTTATACAGGAATTTCTTGACTATATATCAAAAGAGAAAAATTACTCTCAGAATACGGTCATTTCATACCGGACCGATCTGACCGATCTGTGCAGACATCTCGAAAAGACTATGGGTGAAAAGTTCTCTATAAAAGACGTTACCCGGAACGAGATCAGGCCCTATCTTCGCGAACTTATCATGAATAAACTGTCGAAAAAAACCTACAACCGAAGAGTTGCTTCGATAAAAAGTTTCTTCAAATACCTTTTTGTGACCGAGCAGGTAGAAAAAGATGTAGGCTCGGCAATAAATTCCATAAGGACTGAAACAAGGCTGCCTGAATTCGTAGGTAAAGATCAGATGATAGACATTATGGAGCACTTTACCGAGACGGACTTCGCAACTTCAAGGGAAAGCCTGATGTTCGAACTGTTCTACGGAACCGGAATCAGGCTTTCGGAGCTTTATGACATGAAGCTTAACGACATAAATCCTGACCGGGATGTGTTTTCGGTCATAGGTAAAGGTTCCAAGCAGAGGATACTGCCTATATCAGCTCATATCAAAAGAAAATATAAGTTATATGCGGAAGAAAGGAAAACCGCCCTTATGGAAGCTGGAAAAGAAAGTGAATTCCTTTTCATTTCGTTAACGGGAACACATTTGTCGAAAAGACAGATTCAAAGAATAATCGGAGAAAAACTTAATCTTCTTGCGACTGTCCACAAAACTTCGCCCCACATTCTAAGGCATACTTTCGCTACCCACATGCTCGATAAAGGCGCAGATATTATGTCGGTAAAGGAACTTCTCGGACATGAAAGTCTTTCAACTACCCAGGTCTATACCCATGTATCTCTCGAAAGGTTAAAAAAAATATATAAACAGGCACATCCTAAAGGTAAATAAATGAAAAGAGCAATCCTGATATTTTTTATCACGGCCGTAAGTGCGTCAGCGTCATTTGAATCAGTAGTGATCAATCCGAACTCGGTAAGGATCGGCAATATTTCCGGATTCAAAGCGGGT
>ERZ1645192.1955-NODE-1955-length-17087-cov-4.999472_pt1 | contig 17087 bp, 12 predicted proteins | sample MGYA00575354_ERZ1645192 | MGnify/ENA primary metagenome ERZ1645192 (study PRJEB40844, sample SAMN11349763) | freshwater sediment metagenome | isolation source: river sediment | host: Sediment | place: India: Faizupur Khadar , New Delhi | collected 2017-02-21 ... | reverse complement strand
ACCGTGCTCGGGCTGACGACCAAGAACGCGATCCTGATCGTCCAGTTCGCCACCCAACGCATCGAGCAGGGGATGGGGCTCGTTGAGGCGACCCTCGAAGCGGCCAGGTTGCGGCTGCGGCCGATCGTCATGACCTCGCTCGCGTTCGGTTTCGGCGTGCTGCCGCTCGCTCTCGCCTCGGGTGCAGGCGCCGGCGCCATGAGGGCGATCGGCACCAGCGTGCTCGGCGGCATGATCACCGGCACCTTCCTGGCGATCTTCTTCATCCCGCTGTTCTTCGTGTTGGTCGTGCAGGTGTTCGGACGGAAGCGGAGGGGCGTGGGTGACGGGCCGGGCACCGTCGCATCGAACCCCGGGGACGGTGACTGACATGAAGCTGACACGCCTCATTTCCGTCAGCGCTGCGCTGGTGCTCACCGCCTGCACGATGATCCCGCCCTACCAGCGGCCCGAGACCCCCGTGTCGACTCAGTGGTCCGGCCCCGGGCTCGCGCCCGGTTCCCCGACCACCCCGCAGCCGGCCAGCGAGATCGCCTGGCAGGATCTCTTCACCAACCCCCGGCTGCGTTCCGTCGTCGAACTGGCGCTCAGCAACAACCGCGACCTGCGGATTGCTGCCCTCAACGTCGACCGGGTGCGGTCCCTGTACCAGATCCAGCGCGCCGAGCTGTCCCCAGCGGTGGGGGCGATGGCCACCGGCGACGTCTACCGGCTGCCGGCGAACATGTCGGAGAGCGGGCGCTCCCGGACCGTCGAGCAGTACTCGGTCCAGCTCGGGACCCTGGCGTGGGAGCTCGACTTCTTCGGTCGCATCCGCAGCCTCGAGGCGAGCGCCCTCGAGCAGTACCTCGCGACCGAGCAGGCCCAGGCCGCGGTCCACATCTCGCTGGTGGCGGCGGTCGCCAGCTCCTACCTGGCCCTGGCCGCCGACGTCGAGAGCCTCGCGATCTCCCAGGCGACCCTCGCGGCCTACCGGGAGTCGGCGGAGCTGATCCGGCACAGCCGGGACGCGGGGGTCGCCTCGGACCTCGACCTGGCGCAGGCCTCGAGCCAGGTCGACGCGGCGCGGGCGGCGGTGGCTGCCTTCAGCGGCCGGGTGGCGACCGGACGCAACGCCCTCGACCTCCTGGTCGGCGCCCCGGTGCCGGCCGATCTGCTGCCCGACGCGCTGATCACGGTCACCGAGCTGAGCGAGCTGGCAGGGGGCCTTCCGTCCGAGGCGCTCCTGAGCCGGCCCGACATCCTCGCCGCCGAGCACCAGCTGATCGCCGCCAACGCCCGGATCGGCGCCGCACGCGCGGCGTTCTTCCCGAGCATCTCGCTGACCGCCGGCGCCGGGACCATGAGCCCCGACCTGTCCGACCTGTTCGGGGCCGGCAGCGGGACCTGGCCCTTTTCGCCCCAGATCCTGGCGCCGATCTTCGCCAGCGGCTCGCTCAAGGCGAACCTCAGGGCGAGCGAGCTCGACCGCGAGATCGCGCTGGTTGAGTACGAGAAGGCGATCCAGGCCGCGTTCCGCGAGGTCAGCGACGGCCTGACCCTGCGCTCGACCCTACGCGAGCAGCGCGCCGCCGAGGAGGCCCTGGTGCAGGACCTGGAGCGGGCGGTCCGCCTGTCCGACGCCAGGTACCAGGCGGGCATCGACAGCTACCTTGCCGTGCTGATCGCCGAGCGCTCGTTGTTCGCGGCCCAGCAGACCCTGGTCAACGTCCGCCTGGCCGAACAGGTCAACCTGGTCAACCTGTACAAGGCGCTGGGCGGCGGCGCGCCGACCGCAGAAGCGGTGGGTGCGTCGAGCAGCACGACCACCAACCTCGAGAGCGCGAGCCCTGCCGCCGACGGCGAAGTCGGCCGGGGCGTCCTTGGCACGTACGGGAGCTTTTGATGTTCCTGACCGCCGTCACCCAGCGGGACCGACTCTTCGACGTCGCAATGCACTGGCTCAACGGCCGTGTCGGGCCTGGGGACGGCCGGTTCCTCACAGAGGCATTCCTGCTCGACCACGCGATCACTGCTCCGTTGGTCGCCCGGTTTTTCCTTGAGGTCACGGCCCTGCTCGGGTCGGGAGACACCCGGGTCAACCGCCTTCGGACGAAGGACGGGGTCCGCCGACAGATCATCGCCGGCTGGCGCACTCCAAGCCAGCGAGCCCTCGAGCTGTTCGCTCTCTATCGCAGCCGCGAGGAGACCTTCTTCCCGGCCACGCCGGTCGACCTCCTCGCCATGACTCGCGGCGACGGCGAGCTAGTGGCGATGATGCGGTTCAAACGCCTGCAGCGCATCGCCGAAAAGGCCGCCCGCAGGGTGGTGGACCGCGTGGACCACGAGGTCATGAGGCGCCTGGGTTGTGTCGGCGGACACGAGACCAGGACGTCTGCCCGCGACCTGTCGCACGAGCTTGTTGCCGCGACCGAACAGGAGGTGTGCCGCGACTATGGGACTGGGGCGATCGCCTTCACGCACCAAGAGCTTCGCGTCGGCGACGTCATTGGCGCCAAGCTGATCGGCAACGAGCAGAATCTGGCCCGGATCGAGACCGCAATCTCGTCGCATTCGGAGGTCGTCTCCGTCCACCGCTCCGAACATCGCGGTGTGTACAACGACGTCCAGCTCGAGGTCGAGCTGAGGTGCCCGTCCGCGGGCACCACGGTCGACAGGCTGCGCGCCGGCGACTGGATGGCCGCCCGCGAGCGGGGCCTCGACCCGGAGTCTCTGCGCCGGAACATCCCGAGTTACGTCGAAGGCGGCGCCCAGTCCTTCTTCATCGAGATTCTCCTCACCACGTGGCCGGAGCTGGTCGAGTCGGAGTTCGGCCGCGCCCTGCACGAGGAGCGGATCGTGAGGATGAGGTTCAACCCGCGGTACACCGGTCAGCTCGGCACGACCGTCGCGCTGGCCACCATGTACCTGATCTTAGTCGCGATCTCGCCGGTGACGGTAATCGACGAGCTGCCGTTCAGGATGTCCGGGCGATACCTGCCAGAAAGTCTCGTCGCCAGCGTCGCGGAGCTCTTCGGGCTGAGCTTCGCCCGCAGCCCGTTCTGGATCCCGGAGCCTTCCGATGTGCGTTCAGATTGGCACGTGAGTTGATCGGCGGCCATCGTCGTTGCTCCCGCGTGGGTTGGCCGCTCACCAAAACGGCGCGCGCTCGATGACCCGTCGGCGGCCGCCGTGGAGTGCGCTTCTGGCCGCCGTGCTGCTGACCGTGACCGCAGCCCGCGCGGACGACGAGGACAGCCCGGCGCCGCCGCCTTCGCCCTCCCCAACCGCCGGGTCACCCTGGTCGACGTCGGCCGCGGTCGGGCTAGGGCCGCTTTCCCAGGGCTCGGGGTCGCCGGCGTCGGTGTTCCGGCTGGTGCAGCCCCCTTCCGCGCCGGTGACGCTCGGGCGCGGGCAGTGGGAGGTCGGGGTGCAGGCTGACTGGGCCAACTACTTCTGCGATGAGGGTGACCTCTACCTGCTGGACTACGAGTCGCTGCGCCTGCGGTTCGGCGTCGGCTACGGCGTGACGGCACGCACCGAGATCGGCCTCGGCGGCGTTGCCTACTACCAGGGCGGAGGAGTCCTGGACGGCTTCATCGAGTGGTTCGAGCGCTCGATCGGGGCGATCAACCGCGACCGCGTCGCGGCGCCCGGCGACCGCTACCTGATCCGCGTCCGCACCCAGGACGGTTCAACCCAGGAGTGGGGCGGCAGAGAGTCCGGTTGGCACGTCGACTCCGTGGCCGTGGCGGTCAAGCACCAGCTGCTCGAAGGGTCCGAGACAAAGCCGGCGCTCCTTGTCTCGGCAGTCCTCAAGCTCCCCGGCGCGTCCGACGCAGCGGGCCGTCCGGACGGCGGGGTCGACCTCGGCGCCAGCCTGGCGGTCGGTCAGCGCCTCGGTCGCTTCAACCTCTACGGATCACTCGGCGCGGTTCGGTTCGGGGAGACCGAGATCGACGGGGCCGAGCTATACGACACCCAGCTGTCGCTGATGACCGGTGTCGAGTACCGCTCGACGCCCCGCACGTCGTTCCTCCTCCAGGCCATGGTCTCGAGCCCGGTCGCGCACCACCTCGGCGACCTCTCCGAGCGATCGCGCGAGGCCGCGCTCGGTTTCAAGCACCGCCTCGGCGACCACTTCCTGCTCGAGGCCTCGGTCGCCGAGAACCTGGTCGTCTTCGCCAACAGCGCCGACGTCGTGCTCCGCGCCGGCCTGAGCTGGCGGCCGTGAGGCCCCGGCAGCGAAACGACTGCCGAAGCGGCGGCGGCTCGGCCGAGCTCCAGTGCGCGCTGCGGATCGACGCTCACGGAAGCCGCGGGTGCCCTCGCGAGCCAGGGAGTCCGCCTATTCGTTCCCGTTCCCGCTCCCAACGGCTCGCGGGCATTGATGGCGTCCGCCTGGCTGGTCCGTCACCATCGGGTGCGGACGCGGGTAGGGGAAAGGGAACGAGCCGCAACTCATGTGTGAGCGCCGGCACCGCGGACGTGGGGGCCTCCCCTGATATGATCGGGTGTGGGCGGACTGCACACTTTCGGAGGCGGCGGTGATCATCACGTGCCCGCAGTGTGAGACCAAGTACCGGTACGACGAGGCCCGGTTCGGATCGGAGCCGTCGAAGGCCGTGCGCTGCACGAGCTGCGGGCTCACCTTCACCGTCGACAACCCCCTCCAGGTCGGCGACGCCACCAGCGCCAGCCGCAAGGTCGATCTGCCGCCGGATCTCTTCGAGGACGACGAGCCCAGGGGCGGCGAGCCCGAGTCGCCAGAGCTGCCGCCGCTCGCCCCCCTCCCGCACGACGCCCGCTTCTCGCTCGCGGTGATCGCCGGCCCGCAGGCCGGAACCGTCTTTCCGATCACCAAGCCGCGCGTCTTCATCGGCCGCGGCTCGGCGATGGACGTGCAGCTCAAGGACTCCGAGGTCTCCCGCCGCCACGCCATGATCGAGGTCGCGGGCGACGAGGCCTCCCTGCTCGACCTCGGCGCCACCAACGGCACCTACGTCGACGGCGAACGCGTCGACCGGACGCAGCTCGGCAACCGCGCCGAGTTCACGGTGGGCTCGACGACCCTGATGTTCATCGTCGCCGCGTCCCGCGACAACGCCTGAGGCCCCCACCCGACCAGGATCTCGGGGATGGGATCTGGGGGATAGGGTTCGTTCCCCACCTGCATCGATTGCCGCGCAGCCGAGGCAGGGCCCCGCGCGGCTTGGAAACCCCAGATCCTGGACCCCAGATCGTAGATCCTCTTGCGGGCGCTCGCGGTCGTGCCGGCACTGTCACCGCGCCAAACCTGCGCTGCACACCGTGGCCCACGGCCCTCGCTTCATTCTTGATTCTGGCCCAGGATTTGCTATACCAGCAGACCGACAGCGCGCAACCAGCGGACGACGCCCAGCCGCGTCGTCCGCACTGCGTCAGCGCCACGGGAGGCGACATCCAATGATCGAGGTGGAAGGGCTGACCAAGGTCTTCGTCGACCAGGCGGTGGTCGACGACGTCTCGTTCTTCGTCCCCGAGGGCCAGGTGCTCGGATTTCTCGGCCCCAACGGCGCAGGCAAGACGACCGCGATGCGGATGATCACCGCCTTCCTGCCGCCGACCGCCGGCCGGATCGTGGTCGCGGGCATCGACCTCGACGCCGACCCGGTGGGGCTGCGGCGCAAGGTCGGCTACCTGCCCGAGAACGTGCCCCTCTATCCCGAGCTGCGGGTCGAGGAGTACCTACGCTTCCGGGCGGCGGTCGAGGAGGTGCCCCGGTCCGAGGTCGCCGACCGCCTCGCCGAGGTCTGCGACCGCTGCATGATCGGCGACGTCCGCCGCCAGGTGGTCGGCACCCTGTCGAAGGGCTACCGGCAGCGGGTCGGCCTGGCCGGGGCCCTCATCCACAAGCCGGCGGTGCTGATCCTCGACGAGCCGACGGTGGGCCTCGACCCCAACCAGATCATCAAGGTCCGCGAGCTCATCACCGAGCTCGGGCGCGAGCACACCGTGGTGCTGTCCACCCACATCCTGCCCGAGGTCGAGCAGGTGTGCGAGCGGGTGGCGATCATCGATCGCGGCCGGATTGTGGCCGACGGCACCCCGGACCAGCTGCGCAGCCGGATGCTCGGCAACCCCCGCCTGCAGGTCGAGCTGCGGGGCGCCAACGGCGATGGCCGCGACGCCCTGCTCGCGCTGCCCGGCGTGACCGGCGTCGAGGACCGGGGCGCCGGCAGCTATCTGGTCGAGCACGCGCCCGCGAGCGACCCCCGCGAGGCGATCTTCCGGCTCGCGGTCGCGCGCGGCTGGGTCCTGAGCACGCTCGCCGCAACCCACGCCTCGCTCGAGGACGTGTTCGTGCGCCTGACCACGCGCGAGGAGCCGCCGGCGGCCGAGGAGGTGTGAGATGACCAAGATCCTGGCGATCGTCCGCCGCGAGCTGATCGCGTACTTCTCGTCGCCGCTGGCCTACATCGTGCTGACCGCGTTCCTGCTCATGCAGGGCTATATCTTCTACATCATCGTGTCCTTCCTCAACAACCCGATGACCCAGGCGATGACGCCGCTGCGGCTGTTCTTCGGCGGGACGGTCTTCTTCTGGCTGTTCCTGCTGTTCACGGTGCCGGTGATCACGATGCGGCTGCTCGCCGAGGAGCGCCGCTCGGGGACGATCGAGGTGCTCCTCACGTCGCCGGTCACCGAGGGCCAGGTGATCGCCGGCAAGTTTCTCGCTGCGCTGCTGTTCTACGTCGCTCTGTGGCTGCCGACCATCATCTATGTGGCGCTTCTCAAGCAGCACTCGACCATCGACCTGCGGCCGGTGGCGGCGGGCTACCTCGGGGTGCTGCTGGTCGGCTTCCTGTTCCTCGCCGTCGGAACCTTCACCTCGACGCTGACCAACAACCAGCTGATCGCCGCGATCCTGGCCTTCGCGGCGTTGGTCGTGCTGTTCTCGATCGGTCTCGTCGAGCAGCTGATGGTGTCGTCGTCATGGGTCCGCGACGCCCTCGGCTACATGAACCTGTGGACCCACATGGACGACTACGCCAAGGGCATCATCGACACCCGGCACGTGGTCTACGAGCTGTCGGTGGGGCTGCTGCTCCTGTTTCTCGCCGCGAAGTCGCTCGAGGTCAAGAAGTGGAGGTGAGGCGATGAGAAAGCAGGCGCTGCGCTACACCACGACCGGGATCATCGGCGTCGTGCTCGCCGTCGCGCTGACCGCGATGGTTAACTGGCTCGCCGCCCGGCACTACCTTTCCGCCGACTGGACCTCGTCGAAGATGTACTCGATCTCCGAGAAGACACGGAACATCCTCGCCGACCTCAAGGAGGAGATCCGGGTGGTGGTCTTCATGACCCCGGCGAGTCCGCTGTATGACCAGACTCTCGAGCTGCTCAACCGCTACGCCGCGGCCTCCGACAAGATCAAGGTCGAGTACATCGACCCCGACAAGGAGCCGCTGCGCACCAAGCAGCTCGCCGAGCAGTTCGGGATCTCGGTCGCCGACACGGTCGTGTTCAGCTACGCCAACCGCACCAAGTACGTGACCGCCGACCAGATGGCCGACTACGACTACGCCGCGGCGCAGTACGGCCAGGCGCCGTCGATGCGCGCCTTCAAGGGTGAGGAGCAGTTCACCTCGGCCATCCTGTCGCTGGTCGCCCCGGATGTCCCCAAGGTCTACTTCGTGAGCGGACACGGCGAGGCCTCGGTGGCGAGCGCCGGCGGCGGCGCCCAGCCGGACCGCAGCCTGGCGGTGCTCGCCGAGGCGCTCAAGCGCGAGAACATCGAGGCTGCGGACACGGTCCTGCTCAGCGGGGCGGCTCCGGAGGACGCCGACGTGATCGCCGTCGTCGGGCCGACGCGCCCCTTCACCGAGCCCGAGATCGGGGCTCTCGGCGCCTTTCTCGATCGCGGCGGCCGGCTGCTGGTCTGCCTGGACCCGCTGATCGAGCCCGCGGGCACGATGCGCGCCACCCGGCTCGAGGGCTTCCTCGCCGACCGCGGCATCCGCGTCAACGACGACCTCGTGGTCGATCCGTCCCGCAAGCTCCCGTTCTACGACCTGTCGGCGGTCTACCTGACCGACTTCCCGTCCCATCCGGTGACCAAGGGCCTCGAGGCAGTCGCGGTCCTGTTCAGCGTGGCCCGCTCCCTGACCCCGGAAGGCGATCCGGCGCCGGAGGTGATCGTCGAGACCTCGGCGGAGGGCTGGGGCGAGCGCAACCTCGGCCAGCTGCTCACCGGCCAGCCGGTCGCTCGCGACGACGGCGACACGCCCGGCCCCGCGGCGGTCGGCGTGGTGGTCGAGCAAGCCCCGATCCCGGGCAGCCCCGCCGGCGACGAGGCGACGCCGGGCAGCCAACCCGGCTTCCGCATGGTGGTCTTCGGCGACTCCGACTTCATGGCTGACTACGAGATCTCGAACGCCGGCAACCTCGTCCTGGCGATGAACGCCATCAACTGGCTGGCGGCGCGCGAGTTGTCGCTGGGCATCCCGCCGCGCGAGGTCGAGCAGGTGAGCCTGTTCCTCTCCCAGCGGCAGATGCGCACGATCCTGCTGGTCACGCTGCTGGCGATGCCCGGCGCGGCCATCGTCCTCGGAGTCCTGGTCTGGCGGCGAAGGCGGCACTAAGTCCAGGGCGCTCGACAATTTCGGTTCTCCGCCCGCGGCGACCGGAGGCGGGGGCCCGGACCGCGAGGCCGCGGGCGCAGAGCTGAGCAAAGGCACCATACGAGGTCGTCGACATGCGAAAACGGAACCTGATCCTCCTGGCGTTGATGGTGATCGGGCTCGGAGCCTACATCTACTTCCACGAGCGCCACCTGCCGACCACCGAGGAGCGGCGCCAGCAGGCCGACACGCTCTTCCCCGATCTCGATCGGGACGAGGTGGCTGGCCTCGAGATCCACAACACCCACGGGGACTTCCGGCTCGTCAAGCAGGGCGGCAGCTGGCGGCTGGTGGCGCCGATCGAGTTCGCGGCCGAGGAGACCGCGGTGAGCTCGCTGCTCGGATCCCTCGAGAATCTGAAGGCCGAGCGCACCCTGTCCGAGGGCGAGGTCGACCCCAAGGCCTACGGGCTCGACCGGCCGTCGATCACCCTGACCCTGGCGACCGACGACGGCGCGACGTCCTCGCTCGAGATCGGCGACGAGGCGGCCCTCGGCTCGAACCGGGCCGTCCGCCGGAACGGCGAGGGGTCCGTGATCCTGGTCAGTGGGTGGTTCGTCCGCGATCTCGACCGGGACCTCGACGAGTGGCGCTCGCGCGACGTCGCCGAGATCGCGGCCGACGACGTCGCGTCGCTGGGGGTGCTGGCCGGCTCCGACCGCATCGAGCTCGTCCGCCAGGGCGAGAGCTGGCGCCTGCTCCAGCCGCTCGACGACGTCGCCGACCGCGACCATGTGCGCAACCTCATCTCTGACCTCGACGCGCTCCGGGTCGAGGAGTTCCTGGATGACCCGCCACCCGCCGCGGAGCTCGGCCTCGAGGTTCCCGCCTACCAGGTCACGATCCTCCGCTCCTCGGGCGGCGAACCGCTCCGGCTCGACTTCGGCTCGAGCCGCGAGCGCGACGGCCGCACCCAGGTCGCCTGCCGGCGCAACGCAGCCGAGCTCTTCTGGGTCGACGACCGCGCCGCGACCCGGCTGGCCAAGGCGCCGGTGCGCTGGCGGTCGACCAAGGTCGCTGCCTTCGACACCTGGGACGCCGAGCGGCTCACCATCACCGCCGGCGGAACCGGCGTCACGCTCGCGCGCAAGGAAGGGATGTGGACGGCGGGCGAGGGCGGCGGCGAGGTCGAGCACAGCGAGGTTCAGGACCGGCTCGCGGCCCTGGCGGCGCTGGAGGCCATCGAGTTCGACCTCGTCGAGCCTGCCACCCCGCCCGCGGGCACGGTCGAGCTGGAGCTCAAGCCGCCGGGCGGCTCCGCCGAGCCGCAGCTGCTGAGCTTCAGCTTCCACCGGCCGCTGGTCGAAGGTGGCCAGGCCCTGGTCCGGGTCAGCGGGCGGGCGACGGTGATGAGCGTCGCCGCCGCCCAGGTCGAGCAGATCCTCGCCGATCCCCGGGCACTGGTGAGGCCGGCGGAGGATCCGGCTCCGCCACCGGCTTCGCCGTGACAAGAGCGGGAACGGGAACGGGGACGGGAACGAAGGGGCGGCACGCCACCTGCTGGGGTGCCTGATATCCGAGTTCTGCAGCCGCCAGTCGTCGCGCTACAATGCCGGTGCTTGGCAGGCATCCCGGTTCCACTCGGACGGTGACCCTTGGCGGACTGGCGACAGACTTTCGATGACCTCCGGCGGAGGCGTCCGGACCTGGCGGAGCGGGCGTGCCGGCTGCTGTTGCTGGACATGCAGCGGCAGGGGCTGATCGAGCTCGACACGATCGACGAGCAGATCGCGGCCGCCCTCAAGCTGGTGGTCTCGCCTCGCGACCTCGACCCGAACCGCCCCAAGCCGAAGCTGCCGAGCGACTCCCAGGAGGCGCTGCACGAGCTCGCGCTCGAGCAGGCGGCGCGCCGCCTCGCGCCCGAGGAGATCCAGGCCACCATCCTCTTGGTCGAGAAGCGCCAGCTCGCGCACGAGGGGGCGAGCCTCGCCGAGGACCCGGACACGCCGATCCCGGAGCTGCGCGACAAGGTGCACGAGTTCCTCAACTTCGCGCCCGGCGAGGCGTTCGCGCCGCCGGAGGACGTGCTCGGCATCCGCGCCGCGCTCGCCCGCCGGCTGCTCTCGGACCAGCTCGACTACATCTCGGTCGCCAAGGAGTACATCAAGGTCACCGAGTTCGCGACGGTCCTCGATCACATCATCCCGACCGAGGGAAGGCGGGGAAAGCTGGGCGGCAAGGCAGCCGGCCTGATCCTCGCGCACTCGATCCTCCAGCGGGCGAGGGAGGCCGGCCGTCTCCAGGTCGACTACCGCGTGCCGACCTCCTACTTCCTGCCGTCCAGCGGCACCCTCGAGTTCATCCAGTACAACAGCCTCGAGGACATGATCAACGTCAAGTACAAGCCGCTCGAGGAGGTGCGCGAGCAGTTCCCGCTGGTCGAGCGCAGCTTCAAGAGCGGCTCGCTGCCGCCGACCATCCGCGAGGGCCTGCGCGACATGCTCGAGGAGGTGGGCGAGGGGCCGCTCGTGGTGCGCTCCTCCAGCCTGCTCGAGGACCGCATCGGGCATGCCTTCTCGGGCAAGTACAAGAGCCTGTTCATCGCCAACCGCGGGCCGACCGCCAAGCGGCTGGCCGAGCTCGAGAACGCCATCGCCGAGGTCTACGCATCGGTCTTCCACCCCGACCCGATCGAGTACCGGCGCGAGCACGGCCTGATCGACTTCCAGGAGCAGATGGGCGTGCTGATCCAGGGGCTGGTCGGCCGCGAGTTCGGACGCATGATGTTCCCGCTGTTCGCCGGGGTCGCGTTCTCCACCTGCAACATGCGGTGGTCGCCGAGGATCCGGCGCACTGACGGGATCGCGCGCCTGGTGCTCGGCCTCGGCACCCGTGCCGTGGATCGCACCGGCGCCGACTACCCGGTGCTGGTCGCGCTGGAGCAGCCCACGCTGCGGGCAGTCCAGCGCCCCGACGAGGTCTACCGGTACTCGCAGCACGAGGTCGACGTGGTGGACCTGCGCGAGGGGCAGTTCGACTCTCTCCCGCTCGCGAGCATGCTGTCGCGGGTCGGCGGCAAGCTGCCCCAGATGAACCGGATCTTCTCGATCTACCGCGACCGCGACATCCTGCCGATGGTCGGCGTGATGCCGCAGATCGACCCTCACGAGCTGGTCGTCACCTTCGACGGCCTCGTCAAGTCGCAGTTCCCGCGCGACCTGAAGGGGATGCTCGACCTCCTCGAGGAAGGCATCGGCGAGCCGGTCGACGTCGAGTTCGCCCACGACGGCGAATCGCTGTACATGCTGCAGTGCCGGTCACTCAGCCACGGCGCGACCGTCCAACGGGTCCCCATCCCGCCCGACATCGAACAGGAACGCAAGGTCTTCTCCGCGACCCGGTACGTGCAAACGACGCAGTGCCGAGACCTCGAGTACCTGGTGCTGGTGGATCCCCGAGACTACGAGCGCCTGCCGTCGCGCGACGCGATGCTGCGCGTGGCGCGGACCGTCGGCCTCCTCAACCAGGTGCTGCCGCAGCGCCGGTTCGCGCTGATGGGGCCCGGGCGCTGGGGCAGCCGTGGGGACATCCGGCTCGGCGTCCCGGTCACCTACGCCGACATCTGCCGCACCGCCCTGCTGGTGGAGATTGCCCGCAAGCGGGGCGCGTACCTGCCCGACGTGTCGTTCGGCACCCACTTCTTCAACGACCTCGTCGAGTCGCAGATCGCGTACCTGCCGCTCTACCCCGACGAGCCGGGCGCGGTGTGGAACGAGCGGTTCCTGCGAGAGACGCCCAACGTGCTGGCCAAGCTCGTCCCCAAGTACGCCGACATGGCGGAGACGGTGCGCGTGATCGACGTCCGGGCGGCGTCCGGCGGCGAGCTGGTGCAGGTCATCATGGACGGGGAAACTGACACCGCCCTCGCCTACCTCGCGCCGCCCGCCGGCGCGCCCTGATCCTGCGGCCCGATAGAGAAGCCCCGCCGACCCGGGTGCGCCGGATGGGCGGGGCGTCGACGACGACAGCGGTCGCTGCCGGAGGCGCAGCGGGCGAGTGGGCTATGCCCAGCCGCGCAGGTGGCAGGCCGAGGCGACGCGCTGGATGGCGATCATGTAGGCGGCGTCGCGCGTGTACTCGCCGGCGTTCTCGGCCAGGTCGGCCACCGCGTGGAAGGCATTGGTCATCTTCTGATCGAGCCGCTCCAGCACCTCGGCCTTGGGCCAGAAGAAGTTGGTGTTGCACTGCACCTGCTCGAAGTACGAGCAGGTCACTCCGCCGGCGTTGGCCAGGAAGTCCGGGATCACGAAGATGCCCCGCTGCTTGAGGATCGCGTCGGCCTCGGGCGTGGTCGGGCCGTTGGCGCCCTCGGCGAGAATCTTCACGTTGCGGTGGATGTGCTTCGCGGTCTCGCCGGTGACCTGGTTCTCGAGGGCCGCCGGGATCAGGATCTGCACGTCCTTGGCGATCCAGGCATCGGCGTCCTCGATCTTGTAGCCGGCCTTGACGGCCTTGTCCTTGTCGATGGTCCCGAAGCGGTCGGTGATCGAGAGCAGGAAGCTGGCGTCGATGCCGTCCGGCTTCGAGAAGGTGTAGGCCTTGTGGTCGTTGTTGTCCCAGCAGGCCACCGCCACCACCGTCCCGCCGAGCTCGATCAGCAGCTTGGCCGCGTACTGGGCGACGTTTCCGAAGCCCTGGATCGAGGCGCGGACGCCCTTGACCGGGATGTTCAGGCGCTTGAGCGCCTCGCGCACGGTGAAGATGACGCCGTAGCCGGTGGCCTCGGTCCGGCCCAGCGAGCCGCCGACCTCGACCGGCTTGCCGGTGATGGCGCCCGGGAAGTGGCCGCCGGTGAGCCTCTCGTACTCGTCGAGCATCCACACCATGTGCTGCGGGTTGGTCATCACGTCGGGCGCCGGCACGTCCTGGATCGGGCCGATGTTGCGGGCGACCTGGCGGACCCAGCCGCGGCAGAGCTGCTCCTGCTCGCGCGGCGACAGGTTGTGCGGGTCGCAGATGACGCCGCCCTTGCCGCCGCCGAGCGGGATGTCCACCACCGCGCACTTCCAGGTCATCCAGGTGGCTAGAGCGCGCACGGTGTCGACCGTCTCCTGAGGATGGAAGCGGATGCCGCCCTTGGCCGGGCCGCGCGCGTCGTTGTGCTGGACGCGGAAGCCGCGGAAGATCTTGACCGTGCCGTCGTCCATCCGCACCGGGATGGTGAAGTGGTACTCGCGCTGCGGCCAGCGCAGCAGGTCGCGGATCCCGGCGTCGAGCTGCAGCTTGTCAGCAACCGCGTCGAACTGCCGCTGCGCCATCTCGAATGCGTTGAACTCCTTGGACATCTCGCCCTCCTTGAGCCAGGCGCACGCGTTATACGCCAATGGCAGCGGTCCGTCAACCACTTCGCGCCATTTTTCACAAGGTCCCGAAGGGATAGCCGGCGTCCGGACGCAGGCTCACGCGGGCCGGCCTCCAAGGTCCGTCGAGGCGCGGCGGGGCGCCTTCCGGACGAATTGACGCCCCGGTGCGCCGATCAGGGCGGCGGGGGGGCGAGGGGCTCGGCCTCGCCCCGCTCGACCTCGATCAGCACCTTGTCGATGCGGTTGCCGTCCATGTCGACCACCTCGAAGCGGGCGTTCCCGTAGGCGAAGCTGACACCGGCCTGAGGAATCCGTCCCAGGTGGTCGAGCACGAAGCCCGCCACCATCTTGACCTCCCTCCCCATGTCGATGCCGGTGATGGTCTCCACCTCGTCGGTCGGGAGCGTCCCGTCGACCAGCCACGAGCCGTCGTCCCTGCGGACGATGCGCGGCTCGGCGTCCTCGCCTCGTTCAGGCAGGTCCCCGGCAATCGCCTCGATCACATCCGTCAGGGTCACCAGCCCCTCGGTCGCGCCGTACTCGTCGACCACGACGGCGATGTGCACCTTTTCCTTCTTGAACTGGCTGAGCAGCCTGAGGACCGGCGTGCCGTCGGGCACGAAGAGCGGGGGTGACATCAACCTGGAGAGATCGACCTCACCGCGGTCCGGCAGCTCCGGGAGCAGGTCCTTGGTGTGGACGACGCCGACCGGGTGATCGACGGTCCGGTCGCACACCAGCAGGCGCGAGAAGCGATGCGACTCGACGACTGCGAGCACCGCGCTCCGGTCGGACCTGGCGTCGACCCAGACGATCTTGGAGCGCGGCGTCATGATCACCCGCACGGGACGGTCCGCCAGGCGCAGCACGCCTTCGATCATCTCCTTTTCCTGGGGGACGAAGACACCAGCCCTCGTGCCCTCGGCGATCAGCGACTTCACCTCGTCCTCGGTCACGGTCGTGTCCCGTGCCCCCGACCGGCCGAGAACCCGCAGCGCCCCCTCGGTCGAGACGTGGAGCAACCAGACCACCGGCGCGGCGACGAGCGACAGCACTCGCATCGGTCTGGCGACGAGCGAGGCGATCCGCTCCGGCTGAGCCAGGGCGATTCGCTTCGGCACCAGCTCGCCCAGGATCAACGACAGGAACGTGATGCCGACGACCGTGACGGCAATCCCCGCGGCCCGGCCGTGCGGCGAGATCGCCGAGAAGGAATCGAGCCAGCCGCCGAGCCGCTGCCCGAGGGTCGCACCGCTGAATGCGCCAGCGATGATGCCGACCAGGGTGATCCCGATCTGAACCGTCGACAGGAACCGGCTCGGGTCGTCGATGAGGCGGACGGCGGCGCGGGCTCCCCGGCCGCCCTGGTTCGCCAGCTGCTCGAGGCGGCTGCGCCGCGAAGAGACGACGGCCAGCTCGGACATCGCCAGCACGCCGTTCATCAGGGTCAGCAGGACGACGGCGAGCATCTCGAGGTAGACCATCGCAACTCTCCGGATCCGGCTCCTGACCGAGAGGCTCCCTGGGAGCCGGCGGAATGGAGCCCCACGCGCGGCCGCCCTCCGGATCAGGAGACGACGCCAGGATAGACGATCCGCTCCGCGGCCGGCCACCGCCCTGCCCGGACTCGTCAAACGGTTCCCGATCGGCTACTCTGTGCAGGTCAGGAGGCGGGGCGATCGCTCCGCCCGAGGTTTGATGAACGCCGAGGTTCTCCACCCGGATCGTGGGTGAGGGCGCACAGGCGCCGCGGGCACTGATCGCCGCGGCGCGCCGCCTTCGACCGCTGATCCCAGCCCGCGCGCCGCGCTCCAGGCGTGGCGTGGATGGGGCTGCTGGCGCGCGCCTCGAGCCGCGCAGATGGAGGACGACGACATGGACCGGCTCTCTTCCCTGGGCTTCGGCCCGTTCTTCGAACGACAGCTCCCGTCATCGGGTGGCCCTGGGGCCGTCCCCGCCCGGGTCGCGGCCGAGCACCGCGGCGCCTGGGAGGTGTGGTCCCAGGCCGGCTCCGGTCGCGCCCAGCTCGCCGGGCGGCTCCGGGCCGAGCTCGCCGCCGATGGCCTCCCCGGCGTCGGCGACTGGGTCGTGGTCAAGGAGGCGCCCGGGCCCGATTGCACTGCCGTGATCGAGGGCATCCTGGAGCGGCGCACCGTCTTCACCCGGGGGGCGGCCGGCCGCGAGTCCCGCGCCCAGGTGATCGCGGCCAACGTCGACCTGGTGTTCGCCGTCTGCGGCCTCGACGCCGACTTCAACCTCCGCAGGATCGAGCGCTACCTGGCCCGCATCTGGGCCAGCGGCGCACAGCCGGCGGTGGTCCTCAACAAGGCCGACGTCTGCGACGACGTGGCCGGCCGCGTCGCCGAGGTCGAGCGGCACTGCCCCGGGGCTCCGGTCCACGTGACGAGCGCCGTGCTCGCCCACGGAGTCGCGGCTCTCCGCGCGACCATCCGCGACGGCATGACCGCGGCCCTGGTCGGCTCCTCGGGGGCCGGCAAATCGACGCTGGTCAACGCGCTGCTCGGTGAGGACCGGATGGCGACCGGCGCGGTGCGGGCACGCGATGGCCGTGGCCGTCACGTCACGACCCACCGCCAGCTCGTCCTGCTGCCGGGCGGGGGCCTGCTGCTCGACACGCCGGGCATGCGGGAGCTGCAGCTGGTCGATGACGACGGCCTCGGCTCGGTGTTCGGCGACGTCGCGGCGCTCGCCGCCCGCTGCCGCTACCGGGACTGCCGCCACGACAGCGAGCCCGGCTGCGCCGTCAAGGAGGCGGTGGCGGCGGGAGAGCTCGACCCCACCCGCCTCGACCACTTCCGCAAGCTCGAGCGGGAGGCCCGGGCCTGGGAGCTTCGCCAGGACGAGCACAAGCGACGGCAGGCCGAGCGGGTCTGGGGCCGGCTCTACGACGAGGTCGCGCTCCTGCGGCGCTGGAAGGGCGGCAAGCAGTAGCTCCCGCCGCGGAATCAACGGCCCATCACCGCCGCATCAGCGCGAACACGCCCCAGCCCAGGTACTCACGCGCGTACGCGGCGTAGCGCTCGGGTCCCGAGGTCAGCTCGGCTCGAACGTCGTGCGCGAGCTCGTCGTCAGGGTTGGCGTCAAGCCAGCGGCGCATGGTGAGCCATTTGGCCGCCTCGTA
>ERZ1645192.1954-NODE-1954-length-17089-cov-50.219033_pt1 | contig 17089 bp, 19 predicted proteins | sample MGYA00575354_ERZ1645192 | MGnify/ENA primary metagenome ERZ1645192 (study PRJEB40844, sample SAMN11349763) | freshwater sediment metagenome | isolation source: river sediment | host: Sediment | place: India: Faizupur Khadar , New Delhi | collected 2017-02-21 ... | reverse complement strand
CGCATATCCAGCTCTGACGAGAATCTGAATTGCGTCTGTGATAGTCGGTTCAGGCGATGAGAAAGATCTACCAGGCTTATTTCGCTTGGATTTGTTCGTAGCCTCGTCCTCAAACATCTCGCGATTAACAATCAGGTGATGGAGGATACAAATGACCTTTCTGGCCAGAGCAACGATGGCAACTTTGGCTCCATGCCTTCCCTTAATTCTGAAATAAAACCGCTTCAGCTTCGAATCGGCTTTAGTTCTAGATATGGCATGTGCGACCTCGATAAGCATTCTTCTCACATGAGGCGAGCCATGCTTAGTGATGTGTCCGGTGATCAGCTTTCCAGCCGATTGATAGACCGAGGGCACTAATCCGCAATAAGCCGCCAATTTATCTCCGGTCCTGAAATCCTTAAAATCCCCAATTTCGGCAAGTATAGCCGATGCGTTAGTGAATCCCATTCCAGGAATCGACATGGCGATTTTCAGATCATCTTGCCGCTTAGAGATGAGATCTTGGATCTGCTTATCGATTGATTCAATCTCTCTGTTCAGGATATCAACTGAATCTAGAAGCAGACTGATGAGGTCTACCTGAGCCGGTGACATATTCATACGGATAGCATCTTGGATTTCTTTTCTCTTGGCCATAAGCCTCTTTGAGGGAATGCTGTCCAGAATATCCTCGATGCCCGACCCCTTTAGTTAGCCTCTGATTATATGGATTCCTGATTTGCCGAAAATATCTGAAAGAAACTGATGAGAGCTTGATACATGCCGATTCCAGTTACTGCTGAATTCTGTTTTAGGTTTGGGTTCTCATTTTGACATAGCTCTCTCTGGTTCTTGTCATAGCTCTCAAATCCCTCTCGTCTTCTGAGAAGATTCGAGATGGAGCTATCAGATCCTTGAGACATAACTCCGCGATCCATTCAGAATCAAGCACGTCAGTCTTCCTGCCAGGAATATGCTTGATCTGATAGGCATTTGCCAGAATAAATTCGACGTCCTTTCCTAAAACGAGATAGATCGGCAGCCAATAGCTAGCAGTCGATTCAACTGCTAATTTCTGGCAACCGAGATTTAGCAGCCATTGTCTGAAATTCAGAAGACCTTCGAAGTTCGTATCAAATCGATCCTGAAACTTTTGACCGTCATTTGATAGGATAGTCGCTAAGAGAAACTGCTTGTGGATGTCTGCCCCGCAAACTACTTCTCGTTCCATATCCATTATACTCACGGTTCCTGGCATGGGCAGATCGATTATGTTGAGTGATTTACCATCCGCGTTCTAGAGACGCATTCGGGTGTACATGAAACGTCGGCCAGTTTTTTTATCGGGATCTATAGTCCCAAATAAGATTCTCGGCCTGCACTGCCCATGCCAAGGAATTCTATGCGTCTGTACTGCTTTCATGTTTCGGGTGTGATTCAGGGATTCATAAATGGTTTTTTATAATTCAGCTTCTTCTTCCCGGCAGGGTCCTGAATACCCTGGCATTCCCAGAAATGGCCCCTGCCGACCTCAACCTCTCAATGTGAGGCGCTATATCTTCCGTCCTCTGCAAGAACTGATCCGCCACCAGCTTCTCCAGCTTTCTCCGGTCTACAGGCTTGCCTTTTCCCAGTCCGGGACAGGTGGGATTATAGGTGATTTTTAGCATTAGATCGCCATTGGCAGCGGTCTCTTCCTCCACACGAAAGGGGAAGAGCCTACAGGCTATGGGCCGGACGGAATAGATGCTGCAGCCCTCCCGGTAGAAGATGCAGGTGGCATCCTCCTTGCTCTTCATAACCGGCAGATCGAGAATGACTTTGCTTCCCTGATCCTTGATCTTAACATAGCATCCATCATAATCATAAAGGGTATCCACTATTTGAGACGCCTCTTTGCCTGTCTTTCTGGATATGGCTGCTACATCTCTTCCTGTGAGGTAGATCAGATTGGACTTCTCCCAGAACTCCTTGATCTGCTCCAGAGGAACGAGATCGTCAAACTCTCGAGGTCTCTTGTGATGGCAGCATGAGCCGCACCTCTGGCACTGAAAGCTGATATCATCAAATACGGCCTTGACCATGACCCGGGGCATAGAGATCCCCTAAAAAAGAGAGAAAAAAGAAGGCGACTTTATAGAGTCGTCTTCTTGGGGTGCTTCTCGGCTATTACCTCAAGACCCAGCTCCTCAATGGACTCAGCCTTCATGATATCCACCATTGCCGCGGCGGGGAAGATCATGGGGGCGTTTTCAATGGGACCGTAGAGGTAGTAGTCAGCACCTACGATTCCAGCCACCAGGTTGGAGCCGATATCCACAGGAGCAAAGGCCTCCTTATGGGTCTTCTTCCATTTCTTCATCCAATCCCAGGCAGAGGCACCGTTATGGAATCCTGCTCCCACCGGCAGGCCGAATAAAGCCTTGATGGCAATTACGGCTCGGTAGGTGGCACCGGACCCGGCTCCGAGAGGCATGGCTGCAACATCTATGAGGGGCCTGGTGATGCCGCACTCCTTGGCATACTCCATCAGGCTCTTCTTAGCGCCGCCTGCCGCCTTGGTCATCATCTCCATCTTGCCCTTGGTTCCCTTCTCTATGGCATTGAAGGTGAGCACAATGGCAGAATCCACATCGCTCTCCTTGAGGGCAGCAAGCTCCTCATCGGTGATGGAGGCATTTATGGAGTTGTGAATGGCCCTGTCGGCTACACCGATCTCGGTGGCGTACTTGACGCCGAAGGCACGAACCTCCTGTGCCGATGAGTCGATGAGGAAGGGATAGTCTGAGATATTCACAAACCAGTCTATCTCCTTCTTCATGGCCTCATTGCTCTCGGCCACGATCTGGTTCATACAGGTGTTTCCTGTTACATCGCTCATCTCAAGCTGTGCATTCCAGAGCCTCTCTGCTGCTGCCACATCAAAGACTCCATGCTCCGGATCGGAGACTATCTTATGCCTGGCGTAGAACATGGTGCCAATGCAGCATGTGGGGTACTCGCCCGGCTGGCCTCCTATCTTGAATTTACCGAAATCGAAGACTTCCTGCTTCCTATCAAATCTGAACATTCAAATCACCGCTTCCCAATTGCCTGCGTATACGAACAGTATGTATGCCAAAACCAAGATCAAAGCGGCGCAGACCCCGTAGGCTACGCCCAGATCCCTGCCGATGGACTTGCCGGCTCTCATATATTTCTCTGAGGAGTAGAATTCCAGCTTCTCCTCGATCTTGTCCAGCCTGGCCATCACATCTCGGAGCTGCTCGGAGTCGACTACGGCAACCGGTACTACCGGCTTGTTGTCCTGTATAACCTCTTCTGCCATAGCTCACACCCCCATGAAAGCGAAGGGCCCCAGCATCATCAGGATGGCAAGGATAAAGCCGATGGCAAATCCCACAGACACAGTGGCCATGACGCCGGAGCTCAGCTTGGTCTCTCTGGCCAGAAGCTGACCCTTGTACCTGACATCCTCCACAATTGCATCGACCATTGGCATATTGGGCTCGACCACGGATGCAATTCCCTGGCCATATAAAATCTCTTCAGCCATTTCACATCCCTCCTGCTACCCTCAGAATCAATCCAAAGAGGACCAGGACCACAGTCATGCCCAGGGCAATGCCCTCTATCTTGCCGGCATAAATGCCCGCTTGCAGCTTGTTGAGAAGGCCAGCATTGGTCACAGATGCAGCTATGCCGCGCATCCTTCCTCTCACCTCGACCATCTCTGCCGCCATAGGCCGAAGTCCGCCAGCCTCTTCTTCGCCGCCGCCCTCTTTGATCTCTATGGTCATGGGCTCGACGTCAAGAGCGCCGGGATCCTTGGAAGCCAGCTCCTTGACCTTGCCGGCGATGGCTCCAATGTCCTCAGTGTTGAGCATTACCACAGCCTGGACCTGGCTCTGCCAGCGCTCAATGGAGGGTCCATCCAGGTTCTGGATGAAGGGAATAGCTCCCTTGGCTCCGATGATCCTTCCTTCTTTGTCGATTCCGCTCTGGGTGAATGCCTCAATCGCCTGACCGGTGATGTGCCCCTTGACCTCCATTCCCGTGATCACCACATATCTGATGTTGGGATTGGATATGACATTGGCCACCATCTTCTCTATGCCGATGTTCTCCGTCTTGCACGGTCCGGCAAGAGCTGCTCCAGCCTTGATCAGATCGGCGTTATGAAGGTGCGAGCCGCAGGTGCATACCGCTACCGGGCTCTCGGGATTGCCCACCTCATACTCGCCGGTGATCACCGGCCAGGGGTCGGAAGGCTTCTTTTTAAGAACCATCTCTAAGCACCTCCCAGGGCCTTCTTCACAATCTCAAAGGTTTCCGGATTGGTGAAGGCCAAGCTCAGCAGCAGGACAAAGGAGAGCACCAGACCGATGATGAATCCCACCCAGATGTTGGTGTAAAGGCCGGCAATATAGGAGGCCTTGCCACGGTTGGCGTAGGAAGACAACAGCTCGTTGTCCGGCACCAACTGATTCATCAGGTCGTCGGCGACCTTGTCCAGCTTATCTATTCTTTCAAAAACCGGGTCGAAGGTGTACAGAACTACGTCCGCCCTCTGCTCCGAGACCACTCCTTTCATGGGGTCGAAGATCAGGCCCAGTTCTGGTGAAACTCTAACAAATCCCATTTCTAGACCTCCCTACTGCACCGTTGGCGGCAATAGTCCTGTTCCTACCACGGCTGATGCATCTCTCTTGACCAGCTTGTAGTACATCTTGAAGAAGTAGAACCACAAGGCAAAGCCGATGATAAGCTGCAATAGCCCGGCAGCCAGTCCCTGTGTGGCCAAGGCTGCGATTCCCGTAGCCACCATGGCCAGTCCGCCCACCATGATCGCATTGACCAGGGTTCGATCCTGCTTCTCATCAGGGCCGAGACAGGCATTGAAGGGATGCAGGATGGCAAGGCCACCGGCAATGAAGATGATGGCGATATATCCGGTCATAAGGACATCATTTACAATATCGGCGTAGCCCAGAGTACCGGAAACGGCAAAGCTCCAGCCCAGGATAGCCAGTGCGCCGGCCATGGACAGATCGGCATTGCCCTCTTCCATGACTGGGATGTTGAACTTGATGACCTTATTGGCGATGACGCCGATGATGTAGCCGAATACTCCGGCATAGACCAGGGTAATGATGGGACCGAGAAGTCCGAAGCCCATGGTTTCAGCCACAGAGAGCCCGAACATGACTGCGATAATGCCCATTCCCAGGGCCAGCATGCCGATGGATGGAACGCCTGTTCCTATACCATAGGCGCAAATCCTTCGAACCGAATTGGCACCCATTACCACGGCAAAGATTGCAGCAATGGCTCCGACAAAGGAGAAAACCTCGGTGTTCAGTGCGCTGTTCAGAATTGAGCCCAGATATATACCCACGATGGAGCCAACCAGGCCGTACATTCTCAGCTTCTTGGGGTCATATGCAGAAGGCGCTCCGCCTCCTCCTCCTCCTACAGACATTCTAGGCACCTCCTGTGATCAAGACCGATGCCAAAGCGAGCAGAATGCTGGCAATGGCGCATGCTTTGAAGGCAAAGGGCCACTTCTTGAACTTGGGATCATGGAAGCCCTCAATGGTTCCCTGGATGTTCCAGGATGCAATTACTGCATTTACCAGGAAGATGCCTATGGCGAACATGGCGCTGAGAGCAGCATTGCCGTTGATCAGATAGAGCGGATAGTAGATCATGGCACCGCCGAGTCCTCCCATCATGCCGCCAATGAGACCGCTGGCAAAGCAGACGGTGGGAATGCCGTGACCCACAGTTCCTGGAGCGATATAGGGTGGCTGGGAAAGTCCGGTTATGGGATCATAGGTGACCTTTGCAGAGGCAAATGGAACACCCACCGCATAAGCGTAGATCCAGGAGCCTGTGAGCATGGTGGATCCGATCATGATTCCTGCACCCACAGCTCCCGAGGCCAGGATTAGCCAGAGGTTGTCTGTGACAGACATCATCAGCCCGGCAGCCAGAAGGCCGGTCAGGCCTGATCCAGCGGCGAGCTGCACTGTGCCCGTGCCGATGCCAGTGGCCTGAGCCATGGCTGCAGGAGCGCCGCCAACCGGCACAAAGTGAACGCCAATGCCTACCAGGAGACCACCCACGATTATCTCCAGGATATAGACGATTGTATTAATATCGAAGTTCATGCTGCAACGTCCCCCTTGTACTCCGGATATGGACCATACTTTCTTCGCAGGGATTTTTCAATGTAGTTGTTGTAGATTACCATCACGATGATAAAGAACAGACCCATAGCGATGGCATAAGAAGCCTGGGTAACGGGATCAAAGACCGCTGTTCTCCAGTTGTCCAGGAAGACCGTCAGGCCAAATCCCATCCCCGTAGCCGGTCCGCCGAATTTGGTGCAGAACCAGGCGTTGTCTATGGAGTTCCTCAAGCCCGCCTCGGCTTTCCTCACGATCTGGCCGGAGAGCATGGTGTTCAGGCCGCAGCCGAACTGTCGGTTCTGAAACTCCCTCTCGCCGCCATAGTGAATATCGCCCACAGAAGAGCCTATGGCGCCAACCGCCAGTCCCCAGATCAAGGCGATGATCGGCATCGGGAAGGGATGCGGGGTAGGCAGCATATAGACCATGATATATGATATAGTTGCAATACAAAACGATGTTATCCAGGCATGGGCCATGATCGATGGCGTGGTGTACCTGACGATATCCAGATAGATCCACTGGTTGAACCTGGCCTGGCTTGCATTCCTACCAAAGTAGGAACTCATGGCAAAGACACCATTGAACAGAGCGGCAACAGATGCGCCTGCTACCAGGGCAAGCAGAGCTGGCATCTGGAATGCCGTAATAAGGGTATAGGCTACAATAGCTGCAGTGGCGGCCCACAGGGCATTGGCCGGGGGTTCACCTGATACGGCCTTGTTATAGATCCTGTGGGGGTTGCCTACCTGGGCAGCCAGCTGAACCTGCGAGTTGGGATTGCTCTGGGATCCTATATCGGATTCTATATCCTCAGAAGCACCGGCAACCGTCGCAAGGGCGCCCATGGCAGCTACGAGCCCCATGCTAAATGCGTCCATTTATTCCTCCTCCTTTTCATTTCACCAATTTTCATGGTTTTCCACGATAGAATTGGCTATGACGCTCTTGGTATCAATTACCTAAACTTATAAAGCTTTCGCGATCGCAGGAGGATTTTGCCGGTGATGTACACCCAACCAGGAGAGCCGGGGAACATAACATTGAATCCACCGACGTATTGCAGTTGGAGCAAATCTTAGATTAAATCAAGACCAGATCTACCAGTTAGCAAAGCAGGAAAATGAGGCGTATCAAGTGGCTATTACCAGGGCTCCCTCTTGGAGCCGATACGATAGCCAATGATGTTCATAAATCGATGCAATATGGGGGTTATGAATAGAACTATGATCATAATCTGAGCGGTGAAATTCTCCCAGAACCATTGCGGCGCGAGTATTATGGTCAGGACCCAGGCCCCTATCACGAAATCCAGTTGATCTATTATGAAGAGCTTGGCCCCGCGCTTCAAGCCCATCCTTCGCTTAAAGAAGGCGGCCACAATATCTCCTAACATTGCCCCAAGGGAGAGGCCCAGGAGAATGAGGAGCTGGTCGGATCCCGAGCCGAAAGAGGGTAGGCCAAGGCCAGGGGCGAAGTAATTGAGCAACAGGCCAATTGATATCCCCCCAATAGTGCCGGCTATTGTGCCCCGGAAGGTCTTTCCATCCCCAAGCATGCGATTGCCGTCGTGAAAGTAACGCCCAAAGTCCAGAGGCGTACCTCCTCCGAAGAGAACGGCACAGTTGTTGGGAATATATGCAGGGAGCATAAGCCAGAAGGCCATTATCAGAATATTCATGCCTGCCACTCTCGCCGCCTCCCCTGTATATCAAATTATCTGATTTGGGCGCCTCAACCCAACTTCACCATAATCTATTCTTATCTTGTTATTTGGCTATTAAGGTTTTAACCTAAAATTTTAAATAACAATAAAGGTAAAAAGGCTATATAGGTAAAAAACCATTGGCCAACAACTTATTGGCCAGGAATAGATTTCGAATATCAAGGCATGAGAGGTGGAAGGAAATGAGCGGTGTATTTCACTACTGGGTAGGAATTCTGATGCTGGCTATGGTTCTTCTGGTAGCATACGGCCTGACTGTCGGGGCTTAAAAGAGAAGAAAGATCCTGGCAGAATATTGATCATCCCCAAAGGGCACCAGCGAGTCATAAATTGGGCCAAAAAAGGCAGAATTGGGTCATCTCAGAAGAGGTGAATTATCTTTTTCCTTGTTTGCAAGAGCCCGAGTCATGAAATGTCGTGATCGGATCGAATTGCGCTCCTTTGAAATAGCCAAATTCAATCGAAACAGTTAAGTTCAGGACCTTCCACCTAAGGGCAAGCGTCGATGGTCTAGTGGTTATGACTTGGGCCTTCCAGGCAGATTTGTAATCTGCGAAGCAAGCCTACAACCCGGGTTCGAATCCCGGTCGACGCATTTTCGGTTTGCTTTCCTTGAATGCATCCTTTCCTGGGCAATCCTTCGGCGAATGCCGAATTATTTTCGTCAGATTTATATCCTAGTTTGACCTGTTGTTGTTTTATGAGTTCCCGCGGGGAGATCTCCAATGCCAGAGGGCTGCTGGCCGAGAAGATTGCTGGAGAGATCACCCTTTCTTCAAATCCTGGTGATACCCTGAGAAAGTGGCGTCGCAACTTCGCCATTACCCAGACCGACCTGTCCAACCATCTGGGCATATCTCCTTCTGTGATCTCCGATTACGAGAGCGGCAGACGCAAGTCCCCCGGCATAATGATCATCTCCAAGATCATAGATGCCCTGCTGCGCATAGACGAGGGCCGTGGCTGCAATGTGCTCAGAGCCTATGAGGACATGTGGGGGGACATCCTGGGAATAGACTCCATCTGCAGCGTCTGCGAGTACCAGGATCCTATTCCCCTGTGGGATGTGGCTAAAAAGCTGGATGCGGAGATAATCTTCGGACGGACGGATATCACCATCTGGGGTTATACGGTCATAGACAGCCTCAAGGCAATAGTCGAGATGCTTCCCGATCATTTTCAGAAGATCTATGGCCGGAGCACCGCCCGGGCGCTGATATTCACCGGAGTGCATACCGGCAAGTCCCCCATGGTGGCGGTGCGGGTGAGCAACCTCAAGCCGGGCGCGGTTATCCTGCAGGGGATCGCTCCGGATCAGGTTGATCCTATCGCCAAAAAGATCGCCGAGGTGGAGAACATTCCTCTTTTAACGACATATTTTTCCGTCGATGAGATCTCATTGGCTCTCAGCAAAGGGTGACATCTTTTGGCCAAAGGCATTCTTAGTTATGGTGTTTACATCCCGCGATTTCGCATCAGGCTGGAGGAGATCGCCAGGGTCTGGGGAGACGGAGAAGAGATATCGGAAGGCCTGCGCGTTCTGGAGAAGTCAGTGCCGGATCTGGATGAGGACACAGTTACCATAGCGGTGGAGGCGGCCAGAAATGCCATCGATCGCTGCAGCGCCGATCCCAAGAGGATCGGAGCCATTTATGCCGGATCGGAGAGCCATCCCTATGCCGTAAAGCCCACCGCCACCATTGTGGGCCAGGCGGTGTGTTCGTCGTCATCTTTTACGGCGGCAGATTTCGAGTTTGCCTGCAAGGCGGGAACTGCCGCCCTGCAGGCCTGCCTGGGGATGGTGGGATCCGGTCTCATCGACCTGGGCCTGGCCATTGGTGCGGATGTGAGCCAGGGGGCTCCCGGAGATATGCTGGAGTACACCGCCGCCGCGGGGGGAGCGGCTTACTTAATAGGCAGCCAGGACCTGGCGGCGGAGATCGAGGATACCTACTCCTTCACCACCGATACTCCCGACTTCTGGAGAAGGGAAGGCATGCCCTATCCCGAGCACGGGGGCAGGTTCACCGGGGAGCCGGCCTACTTCAAACATGTCACCGGAGCGGCCAGAGGCCTCATGAAGCGGCTGGGGACGGTGCCGGAAGACTACGATTATGCCGTCTTCCACCAGCCCAATGGAAAGTTTCCCCTGCGCGTCTCCCGGATGCTGGGCTTTTCCAAAACGCAGATTGAGCCGGGGCTGATTGTGCCTCTGATCGGAAACACCTACTCTGCGTCCTGCCTCATCGGCCTTGCCGCCACGCTGGATGTGGCCCGGCCGGGGGAGAGGATCTTTGTCACCAGCTTCGGCTCCGGGGCGGGGAGCGATGCCTTCAGCATCAGGGTCACAGATCGAATCGATGAGATACGCTGCCGCGCTCCCAGCGTTCGTGATTATATCGGAGGAGGCGAGTATCTTGATTATGCCATGTACGCCAGGCACAAGGGCAAGCTGAGAGTATGAGATCCGTATCCATAATCGGTGTAGGCTGCACCAAATTCGGGGAGAGATGGGACGTCTCTTTGCGCGATATGATCGCTGAGGCAGGTGTGCTGGCCATAGATGATGCCGAGATCAGTGGCGAGCAGATCGATGCCCTTTATGTGGGCAATATGAGCGGCGGCCGTTTTGTAGAGCAGGAGCACATAGGAGCTCTCATCGCCGACTGCGCCGGGCTGTCCAGGCTTCATGTCCCCTCCACCCGCGTGGAAGCGGCCTGCGCCTCGGGGGGCCTGGCTCTCCGCCAGGGGATATTGGCGGTGGCCAGCGGCTACAGCGATATAGTCATAGCCGCCGGGGTGGAGAAGATGACCGATGTCTCCTCCGGCACGGCAGCCGATGCCCTGGCCGCAGCAGCTGATAGGGAGTGGGAGTGCTTCTTCGGAGCAACCTTCCCCGCTCTTTATGCCATGATGGCCAGGCTGCACATGCGCCGTTACGGCACCACCCACGACCAGATGGCAGCGGTGGCAGTGAAAAACCATCATCATGCCTGCTATAATCCCATTGCTCAGTATCAGATGGAGATCTCCATTGAGGATGTGAGCCGCTCGCCAATGGTGGCCGATCCGCTGCACATACTGGACTGCTCTCCCATATCGGACGGAGCGGCGGCTGTGGTTCTCGCCCCAACTGAAATGGCTAAAAAGCTATCCGAGAGCCCTATAAAGGTCGCTGCCAGTGCCCAGGCCAGCGACACGCTTGCTTTACATGACCGTCGCGATCTGACCACCCTGGATGCCACGGTCCATGCCGGCAGGGCTGCTTTCGTCCAGGCCGGCATAGAGCCACGCATGGTGGACGTGGCCGAGGTGCATGACTGCTTTACCATAGCCGAGATCCTGGCCATAGAGGACCTGGGATTTGTGGAGAAGGGCCAGGGTGGACAGGCCACCGAGGAAGGGCTGACGGCTATTGGCAGCAGCCTTCCGGTCAATACCTCGGGGGGTCTCAAGGCCTGCGGCCATCCGGTGGGAGCCACGGGCATAAAGCAGGCCTATGAGATCGCCCTTCAACTGAGGGGCGAGGCAGGAAGGCGCCAGGTGGATGAGGCAGAGGTGGGATTGGCCCATAATGTGGGCGGATCGGGCGGAACCGCTTTGGTTCATATATTTACGAGGTAGAGATGACCACACAGGCCCCCAGATTTTGGAGGAGCATTCCCCAGAGATATAATCTCTCGGGAACCCACTGCAAGAGCTGCGATGAATACTTCTTTCCCCCCAGAAACCTCTGCCCCAACTGTCGTCGCGGGGCCCATCTGGAGGAGTACACCTTCAAGGGCACAGGCAGCGTGGTCACCTTTACCACCATCTATAACGCCACCGAGGAATTCGAGAAGCTGACGCCCTACAATCTGGCCATCATCCAGCTGGATGAGGGACCCAAGGTCACCGGCCAGGTGGTATCCTGCCCGGGGGGCATCAAGATCGGAATGAGGGTGCGTCCGGTATTCCGCATCCTGGGAAAGGAGGGCGATCGGGGCATAATCTATTATGGCACCAAATTCGCGCCCCTTGTTGAGCCCTCATGTGAGGATGAGATGAGATGAATTCAGGCCTTGGCTCATGAGGCAGCGCCCTGGCGGCGGCAGCTTTCTTTTGTCACCAGGACCGGGCCGGTCTTGATCACCGATCGGCTGGCCTCTATCTCTCCCAGCATGCGGTGGAGGTCGTCTTTCTTTTCTGCCTGCATCACCAGAAAGAAGCTAAACTCTCCGAAGAGAGGGTAGACATCTCTTATGCCCGGCCTCTTCTGGAGGCTGGCATAGGCCGCTTTCTCCTGGCCGGCATCAACTTTGATCATGGTTAATCCTGTTATCACTGATATTACCCCACGGGAAGCCGCAAGGTAAGAGGCTCTGGCATTTATACCTTTTGGCCAGGCAGGCCCGGCCCCTACCCAAACGCGAAGATGTAAATATTTTGCTGGCGCATAGAAAAGCATGACCCTAGTCTCCCTCTGCTTTGAGGTCCACCAGCCCATCCGGCTCAAGAAGAATTTCTTCTGGGACGGCTCTCCTCTCAAGGAGGTGGTGCCCGATCTGCGGGACTACTATTTCGATCATCAGGAGAACCGCAGAATCTTTGAGCGGGTGGCAGACAAATGCTATCTGCCCGCCAATCAGGTGATCCTGGATAGCATCAAGCGGTTTGAAGGGTCGGATAAGCCCTTTTGCGTCGCCTACAGCTTTTCCGGCGTATTTTTGGAGCAGGCCCGGGCCTACAGGCCGGAGGTGCTGGACTCCTTCCTCCGGCTGGTGGATACGGGAAGGGTGGAGGTGATGGAGCAGACCTATTATCATTCCCTATCCAGCCTCTATGAGGACCAGAGAGAGTTTACAGAAGAGGTAAAGATGCACCGTGAGGCGATATGGGAGCTATTCGGGCTGCGGCCCACCACATTCGAGAATACGGAGCTGATTTATAGTGACCAGGTGGCCCGGATGGCTGATAGCATGGGCTACAAGGCCATATTCACGGAAGGGACGCTGGCCGACCCCAATTATGTCTACCACCCGCCGCAGACGAGCCTATCTTTGCTGCTCAGAAATTACAAGCTCACCGACGACATTGGATTTCGCTTCTCCTCCCACAACTGGGAGGAGTATCCCCTCACCGCAGACAAGTATGCCTCCTGGCTGGCAGCCACTCCAGGCCAGTGCATAAACATATTCTGCGACTATGAGACCTTCGGGGAGCACCAGTGGGCCGATACCGGCATCTTCGATTTCCTCTATCATCTTCCAGAGGAGGTAAACAGGCATGAACATCTCCGCTTTGCCACTCCGGCAGAGATCGCCCGCCAGATCCCGCCCAAGCAGGAGCTGTCCATCCGGGACTATATCTCCTGGGCGGACATAGAGAGGGATACCAGCTGCTGGCTGGGTAACGCCCTGCAGCAGGCCTGCTTTATCTACCAGAAGAGGCTGGAGGCACCGGCCCGGGAGAGCGGAGACGATTTTCTGAGGATCTGGAGGACTCTGGGCATCTCCGACCATCTCTACTACCTATTCACCCACGGAGGAGCACCGGGAGAGGTGCACAATTACTTCAGCCCCTACGGAATCCCCTATGACGCCTCAGTGACCTACTTCAGCGTTCTGGCCGACCTGCACTACCGGCTCAAGAAGAGGATCCACCTGGCCGATGCCCCCTTCCGCTTTGCTACGGGAGTGGATCAGTTCACGGGAGAGGTAGCCTGGAGCCTAGCCGGTATGAAAGAGGCTCTCAAGACTGTATCCCTGGAGTCTCTAGAGTATCACAGCCGGCAGGGAGATCTGGCTTTGTGGGCAGCGACCAGCCTGGGAGACGGGGTTTTGGTGAAGAGGATATCCCGATCGAGGAGGATCAAGGGGGAGCGGCTGAGGGAGAAGCTGATCAAAGCAGTGCAGTCATCTCTGGAGGTGGCAGGATGACCTCCTTCCAGAGCTACCAGGAGGCCACCGCCAGGGAGTGGCTGGTCGGAAACGGCTTGGGCGGATATGCTTCATCCACCTTGTGCGGCAGCAATACCAGGGCCTATCACGGCCTGCTGGTGGCAGCCTTGCAGCCGCCCAAGGATCGCTGGCTTTTGCTCGCCTTCCTGGACGAGGAGATAGAGGGGCATCATCTGGCCTGCCACCAGTATCCTGGGGCGATTTACCCTCAAGGGTACCAATACATCCGTGAATTCCGGCAGGATCCCTTTCCCCGCATCTGCTATGAGGTAGGCGAGGCTCGGGTGGAGAAGACAGTCTTCATGATCCGGGGCGAGAACACCACCATCGTCAGATATCGGATCACGGGGGGCGAGGGGCGCTTTTCCATTGTCCCCCTAATGCACAGCCGCAGCTTTCACGCTGCCCGGCCCCTGCCCCTCCTGCAGCAGGAGGAGATGGCCGGGGGAGCCCTGATCCGGTCGTTGGAAAAAACGGATGCCCCGCTCATGCTGCTCTCCGACGGGCCGGCATTCATGGCCGATGAGCGGGTCTACCACAACTTCGAGTACGAGGCGGAGAGGAGCCGCGGCCTGGCCTGGAAAGAGGATCTCTTCTCCCCCGGCTGCTTCCAGATGGAGCTGTCCGGAGAGGCGGAGTTTGCCATAGCCGCCTCCGCCTGGAGGAGCAGCATGCCCGACTGGCGAAGGGAGATGGCCAGGGAGAAGGCCCGCCTGGAGGCTCTGAAGGGGCCCCTGCCCGAGCTTTCAGCTGCCACAGACAGCTTCCTGGTCCGAAGGGGTGCAGGCCTGAGCATCATCGCCGGATATCACTGGTTTGACGACTGGGGGCGGGATGCCATGATCTCCCTTCCCGGACTGCTTCTTTTCACCGGCCGGACCGAGGAGGCGGCGGCAGTCCTGAGGTCTTTTGCTTCGGCCATGCAAGGCGGGGTGCTGCCCAACGACCTGGGGGCCGAGTCATACAACACCGTGGATGCCTCCCTCTGGTTTGTGCGGGCGGTGGCTGCTTGCTTCGAGCAGTCGGGCGACTTGCAGCTGCTGGAGGAGCTCTGGCCGGCGCTGCTGGCAGTCTACAGTCGTTACTCCCGGTCGGGAGAGGGCTTTGGGGCGGACGGGGACGGCCTGATATTCTCAGATGCCGCCCTTACCTGGATGGATGCCAGGGTGGAGGGCAGGCCGGTGACCGGCCGGGCCGGGAAGTGCTGCGAGATCAATGCCCTCTGGTACCTGGCTCTGAAAGATATGCAGAAGCTGCAAAAGGCCCTGGGACTGAGCGGCGGTCCGAACGGAGCAGCATTTTCCCGCCTGGCCAGGAAGATAAAGGCCAGCTACAGCCGGTTCTGGAACAGCGAGACCGGATGCCTTTATGATGTCATAGATCATGAGGACGCCTCCATTCGGCCCAACCAGATCATAGCAGCGGGGATAGATGGCTTTCTCCCCGATATAATGAGGCAGTCGGTGCTGGAAACGGTGACGCGCGAGCTTCTCACCCCTTATGGCCTGCGCACCCTCTCCCCCCGCGATCCCCGCTATATTGGCAGGTACGAGGGAGGGCCGGCCAGCCGGGATGCCGCCTATCATCAGGGTACAGTCTGGCCCTGGCTCATGGGTCCCTATATCGATGCTCTGCTATCGATCAAAGGCAGGTCAAAAGCGGTGCGCTCCCAGGCCCGGGAGCTGCTGCGGCCACTGCTGTCTCTGGCGGCAGGCACTGGAACTCTGCCCGAGGTCTTCGACGGCAGCACCCCCCACCAGCCGGGGGGATGCTTTTCCCAGGCTTGGTCGGTGGCCGAGGTGCTGCGGGCCTGGAAAAAGGTATCCTGAGGACTTATCTTCAGCTCTCAGAGCGGCTGGCGGTGGCATTGCCGCTCCCGGCAAGCCTCTCCGCCTGGTATAGCTGATAGCTGCCCTGCAGCCTGTCGTTTTCATGGACCAGATCCAGACGATAGTCTTTCTGCTGGGAGCTGACCTTAACCTGCAGGCTGATCTCGTCCTCTGATACCGCTCCCGTGGCCGTGGCTAAATAATCCGAATCCCCATCTAAAATAGTCCCATAGCCCTGCAGCCTGTCGCCGGACTGGATCAGTATCATATCCATGATTTTTGTGGCAGCCTCTGATCCGCCCCCGATCAGGCTCATCCTCCACTTTCCGGCCAGATCAATGATCGGATCCTTTTTCTGAACTATGGCCTCCGGTGCCGGGGATGTGCTGCTATTCTCGGTCTGGTTTGCGGCTTCCTCTCCAGAGGCGGCGCTGTCATTGATCCCTGTGGAGGATTCCATGGCTGCATCGAATAGGGGATCAGCCAGAAAGTCGGTGTTGTCCCGGACCACCCATCTTCCGCAACCGGCCCAGGCCGGGCTGGCCAGTATGATCAGAATCAGAGCCAGGCTCAGAATCGATTTCATCCTCATTGTATTCCTCCTCAGGCTGCCGCCCGGCTGGCGGTGGCATTTCCGCTGCCTATGACCTCCTCCCCGGAATAAAGCTGGTAGCTGCCGCTCACGATCCGGTCCACCCGGACCAGATCCAGATCAACGCTCTTGTCGATCTGGTTGCCGTATTCGGCCACCACCGTCCAGATGTGCAGGCTCATAGCATCGCCGGAGACTGAGCCGGTAGCAGTTACCTGGATCTTCGAGCCGCCCTCATTGAATACTCCCGAGCCCATGAGGCTCTCGCCGGTCTGAATCAGGTTAAGGGGATTGATGGAGATGCCAGATCCCTCCAGCTTGACCGTCCATTTGCCCTCCACATCCAAGATCTCCGGCTCCTCCGGCTCGGGCTCCTGTGGGACGGCTGCGGCAAGGGCCTCGGTCGGCTGGGCCAGAGGTATCGGCTTGGTATCGGGAACCCTCATATTGGCCCCGATTATGTCCATCTGGGGCAGGGGGCCCGCCCCGGCTGATGGGCTGGGGCTGGCTGCACTACTGGATGAGACACTGGAACCGGTGCCAATATGATAGGGTACGGTCTTGCTATCTTCCCAGGCTACTGAGCCCTGGCGGGTCACCAGAACCCGGATCTGGTTGTCTCCCGCATCAGCCTCCGTGGTGTTCCAGGTCCAGCTGCTCTGGGCGCTCCAGCCGGTCATATCCCGAAACTCTCCTCCTGTGGAGGGGCCCGAGAGCAGGAAGTCATAGAGCATGGGATTGTTGCCGGAATTGGATGCCTCTGCCATCCAGGTAATTGACGATCCCGGGCTCTGGGGGCTGGGCAGGCTCACCTTTACGCTGGAGAT
>ERZ1645192.1953-NODE-1953-length-17091-cov-10.797664_pt1 | contig 17091 bp, 12 predicted proteins | sample MGYA00575354_ERZ1645192 | MGnify/ENA primary metagenome ERZ1645192 (study PRJEB40844, sample SAMN11349763) | freshwater sediment metagenome | isolation source: river sediment | host: Sediment | place: India: Faizupur Khadar , New Delhi | collected 2017-02-21 ... | reverse complement strand
CGGAACGACCATTATGAAATGTTTATTTTATTCAATAAAAAAGAGTTATGAGTATAGAATTAAAGAAAAACTGTAAATATGCCCTTCTGGTACCCACCAGCATGGGGGTGCGGATCACCCCCGTCAACGGGCAACCGGTGCATTCCAGCACGCTCTTTGAAATGCAGGCCACCAGTGCCGAAACCAACGTGGCCAGCATCTCCTCCTTTCTGGGCTTACCCGTAAAGGTCCTGACAACATTCGTTAAGGATAGTCCCGTGGCCCGGTTCATCCAAAGCAACCTGCGTAGCCGGAATATGGATTTTGAAGGACCGGAAGTCCCCCAGGGAGGACCGTGGGGCTACCGCCACCAGTTCAACATCGCCGACAGTGGCTTCGGCACCCGCGGACCGCGCGTCCAGAACGACCGCGCCGGTGAGGTCGGCCGTACCCTCCAGGTCAAAGATTTCGACCTGGAACGGATCTTCGGCCAGGAAGGCGTCCAGATCGTCCACCTCTCCGGACTCATAGGGGCCCTCTCTCCCGAGACCAGCCGCTTTTGCCTCGAAATTGCCCGGTTTGCCAAGAAATACGGCACCCGGATCTCCTTCGACCTGAATTACAGGGCTACCTTCTGGAAAGGACGCGAAGAGGAACTCCATGCCATCTTCAAGGAAATCGCCTCCCTCTCCGATATCCTGATCGGAAACGAAGAGGATTTCCAACTGTGCCTGGGCATTGAAGGACCTGAAGCCGGCGGAAAGGGGATCGCCTCCGAAATCGACGGTTTCAGGGAAATGATCGGCAGGGTGCGGAAAGCCTTCCCGCAAGCTTCGGTATTCGCCACCACTCTACGCCAGGTCATCAGTGCCAACGAGCATCTCTGGGGAGCCATCATGCTCGAAGGGGATAACTGGCATATCATTGAACCCCGGCGCATCGGGGTCCTCGATCGCATTGGAGGGGGTGATGGCTTCGTAGGTGGACTCCTCTACGGAATTTTAAAGGAGTGGGATCCGGAGAAATGGCCCCAGTTCGGATGGGCTACCGGTGCCCTGGCAACGACCTTCCTTACCGACTACGCCCAACCTGCCGACGAGGAGATGGTCTGGAGCATCTGGAAAGGAAATGCCCGCGTCAAACGATAAGGATGGACCTATTCTCCTGCACCTCCCGATAGGAATCTTTGGCAGATCACCATGGTCACAATACCATCCCGTGAAATATAATAACATTTCGTACAGCTATTTAAGCATCATTAATTGAATTAATAATATCATCATGATATATTTTGAAACCGGGTCACCCAGTCATCATTTGAGTGCCGCCGATTTGCGGGAGGGGCTTTATGAAGCGTTCCGCAAGCTGGGAGAAAGGAAGAAAGTGCTGGCCATACCGCCCGATTTTACGCGGTTTCCCAGCCGGGCCGGAGAGCTTACAGAAATGGCATGGGAGTACTACGGCGCGTCGCTCACCGATATCCTTCCGGCCCTGGGCACCCACTCCCCCATGCAGGATGCCCAGATCAGCCATATGTTCGGACAGACGCCCCGGGCCCTCTTCCGCGACCACGACTGGCGCAACGATGTGGTCACCCTGGGATACGTTCCTGGCGACTTCGTCAGGGAGGTCTCAGAAGGTGCTGTCGACTATCCCTGGCCGGCACAGGTCAACAAGCTGCTGGTCAACGGGGGCTTTGACCTGATTCTCTCGGTCGGGCAGGTGGTGCCCCATGAAGTGGTGGGGATGGCCAACTACAACAAAAACATCTTCGTGGGCACCGGCGGCGCCGAGGGCATCAACAAAAGCCATTTTATCGGCGCTGCTTATGGCATGGAGAAGATGATGGGCCGCGCCGACACACCGGTCCGCCGCATTTTTAATTATGCCTCGGAACACTTCGCCGCTCAACTGCCCATCGTATATGTGCAAACCGTGGTGGGCGTCAACCGCGACGGGAAGCTCCAGACTTACGGACTCTTCATCGGCGACGACTTTTCCGTCTTTGACAAAGCCGCCCGCCTCTCCCTGGAAGTCAACTTCGAAATGGTGGAGAAACCTCTCCAGAAAGTGGTGGTCTGGTTGGACCCGACGGAGTTCAAGAGCACCTGGCTGGGCAATAAAAGCATCTACCGCACCCGGATGGCCCTGGCCGACGGCGGCGAACTGATCGTCCTGGCCCCTGCCCTGCGCGAATTCGGCGAAGACAAGGAAATAGACCGGCTGATCCGCAAATACGGCTACTTCGGCACTCCTGCCACCCTAAAGGCCACTTCGGAAAACGAAGAACTGAAAAATAACCTCAGCGCCGCCGCTCACCTCATCCATGGCTCCTCCGAAGGACGCTTCTCCATCACTTACTGCCCCGGAAAAGGAAACGAAAACCTCTCCCGCCAGGAGATAGAAAGCGTGGGCTTTCAATGGGCCGATTACGACAAAATGGTGGCCAGCTACAACCCCGAAGTGCTCAAGGACGGCTACAATACCCTGCCCAACGGAGAAACCATTTTCTTCATCTCCAATCCGGCCCTCGGACTTTGGGCGTTCCGCGACCGCTTTAACCATTAGGAATATCAGAATATCAGAAGGTCAGAAGGTCAGAAGGTCAGAAGGTCAGAAGGTTAGAAGTTCAGAAGTTCAGAAGGTTAGAAGGTTAGAAGTTCAGAATATTAGAATATTAGAATATTAGATTATCAGAAAGTGAGCCATATGGATGAGATCAGATGGGGAATGATAGGGGCCGGGAGTGTGACCGAGCTGAAAAGCGCACCCGCCTTCGGCAAGGTTCCTCACTCGCAGCTGGTGGCCGTGATGCGGCGTGATGGAGCCCGGGCGGAAGATTACGCCCGCCGCCATGGCGTGCCGAAATGGACCACCTCCGCAGAGGCACTGATCGCTGATCCCGAAGTGAATGCCATCTATGTGGCCACCCCTCCCTCTACCCATGCCAGCTACGCCATACAGGCCATGCAGGCGGGTAAACCCGTTTATGTTGAAAAACCCATGGCCCTCCATTACGGGGAGTGCCTCGACATGCTGCGAGTGTCGCATGAAACCGGTATGCCCCTTTATGTCGCTTACTACCGCCGTACCCTACCCGCCTTCCTGAAGGTCAAGGAACTCATTGAAGCCGGGGCGATCGGCCAGGTACTGACGGTCGGCATCAAGCTCTTTAAACACTCCAGGGAACGCCACCTGAAGCCGGAGGAGATGAGCTGGCATGTCAACCCGGCCATTGCCGGGGCCGGCTACTTCTATGACCTGGCTTCCCACCAGTTCGATTACCTCGACTTTCTCTTCGGTCCCGTCACCCTGATCAAAGGATTGGCGGTCAACAGGGCCGGGCTGTATGCCGCTGAAGATACCGTATCGGCAATATTCAGCTTTGCCAGCGGGGTCACCGGCTGCGGCCACTGGTGCTTCGTGGCTGATAAAAGCGGAGAAGAAGACCTGATCGACATCACTGGCGACCTGGGAAGAATCACCCTTTCCAGTTTCCGCCATGGGGAAGTCATCATGGAAAACCGGGAGGGCACGCATAAATTCAGATTTGTAAACCCGGAGAATATCCAGTTTCATTTGATCAGTCAGGTGGTGGCTGCCCTCCGGGGCGAGGGCCATTGCGTCAGCACCGGCGAATCGGCTGCACGAACCAGCCGCATCCTTGAGGAAACCGTCAGGGAGTATTATCAACAAGTTACTCTTTTTTGAACCTTATGAAGATCGTTATCGATGACAAAATCCCCTACATCAGGGGTGTATTTGAGCCTGTAGCCGAGGTGGTATACCTGCCGGGGAGCCAAACCACCCCGGAGGAGGTCAGGGATGCCGACGCACTGGTGACGCGGACCCGGACCCTCTGCAATGAAGCGTTGCTGGCAGGGTCGGCGGTGAAGTTTATCGCCACGGCCACCATCGGATTTGACCATATCGATACGGCGTACTGCCACCGGGCAGGCATTGCCTGGACCAACGCCCCGGGGTGCAATGCCGGTAGTGTGGAACAGTACATCGCCGCCGCCCTCTTTCTCTGGGCACGGGAACGGAACCGCACTCTGCGTGGCACCACCATCGGCATTGTCGGCGTGGGGAACGTGGGCAAAAAAGTGGAACGCCTATGCCGCACCCTCGGGATGCAGGTGCTCCTCAACGACCCGCCACGCGAAAGAACCGAAGGCCCCACCCTTTTTACCCCCCTCGAAGAGATCCGCCACAAGGCCGATATCATCACCTTCCATGTCCCCCTTCATAGGAATGGCCAGGACGCCACCTGGCATATGGTCAGCCGCCATTTTCTGGAAGGAGTGAACCGGAAACCCCTGCTCATTAATAGTTGCCGAGGTGAAGTATTTGACACGGAGACAGTTTTGGAGGCTATTGAAAGTAATAGATTAAGTGATGTGATCATCGACTGCTGGGAAAATGAACCCGGTATCAGCCATGCACTGATGCAAAAAAGCCTGCTGGCCACCCCCCATATTGCCGGCTACTCACGCGATGGCAAAGCCAATGGGACCATGATGAGCGTCAGGGCCATCAGCCGCCATTTCTCCCTGGGGCTGGACGATTGGCAGCCGGGAGATGTGGAGCCCCCCCTCCAGACTATCATCCCCCTCGACGGCACTGGCAGGGAGCAGGAGAGCCTCCTGGGCGACGCCATCCTGGCCACCTATGACCTCCGGGCCGACGACCTTCACCTCAGGAAGAATCCCGCCCTGTTTGAAAAGCTTAGGGGCGACTATCCTGTCAGACGGGAATTCGGGGCCTATACCGTGAGAATTACAAATGTACCGGACGATACAATTTGTAAACTGAAGAACCTGGGATTCCGTATATAATTATTTATAAATGAACTAAAATGTTTATTTGTATTATGATGCCCTGTTTCGCATCCTGAAAGTATCAAAGCGTAAATCCATAATAACAAAACAGAATAGAGAAATGAAGAAGTTAGCAGACATCGGATTGATCGGGTTAGCCGTGATGGGCGAGAACCTGGTATTAAACATGGAGAGTAAGGGTTATACTGTGGCTGTTTACAACCGGACGGTATCGAAGGTGGACGATTTCATCCGCGGGCGGGGTGCGGGGAAGCAGTTCATCGGGGCGCATTCCATTGAAGAGCTGGTGGCCTCCCTGGAGCGGCCGCGCAAGGTGATGATGCTGGTAAAGGCCGGTCAGCCGGTCGATGATTTCATTGAGTTGCTCCTGCCCCACCTGGAGCCCGGCGACATCATCATCGATGGGGGGAACTCTCATTTTCCCGACTCCATCCGGCGCACGAAGTACGTGGAGAGCAAAGGATTGCTCTATATCGGTACCGGGGTGTCGGGGGGTGAGGAAGGGGCCCTTCTGGGGCCTTCCATGATGCCCGGAGGATCACCTGCGGCCTGGCCCCATGTGAAAGAGATCTTCCAGGCAGTGGCCGCCAAGGTCGAAGATGGCAGCCCCTGTTGCGACTGGGTGGGCGAAGGCGGCGCTGGCCACTTCGTCAAAATGGTCCACAACGGCATCGAATATGGTGACATGCAGATCATCAATGAGGCTTATCACCTGATGAAAGAGCTCCTGGGCATGGATGCCTTTGAACAGCATGAAATCTTCAAAAAATGGAACACCGAAGAACTCGACAGTTACCTGATCGAAATCACTCGCGATATCCTGGCCTTCAAGGATGAAGATGGACAGCCAATTGTAGAGAAAATTCTGGACACCGCCGGACAGAAAGGTACCGGTAAGTGGACGAGTGTGGCGGCGCTGGACCTGGGTATTCCGCTCACCCTGATCGGCGAGTCGGTATTCTCGCGCTGCCTCTCAGCACAGAAAGATCTCCGCGTGGAGGCCAGCAAGGTACTCCGCGGTCCCAAACCGGCCTTTACCGGCGACAAAAAGCAGTTTATCGATGACGTGAAGATGGCCCTTTACGGAGCCAAGATCATCTCCTACGCCCAGGGCTATAACCTGATGATGGAAGCCGCCAAAGAGTTTGGATGGAACCTGAACTACGGAGGAATCGCCCTGATGTGGCGCGGGGGATGCATCATCCGTTCGGCCTTCCTGGGCGATATCAAGAAAGCCTTTGATACCAACCCTGCCCTGCCCAACCTGTTGCTCGATCCCTTCTTTAAGGAGAAGGTGGAAGCGGCCCAGGAGGGATGGAGACGGGTGTGTGCCACTGCCCTCACCTATGGTATCCCGGTGCCGGCGCTCACTTCAGCCCTCTGCTATTTTGACGGCTTCCGCAGCGAAAGGCTGCCCGCCAACCTCCTGCAGGCCCAGCGCGACTACTTCGGCGCCCACATGTACGAAAGAGTGGACCGCCCCAGAGGAGCATTTTTCCATACCAACTGGACCGGCCGCGGTGGTGAAACCGCCAGTTCAACCTACGTGGTATGACCTGTTGTGAACCTGCGCTTTATATAATCAACGCAATACATTAAGGGGGCCCGGGTGGTCCCCTTTTTTTCATTTCTGCACCCTGGCCTCTCTTACCTTGTTCTGTCCTGCACCCTGAACTCGCTTCCCTGGTTCCATCCTGCACCCTTAACGCGCTTCCCTGGTTCAGTCCTGTAGGCAGGAACCGATCATTAGCAGGAACCGGGGAATGGCAGCACTTTTCAACCGGAAGATCATTTCTTCCTGAAGATCCGGCCAATCGTGGACATCAGATCTTCCAGTTTTTCCATGTTGTCGTTCGCAGGATCGAACATGGAGGGATTGATGGGATTGAATTCGTCGCTTTCGGCTACGCCATACTGCCGGGGATAAACCAGCATACAGTTGTTTCCGGAGAAATACCTGTTGACATATCCCGAAATACGGGCCATCATAGGGTGAAAGGAAGGATACTCCTTTCGGCTCATGACAAAGACCAGATTGTCATCAGAACGGACTTCCCTGCCCAGGATCAGGAAGTCATCCCAATCGGAGAACTCCCTGAATTCAGCTTCTACCGGGTGTTTACGGTGAATCTCTTTAAGAACGCGGATGATCTCCCCGGAAGCAAAGAATACAAGTTTGGAGCCTGTATTCTTGCCAATATTCCACACCTTCACCAGCCAAAAAACAAAACCGGCCTCCTTTTCCGCGTTGTCGGGAACAAAAATAAGGGTGCGCCTGACGGTAGCAAAGGGTTGTACCGGGCGGTAAATCACCGTGGTGGTATTACACTTCTGCAGGATGCCCTGGGTGAGGTTTCCCAGAAATGAGTCAGAGATGCCCTTTTTCTGATGAAGACCGATGATCAGGTCGCTGATTCTGTTTTCCTGAACGACACTGGCGATGCCATTGACCACATTGGAATCGTAACGGATGACCGGGGAGATATGGTGGTCGGTGGCCGAGGCCGTTTTCTCAGCGATTTCCAGCAATTTCCGGCCCTGTTTTTCTGCATTTCTGTCGATCGTCAGATTATTGAGAATATTTAGGGCAAAGATCCGGCTTTTAACGGAGGACTTCAGGGTGACGCTCATATTGATCAGCTCTTCCACGTTGTCGATATTGCTGAGGGGGATCAGGATTCTCTCTTCTTCGTCGCCTGCTTCGGGTTCCTCGGAGAGGGCATCGGCCTGTGCCAGGTTACGGGCTCCTTTCTGGGCCACAAAAGAGGCAATGGTACAGGTGACCAGAATCATGAGGATGGTCCCGTTGAGGACACTGTCGTTGAGCAGGCGGATGGGATGACCTTCGGAATCGGTGCCCGTGATGATATTGTATCCGACAAGGACGGCGGCCAGGGTAGCGGCGGCCTGGGCGTTGCTCAGGCCAAAGATGATCCGCCGCTGATCCGCCGAAAAACGGAAGGTTTTCTGGGTGAGCCAGGCAGCCAGGAATTTGGCTCCGGTAGCCACCACGGTCATGACCCCAGCCACAAAAATGGTGTCCCAGTCCGTGAAGAAAGCCCTGAAATCAATAAGCATCCCCACCCCGATGAGGAAAAAAGGGATGAACAGGGCATTGCCCACGAATTCGATCCGGTTCATCAGCGGCGAGGTGTGGGGAATCAGCCGGTTCAAGGCGAGCCCCGATAGAAAAGCTCCGATAATGGCCTCTATCCCGGCGGCTTCTGCCAGAAAAGCCCCCAGGAAGACCATGGCCAACACAAAAATATACTGGGAGATATTGTCATCGTTGTTTTTAAAGAACCAGCGGCCGATCAGGGGGAACAGTAAAACAATCACCAGGGCGAAAACCACGACAGAAACCGAAAGCCTTAGAAAAAAACCATCGGTGATGTCGCCAGTGGCCATACCTGCGATAACGGCCAGCACCAGCAAAGCCAGCGTATCGGTGATCATGGTTCCGCCGATGGTGATGCTTACGGCAGGATTCTTGAGAATTCCCGACTTACTGATAATGGGATAGGCGATCAGGGTATGGGAGGCAAACATGCTGGCCAGCAAAATGGAGGAGTTGAGGGGAAACTTCAGCAAATAGTACCCCACCAGTGTTCCTATGGTCATGGGAATCAGAAAGGTGTACATCCCAAAAATAAAACTCTTGCCACTGTTTTTCCGGAAATCGGCCATGTCGATTTCGAGTCCGGCCAGAAACATGATGTACAGGAGTCCCACGGTTCCGAACAGCACAACGCTACTGTCGCGGGCCATCAGGTTAAGGCCAAAAGGCCCGATGATCACCCCGGCAATGATCAGTCCGATCAGGTGCGGTACCGATATTTTGTTCAGGAGTATAGGAACAAAAAGAATGATGAAGAGAATCAAAGCAAAAATGAGGACAGGATTGGTCAGTGGAAGCGTCCATGTGCCGAGGGCAAGTATGGTCATCATGTTCATTATTATAGAGTTAGATATCCTGAACCTGGGGTTAATCCCGCGTGTAGTGATTCCTCTCGGCCTAACAGGCCATCACAGTCAATAGCTGCTCCTCTGGAATCGACCACCCTTTTGAAGATAGGTTCCGGAATAAATATAAAAAATAAATGGCTAAAACTACCTTCGGGTGATCAACTTTCCGATGGTTTTCACCAGAGTGCTGATGGTCTGGTAATCGACCGGAGCGGTGTCAAAAAGCGAGGAAGAGGCCGATTCCTGGAAATCAGCACCGGCGATCGACTGTGTGGGATATATCAGGATGAAATTTTTCCCCTCGAAGAAATTATCAAGATAATGAGGAATCTTGTCCATCAGATGATGATACGAGGGATAGTTTTTTCTGCTCATGACAAATACCAGGCAGTCGTTGGTACGGGCTTCCGAAGATAGCGTGGGGAACTCCTCCCAGTCCGGAAAATGGATGAAATCAGCCGCTAAGGGGTGTTTGAGCTGAAGTTGGCTGAAGAGGGTCACCAGTTCCCGGGAGCTGTAAAAGATCAGTTTTGCCCCGGTGTTTTTGCCGACATTCCAGATCTTGGCCAGCCAGTTGGCAAAGCCTATTTCCCTTTCTGCATGATCCGGGACGAATACCAGGTATCGCCTGATGGTGGCCAGAGGCTGTACAGTACTGTAGATCAACGTTGTGGCGACTACCTTATTGAGAATCCCATGGGTAAGGGTTCCCAGGTAGGTGTCGGTGAATCCTTTTTTGTGGTGCATCCCCAGAATGAGATCAGTGATATTGTTTTCTCTGATCACGTTAACAATGCCATTGACCGCATTGGTATCGTACCTGATGATGGAGGTAAGGAGATGGTCGGTGGAAGCCGCCGATTTTTCTGCTTTTTCCATGAGGGCCCGGGCTTCTTTTTCGGCGGGCGATCCGTATTTGAGGTCGTCGACGATATGGAGGCCGGTCAGATGGCTGTTCCATCTGGAGGTGGCCACCGTGACGCTCAGGTGGACCAGTTCTTCTACGGTTTCCGTGTTCCGGAAAGAGATCAGGATTCTCTCTTCTCTTTCATGTTCCGGGATTTCCTCCTGGGTGGTTTCATCCAGGACAATTTTCCGGGCTCCATTTTGGGTAGCAAAGGAAGCAATGGTACAAGTGATCAGGATCATGACGATGGTGCCGTTAAGGATGTTCTCGTCGAGCAACCTGATGGGCACTCCGTCGGGTGTATAGCCTGTGATGATGCTGTAACCGATGAGGACGGCGGCCAGGGTGGAAGCGGCCTGGGCATTGGTGAGGCCAAACATGACGCTTCTTTCGTGGGTTGAATATCCATAAACCTTCTGGGTCAGCCAGGCAGCCAGGAATTTAGCCAGGGTGGCAACGCCGGTCATGACGGTAGCGACCAGAAGGGTCTCCCTGCTGCTGAAAAAGATGCGGTAATCAATCAGCATCCCCACGCTGATGAGGAAAAAAGGGATAAAGAGGGCATTGCCCACGAAATCAATCCGGTTCATCAACGGGGACGTATTGGGTATCAACCGGTTAAGAGCTAGTCCGGTCATAAAGGCTCCCAGGATCGGTTCAATACCTCCGATTTGGGCCAGGAAGGCGCCCATGAAGACCAGGGCCAGCACAAAAATATACTGCGCCACACTCTCTTCATACCGTTTCATGAACCAGCGTGTGAGCAAAGGGAAGAGATAGAATATCACAGAAAGGGAGACTACGATGCCTGCGCCCAGTTTCACCCAGAAGGAAAACCCGGCTCCGCCATTGTGCATTCGCACGATCACCGCAAGCACCAGGAGAGCGGCCAGGGTGGTGATGATGGTCGCTCCCACCGAGATGTTGACCGCACGGCTTTTAACAATACCCATTTTACTGACAATGGGATAGGAGATCAGGGTATTGGAGGCGTACATGCTGGCCAGCAATACGGCACTCACCGTTGAGAGCCGCAACAGGTAAATACCTGTTAAAATGCCCAGTATCATGGGGATGATAAAGGTAAAAAAACCAAAAACCAGGCTTTTCCCCGAATTCCGGCGAAACTGGTTCATATCCATTTCCATGCTGGAAATAAACATCAGGTACAACAGGCCGACCGTTCCAAAGAGTTCAATGCTGCTGTCGCGGGCGATCAGGTTCAGACCGTTGGGACCAAAGACAGCCCCGGCAATGATGAGCCCAACGAGGGGCGGGATGGATATTCGGTTGAGGAAGATAGGGGAAAAAAGAATGATAAAGAGGATCACCGAAAAGATGAGGACCGGGTTGGTCAGGGGAAGGGTGATATTTAAAACAGTAAGCAAATCCATCGGCATCTGGGAATGTTGGCGTTAAGGGTGGGCAGGTGTTGTCGGGGGGTGGCCGGTGTAAACCCGGGGTTCAGTTTCACCGCGGGCGACACGGAGGGCATTCATGGCCAGGGCCTGCAACTCGTCTTCTCCGGGGTAAATATGCACAGGAGCAATGAAGGTAGTCCGGGCAGTTAGATAATCGGTCAGATACCGGTTATGCGCCAGTCCGCCCGTGAGCAGGATGGCATCTACGTTTCCGGAGAGGACCACCGCCATTTCACCAATAAGTTTAGCCACCTGGTAGCCCAGGGCATCCTGGATCAGCCGGGCCTGGGGATCTCCGGTTTCTGCCAGGCGTTGCACTTCCTGGGCATTGTTGGTCCCCAGGTAGCCCACATAGCCTCCCTCTCCCACTACCATGCGCATGATCTGCTCGCGGGTGAACTTACCGGAGAAACAGAGTTCTACCACCTGGTAAACGGGGAGGGTTCCCGACCGTTCCGGACTGAAGGGGCCTTCGCCGTTGAGGGCGTTGTTGACATCGATGACCCTTCCCTTTTTGTGAGCCCCCACAGAAATCCCTCCACCGAGGTGGGTCACGATCAGGTTCATCTCCTCGTAGGCCTGTCCCACTTTCCGGGCGTGTAGCCGGGCAATGGCTTTCTGGTTGAGGGCGTGAAAAATGGAAACCCTTTCAAAACGGGGATGACCGGCAATACGGGCGATCTCCTCCAGTTCATCGGTAACGACCGGGTCGGCAATATAGGCTTTGGCACCGGGGATCTGCAGGGCCACATAGTCGGCGACGAGAGGCCCCAGGTTACTGGCATGCTGCCCCATCACCCCTTCACGGGCATGCTCCAGCATCAGGTTGTTCACCAGGTAAACACCCGACTCCATGGGCCACGTCAGCCCTCCCCTTCCGATGATGTGCTTGATGGAGTCAACGCTAATCCCCTCCTCCACCAGCGCGTCTATTATCAGGCCCTTGCGGAAATCAAACTGATCTACGATACTCCTGTACTTTGAAATCTCTTCAATGCTGTGGCGCAGGGTCTTGACCAGGACAGGGTTCTCCCCCTCATAGACGGCAAATTTTGTGGATGTGGATCCCGGATTAACAGCCAGTACAAGAATATCGCTCATAACATCATCTTTAGGTTACCCCAGCATCGCTGCCAGGGCAATGGAATAGAGTTTGGTCTGCATGGAGTCGCCGCGGCTGGAGAGGACCAGCGGTACACGGGCTCCAGCAACGATGGCGGCCTGTTCCGAATGGCACATCCGGGCACTCATCTTATAGAAGACATTTCCCGCATCTATATTGGGAAAAAGAAGACAGTCTGCATCCCCTGCCACGGGAGAGGTGATTTTCTTGATCGCAGCCGATTCGGCATCCAGGGCCACATCCAGGGCCATAGGGCCATCCACGAAGGCCCCGCTGATCTGGCCCCGATCGGCCATCTTGGCGATCACCGCGGCATCGGTACAGGCCGGAATAGCGGTCAGCACCTGCTCCGTGGCCGCAATCAGCGCCACTTTCGGCTTTTCAAGCCCCAATGCCCGGGCCGTCTGAATCAGATAACCCGTCATGATGATCTTCTGGGCCAGATCAGGATAGGGAATGATCGCCACATCCCCAACGATCAACAATTTATGATAATTCCGGTTTTCCACTACCGTCACATGGCTCAGGACCCCCTTGGGAGGAAGAAGACCAAAATCCTTGTTGAGAATGGCCTTCATATATTTATCGGTACTCAGCAGTCCTTTCATCATGATGTCGGCTTTGCCTTCTGAGACCAGTTCCACTCCTTTGCGGGCAGCAGCGTCTTCACCACTCGCCGCTTCAATGGTAAATTTGCCGGCATCCAGCCCCAGGGAGGCACAGGCCGCCCTGATCTGGTCAGGATCTCCGGTCAGCGTAGCCTTGACGATCCCCTGTTCTACCGCCGCATACACAGCATCCAGGGTATGGTCGTCGATAGCATTCACGGCAACCAGCCGCCGGGTGGGCCTGCCCTTTACCTTGTCAATGATTTCATCGAGATGTCTGATTTCCATAATACGCCTTTTGTATCCAGTTGAGGTTGTCACACGGTAAATTTAACAAATACCCATAAAAAAAAAGGGGCAGCGCCCCTCTTTTCAGATAGTTCAGAAATTCTCCTTCTTTTCCCTGATAATAGTTTCGGTATCGAGAGCGATCATCAGCTCCTCGTTGGTGGGAATCACCATGACTTTGACGCGCGAACCGGGAAGGCTGATTTCCCCCTCTTTTCTGAAGCTCTGGTTCTTCTCCACATCGAGGTCGACGCCCAGGAATTCCAGTTCTTTGAGGGATTCCTGTCTGATATTGCTTGCATTTTCACCGATTCCGCCGGTAAACACCAGAATGTCAAGTCCCCCCATGGCCGCGGCGTAAGCCCCGATATATTTCCTCACCCGGTAGCTGTACATCTCCAGGGCGAGGAGGGCTCTTTCGTTACCGGCTTCTGCCGCTTGTTCTATCTCCCTCATATCGGAGGAGACCCCCGTCAGCCCGAGCATCCCACTGTGCTTGTTGAACAGCGAGTTGGCCGAACGGAGACCCAGCTCCTCCTTCTCCATAATAAAGGTGACCACCCCGATGTCCAGGTCGCCCGCCCGGGTTCCCATAATCAGTCCCTCAATGGGGGTAAATCCCATGGAGGTGTCGACCGACTTTCCGTTTTTGACAGCGGCAACGGAAGCTCCATTGCCCAGATGGCAGGTGATGATTTTCTGCGTGGTGATATCTCTTCCGAGGAGGTCACACACCCGCTGGCTGACGTAACGGTGGCTGGTGCCGTGAAACCCATAGCGCCTGATGGCATGCTTCTTATAGAGGATGTAAGGGATGCCGTACATGTAGGCATAGGGTTCCATCGTCTGGTGGAAGGCGGTATCGAAGACCCCCACCTGGGGGATGCCAGGGATCAGCTCTTCCATGGCATAGATCCCCTTGAGGTTCGGCGGATTGTGGAGGGGAGCCAGGCCAATATTCTTCTCGAGAACGGCTTTCACCTCTTCGTCAATATAGACACTTGACTTGAAGCGTTCTCCCCCGTGAACCACCCGGTGGCCCACCGCTTCTATTTCATCGAGGCTCTTGAGACAGCCATGCTTAACACTGGTCAGTACCCCCAGGATATACTCGATGCCTGCTTTGTGATCGATGATCTCCCCTTCGAAGAGGACCACCTGACCATCTTCACGGGTGTGTTTAAGAAAAGAGCCCTTCATGCCTACCTTTTCGATCCCTCCCTTGGAGATCACATGCTGGTCGGTCATGTCAAAAAGCTGATATTTAATGGAACTGCTCCCGCAATTCAAAACCAATACTTTCATAATGCAATGGTAATAAGGGTTAGCAAGGTTTGGGTTTGACGCTGAGACGGTTGCCTTCTGCATCGTAGGCATAAAATCCCTGTCCGGCCGACACCCCAAAGTGTTTGGCCCTGACCAGCTTCTTGATCAGCGGTGAGGGTTTATACCTCACATCTCCGAACTCGCTGTAGATATTCTCCATCCAGCGGACCACCTTGTCGAGTCCGATTTTGTCGGCTACTTCGAAGGGTCCCATCCGCATGCCGAAGCCTACGCGCATGGTCAAATCGATGTCTTCCATGGTGCTGACGCCTTCCATGAGGATTTCACAGGATTCATTGAGGGCTACCACAAAGAGCCGTATGCTGATCAGCCCCGCCGACTCCTCTACAGGAATGATGGTCCGGTTGATGAGTTTTACGAATTTGCATACCTTTTGGTAGGTTTCTTCGGAAGTATAGAGCCCTTTAACGACCTCGACGATCCGCGCATCGGGCGAGTTGACAAAGAAATGGAGGCTGATGCAGCGGTCCTTATAGAGCATGTCAGAAGCCAGTTCAGTGATGATCACGGTGGTGGAGTTGGTGGCGATGATGCATTCCCGGTCCACCACAGACTCTATCTTCCTGAAAATCTCCTTGCGTTCCTTGATTTTGATACCGCGGTCGACCGGGCGGATGGCTTCGATGACGAAGTCGCACCCCTTGAGCATTTCGTATTCGGTAGTTCCGGTGATCCGGCTCAGGTGGGCCCTTTTTTCGCTTTCGGTGAGCCCCCAATGGGAGATTCTGTGGTCCATCATACGGGTGATGCCGGCAAAGGCTTCCGCTATCTTCTCCTGGGAGACTTCAATAAACACGACTTCCAGACCGTAGTAGGAGGCCACCCTGGCCATATTCTGCCCCACCAGTCCGCATCCGATGATGCCGATTTTAGAGAAGAGGGCATTGGATTTTCCTTTTTTGCTGAGCCCGAAATCCTCGATAGGCTCCCTGATTATTTCACTGGCCATAGAATTAAGGTTAAAAGGTTGCGGCAGCCTGGTTGGCGGTGATAGCTACCATGTTCACAATGTCGGTGACGGAACACCCCCGGGAGAGGTCATTGATAGGGGCAGCCATCCCCTGGAGTACCGGACCAATGGCTTCGGCCCGGGCCAGGCGCTGGACCAGTTTATAACCGATGTTGCCCGATTCAAGGGTGGGGAAAACGAGGATGTTGGCTCTGCCGGCGACCTCGCTTCCGGGGGCTTTGAGTTGAGCCACTTCCTTGACCAGGGCGGCATCAACCTGAAGTTCTCCTTCGATCTTCAATTCCGGATCCATTTCCCTGGCCTTGCGGGTGGCGTTGACCACCTTGTCGACCATGATATGGGAGGCGCTTCCTTTGGTCGAAAAACTGAGCATGGCTACCCGCGGTTCCAGTCCCACAATGGCCTTGGCCGTCCGCGCCGTAGTCACGGCGATCTCTGCCAGCTGGTTTTCATCAGGGTCGGGCAGCACCGCACAATCGGCAAAGACAAGAATCCCTTCATGACCAATGTTGGGGTCATTGAGGAACATCAGAAAGGCCCCTGAGACCACACTGACACCCGGCAGGGTTTTAACATACTGGAAGGCAGGCCTCAGCACATCGCCGGTAGCGTTGATGGCTCCCGCCAGCTCACCGTCAGCATCCCCCGCCTTGATCATCAGCGGGGCAAAATAGAGCGGATTGTTCAGCAACCCCAATGCCTCTTCCATGGTCACCCCCTTGGTCTTCCTGATCTCCACCATCATGCCGGCATACTTCTCCCGCCGGGAATCGGTGGCCGGATCGACCAACGTGGCCTGGGTCAGGTTGACCCCCAGCTTCTCTGCCTCCGCTCTGATCTCTGTAGGATTCCCCAGAATAATCAGCTTGGCAATGCCTTCTTTCAGAATAATATCTGCAGCACGCAGGGTACGCGGCTCCAACCCCTCGGGCAGAACGATCCTCTTTTGTGCCTTCTTCGCGTTCGCGATAATTTCCTGTAAAACCTTCATTACTGTTATATATTGGTTGATATTATCCTATGTACTGAACTCCTCGACCGGCCTGCTTTCGCCACCGTTTATCCGGGGAGCATTCATTCACAAAAGTAGGCAATTTACCACCCTAATTTATGCCAAAAAGCATAAATCCGGCAAAGCCTTTAAAATATAAGGCTGCCTGCAGGGATACTCCGCCTTCCCAAGATCACTGGTGGCCACAGTATTAACGGCAACTCATGCCGGAACCGCGTTAAAATGAAAAACCCGGGAAAGGTTCCCGGGTCAGCCACTTATTTCACCGTTAAGAATTGTATTATTTCACCTTGGCTACAATTGCCTTGAAAGCTTCCGGGTGGTTCATGGCCAGGTCGGCCAGTACCTTGCGGTTGATTTCCACGTTGTTCTTTTTCAGCAGATCGATCAGCCTGGAATAGGAAAATCCTTCCAGACGGGCGGCTGCATTGATGCGCTGGATCCAGAGGCCACGGAAATTCCGCTTTTTCTGTTTCCTGTCGCGGTAAGCGTACTGCTGACCTTTTTCCCAGGTGTTCTTGGCAACTGTCCAGACATTTTTACGAGAACCGAAATAACCTCTTGTCAGTTTCAGTAATTTTTTCCTTCGGGCTCGTGATGCTACATGATTTACACTTCTTGGCATACTT
>ERZ1645192.1952-NODE-1952-length-17094-cov-6.389459_pt1 | contig 17094 bp, 16 predicted proteins | sample MGYA00575354_ERZ1645192 | MGnify/ENA primary metagenome ERZ1645192 (study PRJEB40844, sample SAMN11349763) | freshwater sediment metagenome | isolation source: river sediment | host: Sediment | place: India: Faizupur Khadar , New Delhi | collected 2017-02-21 ... | reverse complement strand
CCATCGGCATCATCGGTGGTGCGGACGGCCCGACCGCTTTATATGTCACGTCAAAACTCGCTCCCGACCTGTTAGGCCCGATTGCGGTAGCGGCGTACTCTTATATGGCGCTGGTTCCAATTATTCAGCCGCCCATCATGAAGGCTTGCACAACCAAAAAGAACCGCATGATCAAGATGGAACAGCTGCGCGATGTTTCCAAGACAGAAAAAATTATATTCCCGATTGCGGTAACCATCTTCATCGGTCTGATGCTGCCTGCGGCGATTCCGCTGGTCGGTATGCTGATGCTGGGCAACCTGTTCCGTGAATCCGGCGTGGTTGAACGCTTAAGCAAAACGGCGCAGAATGAGCTCATCAATATTGTAACGATATTCTTAGGACTGACCGTTGGCGCGACAGCCGAAGCGACGATTTTCTTGAAGCTTCAGACATTGTATATCATCGTCCTTGGACTGTTTGCTTTCGGCTTTGGCACGTTCGGCGGCGTAATCTTTGGTAACATCATGTGCAAATTCTCGGGCGGCAAGGTTAACCCGCTCATCGGTTCTGCCGGTGTTTCTGCGGTTCCCATGGCGGCCCGTGTATCGCAAAAAGTGGGACAGAAGGACAATCCGTCCAACTTCCTTTTGATGCATGCGATGGGTCCGAATGTGGCGGGCGTTATCGGTTCGGCGGTTGCGGCCGGCGTACTGCTTTCGCTCTTCGGTTAAAAAATTACGGAGGATAGATAAATGGGTAAAAAAGTTTTTATCACCGACACCATTTTGAGAGACGCGCATCAGTCTCAGGCGGCTACCCGTATGACGACTGCTGAAATGGTACCCGCGCTGGAAATGCTGAATAAAGCGGGCTACTGGTCTTTAGAAATGTGGGGCGGTGCGACATTTGACTCCTGCTTGCGCTTCTTAAATGAAGACCCGTGGGAAAGATTGAGAATTATCAAAAAACATTGTCCCGACACCAAAATGCAGATGCTGCTTCGCGGCCAGAATATCTTGGGCTACAGGCACTACTCAGACGACGTAGTGGATGAGTTTGTCAAAAAGGCCATTGAAAACGGTATCGACGTAATTCGTATTTTTGACGCGCTGAACGACGTCAGAAATATGAAAAAAGCGATTGATGCGACCAACAAGTATAAGGGATGGTGCGAAGTCGCCATTTCCTACACCAAGAGCCCGGTTCACACCGACGAATATTTCGTCAAACTGGCACAGGAACTGGAAAAGATGGGCGCGCACTCAATCTGCATCAAAGACATGGCCAATCTGCTTCTGCCTTATGAAGCGTATGATCTGGTTTCCGCAATGAAAAAGGTTGTTAAAGTGCCGATTCACCTGCATACGCACAACAAATCCGGCACTGGCGACATGACCTACTTAAAGGCGATTGAAGCGGGCGTAGACATCATTGACACCGCGCTGTCTCCGCTGGCCAACGGTACCGCCCAGCCGACCACTGAATCCATGGTGGCCACGCTGAAAGGTACACCGTACGACACCGGCATGGATTTGGTTCTGCTGAACGAAATCGCTAAGCATTTCAAAAAAGTGGCGAAGCGCTTGAAGGATGACGGTTTTATCAAAGACGATTCGCTGTCTGTTGATATCAACACGCTGATTTACCAGATTCCGGGCGGAATGTACTCCAACCTGCTGGATCAGTTGGACAAAGCCAACGCGCTGGATAAGCTTCAGGACGTTCTGAATGAAGTTCCGAAAGTCAGAAAAGAATTCGGATATCCGCCGCTGGTTACACCGACTTCTCAGATTGTCGGCACCCAGGCGGTTCTGAACATTCTGGCCGGCGAACGCTACAAGATGGTTACCAATGAATCTAAAGCACTGCTTCGCGGCGAGTACGGTCAGCTTCCGGCACCAGTGGACGAAAAAATCCGCAAAAAATGCATCGGCGATGCTAAAGTCATCACCGGCAGACCGGCTGATGAGCTTGCGCCTGAAATGGATAAATTACGTGAAGAGATTAAAGAGTATATTGAGCAGGATGAAGATGTGCTGTCCTATGCACTGTTCCCGCAGGTTGCTCTGAAGTTCTTTGAACAAAGAAAAGCGCAGAAGTACAAGATTGATTCTGAGCTGTTGGACAAAGAAAATCTGGTTCACCCGGTTTAATTAAACAAAACAGGAGCAGTGCCGATAGATGGACACTGCTCCTTTTGTTTTAAAAAAATATGATGTTTAGATATTTTTCGGAAGCCTTTTTTGAACGGCAAAGGCGATAGTCGCTGCGATGAGCGCTTTAACGATATCAATCGGCAGATACAGGGTGCAGAAGGCGAGGATGACCTGATTTAGGGACCAATCCATGCCGAGCACGCGATTGAAGATGATATACCCATAGGGTACGCCGACCAGATAGATAATCAGCACACCGAACAGCGCGGTTAAAAACAGCAGAAAGATATTCCTGGACTTCATATGCTTAACGAGCAGAGCAATCAGCCACGCGGCCAGAATGAACCCGATGAGGAAGCCAAAAGTCGGCTTTAGGACGTAAGCAAATCCGCCGCCTTCGGTGAAAACCGGAAGCCCAACCAGGCCGATGAAGACATAAACAGCCTGCGCGGCAAAGGCATAGACCGGTGGCAGCAACAGACCCGTGAACAGGACAAACATCACCTGCAGGGTGACAGGCGTCATGGTGGGGGGCAGAGGAATCTTAAACCATGCGGAAATGGCCATCAGCGCCGAAAAAATGGCCGCCAGAATGATGTATCTTAAGCGGTTCCTGGAATTATTCAAATGACGGACTCCTTATACGACTAAATTTTCTGAAAGCATGATAATATATATTCAATCTAATGTCAACTATAAATATAAATAGAGGTTGACATTAAAATACATAGTAAAATACTCGGAAATATTAAATTTCTTTAAATTAAATCTCAGCCGTTTGACAATTTTTATTAAATGATTAAAATAGGAATGAGAGTGGAGGCTTTAATACTTGGAATTCAATAGACTGAAATGTGAAGACAAAGACCGTTTTAAAGAAGTAGTCAAAAGGCATTACTATCAGAATGCAGAGAGTTCCTTTACCAATATGTTTCTTTGGTCAGAACCCTATCATATTGAAATCGCGTATGGAGAATATGCCATGTATGCGCGGTTTCAGGCAGTAGACGGCGAAGTCAGCTATCTGGCACCGTATCTCTATGATTTTGATGCACCGATTAAGCTGGCGCTGAAGGAACTACGGACGCATATCCACGCAGAAGGCAAGACTTTTTGTATCAAAGGCGTGGTTAAGGACATCAAGGAAAAGATTGAACGGGAGATTCAGGCGGATTTCAAATTTTTTGAAGACCGTAACAACTTTGAGTATATTTACTTATCGGAAGACTTGATCACGCTGGCTGGCAAGAAGCTGCACGCCAAGCGCAACCATATCAATTACTTTGAAAAGAATTTTACGTACGAATATCGGCCGTATGATAAATCCCTAAAAGATGAATGCATCGCGCATATCGAAGACTGGGTGGACCATAAGGACGACATGAAGAGCTTGCGCGACGAAATCGGTGTGCTGAATACTATACTCGATAATTACGATAAAATGGATGTGAAGGGCGCCGTGGTGCTGGTAAACGGCAAGGTGGAGGCGCTGACCTTTGGCGAAGCGCTGAACGCGGATACCGCGATCATCCATATTGAGAAAGCGAACCCTGAGATACGCGGGCTGTACCCGTATATCAACCGCGAATTTGTGGCCAGGGAATGGGCAGAGTATAAATACATCAACAGAGAGGAAGACATGGGGTTGGAGGGACTGAGAAAAGCCAAACTCTCCTACAACCCGGTCACCATGGTGGAAAAGTACTCGTGCTCGGTTGATGGTGATTGTGATGGAATATAGACAGATAACGGAAGCAGACCTGCCCCAGGCGAAGCTGCTTTGGAAGCAGGCATTTAACGACAGTGATGCATATATCGACTTTAATTTTGAACGGAATATCGATTTAAGCTTTTCTTTAGGCGGCTTTGACAGGGAACGTCTGGCCACAATGCTGTATATGATGAAAAAGACATTGGCCTGTACGCTGACGGGAAATCGGGTCGATGTCTATTTTATTGCGGGCGTGGCGACCGACGAAGCCTATCGCCGACAGGGATTGGCTTCGGTAATTTTGAACTCTGCCTTAGAAATGCTTTATGCAATGAAGGTACCCGTGGTATATCTCTACCCGTTTGAACATCAGTTTTATAAGAAGCAAGGGTATCACACGATTTCGTGGATGAAAAAAGTGACGCTCGGCAAAACTAAATTCCCTGACACGCAGGACGATATTGTCATCAGAAACTACAGCCGGAAAGAATGGCCAAAGCCGGAACTTCTGCTGGACATGTATAATCATTTTGCCAAGCGAAAACGCAGCTATTTTTTGCGGACAAAGACGACATTTATCGACATGCTGGACACCATGGCGGTCGATGACGGTCGGGCCAGTGTGCTGTATCGAAACGAACAGCCCATCGGATATGCGCTGTATTATTTGAAGAAAAAAAAGATCGTCAGCGTAGAGACGCTGTTTATCGATGAAGAGGCTGCCAAAGCGGGCATCAGCGCGATGCAGAAAAAATTCAGCGGTGAAATCTTTGTGGATGATTCTTTTGAAATTCCGGACGCGGAGACTGAAGAATACGCGATGATGCATATCGTCAATATGGAAGAAGCAAAACGCGTTTTCGGCGCCAAAACCGTTGAAGATATTCTCGGCATTGAAGTGATGATACTTGAACAATATTAAAAAATCGTTTATAATCGCTGGGATGACCGCCGCCTGGGTTAAAGAGGCGGTTTTTCTATGCAGCGAATTACGATAGCCTTAAAAGAAAGATTGAAAATCTTGCTAATGGGTATGGATTCGACTATTATATAATTAATAACCTGACTTAAGAACAGAAGAAAGAGGACAAATTTGAACAAAAAACAAGAGGATTTACGCATCATTCCGCTCGGCGGAGTGGGTGAAATCGGCAAGAATATGACGCTGATTGAGTACGGCAACGACATGATTATGATCGACTGCGGGCTCATTTTCCCAAGGGATGATATGCTCGGCGTTGATTATGTTCTGCCGGATATCACCTATGTAGAAAAAAATATTGATAAATTGAAAGCCGTATTTATCACACACGGACACGAGGACCACATTGGCGCACTGCCCTATCTGGTAGAGAAACTGAAAGTACCGATCTATGGCACACGCTTTACCAATGCGCTGATTCGTACCAAATTTGAAGAACATGAGATTGTCAAAAAGGATTTATATGATATTAAGGTGACCGATACGATTGAAGCGGGCGTTTTTAAGCTGACGCCTATCAAGGTCAGCCACAGCATTGACGACGCAGTGGCCTACGCCATTGAAACACCGATGGGCACCATCGTGCATACCGGCGACTTCAAGGTGGACTACACCCCGGTGGACGGCAAGGTCATCGACCTCGCCAAATTCGCCGAACTCGGCACCAAGGGCGTTTTGCTTCTGATGGCCGACAGCACCAACGCGCAGACAGTCGGATATACCATGAGCGAAAGCATCGTGGGCGATTCATTCGAGAACCACTTTAAAAAAGCCAACGGACGTATCATCATCGCGACGTTTGCTTCTAACATCCACCGTCTCCAGCAGATTGTGGACGCGGCCAAGCATTTTAACCGAAAAATCATCTTCACTGGAAGATCTATGGTGCGTATCGCGGGCGTAGCCAAGGAACTCGGTATATTGACCATCGACGAAAAAATGGTTGTCGAACTGGAGCAGATTAATTCGCTGCCCGACAAAAAGGTCACATTGATTACCACGGGTTCGCAGGGCGAGCAGATGGCGGGACTCACACGCATGGCGGCCGGCGAACACGCCAAGGTCACCATCAAGGAAGGCGATACGGTCATCATCTCGGCGTCGCCTATCCCGGGGAACGAACGCGGTGTGGCCGATGTCATCAATCTCTTACATCACAAGGGCGCGCATGTTATCAATGAAGCGGGCGCGGATGTGCATGTTTCGGGTCACGCGTGTCAGGAGGAATTAAAGCTCATCCATACGCTGACCAAACCGAAATACTTCATTCCGGTGCACGGCGAGTTTAAGCACCTGTATAAGCACGCCGAGCTGGCCGAGGATTTGGGCATCAAGCGCAAAAACATCTTCATCCCCGAAATCGGCATGCCGATTGAAATTGGGTATAACCGCGCGCAAATCGGCAAAAAAGTGCCGTCCGGACGCGTGCTGATTGACGGACTCGGCATCGGCGACGTGGGCAATGTGGTCTTAAAAGACAGACGGTTGTTAAGCCAGGATGGACTTCTAGTGGTCATTGTGGCGGTGGACAAGCAGACGGGAACACGGATTTCGGGACCCGAAATCATCTCCCGCGGATTCGTCTATGTGAAGGAATCGGAAGGGCTGATCCAAAACGCCAAGGATTTGGTGATGGATATCGTCAGCGAATCGGAAGGCAAAAAGATGCGCGACTGGACCGCGATTAAACCGCGGATTAAGAAAGAACTGCGCGACTACCTGTACGACCAGACACAGAGAAGCCCGATGATCCTGCCTGTGATTATTGAGATTTAAGAGGTGAACCGATGTACGTATACGACAAAGCCAACGAACTGGCGTCCAGCATCCGGCAAAGCGACGTGTTTAAGGAATATAAACGCACCAAGGACATCGCGCTGGCTGACGAAAAAAACAAAGCGCTGGTGAAAGACTACAAAACCATGCAGCTGCAGGCGCAAACGGCCTATATGACCGGGCAGGAACCCGCACAGGAACTGATGGAGCGGATGACCAAGCTCGGCGAGGTGCTGCAGTTTAACCCGGATGTATCGGCATATCTTTTGGCCGAATATAATTTCAATACGCTGATCGGAGATATCTACAAGATTATCGGCGACGCGTGCGAACTGGATTTGGACATGTTTAAGGAGTAAGCGATGAATAACGATATCGAAAGCACCCGAGAGCATACAAAAATCGTGGATAAACGCGCGATTAACCAGCAGGCGGACGCAAAATCGCGGTTGGCTTCGCCGCTTCTGGGCACGGTGCGTTCCATCATGATTACACTGGTCAGCTTGTGGCTGGCGATGATGATTGTGATCGGCGCGTACTATGTGTTAAAGCATAATTACTTTGACCCGGTAGACAAAAACGATACCACGCCGATACGCGTGGAAATCCCGCTGGGCTCGTCGCTGTCGTCCATCTCGGATGTGCTTTACGAAAAAGGTATCATCCGCAATACGGCGGTTTTTAAGTTGTACGTGGATTTCAACGATATGTCCTCTAAGATGCAGGCGGGCACATATGATTTGAACAAAACCATGACGATGGATGACGTCATCGCCATTCTGGGCAACGGCACCACCAATATATCAGTCACTTCTTTTACGGTCACCGAAGGCATGACAGTGAATGACATGGCGAATATGTTTGTGGACGCGGGCATACTGGACGATAAGACGGATTTCTTGGAGATTTGCGAGACGGGCGTCGGCGTGGACAGCTTGGAGTTTCTGAGCTCTGACACTGACGTGGACGAAACCGCGCAGGCCGCGGCCAGCGGACAAACCCATGTCAAGTTCATGCTGGAAGGCTACCTGTTCCCGGACACTTACGAAATATTCATCAATTCCGCACCTGAGACCATCGTCAACAAAATGCTGAATCGTTTTCAGGAAGTGTTCACCAGCGACTATATTACGCGCGCCGATGAGATTGGTATGAGCATTTCCGAAGTGGTGACGCTGGCTTCCATCATTGAGCGCGAAGGCAAGCCGCAGGACTTTAAGAAGATTTCGGCTGTATTCCACAATCGGTTAAAGAAGGATGACAAACTGCAATCCTGCGCCACGCTGCAATATGTGACCGGCATTAAGAAACTGCAGTTTGACCAGACCGAGATGGATACAACCTCACCCTACAACACCTATTTAAACGCCGGACTGCCGGTGGGCCCAATCTCCAACCCGGGCAAACAGGCCATTGAAGCGGCGCTGTACCCGGACGAAGATTATCTGGCCGAAGGATATTACTTCTTCTGCTCGAAAGACCCCGAAAGCGGAGAGCTCGCCTTTGCCAAAACCTACGCTGAACATCAGGCGAATGTGGCGAAATATGAAGACCTTTGGGCGGCGTACGACGCCAGCCAGGGCAATTAGAATTTGGAGTTTTGATTGAAAGAACAACTGGAACTGCTCGCTCCGGCGGGCAATATCGAATGTTTGAATACGGCGTTCTACTTTGGCGCCGACGCAGTATATCTATCGGGAAAGGCCTACGGTTTACGTGCCTTTGCCGATAATTTTTCGCTGGAAGACCTGACTGAGGCGTGCAGGAAAGCGCACGCGATGAAGAAGAAGGTCTATCTGGCCAGCAACGCGGTTTTTCACGAGGATGATTTTACTGGATTTGATGAATACTTAAAACAGGTGAATAAGGCAGGTATCGACGCGCTGATTATCTCCGACCCCGGCGTGGTTTTGGCGGCCAAAGAGACACTGCCCGATATGCCGATTCATCTATCGACGCAAGCCAGCACGACCAATGCGCATGCCGTGAAGTTCTGGCACAAAATCGGCATCAGCCGTATTATCGTGGCGCGTGAGGCGGGACTATCCGACATCCGGCGCATGAAGGACGCGGTGCCCGAGATGGAGCTGGAGGCCTTTGTGCACGGCGCCATGTGCATCTCCTATTCGGGAAGATGCCTTTTTTCGGATTTCACCACCGGTCGAAGCGGCAACAAGGGCGAATGCGCCCAGCCCTGCCGCTGGCAGTACTATGTGCAGGAAGAGAAGGACGGCGCGCTGTTCCCGGTGTTTGGCGATGAGCGCGGCACATATCTTTTTAACTCCAAAGATTTGATGATGATTGAGCATATGGACAAACTGATTGACGCCGGCGTCACCTCGTTTAAAATCGAGGGCCGGATGAAATCGGCCTATTATGTGGGCAGTGTGGTTCGGCTGTACCGTGCCGAAATCGATAAGGTCTTACGCGAGGGAAAAGCGTATACATTTGACAACGCCGTTCTGGAAGAGATGGCCAAATGCGGCACGCGTGAATATACGACGGGATTCTTCCTTGGCAACCCGATGGGCGAAGGACAGGACTTAGTGCATACGGCCGACCTGAAACCCTCGATTTTCATTGCACGTGTGCTGGAAGACGCGGCGGATGGAAAAGTGACCATCGAACAGCGGAATAAGTTTATATTGGGTGATTCTCTGGAAGCGATGAACCCGAACGCTTCTTTTCCGGAATTTACGGTGGATAGCATCGTCGATTCGGACGGGCAGGCACAGGAAAGTGCGCCGCATCCCAAACAGACACTGGTTATCAACTGCCCGCATCCCTTGAAAAAGGGCGATATTTTAAGAAAAAACCAACTGTAATACAGACGGAGAAATTTACAGCAAAAGAGGAGAAGGGAATTGAAATCAAAAGAAAGACTGGCGGACTTGTCACTCATCGTAGTGTCTTTTTTATGGGGCGCGGGATTCATCGCCGTCCAGTACGCCATCCGGTCGGGCCTGCCGGTATCGCTGATTGTGGCCATGCGGTTCATCTTAGGGGGCTTGGCGGTATTCGCGATTCAGCCCAAAACCATATTGGGAATAAAAAAGCAGGAGCTGATTACCGGCGTGGTGGCTGGAGTCCTGCTGTATTTTTCGTTTTTGACACAGACGCTGGGGCAGGCGCTTTCTTCGGTCTCCAATGCGGCGTTTATCACGGCGATCTATGTGGTGCTGGTACCGTTCATCATCTGGATATTCAAAGGCCATCCGCCTAAACTCAAGATGTTCATATTGGTGTTCACCACCCTTATCGGCGTGTTTGTTCTGACCTATCAAAAAGGGCAGAGCATCATCTCGTTCAGCGTCGGCGATTTACTTTTAATCCTCTGCGCCATCGGCTTTGCGGCGCACATCGCATACCTTGGTACCAAGGCGCGGGATTTTAACCCCATCAGCATCACGTTTTTGCAGATGATGACCGCAGGGGTGCTGGGCGCGTTTGTTTTTCTGGCCAAGGACATGCCGGCGGCGGCTTCGCCGGACATCAACTGGCATTCGGGGATCATGGCGGTCGTGTATCTCGGTCTCATCAGCTCGGCGGTCTGTTATTTTCTCCAGACCTGGGCACAGACCATCACTTCGCCATCTAAAGCCGCGATTATGATGAGCATGGAATCCGTGTTCGGTTCGCTGTTCTCAATCCTTATCGGACTGGAAGCCTTTCGCGTCAATGTGCCGGTCGGCGGGTTGATTATCTTCGGCTCCGTCATCCTGTCCGAACTGGATTTAAAACGGCGAAAACGCAGCGAAACGCATGTGTGTGAGGAATAAAAAGTGCTTGTAAATATCAGAAGTTTATGGTAATATAAACATGAATTTAGAGGACATGCGAAAGAGTGGGTTTACCCGCTCTTTTCACTTGTTGGAGAGAAATTTTGGAGAGATAAGCGATTGGCAAAAAAAGTTGAAGAATTGACCGCTGAGCTGGCACAGCCGATTTTGGACCGCAACGGGTTTGAACTCATCGATTGTGAATACGTGAAGGTGGGTCAGGAATATACGCTGACACTGTATATCGATAAGCCGGGCGGCATCACGCTGGATGACTGCGAACTGGTCAGCCGAGAGCTGGAAGTAATGCTGGATGAGGCCGACCCGATTGAAAACGAATATATCTTAAGCGTATCGTCACCCGGGCTGGACAGGGCCCTGAAGACCGAGAAGGATTTTAAACGCAACATCGGCAAAAAAATCTATATTAAAACTTATCGGGCCATCGGAAAGAAAAAAGAATTTGTGGCGGTGCTGTCGGCTTACGATGACGACACGGTGACCATCACATTGGACAAAAAGGAAACCCGCTTAAACCGCGGTGAAATCGCTGTGATTAAACAGCATATTGATTTTTAAAAGGTTAAACGAGGAGAACTATGAACGAACAATTCATTTATGCTTTGGAAGAGCTGGAGCAGGAAAAAGGCATCAATAAAGAGATTCTAATCGAGACCATCGAAGCGGCTCTGATTTCGGCTTACAAGAAGAACTTTGGGTCGTCCGAAAACGTATATGTCAACATCGACCAGAACACGGGCGACATCAAAGTGCTGTGTGCCAAGACCGTTGTGGATGAAGTGGCAAACCCCAGCGATGAAGTCGGTCTGGAAGAAGCCAAAATGAAAAACGCGGCGTATGAAGTGGGCGATCGGATGGAGTTTGAAGTGACGCCTGCGGCTTTCGGCAGACTGGCCGCACAGACCGCCAAGCAGGTGGTCATGCAGAAAATCCGCGAAGCCGAACGGGGCGTTATATTTGAGCAGTACACCGAAAAAGAAGGCGAAGTGCTGACGGCTGTGGTTCACCGCATCGACAAATCCAAAGTGTTTTTAGAGATTGGCAAAGCTGAGGGGCTGATGCTGCCTTCCGAATGCATTCGCACCGAACATTTAGCCGTTAACGAGAAAATAAAAGTATATATCACCGAAGTCAAAAAAACATCCAAGGGACCGCAGATTATGGTTTCCCGTACGCACCCCAACCTGGTGGCGCGGTTGTTTGAGATGGAAGTGCCTGAAATCAAACAGAATATTGTTGAGATAAAAAACATCGCGCGGGAAGCGGGTTTCAGAACGAAAATTTCCGTGGCGGCCAACGAGGACAATGTGGATCCGGTCGGCGCCTGCGTGGGCCAGAAGGGCTCGCGTATTGAGCGCGTCGTGGATGAGCTGAAAGGCGAAAAAATCGATGTGATTCCGTGGAGCGAAGATTCGGTGGAATACATCGCCAACGCCTTACGCCCGGCCAAGGTCGTGATGGCACAGGTGGATGAGTTTGAACGTGCGGCCAAGGTCATCGTTCCTGATAACCAGCTTTCTCTGGCCATCGGCAGGGAAGGTCAGAACGCGCGTCTGGCGGCCAAATTGACCGGATGGAAAATCGACATTAAGAGCCAGTCTCAGATTGAAGGCGCCATCTTCAACCGAAATTCCGGCGAAAGCATTTTAGATGACGAGATGGAAGCGATGGAAGTGGACGACACGATAGACGAAGTGGTCAGCGCGGCACAGGATGCGGTGACCGAAGAGATTGAAGTTGCGGCCAAGAAAGCGCACAGCGCGGTTGACGATGGTCTCAGTGATGTTCAGCAGGCCGCCGACAAAGCGTTGGAGGAATTGGAGGACGTCAATCTGGACGACCTGCTCGCAGATATTGAAGAGGAACTTGAGGGATAGAATTGACCGTACAGAAAAAGAAAAAAATCCCGACCCGGATGTGCATCGCCTGCCGAGAAAATATTGAGAAGCGGGAGCTCATCAGGGTCGTACGTGTGGATGACCATACACTGGTGGTGGACGAAACCGGCAAAGCCAATGGACGCGGCGCATATATCTGCCCCAAGCTGGAATGTCTGGAGAAAGCCAAAAAAACCAAGGCTTTCAGCCGCGCATTGGAAGTTGATATGTCCGAAGACCTGTACAATGCGCTAAAGCGGGTGATCTTAAGACGTGAGCTATAGTGACTTTTGCAACCTGCTGGGCTTGGGCCTGCGCGCGGGGAAATATGAACTGGGGTCGATGGCCTGCGAGAAAGCGGCCAAGCGCGGACGGCTGTTTCTGCTTTTGCTGGATGAATCCAGCGCACCGCGCACCATCAAAAATTATCATTCACTTTGCCAGGAGAATGGTGTAGAATTATTGATGATGCCGCCGGGAAGCTTTCAGGCACAGACCGGATTTGCCTACCAGGTGGTGGGCGTAAAAGATGAACAATTCGCCAAGGCGTTGATAGATAAAATGAACCGTCCTTAAAGGGAGAAGTAAATGAGCAAACTGAGAGTACTTGAGATTAACAAACAGCTGAAAACCAGCGCGGACGAAAAGATTAAATCCTACAATGATTTAATCAAGGACACGCAGGACAGTATTGCTGTTGCCAAAAAGCTTGAAGCCGAAATGATTAAGAAGTCGAAGGAACAGGCCGAAGAAAACCGCATTAAACGGGAACACGAAGAACGCCTTGAGCGGGAACGTAAAGCCGCGGAAGAACAGAAAGCCCAGAAAGAAGCTTTAGCGGCCAAAGAGGCCGAAGAAGCCAAAGAAAAAGCGGAAAAGAAAATAGCCGAAGAAAAGAAAGCGGCGGAAGAGAATAGAACGGCGGAAGAAACGGCAAAAAAAGCCGAAGCTAAAAAAGTGGAGGCCGTAAAAGAAGAGACCGTAAAAACGCAGCCTGTAGAGACAAAAGCGCCGACTCAGCAAGCCAGACCTCAGGCGTCCAGAAGCGGCGCAGATACAAGGCCCGGCGCTGGAAAACCGCCGGTAAGAACCGACAAAAGACCGCCGATGGACAATCGGTCTAAACCATATCCGGGCAAAGACAAACCGAAACCGCAGGCTGTCGGCGAAATACCTGTTGACATTGTTGCTGCTGGTAAAGGTCGGCCCGAAAGAAAACCCGACGTTAAAAAACGCGTGGATGACGACTATACGGCAAGGCCGGATCACAAGAGCAAATCGACCGGTTTTCAAGCTGTTCAGGGCAATTCTCCTTTTGGCAACAAACAGGCCGCCAGCGGAAAATCTGCCGGCAAAGGACAGACTGGCAAAACCGGAGCAACCAAGCGCTCGGGCAAACAGAACTTTAACCCCAACAATATCGATATCTTCCAGGACGACGCCCGGATGCGCGGCCCACGGAAGAGCAAGAAGTTTAAAGAAAATATCGTGATTGAAACAAAAGTCATCGACAGCGCCGTCATCACCACCAGCGAAGTATCAGTTAAATCGCTGGCCGAAAAGACAGGCAAGCCAGTCACCGATATTCTAAAGAAACTGATGCTGCTCGGTGTGATGGCCACCATCAATTCCGAGATAGATTTTGATACCGCTCAGTTGGTATGCGGAGATTTTGGTATTAAGCTGGAACAGAGACTTGAAAAAACCGCAGAAGACGCGCTGGATGACGAAGACACAGTGGATGACGAGAAGGATCTCGTCAAACGCCCGCCGGTAGTCACCATCATGGGCCATGTTGACCATGGTAAGACCTCACTGCTGGACGCGATTCGGAAAACCAAGGTAACCGAAGGCGAAGCGGGCGGCATTACACAGCATATCGGTGCTTATACCGTTATGCATAAAAATGAACACATCACGTTTTTGGATACTCCGGGACACGAAGCGTTTACCGCCATGCGTGCCAGAGGCGCGCAAGCCACGGACATTGCGATTCTGGTGGTTGCGGCGGATGACGGCGTGAAGCCCCAGACCGTGGAAGCGATTAACCACGCCAAGGTGGCCGGAGTTCCAATTATTGTTGCAATCAATAAAATTGATAAACCCGGCGCCAGCGTTGAAAAAATCAAGCAGGAGCTGACCGAGTATAACCTACTGGCCGAAGAATGGGGCGGCGATACCATCATGGTCCCGGTATCCGCCAAAACCATGGAAGGCCTCGAAAAACTACTGGAGATGATTCTTCTGGTAGCCGAGGTTCTGGAGCTGAAAGCCAACCCCAACCGTTTGGCTAAAGGTACGATTATCGAAGCCAAATTGGATAAAGGCCGCGGCCCGGTTGCCACGGTTCTGGTCACAAACGGCACATTGAAAGTCACCGACATGATTGTCGCAGGAACAGCTTCCGGCCGTATCCGCGCCATGGTGAACGACGACGGCGAACCGGTCAACGAAGCCGGCCCGTCCATCCCTGTGGAAGTCATCGGTTTTGGTGAAGTTCCGGCCGCTGGGGATACATTGCACGCGGTTGAGATGGATAAGCTTTCGCGCAAAGTCGTAGAAGAGCGCAAAGATAAACAAAAAGCGGAGAAGCTCAAGAACCTGTCCAAGGTCAGCCTGGATGATCTCTTTGATAAGATTGCCGAAGGCAATTTGAAGAATCTGAATATCGTCGTTAAAGCAGACGTACAGGGCTCGGCCGAGGCGATTAAACAGGCGCTTGAGAAAATTTCAAATAAAGAAGTGAAAGTCGTGGTTAAGCACGCGGCGGTCGGTGCCATCGCCGAAGCAGATGTTCTGCTGGCCAGCGTCGCCAACGCTATCATCATCGGGTTCAACGTACGGCCGGACAACATGGCGCGTGCGGCTGCCGAACGCGAAAACGTGGACATCCGGCTTTACCGTGTCATCTATGATGCGATTGAAGACGTGGAAAAAGCCATGGTCGGCATGCTGGATCCCGAGTACAAAGAGGAAATTCTGGGTCATGTGGAAGTGCGCGATCTGTTTAAAGTTTCCAGCGTGGGAACCATTGCGGGCAGCTATGTGCTGGACGGCAAAATCAACCGCAACGCACAGCTGCGGCTGCTTCGTGATAACATCGTCATCCATGAAGGCGCAGTGGGCACCTTAAGAAGATTTAAAGATGACGTAAAAGAAGTTAATGCCGGATATGAATGTGGTATTTCAATTGAAAATTACAACAATGTTGAAGTCGGCGACATCATTGAAGCGTTTGAAATGAAAAAAGTCGAACGTTAGAAAGATTACAGGAATTTGAAATGGCAGGAAACAGACAACGCCGGATAAACGGCGAAATGCAAAAAATTCTTGCTGATATTATACGTTTGGAGATGAAGGACCCCAGAATCTCGATGATGACCAGTGTCCTTCGGGTAGACGTCACCAACGACCTGTCCTACGCGACAGCCTATATCTCCGTATACGATAACGAAGAAATGCAGAAATCGACCATCAAGGCGCTTGAACACGCGCTGGGGTTTTTGCGTTCTGAGGTTGGCAAGCGATTGAATTTAAGAAAAACCCCGGAATTCCGCATCGTGCTGGATCATTCCATGGAGCAATCGGACAAAATATCCAAAATTCTGAATGATATCGGGGTAAGGGATGAGTAGAAAATACGAAGAGCTTTATCAGGCGATTAAATCCTCATCCAATATCATGATTGTGCCCCACAAATACCCGGACGGCGACGCGCTTGGATCGTCTCTGGCCATTTATATTGCCTTGAAACGCATGGGGAAAAACGTTTGGCTGATATCACATACCCCGATTCCATCCAAATATGCGTTTTTATCCGAAAACTATACGTTCCTGCCGCTGGAACTTGTTCCGTCCGACCTGGATTTGATTATCGGTGTGGACTGCGCGGACAAGGAACGCTTAAATTTATCCGATGATTATCTGAAAAGAGCCAAAAAAGTGGTCAATATCGACCACCATGTGACCAATGATCAGTTCGGAAGCATCAATATCATCCAGCCGGTTGCGGCCACGGGCGAAATCGTCGTGGATATTTTTGATGATTTTGGATTTGAAATTGACAAAGATATCGCAACATGCCTGTATACCGCTATTGCGACCGATACCGGCAACTTTATGTATTCCAACACCACGCAGAATTCATTTGAAAAGACGGCACGCTTGTTTAACACGGGTTTTGAGTTTGTCGATATCGCACGTCGTCTCTTTTTGGAAAAATCTCTGGCGCAAACGCGGCTGATTGGCCTTGCCATCAGCAAGATGGAGATGTTTCAGGATGAAAAAATCGCGCTCATCACTGTTATGAAAGACGATATGACGCAGGTTGGCGCGAAAGAAGGCGACTGCGAGACACTGGTGAACATTGCTGTGGATGTAGAAACCGTACAGGTCGCGATTTTCATTCGTGAAATTACGAAATCTTTCTTTAAAGTATCCTTCCGTTCTAAGGGCGATGTAGACGTGGCCAAGGCGTCACAGGTCTACGGCGGCGGCGGACACAAGAACGCGGCCGGTTGCGCGGTGAACGGCGATTTTGAGACAGTCAAGCAGAACGTCATCAGTCTGGTCAAGGATATGTTTTTTAAAAGCGAATGAATGGGATCATCAATTTTCTAAAACCGCCCGGTATGTCTTCGAACCATGCCGTCGGTTTTTTTAAAAAACTTTTAGGACAGAAGAAAGTCGGTCATGCGGGAACGCTGGACCCGGGCGCCAGCGGCGTACTGGTCATTCTGGCAGGCAGAGCGACCAAGCTCTCCGATTATCTGATGAACGGAAAAAAGACCTATATCGGCGAAATTGCCTT
>ERZ1645192.1950-NODE-1950-length-17097-cov-8.008802_pt1 | contig 17097 bp, 15 predicted proteins | sample MGYA00575354_ERZ1645192 | MGnify/ENA primary metagenome ERZ1645192 (study PRJEB40844, sample SAMN11349763) | freshwater sediment metagenome | isolation source: river sediment | host: Sediment | place: India: Faizupur Khadar , New Delhi | collected 2017-02-21 ... | reverse complement strand
CTCGGAGGCTATCTCGGCTGCTCGAATATCCGTCTTGTGACGCAGGCGACAAATTCCGGCGCGATCGCTCTCTACGAAGAACTGGGCTTTTCCAACGTCACAAGGCGTGGACGGTACTACCGGGACGGTTCGGACGGCATCGAAATGGAGCGGAGCCTGAAAGAAGAAGCGCAGTGGTGGAAGAGCGCAAATGCTTCCGGAAGGCGCCGTTTGTTTTTCTGATATTTTTTCACGCGGAGGAAACTGTGAAGCGCATCAAAACATACCGGTGACATACAGAAAAAAAGGTCCCCGCTGGAATCGCGGGAACCTCGTACATACACTGGTGGGCGACACGGGGTTCGAACCTGTGACCTCTTCCGTGTGAAGGAAGCGCTCTTCCACTGAGCTAGTCGCCCGAGACGCAGCGTATTATACCTTCGGCTATACGGAAATGCAACAGCGGAGCGGATACGGCCTCCTGATGAAATCTTGTTTCCTGGTAAAGAGATGAAGGCTTCAAAATTATTCCGTATGCTGTATAATCTCGCTGGTGGTGGTGAAAGCATATGCCGGATTTTTCGATTCTAATGTCAGACCCGGAATTATGGTCGTTTTGGGGGTTTGAACCGTGGACCTCGAACGGTATGAAGGGCGTCCGCCGCAGGGTGACGTTCGTGAAAGACGGCCTAATTGGAGAGGTCTGCCGCTATTTTGCTGACGACTGTATCGTCTGGCGGCATTCAGGCGAGAATGAAATGCGCTATGTCCTCGACCACGGAATTCCGGAAAGGGATCTGATGACGCAACGTTTTCTTTTCGTTGTCGATCCGTCCGTGAAATTCCGGAAAATACGTTCCTTTCTTCTTGGTTTCCGCGGGTTTATTGAGGTGCATTCGTATTCAGTTCACGGCTCGTACGACAAAAGGATTCGCGACCTTGCGCAGCTTGTCGACAAGGCTTGGGATCTGGCCGGGAGTCGCACGAAGGAGGGGGTGGTGGCGTCACGCGGTTCGTTGGAAACGGTGTAGCGGTTTTGTTTCCGGAGTGACAAATTTTTCCCGGAGGTGAGGTACGTGCATTTGCTCGCAATGCTTTTCATTATTTCTGTCGTTGTTTTTTCTGTTGCGTATAAAGTCTATGGAAAATATATGGCTGGTATTTATGGTCTCGATGACAAGAACAAGACTCCCGCCGAGGCCATGTATGACGGAATAGACTATTGTCCCGCGCATCCTGCGGTTCTTCTGGGCCATCATTTCGCTTCGATCGCCGGAGCCGGTCCGATCGTCGGACCCATTACGGCCGGGGTCATGTTCGGATGGCTTCCCGCGTACCTGTGGTGCGTCATCGGATCGACCTTCCTCGGCGGTCCGCATGATATGGCAGGTCTCGTCTCGTCCATGCGGCACGACGGGAAGTCCGTCGGCGAAGTCGTCGACCGCTGGATCGGACGAAAGGGAAAGTTCCTGTTCCTGTGCTTCACGATTCTTGCGCTTGTTCTCGTCGTTGCGGTCTTCCTGCAGCTTTCCGCCAATACGTTCAAGGCCGACCCTGCGGTTGCGTTCTCCGCGACGCTCTACATGGGGATGGCCATCATTTTCGGCATTCTGATCTACCGATACAACACGCCTCTGTGGCTCATGACGGTCATCATGGTGCCGATCATCATTTACGCCTGCTGGTACGGCAACAGCGCACAGTGGGTCAAGGACACCTTCGGAGCCGGCATGGAGACGTGGAGATGGTGGCTTGCGGGCTATATCTTCCTTGCGTCCGTTCTGCCGGTCTGGCTTCTGCTCCAGCCCCGCGACTACCTGGCGTCCTACTTCCTCTATTTCGCCGTTATCATCGGTACGGTTGGAATGCTTATGGGCAGCAAGTTCCAGGTCACTCTGCCCGCGTATAAGGGATTCGTGGCGGGCGGCCAGTATCTGTGGCCCATGTTGTTCATCATCGTGGCGTGCGGCGCCCTGTCCGGATTCCACGCGCTTGTCGGCAGCGGCACAACATCCAAGCAGATCCGCAGGGAATCGGACGCGACGCTCGTTGGCTACGGCTCTATGCTTCTTGAAGGCGTCGTCGCCGTTATCGCCCTTGGAACCGTCATGATCTCCGGCGCGCTCGTCAATAACGATCCCGTCAGCACGTACGGCGCAGGATTCGGCAAGTTCGCCGAACTCGTGGGCATCGATCCGGTCGTCGGAAAGTCCCTCGGATTGCTTGCGATCAACACCTTCCTTTTGACGTCTCTCGATACCGCGACGCGGCTTGCGCGCTATCAGATCCAGGAACTCTTCAACATGAAGATCGATCGCTATACGGCGACGATCGTCACCGTCGTCGCGGCGATGGCGCTCCTGTTGCTCAAGACCCACGGCGCGGACGGAAAAGCCATTCCCGCGTGGCTGGCGATCTGGCCGATCTTCGGAGCGGCGAACCAGCTCGTTGGAGCCCTGGTGCTTCTCGCCGTCTCCGTGTGGGTTGTCAAGGGACTCAAGAAGTCCAACACCTTCCTGATGCTTCCGATGTGGTTCATGCTGGTGACAACGGTTGCGGCGCTGTATTTCCTCGTTGCGGGGCAGTTGAAGCTTGCCGCGCCGAACTACCTTCTCGTTGTGGTGGCCATCATCCTTTTCCTTCTCGCCATCATGATGGTGATGGAGGCGTTCAAGGCGCTCAAACGCCCGGATGTGGAGCTGAAGAAGTAGCGGCTCACCGCCTGTTGCGTCAACAAAAAGAAGACCGGAGCGAATTGGCTCCGGTCTTCTTTTATTGATGCCGGGAAATTACTGAACGCTCCCGCCCACGCTGAATGTCTTGGAACTCCAAGACTTTCCGCGCTTGAGAGGCTCCCCTCCCATGAACTCAAGGAAATGGCTGCCGCAGTCAGGACACTTCTTGACGGGGGCAACGTCCTCAAGCTCGAATTCTTTCTTGCACTCAAGGCATCGAAACTTCCCCACGCTGATTCACCTCCATCTTCAGGGAACGTGAAAGTGCTTCGCACCTGTTGACATTATAGCAGAGTCACGTCTTCCAAAAGAGAGGATTCCGTCAAGGATACCGAAGAAGGGGAGTATTGTGTATAGTTGTCCTGTGTCATATCGCGGCAAAACCGAGGAGGGGTGGAATGAACAGCCAGATTTCCGGAACGCGCGATCTTTCCTTCGTATTGAGCGGCGCGGCGGGGCTTGGCATCCAGACGGTCGAGGAATTTCTCTGTCGGGTGCTGTGTCGTGCGGGACTGCACGTTTTCGCGAGTCGGGAGTATATGTCCCGGGTTCGCGGCGGGAACAATTCCACGGAAATCCGTGTCGGGACGAAAGCGGTTCGCGCGTTCTCCGACCGGATGGACTATCTGTTTCCGCTGACGCCGGGCGTGCGCGTCAATATCCGGCGCAGAATTTCCCAGGCGACGAAAATCGTCGCCGATCGCGGCGTTTTTGGCGGCGAATTCGATGGAACGGAGGCGCCGTTCGTTCCTATTCCGCTTGAGGACATGACGAAGGAGCTTGGCGGGAAGGTGTACGCCGCTATGGTCATGGCCGGCGTGATGATCGGCCGTACGGGGGTTCCGTTGCCCCGTGTCCTGGAGGAGATCGAACATTTCTTTTCGGGCCGGGCCGAAGTGGCGAAAACGAACGCGGATGCCTGTTCGCTGGGGTATCGTTTCGGAGTGGAGCTTCGCGGAGACTCGGAACCGCTGTACCACGACGCGATGGATTCGGACGGAAAGAAGATCCTGCTCGACGGGTCCGATGCGGTCGCGCTCGGGGCCGTGGCCGGCGGGTGTTCGTTCGCCGCGGGGTATCCGATGTCGCCTGCGACGGGAGTGCTCACGTTCCTCTCGGCGAATGCGGATCGCTTCCATGTAGCGGTGGAACAGGTGGAAGACGAACCGGCCGCGGTGAACATGGCGGTGGGGGCGTCCTACGCGGGAGCACGGCCGCTTGTGACGACCTCCGGAGGCGGATTCGCCCTTATGGGCGAAGGAATCAGTCTTGCGGGAATCATGGAGGCGCCGCTGGTCGTACATCTTTCGCAGCGTCCCGGACCCGCAACGGGAATGGCGACCAGGACCGAACAGGGCGACCTGGATCTTGCGCTCTATTCCGGACATGGGGAATTTCCGCGGGCCATATTCGCGCCCGGGTCGGTCGAAAGCGCCTTTTTCCTTTCCGCAAAAGCGTTCGATATCGCGGAACGCTACCAGACGCCGGTAATTCTCCTGACGGACCAGTATCTCATGAATACGTTCTACGATGTGGATATCCCGGACGTGTCGCTTCTTCGGCCGGCCGGGAAGATCGATCCCACGCCCGCGGACTACAGGCGCTACGCGCCCGGCGCAACGGGGATTTCGTCCCGGGGCGTTCCCGGGTACGGCGAGGGGCTGGTCGGCGCGGACAGCCATGAGCACGACGAGGAGGCGCATATTTCCGAAGAGATCGACGTCCGCGTCTCGATGAATGAAAAACGCCTGGGGAAACTGGACGCCATACGGCAGGAAGCCCTTCCGCCCGTTCTCTTCGGGCCGAAGGATTACGACAATTTGATCGTCTGTTTCGGCTCGACCATGGAGATCGCGAGGGAGTCGCTTGCCCTGCTCGGTCGCACGGATACGGCCGTTCTCGCCTTTGAGCAGGTGCACCCGCTTCATGAGGCGACGGAGGCCTTTCTTTCCGCGGCGACGCGGGTGATCGTGCTCGAGGGGAACGCGACGGGGCAATTTGAACGGTTGCTTCGCGGGACGTTCGGCATCAGGGCGCATCATTCGATACGGAAATACGACGGGCTTCAGTTTTCCGTGGAGGAGACGGCGCGCAGGGTCTCGGAGATTCTTGAAGGAGGTGCGGGCGCATGACGGCGAATCCGTTCGATATGGAACACGGCGAACTCTCCTGGTGCCCGGGGTGCGGCGACTACGCAATCCTGGACGCGCTCAAGAAGGCCCTCCTCGGTCTGGGGCTTTCTCCGCAGCAGGTCGTCCTCGTCTCGGGTATCGGACAGGCGGCAAAGATGCCCCACTATCTCCGCTCGAACTTCTTCAACGGACTTCATGGACGCGCTCTCAGCGCAGCGACGGGGATCAAGGCCGCCAATCCCGAGCTGACGGTGATCGCCGTCGGCGGCGACGGCGATATGTACGGAGAGGGCGGAAACCACTTCACGCATACGATCCGGCGCAACCCCGACCTGACGGTCCTGGTGTGCGACAATATGGTGTACGGACTGACGAAGGGGCAGGCTTCCCCGACGAGCCCCCGCGGGTTCGTGACTCCCATGCAGCGCAAGGGCGTCCGGGCGGAGCCCTTCAACCCTCTCGCCGCGGCGCTGGTTCAGGGCGCGACGTTCGTCGCCCGCGCTTTCGCGGGCGATGTCGAGCGTACGACCGCAATCATGCAACGCGCGATCCGGCACAGAGGGTTCTCCCTTGTCGACATCTTCCAGCCCTGCGTCACATTCAACAAGGTTAACACATACGCCTGGTTCAAGGAAAATACCCGGATGCTGGAGCCGGACCGCAAAGCGGACGATTTCCGGGAAGCGCTCGACCTGGCCCTTTCTCCGGCGCCCTATCCGCTTGGGGTCCTGTATGAAGCGGAGGGACCGGAGACATTCGAGAAGGGGCTTGGAGCGTTCACTGACGACTCCCGCCCCCTGTTCATGAGGGAGCCGGATCTCGGCTCGGTGCGCGCCTGGTTTGAGGGGTTGCTCCGGTAAACGCGGGCGATCAGGCTTTTCGTCGGAAGGATCGCTTCGGAAGAAAAAAACAGAAAAGCGCCGACACGCCGGAGGGCGTTTGTCGGCGCTTTTCTGTTTTTCGCTCCCGAATACGGCCGGGACTTCCTACAGGGGAGCGATTCGTTGCATGGAGCGATCCTCATTCCGGATTTTTTCGGCCAGTGCGGCGATGGTTTCGCCGGTCCCCGGGTGCAGCCGGCCGGGACAGATCTGCGCCAGGGGAACGAGGACGAAGGCGCGTTCCGTCATGCGCGGGTGCGGGATGACGAGCGTCTCTTCGTTCACGACCATTTCGTCGAACAGCACGATATCGAGATCTATCGTTCTGGGGCCCCAACGGACGTCACGTGCGCGCCCAAGGAGCGTTTCCACCCGTTGCGTTTCGGCAAGCAGTTCAAGGGGAGAAAGATCCGTCTGCGCAAGGATGCACGCGTTGAGAAAGCGCTTCTGGTTTTCGAAACCGACGGGTTTCGTTTCGAACACATCGCTTCGCGTGGTAACGCGGATTCGTTGATTCTCGAGGAGGTGTACGGCCTGCCTGAGGTTTCCGAGACGATCTCCCATGTTGCTGCCGAGTGCCAGTGCGACGGTTTTCATAGAGAAGCCTCCCGAATTTTCCCGATCATCGCGATCGTTGCGGCGTTTTCCCGGATGTCATGTACGCGAAGAATTGAGACGCCCCGCATGGCGCAGTAGGCGGTTACGGCTTGCGTGCCTGCGGTCCGGTCTTCCGGAGCGTCGCTTTGGAGCGACCTCGCGATGAACCCCTTTCGCGAGTGTCCGACACAGAGCGGACGACCGAAACAGGTGAACGCGTCGATTTGGCGAAGAATACCGAGATTGTCTTCAAGTCGTTTGCCGAAACCTATTCCGGGGTCGAGAAGGATTCGGTCCTGCAGGACGCCCTTTTTTGCGAGGATGTCGAGTTTTTCGTCGAAGGAAACGAGCATTTCGCGAAGAAGATGGTCATAGTGCGGATTCTGTTGCATATCCTTCGGGGTTCCCCGGATGTGCGAGAGGATATAGGGGACTTCCGACTCCGCTACGGCGTCGAGAATATCCGGATCGAGTCCGAAACCGGATATGTCGTTGATGATATCGGCCCCGCAGCGTATCGCCGCCCGGGCGACGTCCCCCTTGTACGTGTCCACCGACAGAATTGCGCCGGGAAGAGCGTTTCGGACAGCCCGAAGCGCCGGCAGGAGCCTGTCGAGTTCCTCTTTCGCGGAAACAGGTTCCGATCCGGGACGGGTGGATTCCGCGCCGATGTCGATGATGGCCGCTCCCTGCGTGAGCATTTCGGCGGCCCGCTCGGCGGCGCGTTCTCCGGAAACTCTGCTTTCGGGGTGGAACGAGTCCGGAGTGAGATTCATGATGCCCATGATGACGGGGGTGTCGCCAAGTTCCAGGAAACGCCGTCCGGGGAGGGGCAGTGTCCAACGCCGCGTCGCCGCGCCTTTCCGGGCGCGTTCGAGCGCGGAACGGATCTCGTCCAGACCCCAGCAATGAAGAAAATCCAGTTTGCGGATCAGGGAGTCGATCTGTCCTTCGTTTCCGAAAAGAAGGACATCGCTTCGTTCGGCTGTCGCGTTGATGACGCCCCGGTTGACGACGGCGTCTCCGCCGCGGGAGAGAAGTTCCTGTTTGATGAACGCGGCCGCCCGGAAATCGGCGTCCGGAACGAAAAAAAACAGAAGGCCGGCTTTGGGACGAAAGAAGGCGTCGGACCGGGGATCCGCTCCGATGGAGCGGATCATACGCGAAAGATCATCTTTGGATTCGAGGCGGATTGGAAATACCGGCACGCTGGTCCCTTCCTCTACATGTCATGACAAATCGAACGCCGTTCATCATAAGACGTCGTATACGAACGGTCAAGGACGACGGCTACACCCATTCCGTTTCAAAAGAAACAAGATGCGAGGTGTCATTCAGACGGTGCATCATATATCCCCGTCGTTCCTCGTGGAGGATGACGGAAATGCTTGCCGTATCCATGTGCACCTTCCAGAACCAGGGGCTCCGGATTCCGAGGAGGCCGGCGATCAGCGGCTTGAGAACCGTTCTGTGGGACGTGACGGCGATCGTATCGCCGCGATGGCGGGCGACGAGCCCTTCCACGCACGCCACGGATCGGCGCATGACCTCGTCGAGCGTTTCCGCGCCCGGAACCCGGAGCGATTCGGGCTGTTGCATCCAGAGGTTCCATTGATCGGGAAACTCGCGTGCGATCTCGTCCTTTTTCCGGTTTTCCCATTCGCCGAGGCTCATATTGTTCAGCGCCTCCTCGGGAACGACCGGAATGGAACAGGCGGCGGCGATCGCCTCAGCCGTTTCGGATGCGCGGACGAGCGGGCTTGTATAGACGACGGAAGGGGACATCCGGACCATCGCCCGCGCGCACGCGGCGGCCTGTTCCCGACCTCTCGGATTCAGTGGAAAATCCACGCGTCCCCGGAAACGTCCTTCGACGTTGCCCGCGCATTCTCCGTGGCGAACCAGAATGAGCGTTGTGCGTTCGTTGCGTCGCATGAAAACGTCCTTTCCGCGGAGCATTCCGCTCGGGGGTTCGGTATCTGACCTGTATTGACAATGATCCGATTGCTTGTTACTCTACCTGTGCGATTCAAATGCCCTGGCACTCAATGACATCGAGTGCTACTACAGCAAAGGGGGTGGGGCGCATGCTGACGGAGCGACAACTGGAAATCGTCCTCGCCGTCGTGTATGAGTATATACGATCGGGGGAACCTGCGGGGTCCCGCACGATCTCGAAAAAATACCTGCGGGGGTGCAGCCCCGCGACAATTCGCAACGAAATGTCGGATCTGGAGGAACTCGGGTTTTTCTCCCAGTTGCATACATCTTCGGGGCGTCTTCCGACGTCGCGAGCGTACCGAGTCTATGTCGATTCGATCATGCAGCGGAAGCGGCAGGGGATCTCCGAGGCGGAGCTTCTGAAGGGCGACATCAAAAGCCAGAAGCTGGGGATCGAGTCGCTGCTTTCCCATGTTACGCAGCTGCTTGGACGGATGACGCGCTATGTCGGCGTTGCGGCGGTCTCGTCTCTCGAAAGCGCCGAAATCCAGAAGGTCAGCTTCATTCCGCTCGGCGGGAATACGGCGCTTCTTCTCATCGTTCTCACGGGGGGACTGGTTCACCACACCAACGTCACCTTCCCCTGCGAGATGCGCCCCGATACGCTGGACGAGCTGGCCCGGCGAATCAACTCCGTCGCGCTGGGACGCCCGTGGAGCCAGGTTCGGACCGTCCTGCACGATTACGTCCTCGAGGGGCTCGAACGGTACTCCGAGTTGTGCCGTTCCGCCATCGCGCAGATGGACTCGTCCCTGTGCGAGCACAATTACCGGGTATTTATCGGCGGGGCGCAGAACATCCTTTCCCTGCCCGATTTTCAGGATATAGCGAAACTGCAGGCGGTTCTGTCGCTTCTGGAGGAAGAAAAAGCGCTCGCGAATATGGTGGAGAAGTGCGCGATTTCCGGAAGCATGAGCGTCACGATCGGAGAGGAAAACCAGGAGGAGCTGAAGGAATGCTCGATGGTTCTCGTGCCGACCGTGACGGCGGGACAGAAAACGGTCCTGGGCCTTATCGGCCCTCTCAGAATGGACTACGAGCGATCGATATCGGTTCTCGAGTCCATGGCGGAATCCCTCGAAGAATCCCTTGAAGAATCTCTGTAAGGAGGAAGTCCCGAATGAACGATCTTGAAAAAGACGCTCCCGGCGGAGCGTCGGACGAAGCATGTGACAATGCCGCTTCCCGCGCTCCGAATGCCGCGTCTCAGGAAGCCGGCGCGGATGTTGTGCGCGATGCCGAAAACGAAGCGCTGCGCGAGGAACTGGAAACCCTGAAACGGGAGAAAGAGGAATTCCGGTCCGTCGCGCTCGAGGCGAAGGCCGATCTGTACAACTACAGAACCCGGACCGAACGCGAACGGGAAAAACTCAGGAAGTCCATCGCCGCCGACAAGGCCGCGGCGTTTCTTCCGGTGCTCGATAACCTCGACAGGGTGCTGCAGGTCTCGGAAGGTTCGGACATCGCGTCCGTGCTCAAAGGGGTCTCCATGGTCCGCGAGCAGTTTCTCTCGGTGATCCTCGACATGGGGATCGAACGCGTCGAAACGGTCGGGAAGCGTTTCGATCCCGTCTGTCATGAAGCCGTTTCCACGGAACGAGTCCCGGAAGAAGAAAACGACGGCATCATTCTGGAGGAATACCTGCCCGGCTATGCCGCGGAGGAACGAGTTCTCCGGCCCGCCCGCGTGCGTGTCGGGACATACAGGAAGGAATAGGTTCCGGGCGTCCGGCGCCGTAATCCGGGAAGATGGAAATTCATCGGGTCCGTTCCGCGAACGAAGGGCGACGGAAGCCCGTATTCGAAGATGACGAGGTGAACGTTTTATGCCGAAAGTGGTAGGAATCGATCTTGGAACAACGAACAGCTGCATCGCCGTTCAGGAGGGCGACAACGTCACGATTATCCCCAACACCGAAGGGATGCGGACGACTCCGTCCGTAGTCGCATTCACCAAGGAGGGCGAGCGGCTCGTCGGCCAGCTCGCGAAGCGTCAGGCCATCGTGAACCCGGAGCGCACGATAATATCCATCAAGCGGGACATGGGGACCGACAGGACCGTCAACATCGACGGGAAGAAGCATACGCCGCAGGAGATCTCCTCGATGATCCTGCAAAAACTCAAGCGGGACGCCGAAGACTATCTCGGCGAACCGGTCAGGCAGGCCGTCATCACCGTCCCCGCGTACTTCACGGACGCGCAGCGCCAGGCGACCAAGGACGCGGGAACGATCGCAGGGCTCGAAGTGCTCCGGATCATCAACGAGCCGACCGCCGCGTGCCTCGCCTACGGAGAGAACAAACAGGGGGAACACAAGATCCTGGTGTTCGATCTGGGCGGCGGGACGTTCGACGTCTCGATCCTCGACGTGGGCGAAGGCGTGTTCGAAGTGCTCGCCACGTCCGGCGACAACCGCCTTGGCGGAGACGACTGGGATATGCGCATCGTGAACTGGATCGTCGCGGAATTCAAAAAATCCGAGGGAATCGATCTCACGAACGACAAGATGGCGGTGCAGCGCCTTCGCGAGGCCGCCGAGAAGGCGAAGGTGGAATTGTCCTCCATGCCGGAGACCACGATTTCGCTTCCGTTCATCACGGCGAACGCGTCCGGACCGAAGCACCTGGAGATTCCGCTCTCCCGCGCGAAGTTCGAAGAGATGACGAACGATCTGCTGGAACGCGTCATCACGCCGACGAAACGGGCGCTCGAGGATTCGGGGCTGGCGACTTCGGAAATCGACAAGGTGCTTCTGGTCGGCGGCTCCACACGCATGCCGATGGTCCAGCGGAAGATCCGGGAGATCATGGGCAAGGAGCCGACGAAGGGCATCAATCCCGACGAATGCGTCGCCGCCGGAGCCGCCATTCAGGGCGCGATCCTCACGGGGCAGCACAAGGACATCGTCCTCGTCGACGTGACGCCGCTCTCGCTCGGTCTGGAGACGCTGGGAGGCGTCTTCACGAAAATCATCGAGCGGAACACCGCGATTCCGTGCAAGAAGGTCCAGGTGTTCACGACGGCCGGCAACAACCAGACCCAGGTTGAAATCAAGATCATGCAGGGCGAACGGGCGATGGCCGCCGATAATGTCAAACTGGGAGATTTCTCCCTCGACGGCATCCCGCCGGCGCCCCGGGGCGTGCCGCAGATCGAGGTCACGTTCAATATCGACACGAACGGGATTCTGAACGTCACGGCGAAGGACAAGGGCACGGGCAAGGAACAACACGTCACGATCCAGTCGTCGCGTCTCTCCAAGGAAGAGATCGACCGCATGCAGAGCGCTGCGGAAGAGAACGAGGAGAGCGACAAGAAGAAACGGGAGCTTGCCGAAACGCGGAACGAGGCCGATTCCCTCGTCTATGCCGCCGAGAAATTGCAGTCGGATCTCGGCGACAAGATGACCGCCGAGGAGAAGGGGCGTCTCAATACGCTCGCCGATGAGGTCCGGAATACCCTGAAGGAAGAAGACGCCGCAAAGATCAAGGATGCCTGCGAGAAGCTCAACAAAGCGGTTCAGGAGTTCTCGACCCGTCTGTACGCCGCGTCGCAGCAGGGAGAACCGGACGCCGCTGCAGGAAAAGCGGAGGAGACTGCGAAGGACGCCGGCGCGGAGACCGTGGACGCGGAGTTCAGCGACCAGTGATTGACGAAACAGTGAAGAGGTGAGGTCGAGTGCCCGGCGCACGAGACGACTATTACGAGATTCTGGGGGTTCCCCGGGACGCGTCGGCGGCGGACATCAAGAAGGCCTACCGGCAACTGGTCCGAAAGTACCACCCGGATGCGAACCCCGGAAACAAGGAAGCCGAAGAGCGCTTCAAGAAAGTGAACGAGGCGTACGAAGTACTCGGTGATTCCCAGAAAAGGACGCAGTACGACCAGTTCGGAACGGTCGGGGATATGCCGTCCGGAGGCAGTCCGTTCGAAGGATTCGGCGGCATGGGAGATCTCTTCGGCGATCTGTTCGAGAGCGTTTTCAGCGGCGGCGCGGGGCGGAGACGCGCGAATCCGAACGCTCCGCGGCAGGGGGACGACCTGGAGATGGGGGTCTCCGTAACCCTCGATGAAGCGGCGACCGGGACGAAAAAGACGGTCGAGATTCCGCGATGGGAAACATGCGGAACGTGCGGCGGAAGCGGCGCCGCTCCCGGGACGAAATCCGAGACCTGCGAGACCTGTCACGGAGCGGGGCAGGTCGAAACGCGGCAACAGACGCCTTTCGGGCAGTTCGTGTCCGTCAACGCGTGCCCGCGATGCGGCGGAACGGGGCGATTCATCCGCACCCCCTGTTCCGACTGCGGCGGCGAGGGACGGAAGCGGACGAGAAAGTCGGTTGACATACGGATCCCGGCCGGTGTGGACAGCGGGACGAGGCTGCGGATTTCCGGGGAAGGGGAAGCGGGAATCAACGGCGGCCCCTCGGGGGATCTCTTCCTGGTCATCGATGTCGCCGAGCACCCTGACTTCAAGCGGGACGGGGCGGATTTGCACCGCAAGCTGTCGGTCACATTCCCGCAGGTCGCACTGGGATGCACGGTTTCGGTTCCGACGCTGACCGGAGAGCCGGAGCTTCTTGAGATCCCGGCGGGGACGCAATCCGGAAAGGTCTTCCGGATCAAGGGAAAGGGCATAACCCGGCTCAGGGGCGCGAGAGGCACGGGCGACCTGTTTGTGCATCTGTCGGTCGACGTTCCGACGAAGCTGACGGAGAAGCAGCGCGCCCTTCTGGAAGCGCTGGCGAAGGAAATGAACGTCGAGGTCGCCGATCAGGGGCTGTTCGCGAAGTTCCGGACGCTCTTCGGCGGGTGATTCGTGCGCCTGTGATACAATAAAGCCAAACGGAGACGGGGAGGCGATGGCCTCCCCTTTCGTCTCTTGCGCTCCGGAACGGGAAAAGGATATGGGGGGAACGCCATGACGCAGGACAATTTCTGGTGGTACATCACTGTGGAGGCCCGGAAGGATCGCGAGGAGTTTCTTGTCTCGCTCGCCGACCTTTCCGGCTGCATAGGAGCTGAGATGTCCGAAGCGGAGGACAATGTTCGCTCCCGGCTCTATTTCGTCTGCTCGAGCCCGCTGGAACGGTGGAACAAGGTGATTATGGAGCTTATGCTTCCGTATCCCGACGTCCGGATCATCGATATGGGGCGCGTGGAAAACAGGGAATGGCACACGAAATGGAAGGATGCCTTCCCGCCGAAGCCGGTCGGCTCGAAGCTGATCGTTATGGCGCCGTGGCATGACGCCGGCGTGTCCGACGGTCGTCTTCCGGTCCGCATTGACCCGGGGTCGGCGTTCGGCACCGGATATCACGAAAGCACCCAGATCGTGCTCGAGCTTCTCGAAGATCTGGTTTCCCCCGGGGCCCGGGTGGCGGACATCGGCACGGGGTCCGGAATCCTTTTCATCACTGCGTTGCTTCTCGGCGCCGGGTCCGTGACCGCGAGGGACGTGGACCCCGCCGTTATGGACGAAGTCCGGAAGAACATGCAGTTCAACAACATCGACCCCGCGCTCGTCGACCTCGCTCCGGGGAATCTGCTCGACGATGTGGCCGGACCGGTGGACATCCTCACGGCCAATATTCTTCTTGAGCCTCTTCTCGAAATGCTTCCGAACGTCCGAAAGGTGTTGTCTCCCGAAGGAACGGCCGTTTTTTCGGGCCTTCTCGTGAAGGAGCGCGACCGTTTCCTGGAAATGCTCCACGCCGCGGGCCTTTCGGAGGAGACGGAGCTTTTCTCCGGCGAATGGTGGGGAGTGACCGCACGCATCCATGGAGCCCCTTCTCGCGGGTAGACGGATCCGGATCGTCACGCTCGGGTGCCGGACGAACCTTTCCGAGGCGGAAGCGCTCGCCTCCGAGATGGAAGCCCGTTGCGCGCGCATCGTGGAGGACGGCCCCTGGCATGCAGCCGTTCTCGTTTCCTGCTCCGTGACCGGCGAGGCGGACCGAAAGTGCCGCCAGGCAATCCGCCGGTTGCGGCGCGAACAGCCCGAAGGACTTCTCGTCGTTTGCGGCTGCTGGGCGCAGGCCGCCGATGAGGAAGAAGCCCGCGCCCTGGGTGTCGATATCCTTGTTGGAAACCGCCGCAAGAGCGACATCCCGGAACTCGTGGCCCGATGTCTATCGGAGGGGCTCGCGGAACGGGTCATCCTTCGCGGAGACGTCCGGAACGACAGCCGTTGGGACGGGCTGCGCAGCAGCGGGCCGGTGCTGCATACCCGCGCCTTCGTGAAGGTCCAGGACGGGTGCGACCACTTCTGTTCCTACTGCATCATCCCATACGTTCGCGGGCGTTCGGTCAGCCGCCCGACGGATGACGTCCTCGATGAAATCCGTTCGATCGTTGCGGCGGGATGCCGCGAGGTCGTTCTCTCCGGAATTCACCTCGGAGATTACCGCCCGGAAAAAGGCGGAACGCTCGCCGCGCTCGTCGCCAGAGTCGCCGGAGTTCCGGGCGTGGAACGAATCCGTTTCGGCTCCCTCGAGCCCTTTTCCGTCGACGGGACGTTACTCCGTGTTCTCTCCGAAACGCCGGCCTTCTGCCGGCACCTTCATTTGCCGCTCCAAAGCGGCGACGACGGAATCCTTGCCCGGATGCGGCGCGGGCATACCGCCGGGGACTTTATCGATCTCGTCGCCCGCATACGGCGATCGCTCGGAGAGGATGTCCACATAAGCACCGATGTCCTTGTCGGATTTCCCGGCGAAACCCCCGAAGCGTTCGAAAACACCCTGCGTGTTCTCGAACGGGCGGGAATCGGGCGAACGCATGCGTTCCCCTTTTCGCCCCGGAAGGGGACACCGGCCGCTTCCTATCCGGATCGCGTTCCCGACGAAATCCTGTCCGAGCGCGTCCGTCGCGTCCGCGACGCATCGGACGCGCGGCTCGCGGCCTATGGACGGCGATTTGCCGGCGGAACGGTCCGGATACTGGTCGAGCGAAGCTCGGATACAGGCGTCGAGGGGCTGATTCCGGAGTATCTCAGGGTCGAGGCGACGGGGTCCGCCGAACAGGGGACGATCGCGAATGTCCTCGTCGCCGAAGCGCAGGGAGAACTTCTGAAGGGCAGGGTGATTGCTTCATGACGCGCGCATCCGCGGCGGGAAAGGCCGCCGAAGAGATCATCGGAATCGATCTCGGAACGCGCTATGCCCTGACGGCCTGTCTCCGGGACGGGAAGCCCGAAATCATTCCGAATCGTTGGGGGGCGAACCGCACTCCGTCCGTTGTCGCGTGGACGCCCGACGGGTATCTGGGCGGCGAGGAAGCGCTCCGGATGGAGATTCGCGACCCCTCACGCGTCTGGTGGGATCTGAAACGAAAAATAGGGAGCTCCTGGAGAGGACAGTGCGGCGTCCGGCCGAGAACGGCGGAGGAGATTCTCACGCCGCTTCTCGTCCTGTTGCGCGAGGACGCCGAGGCGTGGCTCGGAACCTTCGTCTCCTCGTGCGTCCTCACGGTTCCGGCCTATTTCAGTTTTTCGGAACGTTCGGCGATCGCCCGAAGCGGCAAAAGCGCCGGGTTTCGCTCCATCCGGATCATCAACGAGCCGACGGCGGCGGCGCTCGCTTTCGGGCGACAGGGACGGTTTCTCGTGCTGGATTTCGGGGCGGGGACGGCCGATATATCGGTTGTCGAGAGCGAGCGGGGTGTCTGGCAGGTTCTGGAGAGCACCGGCAAAAGCGACATCGGCGGACGGGATTTCGACCTGCTTCTGGCGTCGTGGCTCGCCGGGGGCATCGGCGCCCCGGAAGACGATTCCCCTTTCTGGCGAATGCTCCTCTCCGAGGCGGAACGTCTGAAGATCGCCCTGTCCGACTGCGAACAGTGCGAATGGGTTCCGTTCGGGGACTACGCGCATCATCCTCCGGTGACCGTTTCCCGTGCGGTGTTCGAGCATCTGGTCAAGGACCGGATCTCCATGGTGGTGGACGAAGTCCGCCGCCTGTGGGACCGCCATCGGCCGGGAAAGTTGCTCTTTGTCGGAGGAAGCAGTCGGATTCCCCTGCTCCGCCGGATGCTCGAGGAGCGCGTCACGCGTCCCGAACGGCTTTCCGTCTGTCCGGACGAGGCAGTGGTCTTCGGTGCGGCGCTTTCGACGACATCGGGCGAAAAGCTTCTGATAGACGTCCTTTCCCAGAGCCTCGGAATCATCGCTGCGGACGAAACGCCGGTGCCCGTCATGGAAAAGGGAACGCCGCTTCCGGCGACCGCAAGACGGGACTTCACGAGCGTGGGCTCCGGACCGCTGACGCTGCGGATCGCGCAGGGAGATCCCGGATCGTATGCCCGCTGGAAGGTCATCGGGATACAGACGCTCCGCGACCTGGCGAAGGGCGAATCCGTGGGGCTCGAGTTCCGCGTCGACGGAAGCGGGCTGCTCCGAATTGATATAATACGCTCCGACGGAACGGTGCTGCATATTCCGTCCGTGGAGATCGGCGAAGGGGCGACATCCGAAGAACGCGGGAAGATGCCCGAGCTGAAAGAACTGGAGAGCAGAATCGCCGTGATATCTCCGAAGCTGGTTCCTTCACAGCGGACCCGGATCGAGGCGCTGTCGCGCGCGGTCTATTCCCTTCGCGAAGGCGAGGGGTACGGAGGAGCGATAACGCTTCTGGACACGATGGTCACCGAAATGGAGAGAGCGCTGAAAACATGAACGCCGCATACGAGATCGTCGAGCACCTCGAAATACTCGGCCTGCCGCCGGGGACGACGCTCAAGGAAATCCGGTCCGCCTTCCGGCGCCTTGCGCGG